>Ga0209726_10003092_pt1 | contig 23318 bp, 20 predicted proteins | sample Subgrocontami54m_FD_187453 | JGI IMG/M metagenome (GOLD analysis project Ga0209726, IMG submission 187453) | Subsurface groundwater microbial communities from S. Glens Falls, New York, USA - GMW46 contaminated, 5.4 m (SPAdes) (version 3) | ecosystem: Environmental > Aquatic > Deep subsurface >... | reverse complement strand
GTCTGCGCGTAGTCGGTGCGCCCCTTGAACAGATAGTCGAACGGCGCCACGACCCCGACGCTGAGGACGTCGTTGTGGAGCGGGATGTACCAGAACCAGCCGTTCTTGTTGCCGGTCTGGATGACCAGCGTGGCGCCTTCGTCGCGTCCGGTATCGCGATACGCGCCTTCCCAGTACGTCCAGATAGCACCCTTGTTCAGCGTCGGATCCCAGACGCGCAGCCGCAGGCGGTTCATGATGAGCCCGTTCTGCCCGCTGGCGTCAACGACGACCTGCGCGCGCACCTCGCGGAACGAGCCGTCTTCGTCCTTGATCTTCACGCCCACGGCGCGGTCACCATCGAACAGGACGTCGTGCACGCGCACGCCCTCGTGCACGGCCACGCCGTGCTCGCGCGCGTTGTTCAGCATCATCTGGTCGAACTCGCTGCGGACCACCTGCCATGTCTGGGAGCACTCGTGCGGTTTGTTGTCCCAGAAGTAGAAGGGGGCGGAGTTCCGGCCGATGGCGTTCACGAACTGCACGCTGTACTTCTTGACGAAGTGGCTCTGCTGCATCTTCGGCAGCATGTTGAGCCGTTTCAGTACCCAGTACGTCTCGGGGATCAGCGATTCGCCGATGTGAAAGCGCGGGAAGCGTTCGCGTTCGAAGAGCTGTACGCGAATGCCCTGCTGGGCGAGGAGCGTCGAGACCGTCGAGCCGGCGGGGCCGCCTCCGATCACCACGACATCGGGATTCGTTCGACCGTCCACGGACACGCCGTTACGCCTCCACCACGAACCGCTCCACGATCTCGGCGGGAATCGAGACAGCCTTCATCGGCTCGCCCGGCCGCGTGCTGACGCAGACGATCGTCAGAGTGCCGGTGGCAATCTTCACCTCGCCGCGCGTGAGCTCGCACGAGTACCGGATCGTCTTGTCACTCATCGCGGCTATGCGAATCGACACGTCGAACTCGTCCTCGAAGCGGAGCGGGTGGTGATAGTCGAACGCCGCGGACACGCGCGGGAAACCGACTGTCTTGTTGACCGGGGCGATCGACAGCCCGGCCTCCCGCCACAGGGCGTGCTCCGCTTCCTCCATGTACCGGAAGTACCAACTGAAATGAACAATGCCGGCCGCATCGACTTCGTAGAACTGGACGCGACGCCGCAGCCGGAGCTCAGACGAGCGAGAGGATTTCGACAATGTCCCCAACCCCGGCATCACCGAGCATTATCTGCGTCTGACGGCCGTACAGCGTGCGCGCCTCGCGCATCCAGAAGACACCCATCATCTCGGCATTGGGTGTCACCTCGAAGAACGCCGTCGGCCGGCTGAGATAGTCGACGCCCCCCTCGCGCAGGACGCGACCGAGCGGGGTCTGTCGAAGAATCCGCGCCCGAGTCCTGGCGCCAAACGCATCGAGCCTGATCCTGACGGCGGCCATCGCCACGGGACGGGCCGACGACTCCTGTACCACCAGCACCCGGCGGGAATACCACTGGCCTGCCGAAGAGGTCGACAAGACTCGGATCGCCACCGGCCCGCCGACGTGCCGCTCCAGCGTCTGGGTCATCTCATTCTCGTGCGCCAGGAGGCCGTGGTACGGCGGCGGGATCCGCGACGGCGATGTCTTCCGGGCCACGGGCGGCACGATGCCCACCTGCGCGTAGAGCACGTCGAGCGGATACAGAATTCCGTTGCGCGGCACCGCCGCGCGGCCGGCCCTCATCGGAAGCTTGAGAACGCGGCGAGGCATCGGCAACGCCTAGGTGTAGCGGATTCCCGCGTGCTCGGGCTTGAAGAAGCGAACGAGCAGCGTGTCGACCTGCAACAAGGCGTCTCGAGTGAATCGGACCACCTCCGCGTTGGCAACGTCCAGATGGCCGTCGGCCGCGAGCGACGCGAGCGCCGGCCGGAATCGTTCGAGAATGTTCACGCCGTACTTCTCGGTGAAGTAGGCCGGTCGCACCCACCCTCGCTTGAGCTGCAGCACCAGCTCGCGAATCATCCGCTCTTCGTCGGTCGGCTTGTACGCGCGACTGAGCGGCAACTCGTCGCGGCGGATGGCTGCGCTGTAGCTCTCCCACGTGTCGAGATTCTGCATGTGGACCCCGTTCACGTGGCCGAACGACGCGACGCCGAGCCCCGCGAGGTCGGCCCCCTGCCACACGCGATCCGTGTAGAGAAACCGCGTGCGTTCCGGGTTCTTGACCGCCGTGTAGGCACTGGCGACGTGATAGCCGTCCGCCTCCAGGGCCGCAAACGCCTCCTTTACCCAGCGCCGCTTGGTGGGCCAGGTCGCAACCGTCTGCGCGAACTGGCCGGTCCCTTTCAGCAGGTCGCGGCTGATTGTCGTGTTGAACGGCAGCTCCATCTGGTAGAGGGTCACGCTGTCCGGCTGCAAGGCCAGCGTCTTCTCGACGCAATCGCGCCAGTTCTCCTCGGTCTCGCCGAGCATGCCGGCAATCAGGTCGATGTTGACCTGAGGAAAGTCGATCGACCGGGCGTACTCGTAGGAGCGGTACACCTCGGGCGAGCGGTGGGCGCGGCCGTTCAGCGTCAGGATCTCGTCGTTGAAGTTCTCGACGCCGAGGCTCAGTCGCGTCACGCCCATGTTCCGGATCGCGGCGAGCTTGGTCTCGGTCAGCGTCCCGGGCTCGCATTCGAACGTGATCTCCTGGGCATCGTCCCAGGGCGTGACCGCCGTGAGCCGCGTGACCAGACCATCGAGCTGCTTGGTCGAGAGAAACGAGGGCGTCCCGCCGCCGAAGTAGACGAAGTCGATCGGCCGGCCGGCCAGCGCCGGCATCCGCGCGGCGAGCTCCCACTCGCGGCCCAGCACGTCGAGATAGTCGCCGACTTCTTCGGCGTTCTTGTCGGTATAGACGCGGAAATAACAGAAGTGGCAGCGTTTCCGGCAGAACGGAATGTGCAGGTACATCCCGAGCGGAACTCCCGCCACGGGGGCAACGCGGAGTGCGGGCAGCGCATCACGCTGCACGGCGTCGGTGTTCCACACGGAGAACGGGGGATAGTTGGCGACGAAATAGCTGCCCACCTCCGTTTGCTCGACGACCGCCAGCGATCTGCCTTCCGGCACAATCTGTCAACTATACCGCAGCGAACCTGATTGACACGTTGCGGCCACGCCTGACATATTCGCGACGGCGCTGTCGTATATTGACTGTCCGCTGCGCGGCGCCTTCATCACACAATCATGACTCTACACGCGAGGCCAAGACGTATGGGTTGGATGCTCTTCGTCGCCGGTGCCGTGCTCTCATGGGGCGCTTATGGTGTCCTCCTCTATCTGGGACAGACACAGCTTGGCAATCCGCTGAAGGCGCTGCTCTGCGTCGGGGTCGCCTACTTTCTGATCGGCGTGCTCATCCCCGTCGCCAGTCTGAGCGCACAGGGAGCTCTCTCGAACTTCAACTCGACGGGAATCATCACCGCGACGATCGCCGGCGCCCTCGGCGCCGCGGGCGCCGCCTGCATCATCTACGCGTTCCGCTTCGGCGGGCAGCCAATCTACGTGATGCCGCTCGTCTTCGGCGGGGCACCGATCGTCAACGTGCTCGTCGCGATGGTGATTCATCCGCCGAAGAGCGCGATCAACCCGATGCTGTTCGTCGGCTTCGTGCTGGCGTCGGTCGGTGCAGGAATGGTGCTGTACTACCGGCCCTCTGCGTAGGGATCGGGGATCGGGGATCAGGGATCGGGGATCAGGGATCGGGACTGAAGCCGGACACGACGTCAGGCCGCGTGATCGCGCGACCGGCGCTCTTTCCGCCGACCCCACCAGTCGAGAAAAACTACAATCGCGGCGACGAGCAGTATTCCGTAAAGCATCCCGAACGCGTTCACCATTGTCAGTCTCCTTCAAGGAGCACCCCGAACCAGACGAATCCGACCCAGATACCGAAGCCCATCAGAATCAACCACAACGACGGGGGCTGTTCTGCAACGACCTGTCCGATCACGAGGGCGGCAGCGACAAGGTTCGCCAGCTCTCGAAACGTCTCACTCAGCGCAGCGCGCTGCCGCGGGTTCAATCGTAACATCGTCTCTGCGGCCGGAAGCCGAAGCGAGAGTGCTGCCGCCACGAATTCCCACGGGTCGCGCGGGATCACGGGCCTGGAATGGCAAATTCCGCCAACCGGCGTCAGCCAACGACCGCAATTCCTGACGCAGTTCGAGGCGTTCACTTCCGCGGGCGCTGAGCAGGAGCTGCCGGGTCATTCCTGCGGATCATCGCGTCATCCCAGAGGATGGTCTGCGGTTGACACATACCAGCCTTTCACCCTAGTGTGGCGTCGCCGATAGGGCGACCACGAGCGGTGTTCCGCTCGCGAGCCGCCGGGTTCTCGTTCCGATGGAGGACTTATGCGCCTATGGTTCTGGATCCTCTTCGTGCTCGGGTCGATCATCATCATTCCCTCAGCCGCTCACGCCCAAGGTTCAATAGCAGGCATCGTCAAGGACGCGTCCGGCGCCGTTCTGCCGGGCGTGACGGTTGAAGCGTCCAGCCCCGCCCTGATCGAAAAGACACGGTCGGTCGTCACGGATGGCACCGGGCAGTACAAGATCGTCGACCTGCGCCCCGGCACCTATATGGTGACCTTCACGTTGGCGGGGTTCAGCGTGGTCAAGCGAGAAGGGTTCGAGCTGACCGCAGCATTCACGGCCACGGTGAACGCGGAGCTGCGCGTGGGCGCGGTCGAAGAAACACTGACCGTCACGGGCGAACCTCCCATCGTCGACATCCAGAGCACCACGCGCGCAACGTCGCTGGGCCGCGAGGTCATCGACCCCATTCCCACGGGTCGGAACGTCCAGCAGTACGCCGTTCTTCTGACGGGAGTCACAGTGTCAGCGAGTTTGACGCTCAACAGCGTCGGCGGCCAGGACGTCGGTGGCGCCACCGGCAACGCCTACGCCCGAATGAGTATCCACGGGAGCAGGGGCGTCGACCAGAAGGTCTACATCAGCGGCCTTTCGACGATGCTGTCGGCCATGTCCCAGGACACGCCCTACATCCCCAACATGGGCAGCACTCAGGAAATGACGATTGATACCTCCGGTATCTCGGCCGAAAGTTCCGAAGGCGGTCTGCGTGTGAGCATTGTTCCGAAGGAGGGCGGCAACAGCTTCCACGGATCGGTTTTCGCCTCCTTCGCGAACGAGGCGATGTCGGGCAGCAACTACACCGATGCGCTCAAGGAGCGAGGCTTCCTCACGCCGAACGCGGTCAAGCGGAATGCCGATTTCAATCCCGCGTTCGGCGGTCCGCTCGTACAGAACCGGCTCTGGTTCTTCGGGGCCTATCGCCGGCAGATCGCTGAGAATTGGGTGGGCGGGATGTTTCACGACACGACCTGGAACAACCCGAACGTCCACACGCTGAACCTCGACAGGAGCCGTCGGGTGTCCGTCGACGGGGTGTGGAACGAGGCGAACGCCCGCCTGACGTGGCAGGCCGCCGCGAAGCACAAGTTCGGGTTCTGGCTTGCGAGGGAGCACATGTGCACGTGCCCGTCGGCCATCCGGGCGACGACGTCGCCCGGCTTCGACAACCTCTGGGGACGGCCGCACACTCTGGCAACAGTGGAATGGAGTGCCCCGGTCACCAGCCGGCTCCTGTTGGAAGCGGGCTTGCTGTATCAGAAACATGTGTGGAGCTGGGAACCGTTGGAGGGGACCAGCCCGGACGTGGTGGGACATCTCGAGCAGTCGACCGGCGTCAACTTCAAGCTGCGGCCGGGTGGTTATGCCAGGCGCTGGCAGCACGACCAGCGCGTGCGGGCGGCGCTGTCCTACGTCACCGGCGCTCACGCCTTCAAGGTTGGCGTGAACAGCGGAAACGGCGACGCTGACGCGTTGCTGTTCTTGAGCAGCAACCAGAACTACTACATCCGGCTCAACGGGGGCATCCCGAACCTGGTCACCCAGTATGCGACCCCGTACTACGACGGCTGGAACCTGGATCGCGATCTCGGCGTCTACGCCCAGGACAAATGGACCGTGAGGCGACTGACGCTGACCGGGGGCGTGCGGTTCGACGCCATCAAGGCCAGTTTTCCAGAAGAGACCTACGGGCCCATCCAGTTCGCCCCCACGCGCAACTTCACACTCCCCGCGGAGGTGAACGCAGACTGGAAGGACATCACGCCGAGGATGGGCGCCGCCGTGGACGTGTTTGGGGACGGCAAGACCGCGCTCAAAGTCAGCGTGAGCAAGTACCTGATCGGCGTGGATTCTTCTGCCTTCAGGTACGGCCAACTCGCTCCCTATAACAGGGTTGTCCACTCGACGACCCGGAGCTGGACCGATTCGAACACCAATTTCGTGCCCGACTGCGATCTCACGAGCCGCCTGGCGAACGGCGAATGCGGCGCGATGGCCAACCCGAACCTCGGGCAGCCCATCCTCAGCACGATCTACGACCGCGACGCGATCATCGGGTGGGGACGGCGCCCGTTCAACTGGGAGTTCGCCACCAGCGTCCAGCAGCAGATTCTCCCGCGTGTGTCGGTTGAGGGCGGCTATTTCCGGCGGTGGTATGGAAACTTCGGCGCGACAGACAGCGTGGCCGTCACGGCGTCCGATTTTGACTCGTACTGCATCACCGCGCCGGTCGACCGTCGACTGCCCGGCGGCGGCGGCAATGAGATCTGCGGGCTGCACGACGTGAAGCCGGCAAAGTTCGGCGTGCCGACGCAGTTCCTCACGACCTTGTCGTCCAAGTATGGTAGGGAGATCGAGCACTGGAACGGAGTCGACCTCAGCATGGACGCGCGGCTCACCCGCGGATTGAGAGTCCAGGCGGGCGTCAGCTCGGGGCGCACGAGCACTGACAACTGCGAGATCGTGGAGAAACTTCCCGAGCTCATTACCACCTCCACGACCGCCTTGCCGTCCGCGTACTGTCACTTGGACTCGCCGTTCCAGACCCAGGTGAAGGGGATGGGCTCCTACACCATCCCGATGGTGGACGTCCAGATCGCCGGCGCCTTCCAGAGCAATCCCGGGTCGGTTGTGCAGGCCACTTTCAACGCGCCCAGCGCGCTGACGGCCGGGGCGCTCGGGCGGCCGTTGTCAGGAGCCGCCAGAAACGTGCAGATCAACCTGCTGAAGTCCAATGCCCTGGCGGAAGCTCCGGGGACCGCCGCAGCGGGCGTCCTCTACGGCGACCGCATCAACCAGATCGACCTCCGGGTCGGCAAGATCCTCAGGATCGGTCAGCGCCGCACGACGGTGAATTTCGATCTCTACAACGTGCTCAATTCGGGTGCGGTGCTGATCGAAAGCACCGCTTACGCGACCTTCCGCGCGCCGCAGTTCGTGATGACGCCTCGGTTTGTCAAGATCAGCGCGCAGTTGGATTTCTAATCACGGTGACAATGACGCGATGGCGCGCCAGGGCGCGAATTCAAAACAATAGTTCTCGAGCACGCACGAATGTTCCAACGCATGCTTCGCTCCCCCCTTGTATTGTCGCTCGTGGTGCTGGTGAGTGGATCCTGCTCTGGCGAGCGGTCGTCCGTGGCACCCTCCACGATGTCGTCGGTCACACCGCCGATTGCCACGTCTGGCGGGGCCGGCGCGTGGTTGACCGCCGCGCCCTTCGATCTGACGCTCGTCACCGAGATGAGCCGATTTCGGAGCTGCACCGGTCACGACTTCAGCGGCTTCAACATGAAAGGCGAAGCGGAGACGGCCAGGTCGATGAAGCACTACGTGAGGCTGTCGCTCGCCTGGACGTCCGCCAGGGTCATGAACGTGTACTCGCCCTTCGACGGCACCGTCAAAATCGTTCGCACCGGTGGGCCGCCTGGCCAAGCGATCGACATCGAATCCGACGCGGGAAAGCCCTGGATGTTCTTCTTCGCCCACGTCACACCTCTCGTCAGCATCGGAGCTCGCGTCAAGGCAGGCGATCTAGTTGCCACCGTTCCACCCGCCGACTTCATGGCCCTTGGCCCCAATTTGCCACCGACTGTCGCCTTCGACACGGGCCTCGAGTCGGTGATCAATGGCGGTCCGGCGTATGAGTCGTTCTTCCTGCACATGACCGACGCCGTGCTCACGCAGTTCGCCGCCCGCGGCTTCACGCCGGATAAGCTCATCGTTCCAAAGGAGACACGCGACGCCGCTCTCTGCACCGAATACAACCGCTCCGACGCCGTCGACTACGTGCGAGCGTCCGGCTAAAACCCCATCCACTCCCAACTCGAGGGCGTACCGGGAAGTGACTTCTTGGAAGTTGGGCGTTGGAAGTTGGAAGTTATCTAAGCCCGATCGCGATCAGATTCCGGGCGGTTCGCATGTACCAGCGGCCGTCCATGAGCGCTGGGGAGGCGAGCGTCGATTCGCCGATCGCGTTCACATGAAGCAGCTCGAACTTCGGTCCGGCGCGCAGCACGAACGTCTCCCCCTCGTCATTCGTGAAGAAGATCTTGCCGTCCACGGCTACCGGCGACGCTGAAAATCCCTCGTAGCGCGCCATGCCGAGCCGCCCTTGCCAGAGTACGCGTCCTGTCATCGCATCGAGGCTCGTGATGATGCTGGCCATGTCGTTGATGGTGTAGAGCTGCGCGCCAAACAGGATCGGAGACGGCACGAACGGCGACCCGCGCGGGGTCTCCCACGCCAGGTGCGTGCGCGTGACGTCTCCCTTGCCGCCGGGGCGGATCGCCAGTGTCGGGCCGGCGCGGCCCGAGGAGCAGAACACCATGCCGTAGCCGACCACCGGCGTCGGAATCACTTCGTATGTGTTCCCGTTGCAGCGCCAGAGCTCGCGGCCGGTGTCGGGGTCGTACGCGAGCACACGCTGCTGACCGTTGACGATGATCTCGTCGTGATCGGCCACGTGGACGGCGATCGGCGTGCCCCACCCGACCGACGCGTCGCGCGCCGTCCGCCACACCTGCTGGCCGGTGCGCGTGTCGAAGGCGGCGATGAACGAGCCTGACGACTGGTCCTGGTAGAGGATGATGCGGTTCTTGTAGAGGAGCGGCGAGCCGGCCGCTCCGTGGTACGCGTCCATCGCGCCAAGGTCGCGCCGCCAGACAACCTTCCCGTCCATGTCGAACGCGAACAGGCCGCGCGTGCCGAAGGAGACGTATACGCGCTCGCCGTCGGTGGCGGGCGTGGCTGAGGCGTATCCGTTCTTGTAGTGGGCGCCGAAGTCGGTGCGTCCGTCCGGAGCCGTGGTCTCCCAGAGCCGCATGCCGTCCGCGCGCCGGTACGCGAGCAGCGACAGCCGCTTCCCGTTCTCCGTCGCCGTCGTCACGAAGATGCGATCGCGCCAGATAATCGGCGAAGAGTTCCCGCTGCCGGGCACTGGGGTTTTCCACAGCACGTTCTGCGTGGCCGACCAGGTGTCAGGGTAGCCACTGCCAGCCGCCAGCCCCTGCCCGGACGGTCCGCGCCACCGCGGCCAGTACTTCGCGCCCTCGCCTTCGTCGGCCACCATGCTGACCGCCGGCTCCTGGCCGATCAGGCCCACCGACGGCCACGCAATCAGAGCAAGCGCGGCGGCGACCGCACACGTGCGCATTCGCGTCATCACGGCCTCTACCGCGCGCGCGTACGGGAACGTTTCGGCGTGGATGAACATGGTGATAAGGACGCGTCGGCACGACTGCCCAGACGCAGACCGACCGTGCTCATTATGGTGGGATTCCGGCCAGTGTCACAAGGCACTGACACGGTCCGCTGCCCGCTCGCACCGGGGGCAGGACTGCTCTTCCAGATCACTTGTCTGTTATAACGTTCGTGGATACACTGAGTTCATGGTTCGAGAGCTGAAACTCCGCAAGATCGGCAATTCCGTCGGCGTGGTTCTTCCGAAGGAGGCACTCCAGCACCTCAAGGTTCGGGAAGGGGATGCGCTGTCTCTGACCGAGGCACCTGATGGCAGCGTCCGCCTGGCCTCGACGACACCCGAGGTGCTGCACCAGCTGGAGGCGGCTCAGGACATCATTCGTCGCTACCGTCGCGCACTGCGCGAGCTTGCAAAATGAAGGCGCTGCTCTGGGTGCGGCGGGAGACCGTCCTCACGATTCACGATCAACTGCTGGCTGAGTTCGGCGGGGCCTCGGGGGTGCGCGACGCAGGGTTGCCGGATTCTGCACTGGCGCGGCCTCAGAACCTTCTGGCGTATGGCAAGCCCAGCGTCTTCGACTTAGCGGCCAGTTACGCCGCAGGCCTTGTCAAGAACCACCCGTTCGTGGACGGCAACAAGAGAATCGGGTTCACGGTGGCAGTTCTCTTCCTCGAGCTGAACCGGCAGCGCTTCGCAGCGCCTGAAGCCGAGGCCGTCGTGAAGACGCTGGCGCTCGCTGCTGGAGCGATCGGGGAACGCGCCTACGCGAAGTGGCTCGAAACAAACTCCCGCCGACCGAGCCCAAGAAGACCCTGATTCATTCAGACCTCAAGGATTCGAGGAGCGGCGCGCGTGTTGCGGCTCTCGTCGCCGCCACCGACACGACGAGCCCGGTCACGAACACCGCGAACAGCAGCAGCGCGGCGCCGGTGGTGATCGGAAGGCGTCCGCCCCGTTCGGCAACGCCCGGCGCAATCGCGATCGCGGCACACACCGCGCCGGCCGTCAATCCTCCCGCCAGGAGCACCGCGTTTTCCGCAAGCACCATCATCAGGAAGTGCCGGCGCGCATAACCGACCGCGCGGAGCAGCGCGAGCTCGCGCCGCCGCTCCAGCAGATTGCGAAGCAGGACGGTCGCCAGGCCGACCGTGCCCAGCAGAAGGCCGAGTCCGCCGAGCGCCTGGAACGTGGACAGATAGGTGTTCTCGACCTTGTGGAACCCGGCAAGCCGCTCCGCCGTTGGGGTCGCGTCGGCGCCGAAGTCGCTCAGCGCACGTTCGAACGTTTCCGCCGCCGCCTCCGCGCGTTCCGGCGCCGTTTCGACGAGGAGCACGCGATATCCCCCTTCGTCTGGAAACAGCTTCAGAAAGTTGCCCTGCGACATCAGCAGTTCTCCCTGGAAAATGCTGTCCCGCAGCGCCGCGACCAGGCGCAAGCGAACCTGGCGGGCCCCGCGGTTGATGACGATGTCTTCGCCGAGCTGACGGTGCAGTACGTAGGTCATGGAGTTCGCGTCGGCGATGACCGGCACGGCGCCGTCCGCTTCGGCGCGATGCAGCAACTGCCAGGGGTTCTCCCGCTCGGCGTCGGTCGCTGCCAGCGACGACTGGAACGTGAACCGGCCGGCGGCAAGAAAGCTGTCGCGGGGCGCGAGGATGCGCGGGCTCGTCGGCTCGTACAGATTCAAACAGCTTGCGTCGTCGCCAGGCAGCAGCCGGAACGGCTCGATCGATGCTCCATCAAGATCGAAAAGGTTGAGAGCCTGGCGACCTGCTTCGGTGTTCGGGTCGTGGACTATTGGCAGGAGCGATTCGACGATCAGCGAGTAGCCGCCCACGCCGGAGCGGGGGCTGCCATCAGTGACGTCGCCGCGCCGGAATGCATCGACAGAGACGAGCATGAACGTGGCGCTGGCGAGAACCGCCATCGACAGCACGCTCCGTCCGGGCCGATAGGTCGAGCTCCGGAGACCAAGACGTGACAGCGCCGGCCACCCGCGTCCATGAAGCGCGCGGCCGGGCCGGCGCCGTAGCACGGCGCTGGCGAAACAGAGCGACGCGGCCAGCAGGAGCGAGCCGGCCACGAAGAAAGCGCCCGTCTCGTCCACGGCGTCCGCCAATGCGGCACCGATCAGACCGAGACCGGCGGCGGTGAGGACCGCCGAAACGAGAATGCGGCGCGTCCATAGAACGCGGCGGGGCGTAAAGCCCCGCTCTACGTACGTACCCGACGTGTCGGAAGCAAGCTCGCCGGCCAGGAGGCTCCGCTCGGAAATGCGCGCCAGGCCTCGGAGGGTCCACCAGATGCAAACGACGGCCGCGACGACTCCGCCGATCGCCCCCGCGACCAGCGAGCTGGTCGAGACGTGGAGCGTGAGGGCTGTCGTTCCAACCGCATCCACCCACCAGGTGCGCAGGGCCAGCATCAGGAGCGCGGCATAGCTAATCGCGCCGAGCACGCCGAGCGCACTTCCGCCAATCGCGAGCAGCAGTCCTTCGGCTGTGAACAGTCGCCGCACGGCGGCCGGACCGAAACCAACCGCTCGCAGGAGCCCGACCTCGCGCACACGCTGCTCGACGCCCAGCTTGAAGAAGAGCGAGACCAGAAGCAGCGCCGATACGACGAGGAAGAAACTGAAGTAGACGAAATAGGCGCCAAAATCGGTGGCGCCGCGAGAGGCCGCGAGCCCCTGGGCGCGCACGTCGCGAACGGCGATGCCCACGGTCAGCGGATCGATGCTCGCGCTCAGCCGATCTTCGAGGCTGGTGCGTGTCTGGACCAGCGACACGCCCGGCGGCGGCGCAACGCGCACCGAGGTGACCGCCCCGTAGCGAGAGCGCCAGAGCCGCTGCCCGACCTCCAGTGGAACGAATGCCTTCGGCGTCGTCCGATACTTCTCCCAGTACGCTTCGTCCACCGGGCGGATGCGGCGGAGATCGAGCGGAAACGGCGGGGCCCAGTCGCGGAGCGACAGCGAATCGCTGATACCAGGATAGACCGGAGCCAGATCGCGATCGACGGCATCAACCGGAACGATGCCGGCCACACGGAACTCCGCGCTGCGCGTGACGAGTTGCCCCGGATCCTCCCAGACGTAGTACTCCATCGCCACCGGATCGCCGACATTCGCGCCTAGCTCGGTCGCGGCCCACTGGTTCAGCACGATGGGTGGCACCTTGTCAGCCGACGCGACGGCCGCCGCCGCAATCGCGCGGAGATCCATCGCGGTGACCAGCGAGTACGGGATGTCGCGGTCGCCAATGCGCAGGCCGTTCGCCAGATAGGTGAACACCTCCTGCGCCTGTGTGCCTGAGGAAGAGATCGCTTGCCGCACCGCCGCCACACGCCTGTCGTCAAGGAGCCCCATGCCGGACCCGATCTCGACGACGCCGCGGGCGTCGAGGGTGCGTACTCTCAGTCCGATGTCCTCGAGGCTGGCCGCGCTCCTGACCATCCGTTCGAGCGCCGGGATTGCGTCCGTTCCAGGCACGGCGGAGACCAGGGCGGCATTGACGAGCCCGACTATCTCGAGGTCCTGCTGCATCCGTGACAACGGCACGAACACCGCGCGCACGTCGCCCTGCCGCGGGTCGACGGAGAACTCACCCATTTGCGATGCCGGCACGACCTGACGCACGGTCAAGCGCAACGTTCGTCCGAGATCGTCCTTCCGCCCATGGAGGGACTCCAGCGGCATGTCGGACGGCCTTTGCACGCGCACGAGGATCGTGCGGCCGACGCCGGGTCCGGAACTGCCAAAGAGCTCCGCGGCAAGCGCCGGGCTCAAGAAGGCGTCGCGATCGTCCGGCCCTGCGACACTGCTCACGCCGTGGAAGGTCCAGAAACGGCTGTCGACACCGTACACCTGCACCTTCCCGGCGCGACGGCCGCTGTCCTGCTCGGTAACGACACCCTCGGTCACGACGAGCGGCACGATGCCACGGACGCTCGCCGCGAACGCCGGGTCGGCACTCAGGTCGCCGGCGAGCTGCTCACGAAAGAACCCCGCGGAGAGGACGAGTTGATCCGCGCGCCCGAGGCGCTGCACCACGAGGTCGCGCAGGCTGCCTCTCACCGAGTCACCGACGAGGAGGGCGCCGGCCAGCACTGCCACCGCTGTGGCCACGCCAAGCACGACCGCGATATTGGTGCGCCAGTAATGGGTCAGGCCGCGGTAGACGAGCCGTGATACGCGCATACGATCACCGCGCCGTAGCGGGGTGCACTGAGCCGAGGGCCTGTGCGCGGGCGGGGATCGGCACCGCGGCCGCGGCCACCGCAAGGAGCGCGACGATGGCAGCCGTGACGTAGAACGCTGCGGCGTACGATCCCGTTGCGTCGACACAGAGCGCCAGCAACAGGGGACCGACGGCCGACGCCACTACCGTCATCGCCTGCGCGGCGCCCTGGATCCGACCGAGCTGTGCGCGCCCATACGCGCGTCCCCAGAAACTGAAGAAGACGACCATCACGAACCCGCCGCCAATCCCCATGGCCACAGCCTGAGCCATGACGTGCTCGACGGTGGAAACGTGCGCGAGGCCGACGAGCCCGCCGGCGAGAATCAGGAGCGCCGCCACGAGTACCGTGCGAAGCGAGCCGCGATCGGCAAACGCGCCGGCGGCAAAGTTGCCTGCCAGGCCGGTGATCGCCGTGACTGCCAGCGCGGTGTAATAAACGCCTGGCGCAAATCCGCGCTCGGCCAGGATCGACTCGTTGAAGAGGCCGATACCCGACGCGACGAGACCGTACATCGCGCTGGCGACCGCGAACACCCAAAACGCTGGAGACCGGAGCGCATCGCCGAGCGTGGCGCCGTCATCGCGCGTCTCCGGCGGCTCCGCTCCCGCACCCCCGCCATCGACCTCGAGCCCTGCCGCTTCGGGAGACGATCGATCCAGAGCCCAGGCCAACGGCGCGAGCCCGGCCACGAGGAAGAGACCGACCGCCGCCCAGGCCGTGCGCCAGCCGCGTGCCGCGACCATCGCGCCGACAAGCGGGAAGGCGATCATGAAACCGACGCTCATCGCCACGGCGTACACCGCCATCGCTCTCGTCAGACGCGCGCGAAACCATTTCCCTACCATCGCGAGACTGACGATCGACAGCGCACTCTGGCCGAACCCGCGCGTGAGCGTGATGCCGACAGCGATCGCCGCAACCCCGGTCGCCCCGCTCATGACGAGGACAACGACTCCCAGCGCCAGCGCCACGCCGGTCAACACGACCCGGCTGCCGCGACGGTCGATCAGGCGGCCGACGCCGAAGCAGAACAGCGCCCCCATCAGCGTGGCGGCAAGGTTGATCTGGGCATAGGCGACACGGCTGATCCCGAGATCGCGCAGGAGCGGCTCGGTGATGAGGCCGAGCCCCTGCGTGCGTCCCGGCAATGTGCCCACCATGGCGAGCGCGGCCACGGCGAGTACAACCCATCCGTAGTAGAACCGTGCGCCCGTGCGAGGCACCGGCCAGCTCCGCACACCAGCTTCCGTCATCCGCGGCCCACGATATCACCCGACGACCGACGAACGCGATAACGTGCTACAGCGCAATGACGGTTGCGCTTGCTAGAGCGCATCACGAACACGACCCACGGTTTTCAACCACGAAGGTCACGAAGACCACGAAGGATTGTGGTTCAAACCGTGATTCGCCTTGGGAGTTGGGTGTTGGAGGTTGGGAATTGTAGCGTTGTGGTTCAGGACGTGCGGGTGAGGCGCGTGGACGCGATCTCGAATCGCACGGGAAACTGCGCCGCCAGCCGCGGGCTGTGTGTCACGACGACCAGCACGTTCTGCTGGCGCTGATGCAGGTCGAGCAGGAGTGAAGCGACGGCCGCTGCCGATACCTCGTCGAGATTGCCCGTTGGCTCGTCACACAAGAGCAGGCGCGGACGCCGGATGAGCGCACGTGCGATCGCCACGCGCTGCTTCTCACCACCAGAGAGCTCCGCCGGCCGGTGATCGAGGCGATCGCCGAGCCCGACCTGGTCGAGCAGCTCGCGGGCGAAGCGCGACGGATCGCGATCCTCACGCGCCCCAACGAGCGTCGGCACCAGCACGTTCTCGAGCACCGAGCACTGCGGCAGCAGGCAGTGATCCTGGAACACGAAACCGATCTGCGCGTTGCGGAACTCGGCGACCGCGGACGGCGCGAGCGCGAAGGGATCGACCCCGCCGAGCGTCACGCTTCCAGACGAAGGAGGCTCGAGCGCACCAAGGATGTAGAGGAGCGTGCTTTTGCCACTGCCCGACGGCCCGGTAATGGCCGCTGCCTCGCCGGCTGACAACGACAGCGTGACATCCGACAGCACGGTCAGAGGGCCTCTCGGCGTCGGGTAGTGCTTGTTGACGGATGAAACGTCGAGCATCGCCTTCAGACCACCGACCCGCCGACGGGCACCGAGTCCGCGGCGATCGAACGGTAAACATCGAGCAGCCGGTCAGCCGACTGCGCGATCGTGTAATGCGCGCGCACACCGTCGTAGGCGCGATCCCCGAGCGCCCGCGCGTGCTCACGGTCGTTCCAGAGCGCGTAGATCCCCTCGGCGAGCGACTCCGTATCGTCTGGGGCCACGAGCAGTCCTCCACCGGTCCGCTCGACAACCTCGGTGAACCCGCCGCGCCGCGGCTGCACGACGGGCACGCCGCTCGCCATCGCTTCGAGCACGAACATCCCTTTCGGCTCGTCGTAGGTGGCGGGAACAGAGAGCACGTCGAGGTCGCGGAGAAAGGCGAGCTTCCCCGCCCGATCGAGCTCGCCGCGGTACGTGAACTCGCCGCTCAACCCGGCGCGGTCGAGTGTGCGGCGCACCTCGTTCAGGTACGCGGCGTTGGTAGAGGCGAGATGGCCGGCGGCTTCGAAGCGGATCGGTGCCCGCCCCGTTCGCCGCCGCAAGCGGATGTACGAATCGGCGAGCACGTGGAGCCCCTTTTCCGGAGCCACGCGCGCGAAGTAGCCGACCCGGAACTCGTCGCGCGCGTCCCGCCGCCGATCGTACCCGTCCATGGGGATACCGAGCGGCACCACGTCGATCCGCCGCGCCGGAATGGCGAGGAAGTCCGCCATGAACGCCGCGCAGTACTCGCTCACGGCGACGAAACGATCGACGTGGTGGACCTGCTCCTGGATCATTGCGAGCGCCCTGTCGCGATACGGCGCGACCAGTCCGTTGAGAAACAGCTCTTCGCCTTGAAGCGTGCAGCACACCGGGCGCGACACCGCCTGCTTGAGGGGCGCGGCAAGTCCGATGAGGAGCGAGTTCGGCAGATTGATGACGTCGGGCAGTGCCTCGTCGAGGATCCAGTCGGTGAGTTTGTCGAACTCCTTCCGCAGCACGCCGTCCCGTCCCTGCAGCATCGACACGGTCAGGTCGCCCAGGAGCCGCGCATCGGTCGACGCCGCGCGGCCGGTGAACGCGCGGATGACGCCCGGGGCGTCCCAGAGCCGATCGAGCAGCCGCGGCGTCTTGCGAAAGAGCGAGGAGTGCTGTTGCAGGTAGACGCTGATGCCGCCGAAGTGCACACGTCGCGCGCTGACGTTGCGCTCGTCGGTTCGCGTCGGCGTATAGAGCGGCAGGAGCGTCACATCGTGGCCGCGCGCCAGCAGTTCCGCCGCAAGCGCGTTGTCGCGGAAGCAGCTTCCGCAATACATCCCGGCGGCCCCAGCGGTAATGGAGAGGATCCGCACTCGACCCGGCTTCTAGTGGGCGGTCCGGGCTGATTGAGGACGAGTCACAACAAGCCTCCGAGCGAAAACCGCGGGCCGCGACAACGGAGCGGCCCGGTAGCCATTTCGAAGAAACCCACCACTAGACGCTGGCGGGAGCGGTTTGAAACGCGCGCGCGCGGAACAGGAAATCGACGATGTTGCCTTCGTGCGGCTGCAGCCAGTTGAGTTTCGTCGTCGGCACCGGTCCGAAGTTCAGCCGGTCGATGTGCACCGCGTCGAGGAGCTGGTGCCGCAGCGCCTCGTTGTTGGTGATGGCGGTGCACACAAGGGTCGGCCCCACCGCCTCGAGCATCTTCGATTCCGGACACGCGACGACGGTGACGAACGGGAACATGAACTCCTTCTTCGCCGCGGCCGCCTCTGGAGAGTCGCAATGGATGACCGTCGGCAACAGGTAGTCGGCGCGCCCCTCGTGGATGACGCGCGGGCCGGGCCGGTACTTCACCGTGACGTCGGTGACGCCGGGCGTCTGCAGGTCGGCGTCGATCGCCTGTGACACGGCGTCGGCTACGCCGGTCACCGTGAACGCCGCCAGCGCCGCGTCCGGATGGTCGGGCGGCAGCGGACGGATCTCGGCCAGCCGCCGGGCAAGGGCGTCCGCGATCTCCCGCGTGTGGCGGCTCGCCCAGATCCCTGATGCGTTGATGCAGCCGCGTCCGCTGTTGATCGCCACGCTCTCGACCATCATGTCGAGAAACGACTCCCACTGATCGACCTGGTCGTCGCCGAGCAGGATCTTCGAGAAGCCTGGACCGTGCGGCTGTACTCGCGGGTCGCCGCGGTAGCGATCGACCGTCGCGGTGCCGCCGAAGATGAGGGTCCGGCCGCAGTTGTCAACCACGGCAGCGCCGACGTCTCCACCTCCCGGATAGATCGAAATCGCCTCGGGCGGGATTCCCGCCTCGAAAAACGCCGCCGCCATGCGGTACGGCGTCCACGGCTCCTGAGGGCCCGGCTTGAGCACGAGCCCAATCTGCATCGGGATGATCGGGAGCCAGAGTGTGTGCACGCCGGGGGAGTTCGAGGGGAGCACCAGGCCGAGCACGGGACTCTGCGCCTGATAGCTGATCGGCACGCCACGCTCTTCCCCGAACCCCGTGGTGAGCACGTCGAGCGAGAGCCCGCGCGTCAGGGACGTCAGGATATTCCGCATCTCGCCGAGGACGAACGCGTTCTTGCTCATGTTCGCCCGGCACAGGCGCTCGGGCAATCCCGTGCTCGCCGACTGGGCGCGCACGAATGCGTCCGGTGCCTGGGCGCTGTCGCCCATCGGCAGCGTGGCGTTCATGTACAGGTCGCCCGCACGGCCGACGCGGGCGATCAGATCCTCGATCGGAATCGCGCGCAGGCTATCGCGGGCGCGCTGCGCCTTCCGCATGTCGCGTTGCACCAGCCCGCCGTTGGCGCGGCTGACCTTCGCGATTGGCTCGCCGGTCGAGAAATGCAGGACATCGTCGACATCGATGCTGGTGTACGGCTGTCCCCAGCGAAGTACCGGAAGATTCAACATCGGCCTAGTAGACGCCGACCGTCGTGGTCGCCGCGAACCCTCGATACGGACGCACGCCGCTGACGCCATCCCAGGGGTAGCGCTCGTACGGGGCCTCACGCTCGCCTTCATCCCGCTCGAGAAAACCGGGCATGAAGAACTCCCTGGTGAGCGTTGTCAGCCGTACTCGTCCCGTCTGTCCGTAGTCGACGATCCGGTCGGAATCGTCCAGATCGACCACTTCGATGACCGCGCGCGGCTGGGGCGCGTAATACGTGATCTTGTAGTTGTTGTGCGGCCCGGATGGGGCGCTCGGCGCGAGCCCCATCAGCGTGTTCCCGTAAGTCGGCGTCATGTACGCACCGTCGAGCAGCTCCTCGTGAGCGAAGCGGTTCCACTGCGGTGTGAACTCGGTGCCGCCGGAGAAGATACCGGTGATCCCCGCCTTCCGGATCGTCGTGCCCATCGATTCCAGCTTCAGCGCGAGCGCCTCGAGGAGTTTCGGCGTCGTGAACATGCACCGGATGTCGTGGTTGGCGTTGAGGATCGTCACGGCCTGGTCGATGACGTGATCCTTGTACGCCTGCAGGTGCTCGCTCCAGCCTTTTTTGATCAACTTGATCACCCAGCGCGGATCGAGATCGACGCAAAACGAGATGCCGCCGCGAAACTGCGCGAGATGTTCGACCGACAGCCGCAGCCGCCGCGGCCCGGACGGCCCGAGCATCAGCCAGTTGCCGCCTTTCGGAAAGTACTCGTCGGGCAGTGTCTCGCTGAAGATCTCGTAGTCAGTCCGGAAATCGTCGCACGCCACGCGCGTCTTCGGCGTGCCGGTCGTCCCGCCGGTCTCGAACACGAACACCGGCTTCCCGGCCAGGCCGCGAGGCACCCAACGCTGTACCGGTCCCCCGCGCAGCCATTCGTCCTCGAACGCCCCGAGACGGCGGAGGTCCGCGAAGGTCGTAATCTCGCGTCGCGGGTCCCACCCCAGTTTCTGCGCGTAATCGAGCCAGAACGGGCAGCCGGTCGCGGGGTCGAAGTGCCATTCGACCATCTCCCGGACCCGGGCATCCAAAGCCTGACGCGCCGCGTCCACCCGCGCCGGCGCGGTCGCCGAGTCAGTCCCATGCATAGGACCCGCAGTATAGCCAACCACGGGCTCCGCCCTTGATAATCCGCGAACTGGCAAGACATCGCAGAGCCCGTGGCTGGCGGCCAGTCTCTCCTGGCGCGATTGTGTTCGCCGGAGGGCGTGTGGTAATACCTCGCCCACACCGACGTGAATGAAGCAGCAGCCGTGGCGATCGTGGCGACGCTCTACGTGCTGCATCAGGACGTCTGGTTCTGGCGCACAGCGCGCCCTCTCGTGTTCGGGTTCCTGCCGATCGGGCTCTTCTTTGTCGTGGTGCTGACGGTCGTGGCCTATCTGATTGCGCTCGAAATGCCGCAGTCGATCTTCGACGTGGCCACGCAGTACGCGTTTGCCGGCTATGCTGCGCTCTCGCCGCTCCTGGTGGCGGCGCTCTTCTGGAAGGGGAGCACGCGGTGGGGTGCGTTGGCCAGCACGTCCTGGACGGCCGCCGGCGTGCTCACCGTGGCGATCGTGCAGTCGACGATCCCGGCCCCGCCAACGGCCGTTCCAGTCACCGTGCTCTCCCTTGGCGGCCTCGACATCGCCACCCGCGCTGCGACCGGCATGCTGGTGTTCGGGCTCCTCCCTGTCGTGCCGATGACCCTGATGTCGGCACTGCTGATGGTGATCGTGTCGAAATTGACGCCCCGGGCACGGCCGGGACACGCAACAATGGCGAAATACTTTGCCGCGTGACGGCGTAATGAGGTCTGCATGGTGACGACGCGGAGTGAGGTGGCTGTGAGCTTGACGCCCCTGCAATGGCTGATCTGCGCCGTGGCCGCAATCGGCTTCGCGTTCGACTCCTACGAGCTGCTCATGCTGCCGCTCATCGTGCGACCGGCGCTGGCCGACCTGCTGGGCGTCGCGCCAAACAGTCTGGCCGTCAACTCGTGGGTCGGGACGGTGCAGTACGTCCCGGCCGTCTGCGGCGGCATCTTCGGTCTGCTCGGCGGGTACCTGACCGATCTGCTGGGGCGCCGGCGCGTGCTCGTCTGGAGCATTCTGCTCTACGGCTTCTCGGCTGTGGCCGCCGGGTATGCCACGTCGGTCGAGTGGTTCCTCTTCTGGCGCTGCGCCACGTTCGTCGGCGTGTGCGTCGAGTTCGTGGCCGCGGTGGCGTGGCTCGCGGAACTGTTCCCCGATCCGAAGCAGCGGGAGCAGGTCATCGGCTGGACGCAAGCGTTTGGCTCGATCGGCGGGCTGATGGTGACCGGCGCGTACTACATCATCGTCACGAACGAAGACACGTTTCCCGCCGTGCTCGGCGGGCACGCCGCATGGCGGTACACGTTGATCTCGGGGGTGGTTCCCGCCATTCCGCTGATGATCATCCGGCCGTTCCTGCCGGAGTCTCCGCTGTGGCAGGCCAAAAAGCGGGCCGGCACGCTGCGGCGCCCCAGCTTCGCGGAGCTCTTCACCCCACGTCTTCGCAGGACGACGATCGTGACGACGGTGATGATGGCGTGCGGGTATGCGGCTGCCTTCGGCGCGATCCAGCAGATGCCGCGGATCGTCCCGGGTCTGTCCGAAGTGCAGGCCCTCGCGCGGACAGCGCAGGAGCAGACGATCAGCGGCGTGCAGTCCTTCCAGGAATTCGGCGGGCTGGCGGGACGCATCCTCCTGGCGGCGCTCGCGGCGGTGATCATCAGCCGCCGAAAGCTGCTGTACGTGTTCCAAGTCCCGGGGCTGGTCCTCCTGCCGCTCGCGTTCTTCTTCGCGCCGAGCGGCGGGCTGGCCTGGGCGCAGTGGGGGATCTTCCTCGTCGGCATGGCGACCATCGCTCAGTTCAGCTTCTGGGGCAACTATCTGCCACGCGTCTATCCGACGCACTTGCGCGGCACCGGTGAGAGCTTTGCCGCCAACGTGGGCGGACGCATGATCGGGACGATGGCCGCGCTGGTGACGACACAGCTCGTCCCCTCGATGCCCGGCGCGTCGGTGCCGATCAAGCTTGCCTACGCGGCGGCGCTGGTGGGTACGACCGCGTACGTCATCGGCTTCACGGCCAGCTTCTGGCTGCCGGAGCCCGAGAAAGAAGAACTACCCGATTGAAATCCGCTCGACTGCGCAAGGCGGGCGTCGGCGCGGTGATACAAGGTTCGCTTGCCATCGCGGCGCTGAGCACGGTGGGCGATTTCATCTGGGCGACCTGGATCCCGCGCCACATTCCCGTCTACGGTCTGACCCACGGCACTCTGCTCTTCCTGACGATTGGGCTGGTCCTCGGTGTGGCGGCCCACCGCCCCGCAGCGGGAGCAATTGCCGGCGCCCTGATTGGCGCCGGCGGCGCGGCGGGGTTCTATCTGCTCGCGCCGCTGGTGGGCTACGCCGCGATGTTCCTGGTGTGGATCGCAATCTGGGTGGCGCTCGGCGTGCTCGGCGAAAGGCTGCGAACTGGAACGGTCAATCTTCGCGGTGGCCTCGCTCGTGGCGGTGTGGCCGCCATCGCGTCTGGAGCGGCGTTCTACGCGATCTCCGGAATCTGGCGTCCGTTCGACCCGAGCGGGTGGGACTACGCCACGCACTTCGGCGCCTGGACGCTGGCGTATCTGCCCGGATTCGCGGCGCTGCTCGTTCGAAGGGGTCGGGAGTCATTACGGATCACGAAATGACTCCCGACCCCTTCAGTACGCCCGTTCGTAGAGCGCAAGTCCGCCAGCCGCGTCGAAGGGGCGAGGGTTGAACGTACCCGTCCACTGCGTCCCCGCGTCGGCGGCGAGCAGAGGCAAGTCGTCGCGCGGTACTCCGAGATCGCGCAATGTGGCGGGAAGCCCACCTGCACGCGCCAGCGTCTCCAGCCGCGCCGAGAGGCGTTCGCCGCCTTCCTCGGCGGGCGTGCCCGCCGGCAGGCCGAGCAGCTCGGCATATCGGTGGCCGACATGCGCGGCGTTCCAGCGCACGACGTGCGGCAGCATGACGCCAATCGCCACGCCGTGGGTCGTGCGGTAGCGGGCGGTCAGCGGGTTCGCGCACGCGTGGGTCGCGCCGAGCATCGACAGCTCGATGGCGAGGCCGGCCTCGTGGGCGCCGAGCAGCATCGCGCCGCGGACGGACAGGTCGCCGGGATCTTGAAGGACGCGCTCGTAATGCGCCTCGAGGCGCCGCCACGCATCGCGTGCGAAGACGTCGGAGATTTCGGTGCGCCTGATCGTAACGTACGACTCGACGGCGTGCGACAGGGCGTCGTACCCCGCGGTGGCTGTAACGGCGCGAGGCTGTGACACCGTAAGCGCCGGATCGAGGATGGCCACGCGGAAGGCCGCCTTCGGGTCGCCGCACGCCATCTTCTCGTGCGTCGTCGCGTCGGAGATGAGCGCGTAGGACTGGGCATCGCTGCCCGTACCGGCGGTCGTCGGGATGCCGATCAT
>Ga0209726_10003085_pt1 | contig 23360 bp, 36 predicted proteins | sample Subgrocontami54m_FD_187453 | JGI IMG/M metagenome (GOLD analysis project Ga0209726, IMG submission 187453) | Subsurface groundwater microbial communities from S. Glens Falls, New York, USA - GMW46 contaminated, 5.4 m (SPAdes) (version 3) | ecosystem: Environmental > Aquatic > Deep subsurface >... | reverse complement strand
GCGCACCTGCTGCCCGGCCTCGAGCCGCGCATTGGCCACGACGCGCCTGGAATCGACGCGCACCTGGCCGGAGCGCAGCAGCTTCTGCAGGTGGCTGTAGCCGACGTCGGGAAAATGCACGCGAAACCAGCGGTCGAGGCGCATGCCGGCCTCGCTCTGTGCAACCTCTAGGGTCTCGACGCTCATCGCCTACGGTGAGCCCTGAAAGCGCGCCGCGGTCAAGTGTCTCAGCCACTTGCCCCCCGGGCCCGTTCGGCTAATGTCTGCCCATGACGAAGGGGATGGAGTCCCCCCGCAACCGCCGACGAGGCTGATGACTCCTGCCGCATACGAGCTGCGGCGGGGGGCGTGCGAACCCGCTGCGAGGCGGGTTTTTTGCTGCCCGCCGCCAGCGCCTGCTCGGGCGGTTTGGAGGTCGATATGACGAGCGTTTGGACGCTGGCAGCCCTGTGGTTCGCCCTGGCACTGTTCGCAAGCCTTTGCGCGACCTACCTGCGCCTATCGACGGCGCTGGTTGAGATCATTGTCGGCACCGGCGCGCAATGGGTCCTGGGCCTCCTGTTCGGCGCCGCCGTGCTCGGCGCCGACGAGCCGTGGATCAAGTTCCTGGCGGGCGCCGGCGCCATCATGCTCACGTTCCTCGCCGGCGCCGAGCTCGACCCCGTGGTTTTTCGCGAGAAGTGGAAGGAGGCGACCGCAGTCGGCATCGCGAGCTTCCTGCTGCCGTTCCTCGGCTGCACTGCGGCGGCCTACTGGCTGCTCGGCTGGGATGTGCGCGCAAGCTGGCTCGCCGGCGTCGCCATGTCCACCACCTCGGTCGCCGTCGTCTATGCGGTGATGCTGGAGTACGGCTTCAACAAGACCGCGTACGGCAAGACCATCCTCGCCGCCTGCTTCATCACCGATCTCGGCACCGTGCTGGCGCTGGGCTTCATCTTTGCGCCCTTCGACTACAAGACCCTCGTCTTCGCCGCTGTCGCGATCGCCGTGTTTGCCATCATCCCATGGCTGACGCCGCGGCTGTTCAAGCGCCACGGCGACAAGCCCTCGGAGCTGGAGGCCAAGTACCTCATGCTCGTCCTGTTCGGATTGGGCGGGCTCGCCGGCTGGGCCGGCAGCGAGGCGGTGCTGCCAGCCTACGTGCTGGGCATGCTGCTCGCGGGCTCGGTCGGCCGCGATCACGCCCTGATCCGCCGGCTGCGCACCCTCACCCTCGGCCTGATGACACCGTTCTATTTCATCCGCGCCGGATCGTTCATCTCGGTGCCGGCCTTGCTCGCAGCGCCGGGCGCTTTCCTGCTGATGCTGGTGGTGAAAGTCGCCACCAAGTGCGTCGGCGTCTATCCCGTGACCAGGGCCTACGGCTCCAGCCAGAAGGAGGGTGCCTACACGACGCTGATGATGTCGACCGGCCTCACCTTCGGCACCATCTCGGCCCTGTTCGGGCTGACCCATGGCATCGTCGACCAGGCCCAATACTCGGCGCTGGTCGCCGCCGTCATCGCCAGCGCCGTGATCCCGACCCTGATCGCCAACGCGTTCTTCCTGCCCCGGCATTTGCTGCCGAAGCATGCGGAGGCAATTCAAGAAGACGCCTGAAGGCACGCGCTGGCGACCCTCACGCCGGCGGCGCCGGGGGGCTCACGAGCCGGCCGCCGCCGAACCAGCCGATCACCCAGCCGACCAGCAGCCCCGCCAGGTTGCTCAGCATGTAGACCGCCGAGTGCAGGTCGGCCACCTCGTCGGGACTTTCGAAGGTGAAGCGGTCGACCACCATGTTCGCCAGCGGCTGGCTCACGAACACCGTGACCAGCAAGGCGACGACGATGGCCACGGCCATGGCTATGAGATAGCGCATGAAGCTTGCTCCGAGGTGCCGGACAGAAAAGAGCGCTACTTGACGTCCCAGAACCAGATTTCCTTGGCCTGCACATAGTTGGAGTAATAGCCGAGCCAGGAGAACCATTCCATCAGCCACTTGGTGGACGAGCGGTAGCCGTTCCACACGTCGATGTGGTCGCCGGTCGCCGTCGCCTCGCCGTGGCGCTTCCAATAGTCCTGGACGTAGATCATGCCGGTGCGGCCGAAGATCTTCTTGTAGAAGTGGGCCGCCTCCGTGCCGGTGATGCGCTCGACCTTGCCCACGCCCGGGATCGAGGCGCCCGCAAGCGTGCGGGCCAGGTCCGTTGCCCGGATGAAGTGCTGCTCCTCCGCGGCGTGCACGCCGCAGGTCTGCGCGCGAACCGTCACGCCGGCGTTCTTCAGGCACACGCCCATGCGGATCGAGCACTGGTTGCCGAACACCGGGAAGCCCTGCAGGATGTGCTGGCCCTCCATGTTGGTCAGGCTGTGGGGGGCGACGCAGGGATACTGCGTGGAGTTGTTGGCCGGGTGCCGGTACCAGAGATCTCTGAACGCAACCATCTAGCTCTCCCGGAAGTTTCGCGGTCTGTAGCGGGCAGTATAGGTCAGCGCGCGCGGACCTGCCAATTGGCCCGGCGTGCCATTGGGCGGGCCGCGCAATCCTGCTAGGCTTGCAGCTTGCGGCAACACGCCGGCACGCAGCAATAGCGGCAATAGCAGGGGGCTCCCATGGCTCGGCGAACGCTCGTCCTATTCCTGTTGGTCTTGCCGTGGGTCTCGCTCGCCTCCCCGGCGCAGGCGCAGGCGGGCGGCATGCCCACCGACATCGAGGCGAAGCTGGCCGAGCTCGGCGCCGTCATCAATCCGCCGGAGACCGCCAAGCTCTATGCGCCGCTGCAGGAGAAGGAGCCGTACGCGGGCATCAAGGTCACGCGCGATCTCAAATACGGCACCGACGAGCGCCACGCCCTCGACGTGTTCGAGCCCGATCCGGCCGGCGCCTCCCCGCGCGCCGTGCTGATGTTCGTGCACGGCGGCGGCTTCACCGCCGGCAACAAGCGCGCGCCCGGCAGCCCGTTCTACGACAACATCGCGCTGTTTGCGGTGCGCAACGGCTTCGTCGGCGTCAACGTCACGTATCGGCTGGCGCCGCAGCACCAATGGCCCGCCGGTGCGGAGGACGTCGGCGCAGCCGTGCGCTGGGTGAGCGAGAACATCCGCGCCCACGGCGGCGACCCCGCGCGCGTCTTCCTGATGGGGCACTCGGCCGGCGCGGTGCATGTGGCGAGCTATATCGCCAACCCGAAGTTTCACACGCGCCGAGGCACGGGGCTCGCCGGCGCGATCCTGCTCTCCGGCCTCTACGACTTCACCAAGTTTCCGCCCGGGCCGCCGGAGCAGGCCTATTTCGGCGAGGACGCGGCCAAGCTCGCCGAGGCTTCGACCCTGGCGCTGCTGCCGGAGACGAAGATCCGCCTGATGGCGATCTATGCCGAGCGCGATCCCCCCAATTTCATCGAGCAGGGCAAGCTTCTGCAGACGACCATGTGCCGGGCCAACCGCTGCTCGAGCGTCGCCCTGCTGGGAAAGCACAGCCACATGTCGGAGGTCTACGCCATCAACACGCCCGACCGCGAGCTCAGCGGCCAGATCGTGGCATTCATCAAGGGCGAGTGGTAGCGGTAGGTTGGGTCGAGCGAAGCGATGACTCAACACCGGGGCAGGTGGCAACCGATTGTGTTGGGTCTGCGCTTCGCTTGACCCAACCTACGAGCCATCCCTCTCAGCACGCAGCTTGGCCCAATGCTCCAGCCGCTTTTTCAGCTCGGCCTCGAAGCCACGGCCGTCAGGCGCATAAAACTGCTCGCGCGCCATGCCGTCGGGGAAATAGTTCTGGCCCGAGAAGGCTTCCGGCGCGCCGTGGTCGTACTCGTAGCCGGCGCCATAGCCCTCCTGCTTCATGAGCCGGGTCGGCGCATTGAGGATGTGCTTGGGCGGGGCCAGGCTGCCGTGGGCCTTGGCCGAACCCATCGCCGCGCCGAAGGCCGTATAGGCCGCATTCGATTTCGGCGCGGTGGCGAGATAGATCACGGTTTGCGCCAGGGCCAGCTCGCCCTCGGGCGAACCCAGGAAGTCGAACGTCTCCTTGGCGGCGAGTGCCTGCACCAGGGCCTGCGGGTCGGCAAGACCGATGTCCTCGATCGCCATGCGCACCAGCCGGCGGGCGACGTAGAGCCGGTCCTCGCCGCCGTCGAGCATGCGCGCGAGCCAGTAGAGCGCCGCATCGGGGTCGGAGCCGCGCACCGCCTTGTGCAGCGCGCTGATCAGGTTGTAATGGCCGTCGCGCGACTTGTCGTAGAGCGGCGCGCGGCGCTGCACCAGCTCGGTCAAGCCCGCGCGGTCGAGCGGGCCAGCCCCGGCGGCAACAGAGCCATAGATCTCCTCCACCATGTTGAGGACGGTGCGGCCATCGCCATCGGCCATGGCCTTCAGCGTCTCGCGCGCTCCCGCGTCGAGCGGCAGCGGCCGCCCCTCCTCCCGCTCCGCCCGGACCAGCAACTCCTCCAGAGCCGCCTCGTCGAGCCGGTGGAACACCAGCACCAGCGCGCGCGAGAGCAGCGCGCCGTTGAGCTCGAAGGAGGGGTTTTCCGTGGTGGCGCCGACCAGCGTGATGGTGCCGTCCTCCACGTGGGGGAGGAAGCTGTCCTGCTGGGCGCGGTTGAAGCGGTGGATCTCGTCGATGAACAGCAGCGTGCCCTTGCCGGTCTCGCGCCGGCTCTTGGCGCGGTCGAAAGCTTTGCGCAGGTCCTGCACGCCCGAGAAGATGGCCGAGAGCTGCTCGAAGGCGAGCTTGGTCTCGTCGGCCAGCAGGCGGGCGACCGTGGTCTTGCCGGTGCCCGGCGGCCCCCACAGGATCATGCTCTGCAGCCGGCCGCTTTTCAGCGCCCGCATCAGCGTGCCCTCGGGACCGACAAGGTGCGCCTGCCCCACGACCTCGCCGAGCCGCTTCGGCCGCAACCGGTCGGCCAAGGGACGCGGCGCCTCCTTCTCCAGACCCGCGGCTTGGAACAGATTCGTCATTGCGCGATCATAGCCCGATCGCCGGCCTCAGTCTTTGGCCCCGGGGAAATGGGCACTGCAGATGTTGCATTGCTGCCTCTTTTATAGTACATGTATCGCATATGATGCACCAATGGCCGAGAAGATCCCGTTTGTTTTCTTTCGGACCACCGCGGGCAACGAGCCGCTCCGCGATTGGCTGAGGGAGTTGGCACAAGAGGATCGCCGCGCCATCGGCGGAGACTTGGGGCGCGTGCAATATCGGTGGCCCGTCGGTATGCCGTTGGCGCGTCCACTGGGCCAAGGCCTGTGGGAAGTACGCACGAGCCTCGCCGGAAACCGGATCGCGCGGGTGGCCTTTTGCTTTCACGAGGAAGAGTTGGTGGGACTTTGCGGCTTCATCAAGAAGGGGCGCAAAACACCACAGGCCGAGTTGAATCTGGCCCGAGCCCGTTTCAAGGAGCTGTCGAAATGACCAAGAAAAAGAGGAACCGACATCACGGCTCCAGCATCGACGACTTTCTCGAGCAGGAAGGCGTCCTCAAGGAGTTCCAAGCTGTGGCGATCAAGGAAGTGATCGCCTGGCAGATTGAAAACGCGATGAAGGAAAAGAAGCTGTCGAAAAACAAGATGGCGGCCCTGATGCACACCAGCCGTGCGCAACTCGATCGGCTGCTCGACCCGGAGCAGGGCAACATCACGATCGAGACGCTGCAGCGGGCGGCCGACGTGCTCGGCCGCTCCTTGCGCATCGAGCTCAGCTAGCCAGGCAGCTGCAGCCGCGCGGTCTGATTGCCGCGCTTGATCACGAGCAGCCACACCCGCTGACGCTCCTTCAGCGCTGCTTCCAACTCGCCCACGGTCTCGATCTTGTTGCGGCCCACCTGCTGGATGATGTCGCCGGGCCGGAAGCCGTGCCCCGCCGCCCGCGAGTTCGGCCGCACGCCCAGGATGACGACGCCCTCCTGCTCCTGCAGCCCCAGCTCGTCGGCCACGCCGGGCAGGATGTTGGCGACGCGCGCCCCGTCGAAGGGGTGCGCACCAGTGAGGTTGCGCACATCGTCCTTGCCGGCCTGCGGGGCCGCGCGCAAGGCCACGTCCACGGCGAGGCGGCGACCCTTGCGCACCACATCGAGGCGCGCCAGGTTGCCGATGCCGCGCGTGGTCAGGCGATAGTTCACGCCGCGCGCGTCGGCGACATCGTGGCCATCGACGGCGACGATGACGTCGCCCGCCTGCAAGCCGGCCTCGGCGGCCGGGCTGCGGTCGGTGAGCCTCGCCACCAGCGCGCCCGAGACACTCGGCAAGCCCAGCGCCTCGGCCACATCGCGCGTCACCGCGTCGAGCTTGGCGCCGAGCCAGGGCCGCTGCAGCTTGCGCCCGGTCACCGCGCTGTCGACGATCAGCTTGACCAGGTTGGAGGGGATGGCAAAGCCCACGCCGTGCGAGCCGCCCGAGCGCGAGAAGATCGCGGTGTTGATGCCGACCACCTTGCCGGCCATGTCGACCAGCGCGCCCCCGGAGTTGCCGGGATTGATAGCAGCGTCGGTCTGGATGAACACCTGCGCCTCGGAGCGGCCGACCTCGGTGCGAGCCAGCGCCGAGACGATGCCGCTGGTCACGGTCTGGCCGACGCCGAACGGGTTGCCGATCGCCAGCACCTGGTCGCCGACCTCGATCTGGTCGGAGTCCTCGAACTCGAGATGGGGAAAGCGGCCGTCGCCACCCTCGATCCTCAGCACCGCGATATCCGACTTGTCGTCCTGCTGGATGACCTTGGCGTCGAACTCGCGCCGGTCGGCGAGCGCGATCCTGATCTCGGTGGCCCCGCCCACTTTGACGACGTGCGTGTTGGTGACCACGATGCCGTCGGGGCTGACGATCACGCCCGAGCCCAGCGAGTTCTGGATGCGCTCGGCGGGCATGCCGAACTGCTGGCCGAAGAAGCGGCGGAACAGCGGGTCGTCGGCGAAGGGCGACACGAACGTCGACACACGCGCGCGCACGTAGACGTTGACGACGGCGGGCGCCGCCTTCTTCACGATCGGCGCGAACGAGTATTGCGCGGCCGCGCGCGAGGGCGGCGGCTCCTTGCGCTGGGCGGCGACGGGCTCGAGGCCCACAATAGCGAGGCCCGCAAGCGCGGCAGCGCCCACCAGTGCCAGCTTCGGCCGCGCTGCGGTGAAAACTCTCATCGCGCCCTCTTCGCCATTTGCCATGCGCCGCCCCGCGTCATGAGTATAGAGGGCGAACCCAGAGCTTTGAAGGTTGTGCGACCGCGGCATATCCAGCCGCAGCGGCCCGGCCGGCGTTGTCCACATCTCATAGCCTGGAACCGGCGGCGCGCAGGCGTCACAGCGCGATCTTCAGCCCCATCTTCTTCATCTCCAGCAGCGCCTCCGCGTTGCCCATGGCATCGTCGACGGGATGGTGGGTGTGCGCCGTCTTGCGCAGATGCTTGAAGTTCTTGAAGGTGTCTTGCACGAGCCCCTTGTAGAGCGAGCCGAGATTGGTGCTGGAGTGCCCGAACGGATTGGCCCCGGTGAAATGCCAGAAATACCAGCTGATGAACTGCCAATCGAAACCGTTGTTGTCGCTGACGAAGTAGGGCCGGCCCTTGGTCTTCTCCTTCACCCAGGCGGCGAATGCGGCCATCACCGCGGCCGGGTCGTCGAAGGTGAGCGTCTCCTCCCGCGTGAAGCCGCTCACCGCCAGCGCCCCTGGGACCCACTTGTCGGAGATCGGCTTGAGGCGGCCATAGAAAGTCTGGTCGAGGCCCTCCCTGACGAGCACCGCGCCGAAGCACACCATGCTGTAGTCGCCGGGGATCGGCCCGTCCGCCTCCACATCCACCATCACGTAGGCCATGGCACCGTCCTCGCCCCCTCGGCGGCCGATGTTCTGGCGCTGACGCATGGCCCAAAAATGGTGCGTGGACCGGCGGCGCCGGTTGCGACACCCCAAGCGCAGGGCCGGCGGATGTGCCCAACGCCAGCTGAGATTGTCGCCAGTCAGCACCAGGCAAGCCTGCTCGGGCTAGGCCTGGGCGGCTTCCTTCATGGCCTCCGAGCGGGCCTTGTCCTCGACGCCCTTCACGCTCTCGTCGCGATCGACCAGCTCGATGACGGCGACGGGAGCCGAATCGCCGTAGCGGTAGCCGGCCCTGAGCACGCGGGTGTAGCCGCCATTGCGCTCCTTGTAGCGCGGGCCCAGCGTGTCGAAGAGCTTCTTGACCATCGCCTCGTCGCGCATGCGCGCGGCCGCCAGCCGGCGCGAGTTCAAATCGCCGCGCTTGGCGAGCGTGATGTACTTGTCCATCACGCGCCGCAGGTCCTTGGCCTTGGCCAAGGTGGTGACGATCTGCTCGTGCAGGATCAGCGAGGCCGCCATGTTGGAGAACATGGCCTGGCGGTGGGCACTCTGCCGGCCGAAGCGCCGCCCCAGCTTCTTATGTCGCATCGGTCTTTCCCTTGGGTTGTTGCAGCGAGGTTCTGTGGCCTCGCATTGCTCTCCCTCTCCCCGCTTGCGTCCATGCGGAGCATGGCTTCGCCATGACGAGAGGGTCGGGGTGAGGGGCAGAAACTCGCTCCGCTCCGGAGTGCCTGGCTGCCCCTCGCCCTAACCCTCTCCCCATGCCTGGAGAGGCATGGGGAGAGGGAATTCTCAATACTGATCCTCGAACCGCTTGGCGAGGTCCTCGATGTTCTCGGGTGGCCAGTTCGGCACCTCCATGCCGAGGTGCAACCCCATGCTGGCCAGCACCTCCTTGATCTCGTTCAGCGACTTGCGCCCGAAGTTCGGCGTGCGCAGCATCTCGGCCTCGGTCTTCTGGATCAGGTCGCCGATATAGACGATGTTGTCGTTCTTCAGGCAGTTGGCCGAGCGCACGGAGAGCTCGAGCTCGTCGACCTTCTTCAGCAGCGCGGCATTGAAGGCGAGCTCGGGGTGCTTGGCCGCCTCCTCGATGGCCTTCTTGGGCTCCTCGAAGTTGATGAACACGGCCAGCTGGTCCTGCAGGATGCGCGCCGCCAGCGCCACCGCGTCCTCGGCCGTGACCGAGCCGTCGGTCTCCACCGACATGGTCAGCTTGTCGAAGTCGAGGATCTGGCCCTCGCGCGTGTTCTCGACCTTGTAGGACACCTTCTTGACGGGGCTGAAGAGGCTGTCGACGGGAATGAGCCCGATCGGCGCATCGTCCGGCCGGTTGCGCTCGGCCGGCACGTAGCCCTTGCCCATGCTGGCGGAGAACTCCATGCGGATGGAAGCGCCCTGGTCGAGCGTGCAGATGACGTGCTCGGGGTTGAGGATCTCGACCTCGGAGCTGGCCTCGATGTCGGAGGCCTTGACCTGCCCGGGCCCCTCCTTCTTCAACACCATGCGCTTGACGCCCTCGGAGTGCACGCGCAGCGCGATCTCCTTGATGTTGAGGACGATGTTGGTCACGTCCTCGCGCACGCCCGGGATCGAGGAGAACTCGTGCAGCACGCCGTCGATGTGCACGGTGGTGATCGCCGCGCCCTGCAGCGAGGACAGCAGCACGCGCCGCAGCGCGTTGCCGAGCGTCATGCCGAACCCGCGCTCCAGCGGCTCGGCGACCACGGTCGCCTGCTTGTCCCTGGCGCGGCCGGGCGTGATCTCGAGCTTGTTGGGCTTGATCAGGTCCTGCCAGTTCCTTTGCATAACGTTTGCCACAGTCAGCCTCATGCCGGTTGTTGGTGGGGAGTGCGGGCCGCTGCCCGGCGCTCCCAGCTCACGAAATTCTCAGTTGCCTAGGACGCTCGTCACACCCGGCGGCGCTTGCGCGGCCGGCAGCCGTTGTGCGGGATGGAGGTCACATCCCGGATCGAGGTGATCTGGAAGCCGACGGCCTGCAGCGCGCGCAGCGCCGACTCGCGACCCGAGCCCGGCCCCATCACCTCCACATCGAGCACCTTCATGCCGTGCTCCATCGCCTTCTTGCCCGCGTCTTCCGCCGCCATCTGCGCCGCGTAGGGCGTCGACTTGCGCGAGCCCTTGAAGCCCATGGTGCCCGACGACGACCAGGCGATGGTGTTGCCCTGCGCGTCGGTGATGGTGATCATCGTGTTGTTGAAGGTGGCGCTGACGTGCGCCACGCCGGAGGAGATGTTCTTGCGCTCGCGCCGGCGCGGCTTGGCGCGGCCGGTCTGCTGCTGCTGCTCTTTGGCCATTCGGTTTCAGCTCCAGGACGGATTGGGCCAGGCGGCCATTCGGGGTGCCTCATGCACCCCCTGCCGGTAAGTGGTCGGCACCTCAGGCCGTTGCCTTCTTCTTGCCGGCGATCGGCCTTGCCTTGCCTTTGCGCGTGCGCGCGTTGGTGTGCGTGCGCTGCCCCCTGACGGGTAGCCCGCGGCGGTGGCGCAGCCCGCGGTAGCAGCCCAGATCCATCAGCCGCTTGATGTTCATGGCGACGTCGCGCCTCAAATCGCCCTCCACCACGTAGTCGCGGTCGATCGTCTCGCGGATTTGCAGCACCTCGGCGTCGGTCAGCTGGTTGACGCGGCGCTGCTCGGGGATATTGGCTTTCTTGCAGACCTCCTTGGCGAACTTCGGTCCGATGCCGTGGATGTACTGGAGGGCAATGATCACGCGCTTCTGCGTTGGGATGTTGACGCCTGCAATGCGGGCCACGTGGGTCTCCTGAGGATCGGCGCAGCCTGTCTGCCGGTGTCGCCCGCCGCCGCGACGCCGGTCCAAACCATTGAAAACGCACACAACCCGGCCCCGGCGCTTTCTCCGCCCGGCCCGATTGCTGCGTCTTCAGTCGCGAAAGTGGTGGTCTTTTAACCGAGACGCCCACCCTCGTCAACCCTCTGGAAACCTTGGGCCCTGCCCTGTCCGGTTCATGCTCTGATCTGGGCCAGGGCCCGGTCGATTTCCTGGGCCACCTCGTTGATCGGCGCCATGCCGTCCACCGACCGCAAGTTGCCCTTGCAGAAATAGTAGCCGAGCAGAGGCGCCGTCTCCCGGTAATAGACCATGAGCCGCTTGGTCACCGTCTCGGCGTTGTCGTCCGGGCGGCGCGTAAACTCGGTGCCCTGGCACACGTCGCACACGCCTCTGACATGGGGGCGCTTGAACCGGTCGTGGTAGCCCTCGCCGCACTTGGCGCAGGTGAAGCGGCCCTCGATGCGCCGGATGAGCTGGCCGTCGTCCACCTTCAGCTCGATGACGGCGTCGAGCTTGCGCTTCTTCTCGGCCAGGACTTTGTCGAGGGCGGCGGCCTGCGCCAGATTGCGCGGGAAGCCGTCGAGGATCGCGCCGGCTTGGCAATCGGGCTTGTCGAGCCGCTCGGCAATGATCTTGACGACAACCGCGTCTGGGACGAGCCCGCCCTGGTCCATGATCGCCTTGGCCTTGCGGCCGACCTCGGTGCCGGCCTCGGCCGCGGCGCGCAGCATGTCGCCGGTCGAGAGCTGGATCAGCCCGTGCTTGGCGGCGATATCCTTGGCTTGCGTTCCCTTGCCCGCTCCCGGTGGCCCCAGCAGGATCAGGTTCATCATCGCCTCATGCCCCCTCTCGTGGCCCCCCTCAGCTTCGCCTTCTTGATCAGGCCCTCGTACTGATGCGCGAGCAGGTGGCCTTGCACCTGCGCCACCGTATCCATGGTCACGCTCACCGCGATGAGGAGCGACGTGCCGCCGAAATAGAATGGCACCGCCGCATAGGCGATCAACAGCTCCGGCAGCACGCACACGGCCGCCAGGTAGATGGCGCCGATGACGGTGATGCGGGTGAGCACGTAGTCGATGTACTCGGCGGTCTTGGCGCCCGGCCGGATGCCCGGCAGGAAACCCCCGTACTTGCGCAAGTTGTCGGCCGTCTCCTGCGGGTTGAAGACGATGGCCGTGTAGAAGAAGGCGAAAAACACGATCAACGAGATGTAGATGGCGAGATAGAGCGGCTGGCCGCGCCCCAGCGACGCGACGATGGCATTGAGCCAATCCGGCCCGGAGCCCTGGCTGAACTGCGCCACGGTGATCGGCAGCAGCAGCAGCGAGGAGGCGAAGATCGGCGGGATGACGCCGGAGGAGTTGAGCTTCAGCGGCAGGTGCGAGGCATCGCCCTGGAACATGCGGTTGCCCATCTGCCGCTTCGGGTACTGGACCAGCAGGCGGCGCTGGGCGCGCTCGATGAAGACAATCGTGGCAACCGCCGCCAGCATCAGCGCCAGCAGCGCAATCAGCAACGGCCAGGAGATGGCCTGCTGCCGCGACAGCTCGAGGAGGCCGGCAAGCGCGCTCGGCAGGCCCGCAACGATGCCCGCCATGATGATGAGCGAGGTGCCGTTGCCGACGCCGCGCGCCGTGATCTGCTCGCCGAGCCACATCAGGAACATGGTGCCGCCGACCAGGGTCACCACGGTGGAGATGCGGAAGAACACGCCGGGATCGATCACCACCCGTCCGGCCGCTCCGCTCGAGCCCTCCAAGCCGTAGGCGATGCCGAAAGCCTGGAACCCGGCCAGCGCCACTGTCAGGTAGCGGGTATACTGGTTGATCTGCTTGCGGCCCTGCTCGCCTTCCTTCTTCAGCGCTTCGAGCGTGGGCACCACGCTCGTCATCAGCTGCATGATGATGGAGGCGGAGATGTAGGGCATGATGTTGAGGGCGAAGATCGCCATGCGCTCGACGGCCCCGCCCGCGAACATGTTGAACATGCCGAGGATGCCGGAGGATTGCGCCTTGAAGGACTCGGCGAAGGCGGCCGGGTTGATGCCGGGGATCGGGATGTAGGTTCCGAGCCGATAGATCACCATGGCGGCGAGCGTGAACCAGATGCGCCGCTTGAGCTCCTCGGCCTTGGCGAAAGCGCCGAAGTTGAGGTTGGCGGCAAGTTGCTCGGCGGCGGAAACCATTTGCGTATTCTCCTTGGTCCCCGGGGCACATGCGGGCTTCCGGCACCTCCCGTTGCGCCCCCAGGTCCAACACAAGATGGGGCCAGGAAGCGGGTGGTGCAAGCGTCGCCGCGGGACTTGACGACGCGGGGAAGGGCCCCGCCACGCCGCGCCGCCCCAGCCCCGTTTTTTCCTCGTGCTGCCGTCTACTTAGCTACCTATTCCTCGCTGGCGGCGGCCTTCGGCTTGCCCGTCTTGGCCTTCTTGGCCGCCGATTTCTTGCGTTTGGCCTCATCGGCAGGGAGTACTTTCCTCTCGATCAGCGTGATCGCCCCCCCAGCCTTCTCGACGGCCGCCTTCGCGCTCGCCGTGGCATGATTGACCGTCAGTGCCAGCTTGACCTTGAGCTCGCCCTCACCCAAAAGGCGCACGCCGTCGAGCTTGCGGCGGATGAGGCCCGCGGCCAGCAGCGCTGCCGCATCCACCGGCTTTGCCGCATCGATCGCGTTGGCGTCCACGGCCGCCTGCAACCGCCCGAGGTTGACCTCGTTGAAGACCTTGCGGTTGCGCTTGTTGAAGCCGCGCTTGGGCAGGCGCCGGTGCAGCGGCATCTGCCCGCCCTCGAAGCCGCCGAGGCGGACGCCGCTGCGGGCGGTCTGGCCCTTGCCGCCGCGGCCGCCCGTCTTTCCCATGCCGGAGCCGATGCCGCGGCCGACGCGCACGCGGCGTTTGCGCGATCCGGGGTTGTCTCTGAGCTCGTTGAGGCGCATCGAACTTCGCCGCTCCTGCCACTCTTGATGAATCTCGGGCCGTGCCGATCTCAAGCCTTGTCTTCGACGATGCGCACGAGATGGCTGATCTTGTCGATCATGCCGCGCACTTCGGGCGTGTCTTCCAGCGTGCGCCGGCGGCGCAGCTTGTTGAGGCCGAGGCCGATCAGCGTCTGCTGCTGGCTCTTCGGCCGCCGGTGCGGGCTCCTGATCTGCTCGACCGTGACCGTCTTGCCGGTCTTCTTGCCGGCGCTGGCATCAGCTGCCATGGCACATCACCTCGCCAATCCTGTTGCGCAACCCGCGCCTCACGCCGCCTCGCCGGCGGTCTCGGCGTCGCCAGCCGAGCCGTCGCGCCGGCGCGCCACGATCTCGCTCACCTTCTTGCCGCGCCGGGCCGCCACCGCGCGCGGGTTCTCCTGGCCTTTCAGCGCATCGAAGGTGGCGCGCACCATGTTGTAGGGGTTGGTCGAGCCCAGCGACTTGGCCACCACGTCATGCACCCCCAGCATCTCGAACACGGCCCGGGTGGGGCCGCCGGCGATGATGCCGGTGCCCGGCGGAGCCGAGCGCAGCACCACCTTGCCGGCGCCGTGCCGGCCTTCGGAGTCGTGATGCAGCGTGCGGCCCTCGCGCAGCGGCACGCGGATCAGGGCCCGGCGGGCCGACTCGGTCGCCTTGCGGATCGCCTCCGGCACCTCGCGGGCCTTGCCGTGGCCGAAGCCGACCCGGCCCTTCTGGTCGCCCACCACCACCAGGGCCGCAAAGCCGAAGCGCTTGCCGCCCTTGACCACCTTGGCCACGCGGTTGATGTGGACGAGCTTGTCTTTGAACTCGCTCTCGCGCTCGTCGCGATTGCGGTCCCGGTCTCTGTAAGGGCGAGCCACGTGGATGCCTTTCTGTGCGTCTAGAGGTTCAAGCCGCCTTCGCGCGCCCCGTCGGCCAGCGCCTTGATGCGGCCGTGATAGCGGTAGCCGCCGCGATCGAACACGACCTTGTCGACGCCGGCCTTCTTCGCCCGCTCGGCGAGCAGCTTGCCCACCGCCGAGGCCGCCGCCTTATCGGCGCCGGTCTTGAGCGTGGATTTGAGCTCCTTCTCCAGGCTCGACGCCGCCGCCAGGGTGCAGCCCTTGGCATCGTCGATCACCTGCGCATAGATGTGCTTGGAGGAGCGGAACACCGACAGGCGCGGCCGCCCGCCGGCGTTCTTGGCGATCCCACGGCGCACGCGCTGCGTGCGGCGCTCGGACTGGTTCATCTTGTGGAGCATGGCCGGCCTACTTCTTCTTGCCTTCCTTGCGTTGGATGTACTCGCCCCTGTAGCGGATGCCTTTGCCCTGGTACGGCTCGGGCGGGCGCGAGGCGCGGATCACGGCCGCCATCTGCCCCACCTTCTGCTTGTCGATGCCGGAGACCTCGATGATCTCCTGCTTGGCGCCAGCCACCTTGACATCGATGCCGGGCGGGATCCTGTGCACGACGTCGTGGCTGAAGCCGATCTGCAGCTGCAGCATGTCCTTGCCCTTGAGCACGGCGCGGAAGCCCGTTCCGTGGATCTCCAGCGTGTGCGAATAGCCCTTCGTCACCCCGTCGATCAAATTGGCCACTTGCGTGCGCGCCATGCCCCACAGGGCACGGCTCTGCAGGGTGTCCTCGCGCGGCTTGACCTCGATGCCCGCGGCGGTCTTCTCGACCGCGATCGCTTCGGGGCAGGTGAAGGAAAGCTCACCCTTCGGGCCCTTCATGGTGACCTTCTGGCCGGCCACCGTGGGGGTCACGCCCGACGGGATCGCAACCGGCTTCTTGCCAATGCGCGACATTGCTCAGTCCTTACCCTTGCGCGGCCATCGAGACCGCCTCAGAACACGTTGCACAGGATCTCGCCGCCGACGTTCTCCTCGCGCGCGCGCGCATCCGACATCACGCCCTTGGGCGTCGACAGGATGGCCACGCCGAGCCCGTTCGCCACATTCTCCAGATCCCGCACCGGCGTATAGACGCGCCGGCCCGGCTTCGACACCCGACTGATCTCGCGGATCGCCGGCTGGCCGTTGGCGTACTTGAGCTCGATCTCGAACTCCGACAGGCCGTTCTTGTGGTCGACGCGGGCGTAGCCACGGATATAGCCTTCATCCACCAGCACGTCGAGCACCCGCGCGCGCAGCTTGGACGCGGGCGACGACACCTTCGGGCGCCGGCGCTGCTGCGCATTGCGGATACGCGTGAGCATATCGCCGAGCGGATCGTTCATCACGTTCCGTTCCTCCTTACCAGCTCGACTTCACCATGCCGGGGATCAAGCCCTGGCTCGCAAGCTCGCGCAGCATGTTGCGGCACACCCGCATCTTGCGGTAGTAGCCGCGCGCGCGCCCGGTGAGCTCGCAGCGGTTGCGCACCCGCGTCGGCGAGGAATTGCGCGGCAGCTGGGCGAGCTTCAGCCGCGCCGCGAACCGCTCCTCCGCCGGTTTCGTCAGGTCGCTGGCGACGCCCTTCAGCCTCTTGCGCTTGGCCGCATATTGCGCGACCAGCTTCTTGCGCCGGTTGTTCTTGTTGACCGAACTCTGCTTAGCCATGCATTCCTCCAAGGGCCCTGATCTCTAGCCGAGCCCTAGCCGCGAAACGGAAAGTTGAAGCCGCGCAGGAGCGCGCGCGCCTCGTCGTCATTGCCGGCCGTCGTGCACACGATCACGTCCATGCCCCAGATCTCATCGACCTGGTCGTAATCGATCTCGGGGAACACGATGTGCTCCCTGAGGCCCAGGGCGAAGTTGCCGCGGCCATCGAAGCTCTTCGGGTTGAGGCCCCTGAAGTCCTTGACGCGCGGCAGCGCGATGGTCACCAGTCGATCGACGAACTCGTACATGCGGTCGCCGCGCAGCGTCACCTTGGCGCCGATGGCCATGCCGTCGCGCACCTTGTAGGTGGCGATCGACTTGCGCGCACGCGTGATGACCGCGCGCTGGCCGGCGATCAGGCCCAGGTCCTTGGCGGCGGCATCGACCTTCTTGCGGTCGTTGACTGCCTCGCCCACCCCCATGTTGAGCACGACCTTCTCGAGCCGGGGGATCTGCATCATGTTCTTGTAGCCGAACTGCTTGGCCATCTCCTCGCGCACCACCTTCTCGTAGTGCGTCTTCATGCGCGGCTTGTAATCCTTGGGCCGCGGGGCGCGCGCCACTTTTTCGGCCTTGGGCGCACCCTTGTCCCTGGGCGCACCCTTGCCGTCCTTGGGCGCACCCTTCTGCCCCTTGGCAGCTTTATCGCCCTTGGCGGCCCGCTCCGGCCTGTCACCCTTGTCGGGGCGCGGCGCCTTGGCCGGCTTCTCGCCCTCGGCGGCGGCCTTGTCGGCTTTGGGCGGCTTTTGCGGCTTCTCGTCTTCAGCCATGGCTCTAGCTCTTCTCCGGAATCATCTCGCCGGACCGCTTGGCGAAGCGCGCCTTGCGTCCATCGGCCAGCAGTTTGAACCCGACCCGCGTCGGCTTGCCGTCCTTGGGGTCCTCGAGCGCCAGGTTCGACAGGTGGATCGCCACCTCCTTGGAGACGATCCCGCCTTCCTGCGAGGCGGTCTGCCTCTGGTGCCGGCGCACCACGTTGACGCCGCGCACCAGCGCGCGGCCATCCTTCGGCATGACCTGGAACACCTCGCCCTTTTTGCCCTTGTCACGGCCGGCCAGGACGACGACCTGGTCGCCCTTCTTGATCTTGGCGCTGGGCATCTACAGCACCTCCGGGGCGAGGCTCACGATCTTCATGTGGTTCCGGAACCTGAGCTCGCGCGTCACCGGCCCGAAGATGCGCGTGCCGATCGGCTCGCCTTGCGGATTGATGAGCACGGCGGCGTTGCGGTCGAAGCGGATCAGCGAGCCATCGGGGCGGCGCACGCCCTTGGCGGTGCGCACCACCACGGCCTTCATCACCTCGCCCTTCTTGACGCGGCCCCGGGGTATCGCCTCCTTGATGGTGACGACGATGGTGTCGCCGATCGTGGCGTACCTGCGCTTGGAGCCGCCCAGCACCTTGATGCACTGCAGGCGGCGCGCGCCGGAGTTGTCGGCCACGTCGAGATTGGTTTCCATCTGGATCATCGCACCACTCCTCGTCCCGCCGCGCCACCGCCCATGAACGGCTTGGGCGCTGTCACGCCTTCCTGTCCTTCAACACCACCCAGCGCTTGTTCTTGGAGATCGGCCGGCTCTCCTCGATGAAGACGAGGTCGCCCACCTTGAACGTCTCGTCCTCGTCATGCGCGTGGAACTTCTTCGAGCGCCGCACCGTCTTCTTGAACAGCGGATGCGTGTAGCGCCGCTCCACCTGGACCACCACGGTCTTGGTGTTCTTGTCGGACACCACCACGCCCTGCAAAACCCGCTTCGGCATCGCCTATATCCTCAGCCTTTGTCCGTGCCTGCGCCATTGCGCTTCTGCGTCTGCACCGTCTTGATGCGGGCGATGTCGCGGCGCACCTCGCGCACCCGCGAGGTGTTCTCGAGCTGCCCCGAGGCCCGCTGGAAGCGCAGATTGAACTGCTCCTTCTTGAGCTTGCCCAGCTGTTCGTCGAGCTGGTCCGCCGTCAGGTGCCTGATCTCTTCCGCCTTCATGGCCGCCCCTTGTCCTCTGCTCGCCTCAGGCCTGCCGCTTGACGATGCGCGTCTTGATCGGGAGCTTGGCCGCGCCGAGCTCCAGCGCCTCGCGCGCGGTTGCCTCGTTGACGCCGTCGAGCTCGAACATGATGCGCCCGGGCTTGACGCGAGCGACCCACAGCTCCGGCGCGCCCTTGCCCGAGCCCATGCGCACCTCGGCCGGCTTCTTGGTCACCGGCACGTCGGGGAAGATGCGGATCCACACCCGCCCCGCCCGCTTCATGGCACGCGTGATGGCCCGCCGCGCCGCCTCGATCTGGCGCGCGGTGATGCGCTCGGGCTCCGCCGCCTTGAGGCCGAAGGAGCCGAAATTCAGCGTCGTCCCGCCCTTGGCCTGGCCATGGATGCGGCCCTTGTGGGCCTTGCGGTACTTGGTGCGCGCGGGTTGGAGCATGCTGTTCTACCTTCAGGCCTTGGCCGGCTCGGTTGGACGCTCGCCGGTCCAGCCACCTTCCCGATCGCCGCCACCCCGGCGCCGACCGCCACCGCCGCCCTCTTGCGCCTCGATGGCGCGCTTCTCGGCCGCCATCGGATCGTGCTCCATGATCTCGCCCTTGAAGATCCACACCTTGACGCCGATGACGCCGTAGGCGGTCTGGGCGAGCCCATAGCCGAAGTCGATGTCGGCGCGCAGCGTGTGCAGCGGCACGCGCCCCTCGCGATACCACTCGAGCCGCGCGATCTCCGCCCCGCCCAATCGGCCCGAGCAGTTGATGCGGATGCCGAGCGCGCCCAGCCGCAGAGCCGACTGCACCGCGCGCTTCATGGCGCGGCGGAAGGCAACGCGGCGTTCGAGCTGTTGGGCAATCGTCTCGGCCACCAGGGTGGCGTCGATCTCGGGCTTCCTGACCTCGACGATGTTGAGATGCACCTCCGAGGAGGTGAGCGTGGCAAGCTCGCCCCTGAGCTTCTCGATGTCGGCGCCCTTCTTGCCGATCAGCACGCCGGGCCGCGCGGTGTGAACGGTGACGCGGCACTTCTTGTGCGGGCGCTCGATCACCACCTTGGCAATGCCGGCCTGCCGGCGCTGCTTGAGGATATGGTCGCGGATGTGCATGTCCTCGTGCAGCAGTTTGCCGTACTCGCCGCGGCTGGCGAACCAGCGGCTGTCCCAGGTGCGGTTGATGCCGATGCGCAGCCCGATCGGATTGACCTTGTGACCCATTTATTCAGCCTCCTCGGCTGGCACTTCTTCCTCTTGCGCCTTCACCACCACGGTCAGTTGCGAAAACGGCTTCTCGATCGGGCTCATGCGCCCGCGCCCGCGCGCATGGAAACGGGTGATCACCAGGTTCTTGCCGACGTAGGCTTCCTTGACCACCAGGTCGTTGACGTCGAGGTTGTGGTTGTTCTCCGCGTTCGCCACCGCCGACATCACGCACTTGCGCACGTCCTTGGCGATGCGCTTCCTGGAGAACTCGAGCTCCGCCAGTGCGGTATCGACCTTCTTGCCGCGGATCAGCTGGGCCAGCAGATTGAGCTTCTGCGGGGAGACCCGCAGATTCTTGGCCACCGCCTTGGCCTCGCTGTCGCTGAGGACCCGTTCTCGTTTCGCCTTGCCCATCTTCGTTCGCTTTCAGCTTGCCGGTCCGCGGCTCACGCCGTCGCCGTCGGAATCTTCGCCCTCACCGCCCTCTTGTCGCCGCTGTGGCCATGGAACGTCCGGGTCGGCGAGAACTCGCCGAACTTGTGGCCGATCATGTCCTCGGTCACGTTCACCGGGATGTGCTTCTGCCCGTTGTAGACGCCGAACGTGAGCCCGACGAACTGCGGCAGGATGGTCGAGCGCCGGCTCCAGATGCGGATGATCTCGTTGCGGCCCGACGCACGCACGGTCTCCGCCTTCTTGAGCAGATAGCCGTCGACGAACGGGCCTTTCCAGACTGAGCGTCCCATGCCTTGCTCCTATTTCGAGGCGTGACGCGGCCGGACGATGAACCGGTCGGTCGCCTTGTTCTTGCGTGTCTTGTAGCCCTTGGTCGGCTTGCCCCAGGGGGTAGCCCAGTGCTTGCCGCCCTTGGTGCGGCCGCCGTTGGGGTGGTCGATCGGGTTCATGGCGATCGATCGCACCGTGGGCCTTGTGCCGCGCCAGCGGGTGCGGCCGGCCTTGCCGGTCGACTCGTTCATGTGATCGGGGTTGGAGACGGCGCCGACGGTAGCCATGCACTCGGCGCGCACGCGCCGGGTCTCGCCGGAGTTGAGGCGCAGGATCGCCCAGCCGGCATCGCGGCCGACGAGCTGGGCATAGGCGCCGGCCGAGCGCGCGATCTTGCCGCCACCGCCGGCCCGCATCTCGATGTTGTGCACGATGGTGCCGATCGGCATGGAGGCGAGCTGCATGGCATTGCCCGGCTTCACGTCCGCTTTGACGCCGGCGATCACGGTGTCGCCGGCAGCCAGCCGCTGCGGCGCCAGGATGTAGGCGAGCGTCCCATCCTGGTATTTCAGCAGCGCGACGAAGGCGGTGCGGTTGGGATCGTACTCCAGCCGCTCGACGTTGGCCGGCACGTCGTGTTTGGTGCGCTTGAAATCGACGCGGCGGTAGGCCTGCTTGTGGCCGCCGCCGATATGGCGCGTGGTGATGCGGCCATAGTTGTTGCGGCCGCCCGACTTGGTCTTGCCCTCGGTCAGCATCTTGATCGGCGCGCCGTTCCACAGATGCCCGCGATCGACCAGCACCAGCTGGCGCAACCCGGGCGTGGTCGGACGGAATGTCTTGAGCGCCATCGCCGTCTCTCCTTACAGCCCCGTCGTGACGTCGATCGAATGGCCCTCTTCCAGGGTCACGATCGCGCGCTTGGTATCGCCCAGGCGGGCACGGATATTCTTGAACGTCTTCACCTTGCCCTTGCGCAGATGCGTGTTGACGGCCTTGACCTTGACGCCGAACAGCTTCTCCACCGCCGCCTTGATCTCGGGCTTGGAGGCATCGCGCGCCACCTTGAACATCACCTGGTTGTGCTCCGACACCAGCGTCGACTTCTCGGTGATCACCGGCGAGCGGATCACGTCGTGGGCGTCCTTCTTCTTGCGGCTCATTTGAAGCGGGCCTCCAGCGCTTCCACCGCCGCCTTGGTCAGCACCAGGCTCTTGCGGCGGAGGATGTCGTAGACGTTGATGCCCTGGACCGGGAGCACATCGATGTTGGGGATGTTGCGGGCTGCCCTGGCGAAGCCAGGCTCGATATCGGCGCCGTCGATGATCAGCGCATTGGTCAGCTCGAGCTTGCCGAAACGCTCCTTCAGGCCCTTGGTCTTGCCGTCGCCCGACTCCACCTTGTCGATGACGACGATCTCGCCAGCCTTGGCCTTGGCGGACAGCGCATGCCTGAGCGCCAGGGCGCGGACCTTCTTCGGCAGCTCGATGGCGTGGCTCCTGGGCTTCGGCCCGAACACCTTGCCGCCGCCGCGCCACTGCGGCACCGACTTGTCGCCGTGCCGGGCGTTACCGGTACCCTTCTGCTTGTACATCTTCTTGCCCGTCACCGTGACTTCCGAGCGGTCCTGGGCATGATGCGTGCCGGCCATGCGCTTCAGAAGCTGATAGCGCACCATGCGGTGGATCAGGTCCCGGCGCGGCTCCAGCCCGAATATCGTGTCGCTCAGCTCGATCTCGCCGGCGGCCTGGGCATCGAGGGTTCTGACGGCGGCCTTCATGGCGTCTCCCCCGCTTGTCCTTGGGTCCCCGCTTGGGCCGGCTCCGCCCCGGCTTCGGCCGACGCGCCTGACTTGCGGAAGGAGCCGGGCTTCGGTGCCTCCTTGGGCAGGGGGCGCTTCACCGCGTCGCGCACCAGCACCCAGCCGCCCTTGCTGCCGGGCACGGCGCCGCGCACCAGCACCAGCCCACGCTCCTTGTCGGTCTCGACCACCTCCAGGTTCTGCGTGGTCACGCGCACGTTGCCCATTTGACCGGCCATTTTCTTGCCCTTGAAGACCTTGCCGGGGTCCTGGCGCTGGCCGGTGGAGCCGTGGCTGCGGTGGGAGACCGACACGCCGTGGGTGGCGCGCAGTCCGGAGAAGTTCCAGCGCTTCATGGGGCCCTGGAAGCCCTTGCCCTGGTTGGTGCCGGTCACATCCACGCGCTGGCCCTTGACGAAGTGGTCGGCGGTGATCTCCGCACCCACCTCGATCAGGTTGTCGGGGCTCACCCGGAACTCGGCCAGCGTGCGCTTGGGCTCCACCTTCACCACGGCGAAGTTCTGTCGCTCGGCGCGCGTGAGCCGGCTGGCCTTGCGGGTGCCGGCGCCCAACTGCAGCGCCGTGTAGCCGTTCTTCTCGTCGGTGCGGTGCGCCAGCACTTGGACGTTCTCCAGCTTCAGCACGGTGACCGGGATGTGCTCGCCGGCCTCCGTGAAGACGCGGGTCATGCCCACCTTCTGCGCTATCACTCCGGAACGCATGTTCCGTTCCTCTTGTCCGTTGGGGCGCTGCACCGGCTCGGCCGGGGCGCCCGAGAAGTCCTCTAGAGCTTGATCTCGACGTCGACGCCAGCAGCGAGATCGAGCTTCATGAGCGCATCGACCGTCTGCGGCGTCGGATCGACGATGTCGAGCAGGCGCTTGTGCGTGCGCATTTCGAACTGCTCGCGGCTCTTCTTGTCGATGTGCGGCGAACGGTTGACCGTGAAGCGCTCGATCCTGGTCGGCAGCGGGATCGGCCCGCGCACCTCGGCGCCGGTCCGCTTGGCCGTGTTGACGATCTCGCGCGTGGACGCATCGAGCACGCGATGATCAAAGGCCTTGAGCCTGATTCTTATGTTCTGGCTTTGCATCGTTCCTGTGCCCTCGTCACAAACTCCAAGGAGCGCTCGATTTTTCGAGCGCCCCTTTTTGATCCTCTACTCGATGATGGCGGTGACGACACCGGCACCCACCGTGCGGCCGCCCTCGCGGATGGCGAAGCGAAGCTTCTCCTCCATCGCGATCGGCGTGATCAGCTCGATCGTCACCGCCACGTTGTCGCCCGGCATCACCATCTCCGTGCCCTCCGGCAGCGCCACCACCCCCGTCACGTCCGTCGTCCGGAAGTAGAACTGCGGCCGGTAGTTGGTGAAGAACGGCGTGTGCCGCCCGCCCTCCTCCTTGGTCAGGATATAGGCCTCCGCCTTGAACTTCTTGTGCGGCTTGATCGAGCCCGGCTTGCACAAGACCTGCCCACGCTCCACCGCGTTCTT
>Ga0209726_10003083_pt1 | contig 23368 bp, 23 predicted proteins | sample Subgrocontami54m_FD_187453 | JGI IMG/M metagenome (GOLD analysis project Ga0209726, IMG submission 187453) | Subsurface groundwater microbial communities from S. Glens Falls, New York, USA - GMW46 contaminated, 5.4 m (SPAdes) (version 3) | ecosystem: Environmental > Aquatic > Deep subsurface >... | reverse complement strand
GAGCCGGTGCCGGCGTTCGCCACCTTGATCACGCTGACGGCGACGCTGCTGTTCTTCCTCACCGAGCAGCATTGGGAGGTGCTGCGCGCGCTCATCGCCTCCTATTCCGCGCTGCCCATCACCGAGCCGTTCGCCATGGAGTTCAGCCTGGCCAAGCTGACCGACGCCACCACCAGCGCCTTCCTGCTGGCGCTGCAGATCAGCGGCCCGTTCATCGTCTACGCCCTCGTCATCAACTTCATGGTCGGCATCGCCAACAAGCTCGTCCCGCAGATCCCGGTCTATTTCATCTCGATCCCGTTCGTGCTCGCGGGCGGCTTCTTCCTGCTCTATCTCACCATCGGGGAATCCCTGCGCGTGTTCATGATGGGCTTCATCGGCTCGCTGGCGCGGGGGTGAGGCCATGACCGCCGACGCCCGCAAGGTCCATCGCATCCTGGCCCTTCAGCAGCAGCTGCACCGCATCGAGGAGTGGAAGCTTATGGAGCTGCGGCGCCGGCTCGAAGAGCTGGAGGCCTCGCGGCGCGACTTGATCCGGGCTCTCAATGAAGACGACGCGCTGCAGGGCCTCTTCATCGACGCACTGGCGCGGCGGCTGCGGTCGCTCTCGGAGGAAGCATCAAGGGTAGGTCAGGAGCAGGACGCCCAGATGGCGCGGCTCATCGAGCACACGGCCCGCAAACTTTGCGCCGAGCGGTTGGCCGAGGCCGTCGATCGGCACGTCGCGCGGGCGGGCGACAAGCGGCAGCTCGTCGACGTCATCGAGCGCGTCACGGGGCTGGCCGCACAAGCCTCCCGCAAGATTGCCGAGGGATAATTCGGGCGGCTGTCATCCCAGGCCTTGTGCCCGGGATCGATCGTGCCGCTTGTGGCGGCGCTCGCGGATAGCTGGATACCGGGGACACCGGCCTTCGCCGGTGCAGGCAAGTCCCGGTATGACAACGTGGAGCCCCATCGTGGCCATCAGCCCGCCATCCGACATTGTCCTCGGCGTCGCCATGGCCGCCGATCCGCAGAAATACCGGGCGGCGGCGGAGCGCCTGCAGCGCATGGGCAGCGATGCCGACCTGCAGCCATCCTCCTGGCGCGCATCGGTTGCCGCGACCCAGGATGGCGCAAACACCAGGCCCGCAGGCGCCACGGTGCCACGGGCGGCGGTCGCGTCGCCCAGGCAGGTGCGCGGCGCAACGGATGCCTTCGGCCAGCTGGAGGCGTTTGTTCTGCAGCGCTTCATCCAGTCGATGCTGCCCAAGAACGCGAGCCGCGTGTACGGCAAAGGCACCGCCGGCGAGATCTGGAAATCGATGCTGGCCGAGAAGCTCGGCGATGAGATCGCCAAGAGCGGGCAGGTTGGGATCGCCCAGCGCCTGCAAGCCGGGATGGCGGCAAACCGTGGCGGGGCTGCGGCCTCGAGCGCGGCGGCGAGTTCGCTGCTGCCGCCGCCGGCGTCGCTGGCGAGCGAGCTGCCCTATCTGCCGAGCCCGGCCGCTTCCGATGGAGCCAAGACCTGATGCTCGGCGCGTCTCCCGCATTCGCCTCGAAGCCCACCCCGATGCGGCTCGCTGACGGGGCGCCGCCGGCCTACGGCCCCGTCGAGCGCGCTATCGAGCGCCTGGAACAGGTCGTCGACCAGGAGACGACGGCGTTGCGGGCCCGCGCGGCCATCGACCTGAAGGGCTTCAACGACAAAAAGAGCCAGGGGCTGCTGGAGCTCAACCGGGCGCTGCGGCAGTTCGACGACGCAGCCAAGGACAAGGCGGTGCTCGAGCGCCTCGCCGGCCTGCGCGCCAGGCTCGATGCCAACCGGGCCATCCTAAAGGTGCATCTGGAGGCCGTGCGCGAGATTGCCACCCTCGTGGCCGACGCGATCAGGGACGCCGAATCGGACGGCACCTATTCGCCGTCGATCCGGGCGCGTGGCGGCAGGCCATGATAAAGCTGATCTTTGCCGGCCTATGGGTCTGCCTCGTCACGCTGCTGTCGACCTACGCCGCGGTGTCCTGGCAGACGGCCAAGCCCGCCGAGTCGACGGAGAGCCAAAAGCTGTTCAGCAACCTGGAATCGGTGCGGACGAGGATGATCAGCGTTCCCGTCATCGCCGATGGCGCCATCCAGGGTTACGTCATGGCTCAGTTCGTCTTCACCGTCGACAGCAACGCGATGAAGCGGATGTCCGTGAAGCCGGACATGTTCCTGCTCGACGAGGCCTTCAAGGCCATCTACGGCGGCGAGAGCGTCGACTTCCGCCAGTTCAAGAAACGGGACCTGGCGGGGCTCGCCAAGCAGATCACGGAGAGCGTGAACAAGCGGCTGGGCGCGCACCTGGTCGAGGACGTGCTGGTGCAGGAACTCAACTACATCACCAAGGACAATGTGCGCGGCGGATTGAAGAACTGAGATCCCTCTCCCCATTCTTCTTCAGAATGGGGAGAGGGTTAGGGTGAGGGCTGCCCCTCACCCTAACCCTCTCCCCGCAAGCGGGGAGAGGGGGGATTGTCGCCGCTCGGCGCAAGGGCGAACGCGTTCGCGATCTCCTGGAAGACGTCGGCGCAGGCGGGGTCGGTGGGCGCCTGCTGCATCGCCTCGTAGAGCCGGGGCACCAGCTCGAGCGCCTTGTCGAGGGCCGCATCGGTGCCGCCGCGGTAGCCGCCCATCAGGCGCAGATCGCGCGTGTCCTCGAAGCGGGCAATCGTCGCCCTTAGCTTCATGACGAGGCCCCACTGCTCGGGCGACCACGCCTTGTCGGCCAGGCGCGAGACCGAGGCCAGCACGTTGACCGCCGGGTAGCGCGCTTGGTCGGCGATGGCGCGGTCGAGGACGATGTGGCCGTCGAGCGTGCCGCGCAGGCTGTCGGCCACCGGATCGTTGTGGTCGTCGCCGTCGACCAGCACGGCGAAGATGCCCGTGATCGACCCGCCGCCCTCCTCGCCGGGGCCCGCCCGCTCCAACAGCTTCGGCATGTCGCTGAACACGCTCGGCGCGTAGCCGCGGGCGACCTGCGGCTCGCCGGCGGCCAGCGCCACGTCGCGGGCTGCGTGGGCAAAGCGCGTCATCGAATCGACGATCAGCAGGACCTTCTCGCCGCGGTCGCGGAAGTGCTCGGCGACCGTCATCGCCGTCTTCGGCGCCAGCCGCCGCATCATCGGGCTCTCGTCGCTGGTGGCGACGACGGTCACCGCCCGGCCCTTATCGCGGCCCAGAACGTCCTCGATGAACTCGCGCACTTCGCGGCCGCGCTCGCCCACGAGCGCGATGACGGCGGTGTCGAAGCCGGGCGAGCGGGCGAGCATGCCGAGCAGCGTGGACTTGCCGATGCCCGAGCCGGCGAAAATGCCGATGCGTTGGCCCGCGCACAGCGGCGTGAAGAGGTCGATGACCTTCACCCCCGTCTTCAGGGGCGTCTTGATCCGCTGCCGGCGCATGGGAGCAGGCGGTTCGCGCTCGGTCGAGACCGTGCGCTCGCCCTGCGCCAGCGGGCCGCCGCCGTCGACCGGCGCGCCCAGCGCATTGAGGATGCGGCCCTTCCAGGCGGCGTGCGGCCGGAGCGTGACGAAACCGCACCGCCACACGGTCGCGCCGATGCCCGCGCGCAGCGTTGCCTCGAACGGCTTGATGGTGACGCCCTGTTCGTCGATGCGAACGACCTCGCCCAGCTGCGATCGCCCCTCCCCCCTCAAGTCGACGCACTCGCCGAGCTTGAGGAAAGGCGTGAGGCCGGCGACTCGGCAATAGGCGGGGGTGACCTCGGTGACGCTGCCGCCGACGGCCACCTTGGGGTGCGTCGCCGCCAGGGCCGCGAGCGCCGCCTCGAGCCTATCGAGCGCGTGCGGAGGCATCGGTTGCGGCTCGGGCTTGTCGGCCGTGGCGGGGACTTTGCCGCTCATGCGCGTTTCCCTTCACCCGCAAAGTTCAAGGACGTCGGGCTCAGCTTGTGGCTCCGAGCGTCCGGATCGCCTCCTGCAGGGAGGCATCCGAGTCCTTGAGCGAGGCCGCCACCGCCTCGAAGGCGTGCTGCACCATGATGAGCTTGGTCATCTCCAGCACCGGATTGACGTTGGCGCGCTCGATGAAGCCCTGCTGCACGCCGGCCGTGGCGAAGTCCAGCACGGGGGTCGCCGGCCGGTCGGGCAGGACGGCGGTGTTTTCGACGCGCCACAGATTGGCCTTGGCGTCGATGCTGAAGAGGCCGAGCGCGCCGATCTGCCGGTCGTTCTGCGTGATGGTGCCGTCGCGGGCGATGCGCGGCGGGCCGGCGTTGGGATCGAGGCGGATCGGCGCGCTGCCCGCGTCCAGCACCGGCTGATTGTTGAGCGTAGTGAGCTCGCCCGTCTCGGTCATGCGCATCCGGCCGTCGCGGGTGTAGGCCGGCCCGGCCGACGTCTGGATCGCCATCCAGGCATCGCCCTCCACCGCGACGTCGAACAGGTTGTCGGTCCTGACTATCTCGCCCGGCTTGCGTGAGAGATAGGCTTGTCCGGTCGATGCGTAGGAGGTGGGATCGGGCGAGACGCGCGACAGCAGGGATTCGAACTTGACCTCCTCGGCGCGGAAGCCCGCCGTCGACGCGTTGGCGACGTTGTTGGCGATGGTGTCGAGCCGGCGCTGCAAGGAAATCTGGGCGGAGAGGCCCACATAGAAGTTCGATTGCATCGGCTAACCGCCCCCCAGTCTCAGGTTCTGCAGGCTGGCCAGCAGGTCGGCGCCGACGCCGAGCTCCAGCGGCTGGGTGAACAGCACCGCCGGCGAGGTCTGCGCCGCGCTCGCATGCTCGAGCTCCCAGAGGCTGGCGAAGCGTTTGAGAAAGGTCGCGAGCTTGTCGGGGTCCTGCAGGTCGGCGATGTCGAGGCGCTTGCCGATCATCTCCGCCTGCTTGTCGATGTCCATGGCGGAGGTGGCGGCGGAAAGGCCGAGCGCGGTCTGCGTCACCTGCAGCAACGCCTTGTCGGCGAGGAGGCCGTAGGCGCTGCTGACGGAGGGCGCCTTGCGCGCGAAATAGAGGGCGAGCCGCACACCCTCGTTCTGCTGGCCGGCGTCTTCCTCCAGCGCCTGGCGCACGTAGCGGTCGACGGTGCCCTGCCGTGTGCGATCGAAGATCGTCGTGGTGGTGCCGTAGCGGGCGAAGTTGAAGGCCTCGGCGAACTCCTTGTAGCGCGGGTCGGTCAGGCCGTTGGCGAAGCTGTCCTGTTTGTCGATGCCCTCGGTCAGCACCTTGCGCATGAAGGCCTTGGCATACGTCATGTCGCCGAGGCCGAAGGCCTTCATCGCGTAGGCGAACAGCCGGTTGTCGGCGAGGAAGTCGTCGATCGATTTCACGTTCTCGATGTGCGCGAGGTAGTACTCGCTTTCCCGCGCTACCTGCGGCTTGGCCGCGGTGTTGTGCAACGAGCGCGGCAAATCCGCGGCGATGATCGTGTAGCCGGCAAGGGTGGTCAGCACAACCTGGGGCCCCGGTGAGGGTAGACACTGCCGACACTGAGGCAGGCGACTTGCCCGAACCTGACGCTGGAGCGGCGCCAGGTGTGGCCGCAGCGCATCAAATCAGGCTCGCGCAAGGACGAAGCGCTCTACAGAAGGGCCGCCTGCAACCGGGAGCCCCACCACGTGACCGTCATTATCGGCTTCCTCATCACGCTCGGGTGTCTGCTCGGCGGCTTCGTCGCCATGGGCGGGCATGTCGGGGTGATCTGGCAGCCGTGGGAGTATGTGATCATCTGCGGCTCGGCGCTCGGGACCTTCGTGGTCGCCAACCCCATGAAGACCATCAAGGACAGCGGCGTGGGGATCGTCGAGGCCCTGACCAACTCCGCCCCCACGAGCCGCCAGTACCTGGATGTGCTGGGCGTCCTGTTCTGCCTCATGCGCGATCTGCGCAGCAAGCCGCGCAACGAGGTGGAGGGGCATTTCGACGACCCCGAGCAGTCGCCGATCTTCCAAAGATTTCCGAGCGTGGTCAAAAACAAGGACCTGCTGACGTTCATCTGCGACTACTGCCGCCTCATCATCATCGGCAATGCCCGCACGCACGAGATCGAGGCGCTGATGGACGAGGAGATCCAGACCATCAAGAACGACATGATGAAGGCCTATCACTCGATGGTGACGATCTCCGAGGCGTTCCCGGCGCTCGGCATCGTCGCTGCCGTGCTCGGCGTCATCAAGGCGATGGGCGCGCTCGACCAGGCACCGGAGGTGCTGGGACACCTCATCGGCGCGGCCCTCGTCGGCACCTTCGCCGGCATCTTTTTCTCCTACGCGGTGGTCACGCCGATCGCCACCAAGATCAAGATCGTGCGCGAGAAGAAGTTGCGGCTCTACACGATCGTCAAGCAGACGCTGCTGGCCTTCATGAATGGCGCCATGCCGCAAGTGGCGCTGGAGTACGGCCGCAAGACGATCTCGGCCTACGAGCGGCCCTCCATCGACGAGGTGGAGCGCGAGACGCTGGCAGCGGGCTCCAGTGCCGAGGCCGAGCCTGCACGCAAGGAGGCGGCGTGATCGGCGATGATGGCGAGCGGCACCCGATCGGCAAGCGCGCGCGAAGGCCTGCAGTGGCTGGCTGGCGGCCAAAGTGGCGTCGAGCGGCTGCCGATGCTGCGCCAGGCCTTGGAGCGGACGGGCGCAACGTGCGCCGAAGACTTCCGCAGCGTTTCGGCGATGCCGCTGCGACTGGCCCTGCAAGGCATCGAGACCGCGGTCCCCGGAGAGGCGCTGGCGTTCGACGAGGGCGACCACGCTGTGGCCCTGCTCAATGCCCCCGGCTGGGGCGCACGGCTGTTCGTCTGCGCCGATCGGCTGGCCGTCTTCGCCATCGTCGAGATGCTGCTGGGCGGTGACGGCTCCGAGCCCATCTACGCGGCCGAGCGCGAGCTCTCCAGGCTCGAGACCGATGTCGCCGCCGTGTTCTTCGCCTCGGTGGCGCGGGCGCTCGCCGCATCCTTTGCGCCCATCGCCGCCAGTGCCTTCAGCATCGAGGCCACGTCGAACGAGGTCGACTTCGAGATCATCGGCCCGCACCAAGCTATGGTTCTCGCCAGGTATCGCCTCGATGCGCTGGAGCGCGGCGGCGAGGTGTCGATCGCCATTCCCCAGTCCGCGCTCGACGCCTTGCGCAAGCCGCTTTCGCAGGCCGCGCCGAAGGACCCGACACGGCCCGATCCGGGCTGGGCGCAGCAGATCGAGAAGGAGCTGGCGCGCACCAGCGTCACGATGACGGCAATCCTCGAGGAGCGGGCCGGCCTGCTGGCCGAGGTGTTCGCGCTGAGGGTCGGGAAGATCATCGAGCTCAAGGCAACGCCGCAAAGCCGCGTGCGCGTCGAGTGCAACGGCGAGCGACTGATGTGGTGCGATCTCGGCAAGTCCAATGGCGTCTACACGCTGCGCATCGACAGCTTCGTCGACCGCGAGCAGGAGTTCATGGACGATATCCTGGTGGCTTGACCTCTCGGACTCTACGAACCGGTGACATGACATGAATAGCCAAGCAGCTGCCGCCAACCAGAAATCCTTGCTGGAGGAGTATGCCGCCGAGCTCACCCCGGCGCCGGGCGAGCTGGCCGCGACCCTTGGGCCCGCTCCGCGCCGGCCCGCCGGCGTCGATGCTCGCAAGGCGGCGGAGGAAACGGCGGCTTCGGGGCGCAACCTGGAAATGGTCATGCGCATCCCCGTGACCGTGAAGATCGTGCTGGGCTCGGCGACCATGCCGGTCGCCAACCTGGTCAAGCTCGGCCGCGGCGCCGTCATCCCGCTCGACCGGCGCGTCGGCGAGCCGGTGGATGTGGTCGTGAACGGGCGCATTGTTGCACGCGGCGAGGTGGTCGTGGTCGACGAAGGCACCTCGCGCTTCGGCATCAGGCTCACCGAGGTGGTGGGACCGTCCGATACCGACAAGCCGGCCTGATCGCCGAGCCGCCCATGAGCGCGAACATCGAAGCCAGAGCGGCCATTCCCCCGGCATCGCTGACCGGCGTGGAGAAGGTTGCGGTGCTGCTGCTTTCGCTCGGGAAGACGCGGGCGGCGAAGCTCTTGAAGCGCTTCGACCCCGAGGACCTCAAGCTGCTCTCCCGCTCGGTCACTGATCTTCGCCCCATCTCGTCGGGGGATCTCGAGGGCCTGGTGGAGGAGTTCGGCCAGAGGTTTTCGAGCGGCGTCAACTTCATCGGCACCGCCACCGAGATCCGCAGCCTGCTGTCCGGCGTCATGCCCGAGGATGAGCCCGCGGAAGCAGCACCCGGCCCCGAGCAGAGGGGCGAGGCTCCCGTCTGGGAGAAGGTTTCGCGCACCAAGATCGACGTGCTGCGGGCCTACCTGCTCAAGGAGCACCCGCAGACGGTGGCGCTCATCCTCTCCAGGATCGGCGCGGAGGCCGCCGCCAAGGCCATCAGCTCCTTTCCCGCCGAGTACCGTTCCAGGCTGCTGCTGCGCATGCTCGCCATCAAGGCGGTATCGGACGCGGCGCTCGGCGCCGTCGAGGCGCGGCTCGAGGAGGACCTGGTCGCATCGGCGGCGCCGGCGTCCCATACCGGCATTGCCGACATCCTGAACCGGCTCGAGAAGGCGCAATCGGAGGCCGTCCTGCAAAGCCTCGCCGAGCTGCGCCCCGACGATGCCAAAGCGCTCAAGAGCCTGCTCTTCACCTTCGAGGACCTGGTCACGCTGCCGCCGCCGGCGCGCACGGCCGTGCTCGATCAGGTGCCGATCGAGCGTCTCGTGCTGGCGCTGAAGGGCACCGACCCGACGTTCCAGGCCGCGATGCTGTCGGCGCTCGCCTCGCGATCGCGGCGCATGGTGGAGGCCGAGCTGCAGGGCGGCGGCGCGGCATCCGCGCGCGACGTGGCCGAGGCGCGCCGGAGCATCGTCGACGCGGTGCTCAAGTTGATTGCCAAAGGGGAGATCGAGCTGCAGGCGCCCGATGATCTGAACGACATCGCGAACTGACGGGGCGGCTGCGCATGGCCGACGAGCCCGACAAGGACAGCAAGACCGAAGAGCCGACCGAGAAGAAGATCCGCGACGCATTCGAGCGCGGCTTCGTTCCGTTCTCGCGCGAAGCCGCGACGCTCGCCTCGCTGCTGGGGATACTGGTCATCATCAGCTTTGTCCTGGTCGACGGTGTCGCCCATCTCAACGTGTCGCTCGGACGCCTGCTGGACAATCCCGGCGGCTGGTCGCTCGAGAGCGGCGCCGACGCCACTCGCCTGTTCCAGGCGATCGGCATGGATGCGGCACGCCTGCTGCTGCCGGTGGTCGTGATCCTCGCCACCGCCGGCATCGCCGCCTCGCTCCTGCAGAATGCGCCGCGGATCGTGCTGGACCGCGTGCAGCCGCAGCTGTCGCGGCTGTCTATCAGCAAGGGCTGGCGGCGGGTGTTCGGGGTTCAGGGCCAGGTCGAGTTCTTCAAGGCCGCCTTCAAGCTCGTGGCCGTCGCGTTGCTGGGCTTTCTGCTGCTGCGGTCTGCGCAGCACGACGTGATGAGCGCCACCTTCATGGACCCCGCCGCGCTGCCGGGGCTGGCGCTGGGCTTGAGCTCGCGGCTGGTTGCCACGGTGGCGGTGGCCGCCATCGTCCTCGTTGCCGCCGATATCGTGTGGTCGCGCCTGTTCTGGCACGGTGAGCTGAAGATGACGCGCCAGGAGATCAAGGACGAGCTCAAGCAGGTCGATGGCGACCCGATCGTCAAGGCGCGGCTGCGCTCGCTGGCGCGCGACCGCATGCGCAAGCGCATGATCGCCGCGGTGCCGCGCGCCACCCTGGTGATTGCCAACCCGACGCACTTTGCGGTGGCGCTGCGCTACGTGCGCGAAGAGGGCGGAGCGCCGCTGGTGGTGGCCAAGGGCCAGGATCTCATCGCCTTGCGCATCCGCGAGATCGCCGTCGAGCACGGCATTCCCGTGATCGAGAACAAATCGCTGGCGCAGTCGCTCTACAGAAGTGTGGAGGTCGACAAGATGATCCCGCCCGAGTTCTACAAGGCGGTGGCCGAGATCGTGTTCTACCTGTTTGCGCGTCAGGCTCAGACAAGGCCGGTCGGTTAGGCAATGCGGCCATGCACGCCCAAGGCAACACCACCACGCTCGAGCGCGAGAAGGCGCTGGCGGACGGCCTCAGAGACGTGGCCTCCGAGCTGCGCCTGATCGATGCGGCCGACCTCATCGCCTTCATCCGCACCGAGCAGTTCGCCAACATCGCCAACCTGGTGAACTCCTCCACCGAGCTCTACTACAAGCCCGGCACCTTGAGCTTCGGCCGCTCCGCCGACATCGACGTGAAGTGGGGCGGTGCGCCGACGATCGCGCTCGACATGGAATTCCACCACCTGCAGGTCAATGTCTACTTCCGCCTGCTGCTGGAGGCGCTGCAGGCCGCGATCGAGATCCATTTTGTCAACTTCGAGGCTGGCGCCGCGGACCCCGAGGCGAACACGCGGGCGCTGATCGCGGCAATTGCCGATGCGCGGCTGGCGCCCATCCCTGGCGCGCACATTCCACCCGATGCGGATCGGCGCGCGTTGGTCTGGGGCTGAATTGCCACTAGCGGGCTTCGACAAGCGCTGCTGCAGGGCGAGCCCGCCCGCACAGGACGGCGTTTGCCAGCGGCCCGAAATCGCTCCGGTGTGATTCAACACCCTCCCCGCCCGAAACCGGACCCAACCTTAGCCCTGACAAGTCTGCTCAAGCCCGTGCGCCCGCACGCGGATTGCGGAACACGAGGGGTGGCGGCGGCAGGTTGGCGTCCAGCTCGGCGATCCCAGCGAATGCGGCGTGCAGGGGGGACTTGTCGCAGGCGGGGTCGGTGAGGGAGGCGTCGCCGGCGAAGGCCAGGGCCTGGCAGCGGCAGCCGCCCCAGTCGACCTCGCGCAACTCGCAGGAGCGGCAGGGCTCGCGCATCCAGGCCGTGCCGCGGAAGGCCTGGAAGGCTTCCGACTCGAGCCAGATGTCGCGCAGGCGCTTTTCGCGCACGCTGTCGAAGGCGAGGCCGGGGATGGTCTCGGCGGCGTGGCAGGGCAGCGCCTTGCCCGAGGGCGTGATGACGATGCTGCCGCGGCCCCAGCCGCCCATGCAGGGCTTGGGCCGCCGCGCGTAGTAGTCGGGCACCACGAAGTCGATGACGAGGATGCCGCGCAAGCGCTCGCGCGCGGCTTCCACCAGCTCGGCGGATTGCAGCACCTGCTCGCGCGTGGGCATCAGGGCCTGGCGGTTGCGAAGGGCCCAGCCGTAGTACTGCACGTGCGCGACCTCGAGGCGGCGGGCGCCGAGGGTCACGGCGAGCTCGATGATGGCGGGGAGGTTTTGGATGTTCTGGCGGTGGATGGGGGCGTTGAGGGTGAGGGGGAGGCCGAGTGCGCGCACCCATTGGGCGACCTCGAGCTTCTTGGCGTGGCCGCCAGCATAGTGCGCGATGCGGTCGGCGTTGGCGGCGTGCGCGTCTTGGATCGAGATCTGCACGTGGTCGAGGCCGCGGGCGGCGAGCTTTTCCAGCCGCGCGCGCGTGAGCAGCACGCCGGCGGTGATGAGGTTGGAATAGAGGCCGACCTTGGCGGCCCCTGCTACGATCTCCTCCAGGTCGCGCCGCGCGGTGGGCTCGCCGCCGGAGAGATGCAACTGCAGCACGCCGAGGTCGGCGGCCTGCGCCAGCACGTCGAGCCAGGCCTCCGTCGACAGCTCGCCGGCGGCGCGCTCCAGCGCCAGCGGGTTGGAGCAGTAGGGGCATTGCAGGGGGCAGCGGTGGGTGAGCTCGGCCAGCAGCCCGACGGGGGCCCGCGCGCAGGCCGCCGCATCGGGCGAAGGCACAGAGGTCGGAGCGGCGGCGGTCATGCGGTCACCACGCCCTTGTCGGCGAGGTCCTGCAGGAGGGCCGCAATGTCGGCCAGGATGCGCGCCTGCGGCGCGTTGTAGGTCTGCGCCAGCTCGGCGGCGATGGTCTCGACGGTGCGGTTGCCGTCGCACAGCTGGAGGACGGCGACGGCGATTGGGTCCGGCGTGAACACCCGCTCGGGCGCCAAAATGGTCCAGCGGTCGCGGGCGTCGTCGTGGCGCAGCTTAATGTGGCGCGGCAGGAGGGGGCGCGAGGTCGCGCCGATGAGGGTGCGCCGCGGCTGCTGGGGCTCGCTCATGCGCGCCCCGGGCGGAAGGCGCCGGGCGGGATCAGGCCGGGCGTGACGTAGGCGTGGTGCAGGGCGTCGAGCTGGGCCCACAGCACGTTGCACTTGAAGCGCACCGCATCGACGGCGGAGGCCTGCTCCTGCGCCGTGGTGGCGTGGCGCTTGACGTAATCGAGGGCGAAGTCGGCGTCGCGGTTGGCCTGGTCGAGGCGGCGGCGGAAATACTGCATCGCCTTCTCGCCGATGAAGTCGTAGCTCTCCAGCATGCCGGAGATGCGCTCGCGGTGGATGGCGGGCGCGAACAGCTCGGTGAGCGAGGACGCCACCGCCTCCAGCAGCGTGCGCTCGCGCACGAAATTGACGTAGGCCTCCACTGCGAAGCGGGTGGCGGGCAGCGCGCCGTCTCTGGAGACGACATAGGCGCGGTCGAGACCCAGGGCGTCGGTCAGCGCCAGCCAGCGCTCGATGCCGCCCTCCTCGCCGCTGAAGCCGTCGTGGTCGAGCAGGCGGTGCACCCATTCGCGGCGCAGCTCGCGGTCGTGCACGCGGGCCATCAGCGCGGCGTCCTTCCTCGGCACCGCCGACTGGTAGCAGTAGCGGTTGAGCGCCCAGGCCTGCACCTGGCCCTTGTCGAGCTTGCCGCCGTGCAGGAGGCGGTGGAACGGGTGCTTGTCGTGGTAGCGCTCGGCGCCGATCGCGCGGATGGCGGCCTCCAGCTCGGCCGAAGTCATGAGGGCGGGCGCGGCGCTCACAGCTTGATCTCCATGCCGTCGACGGCGACCTCCCAGCCGGCGCGCTCGACGTCGGCGCGCTCAGGGCTGCCTTCGCGCAGGACGGGATTGGAGTTGTTCATGTGCACATAGATGCGCCGCTGCACGTTGAGCGCCGCGAAGGCGGCAACCGATCCTTGCGGGCCCGACATGGAGATGTGGCCCATGCGGGTGCCGGTCTTGTCGGAAAGGCCCTGGGCGATCATTTCGTCGTCAGTGTAGAGCGTGCCGTCGAAGAGGACCAGCGGGGCGCCGGCGAGCCGCGCGGCCAGGCCGGCGTCGACGGCCGCGCAGCCGGGGATGTAGAAAAACGCCGATGCGCCCGAGCGGTCTCTCACCTTCAGCCCGAGCGTGTCGCCGGCCTGTGTGCCGAAGGTGGGGCCGGCTGTCTTATCCTCCATGTAGAGCGCAATCTTTCCGGGGACGGCGAACGCTTCGATCCTGAGGCCAGCCGTCACCTCGAAGCTCTCGTCGAGCGGCAGAGGGATGCGCCGCACGCGACGGCCATCGAGCACGTTGAAGATGGGGTTGGCCGCCAGCGCTGCGAGCACGCGCGGCGAGGCATAGAGGTCGAAGAGCAGGCTCTCGCGCAGGCTCAAGAGGCCGGCGACGTGGTCCACATCGCCATTGGTCAGCACCACGGCGAAGATAGGGCTGGAGCGCAGGCCCTGGCCGCCGCGCGGAGCCAGCGCCGGCGTGGCCTCGATCTGGAAGCGCAGGTCGGGCGAGGCGTTGAGTAGCACCCAGCGCAAGCCATCCGGGCTCACGGCCAGCGACGATTGCGTGCGGCGGTGGAGGCCCGGCTTGCCGGCGCGCACGTCGGCGCAGTTGCGGCAGTTGCAGTTGGCCTGCGGAAAGCCGCCGCCCGCGGCCGAGCCCAGGACTTTGACGATCATGGCGAGCACGTCCGGTGCGGGATCTGATGGGGTCAGAACCAGTAGTGTCCGGAATCCGTGATCGGTGCAATCGTCGAAGCGATTGATTTTCGGGCGATTGTGCGACTTTCCCGGGTGTCATCGACTTGAATGTGGCCTTTGCGTGCCGCGAGGGTTCGGCTTTCCCGCAACCGCGAGGGGGCCGAGCCATGTACGAGGGCTGAATCTGTTCGACGATCAGCCGGACACTACTGGGGTCTGCCCCATTCGAGCGCCCCATGCGCCGCACCGAGGCGGGCGACCTCCGCCCGCACCTCGGCGATGCCGCCGCCCGACTGCGCCGAGGTCGCGAGCAGGCACGAAAAGGCCGCCGGGTGCTGTGCCAACGCGGCCTGCGTCGCCATCGTCACCTCGACGAGATGCCGCGGCTTGATCTTGTCGACCTTGGTCAGCACCCCCTGGTAGGACACCGCCGCCTCGTCCATCAGCGCCATCATGGCGAGGTCCGGGGGCTTGAGCCCGTGCCGCGCATCGATGAGGAGGAACACGCGCACCAGCGTCGCCCGCCCGCGCAGATAGTCGCGCACCAGCCCGGTCCAGGCCTCGACCTTGGCCTTCGGCGCCTCGGCAAAGCCGTAACCCGGCATGTCGACGAGATAGAGCGCCACGTCCGGCGTCTCGAAGAAGTTGAGCTCCTGCGTGCGCCCCGGCGTGTTGGAGGTGCGGGCCAAGCCGTGCCGCCGCACGACGGCGTTGATCAGGCTCGACTTGCCGACGTTGGAGCGCCCGGCGAACGCCACCTCCGGCCGCTCGGCCGCGGGCAGGAATTGCAGGCTCGGCACACTCTTGACGAACTGCCAGGGCCGGTTGAACAGCGCCTCACCGGCGGCGAGCTCGTCTGGCGTGAACTCCGCTTCCGGCATCGCGTCCTTCTCTCCCTCTCCCCGCGAGCGGGGAGAGGGTCGGGGTGAGGGGCAGCGTCTTGCGTCGGCGTCTGCTTCTGCCCCTCACCCTAACCCTCTCCCCATGCTGAAGTAGCATGGGGAGAGGGGATTACGCGCCTTCCTTGCCGCGCAGGATGTCGCGGGCGGCGTCGATCTTGGCGGCAATGGCGTGGTCGGAGCCGTTCATGCCGGATTGCCGACGCTTCAGCGCCTTGGCCAGGGCCGCATCGATGTCGCGCTCGCTGGCGTCCGCCCGCAGCCCCAGGGCCTGCAGCGCCTGCTCGCGCGTCATCTCCGCGCGCGCCTCGTCGGTGTCACGGGCGACGCCGGCCCCGCTGCCGCCATCGGTGCCGGCCGTTCCGAGCTTGCCGGCCCCGCGCTGCAATATCTTGCCCACGGACTGCGGCAGCTTGCTCGAAGCGCTCGCGACCCGCTCCTTCAGCTTGCTGACATCGAAGCCCTTGGCCGTCGCCATGCGCGCCTTCCACTTGTCGACGCCGAGGTTTTTCCACAAGTGGACCTCGGTGTTGTTCTTGCGCATGATCGTATACTGCTGGATCAGCGAGAGCACGTTGTTCCAGGCCCAGTAGATCACCAGGCCGGAGGGGAACGACGCCAGCATGAAGGTGAAGATCACCGGCATCCAGTTGAAGATCTTCTGCTGCATGGGATCGGGCTGCTGCGGGTTGAGCTGCATCTGCACCCACATGGTCACGCCCATGATGAGCGGCCACACGCCCACGTGCAGCATGTCGGGCACCTGGTAGGACAACAGCCCGAACAGGTTGAAGAGCGACGTCGGATCGGGGGCGGAGAGGTCCTTGATCCAGCCGAAGAACGGCGCATGGCGCATGTCGATGGTGACGAACAGCACCTTGTAGAGCGCGAAGAACACCGGGATCTGCAGAACGATCGGCAAGCAGCCCGACATCGGGTTGATCTTCTCGTTCTTGTAGAGGGCCATCAGCTCCTGCTGCTGCTTGACGCGATCGTCTTTGAAGCGGTCGCGGATCTTCTCCATCTCCGGCTGCAGCTTCTTCATCTTGGCCATCGACTCGTAGCTCTTGTTGGCCAGCGGGAAGAATGCTGCCTTGACCATCACGGTGGTGGCGAGGATAGCGAGGCCGTAGTTGCCGAGCAGATGCGAGAGCCAGTGCAGCAGCTTGAACAGCGGCTTGGTGATGAAATAGAACCAGCCCCAGTCGATCAGCAGGTCGAACTGCTTGGCGTTGAGTTTCTCCCGGTAGTCCTCGATCAGCGTCATCTGCTTGGCGCCGGCGAAGAGCTGATTGTCCACCGTTGCCTCGGCGCCCGGCTTCAACGCAATCTGGCTCAGCGAATAGCCCGTCTGGAAGCGCTCCTTGTAGTTTGCACCGGCCTTGGTGCCGCTGAATTCCGCCTCGTAGGGAGATTTCTGGTTGGGTATCAGTGCGGCCGCCCAGTATTTGTCGGTGATGCCGAGCCAACCGCCAGTCTGCTTGAAGGTCTTGGTGCTGCCGTCCTTGAGCAAGTCGGCATATTGCAGCTCTTGCAGGCCGGCATCCCCCAGCACGCCGATAGGGCCTTCGTGCAGGATATAGTAACCCTGCGTCTTCGGCGTGCCGTGGCGCGAAATTAATGCATAGGGATAGAGGGCGACGTCACCACCGGCCTTGTTCGCCACCGTGTCGGTGACCGTGAATAGGTAGTCGTTGTCAACCGCGATCGTGCGCCGGAACGTCAGGCCCCTGCCATTGTCCCAGGCGAGGATGACGGGCGAAGCAGGGGTAAGCGTGTCCCCTTTCTCTACATTCCAGACCGTCTCACGGTCGGGCACTGGCTGGCCCGTATCGGCTGCCGCGGACCAGCCGAATTCGGCATAGTAGGGCTCAGGCGCTCCGGACGGGGAGAACAGGGTCACGTGCGGACTGTTCGAGTCCGCCGTCTCGTGATACTTGACGAGCACGAGGTCATCAATCCTTGCGCCTTTGAGGGCGATCGAGCCCGTGAGGCTCGGCGTGTTGATCGCCATCCGCGGGCTGACCTTCAGCGCGGTATCGCGCGTCTCCGGCAACTGAGCCGGCGCGCTGGGGGGCAGCGACCCTGGTCTTGGCGCCGTACCGGGGGGTGCTGTGCTGGGCGCGCCTTCGGAGCCCTTCGGCAGGCCTGACTGCTCCTTGGGCTGCGCCTGCTCCTGCTGAATGCGCTGCCGGCGCTCCTGCTCGTCCTTCAGCTTGGGGCCGGCATAGAACATCTGCCACCCCAGCAGCACGACCACCGAAAGCACGATGGCGATCAGCAGGTTTTTCTGGTTGTCCTGGTCTTGTTGCATGAGCGCTCCGACGCTCTCCTCTCTATCGCCGCCCTATCGCCGCCCTGGCCTCACCGCCCCCGGAGCTGCGGCCCGGTGCACGCGTTCCAGCGCCTTCACGAGGTCCGCCACGAGGGCATCGTAGCCCGATGTCAGCGCCGGCTGGCGCGCAATCAGCACGTAGTCGAAGTCGCGCCTGGCGTGATTTATCATCACGTCCCGTACCGCCGCCTTGAGGCGTCGCCGGATGCGGTTGCGCTCGACGGCCTTGCCGATCTGCCGGGTGACGGTAAACCCGAACCGCGGCTGCTGCACCGGGACAATGCGCTTCGCATCACGATCCGTTTCGCCGCGCGCCTTGGCCTCGAGCACGAACGCCGGCGTTGCCCACCGTGCGCCCTTGCGCACCCGCTGGAATTCCGCATGCCGCTTCAGGGTTGCCACACGTCGAGTGGGGCCTGCCGATCGGTTCGCCGCTGCACTGGCCATGCGCCACCCATCGCCGCGGCCGCCGCCTCATGCCGACAGGCGCGTGCGGCCCTTGGCGCGCCGCCGGGCCACCACCCTGCGTCCGCCGGGCGTCGCCATGCGCTTGCGGAACCCATGACGGCGCTTGCGCACGAGCCTGCTCGGCTGGTAGGTCCGTTTCACGGCCGATCTCCGTTGATATCAAGCCTTTGTTGCGGAAAGCTCAAGTCCGCAGCGCAGCATGCAGGGCTGACAGCTCGGCAGCGCAGGCCCTGGCCTGAAGCTGTTGGCAAGTCGCCGCGCTTATAGGGTTGGGGCAAAGCCAAGTCAATCCGAGCGAAATCCCTGTACATTCGGTCCCAAACCATCAATTCTTTTCGCTTTCTCTCACGTGTGCTTGACAGCGGCGCCAAATGGCGCTGCCAACGCTTATTTTCCCATGAGTTGGAGTCGATCTTCCCGGCAGCACAGCGCTTCGACTTGAGCCCCGATGAACAGCAACAAGCCACTGAACGAGCTGCCGAGCTACCGCACGCAACCCTCCTGCCTGCCGCAGAGCGCCGCGTGCAGCCTCGAAGCGGCCAGCTCCCTTGCGGGCAAGCCGCGCTCGGCGCTGGACGTGCTCAGACGTTTCGGGCCGCTCGTTATCGTCTGCGCCATCATGGTGCTCGTGTTCGCCATGGGCTGGCATCGTCAAGCGACGGTCGAGAATATCATTGCCCTGCGCGACCGCTTTCACCACATTCTTGCCGAGCATGCCGTTCTGGCGGTCCTCATCTACGTCGCCATCTATGTCTGCGCCGCCTCCCTCTGCCTCCCCGGCGCTCCGATCCTGACCGCGATGGGCGGCTTGATGTTCGGCTGGCTGATCGGGGGCCTCGCCACGGTGATCGGCGCCACCATCGGCGCCACCATCCTGTTCCTGATCGCGCGCACGGCCGTGGGCGGCCTGCTGAGCGAGAAGACTGCACCCTGGCTCACCCGGCTGCGCGAGGGCTTCAAGCAGGACGCGCTGAGCTACCTGTTGTTCCTGCGCCTTGTTCCGGCCTTTCCGTTCTGGTTTGTCAACGTCGCGCCGGCGGTGCTGGGCGTTCCCCTCAAGACCTATGTGATCGGCACCTTTCTCGGCATCATACCTGCCACCTTCGCCTTCGCCTCGGCCGGCGCCGGCCTCGACAGCGTCATAATGGCCGCCAAGAGCGACTACGCGCAGTGTCTGGCGCAGGTGGGTGCCGAAGCCTGCAAGCTTACGATTCACCTGAGCTCCCTCGTTACCAAGGAGCTGATCCTGGCTTTGCTGCTTCTCGGCGTTGTCGCGCTCATACCCGTCGCATTCAGGAAATGGAGGACCTTGCATGCAGCAGCCAAGTGACCAGGCGGTCAGTCTGATGCGGGTCGGCTCCGGCGGCGAGCGCACGGGCAATGCCATCACGACCCAGAGCAATACCGAGTCCCCAGGCGCCAGCGACGAGCTGCGCGTCGACCTGTGCGTGATCGGCGGGGGTGCCGGCGGATTGACGGTTGCTGCGGCGGCGGCCCAGCTGGGCGTCGCGGTCGTCCTGATCGAGAAGCACAAGATGGGCGGCGACTGCCTGAACTACGGCTGCGTCCCCTCCAAGTCGCTGATTGCGTCCGCGCGCCGCGCCCATCTCATGCGCACCTCGGCGCCGTTCGGCATCGTGCCGTCCAACCCGACCATCAGCTACAAGGGCGTGCACGACCACATCCACGGCGTCATCGCCTCCATCGCCCCCAACGATTCGGTGGAGAGGTTCACCGGCCTCGGCGTCAAGGTGATCCGCGCGACGGCCCAGTTCATCAGCCGCGACACCGTGCAGGCCGGCGACCAGCGCATCAAGGCGCGCCGCTTCGTGGTCGCCACCGGCTCCTCGCCGGCGGTGCCGCCCATCCCCGGGCTCGACGGCGTGCCCTATTTCACCAACGAGACGATTTTCGAGAACGGCAGCCAGCTCAACCACCTGATCGTCATCGGCGGCGGCCCCATCGGCCTGGAGATCGCCCAGGCCTATCTGCGCCTGGGCAGCCGCGTCACCGTGCTCGAGGCCCTGAAGGCGCTGGGCAAGGACGACCCGGAAATATCCGCGCCGGTGCTCAAGCGCCTGCGCGCCGAAGGCCTCGAGATCCGCGAGGGCGCGCTGGTGGAGCGTGTCACCGGCGGCACGCGGCTGATCGACGTGCACATCTCCGAGGGCGGCGTGCCGGGCGTGGTGCAGGGCTCGAGCCTGCTCGTCGCCACCGGGCGCAACCCCAACGTCTCGGGCCTCAACCTCGAGGCCGCGGGCATCAAGTACGACAATCGCGGCATCCAGGTGAGCAAGGGCCTGGTGACCTCCAACTCGAAGGTGTTCGCCATCGGCGACGTGGTCGGCGGGCCGCAGTTCACGCACGTGGCCAACTATCACGCCGGCATCGTCATACGCCGGGCGCTGTTCCGCCTGCCGGCCACCGTCAACAGCGACATCATACCCTGGGTGACGTTCACCGACCCCGAGCTGGCGCACGTCGGCCTCACCGAGGACATGGCGAAAAAGCGTAGCAGCCGCGTGCGGGTGTTCCGCTGGCCCTACCACGAGAACGACCGGGCCCACACCGAGCGGGCGACGGAAGGCTTCGTCAAGGTGGTGACCGATGCCAGGGGTAAGATCCTGGGCGCCAGCATCGTCGGCGAGCATGCCGGCGAGCTGATCCAGATGTGGTCGCTGGCCGTCTCCCAGGGGCTGAGCATCAAGGCGATGACGCAATGGATTTCGCCCTATCCGACGTATTCGGAGATCAACAGACGGGTCGCCTACGGCTATTATGCGACGGCGGCAGCCAGCCCCCTGGTGCGCAAGGTGGTCGGCTGGCTGGCCAAACTTGGATAAGGCACGACGAGGCAAGTGAGGAATGGCGTGCCACGCGACAGTATCGAGGTCCTGGCCTGGTCCGGCAAGCTCTGGCAGAGGGTCAAGATGGTCCGCTGGCCGCTGTCAGCGACGGCGGTCCATGACGGCGTTGCGTTGTCGGCCAGGCTCTGGGACCGGGTCAAGGCCATGCGCCCGCCGTTGTCCGCGGCGGCGGCGAGGCATGGCGGCCTGAAGCTGCCCTACAAGCTCCGGGTGCGCCTCAGGGCAATTCGCCGCTCGACGCCGACGGGGCATCATGGCCTCGGCCTCTCCGCCAAGCTGCTGCTGCTCACCATCACCTTCGTGATGCTGGCGGAGGTGCTGATCTTCGTCCCGTCGGTTGCCAACTTCCGCATCACCTGGATCAACGACCGTGTCACCGCCGCCCAGCTTGCCGCGCTGGCGGCGGAGGCGGTGCCCGGCGGCGCGCTGCCGGACCCGCTTCGCGCCGAGCTTCTGCGCACGGCCCAGGTGCGCGCGGTGGCGCTCAAGCGCAGCAACGAGCGCCGCCTCGTGCTGTCGTCCGACACCCCCTTGCAGATCGACGAGAGCTTCGACTTCCGCGCCAGTTCCCGGCCGAGCGGCATGGGCAACGAGCTCGGCCTGCGCCTGCGGCTGATCTGGGAGGCGCTCAGCGTCTTCTGGACGCGCGAGGGCCGCATCATCCGGGTGATCGGCGAGCCGGGCATGGGCGCCGGCGACTTCATCGAGGTGGTGCTGCCGGAGGCACCGCTGAAGGTGGCCATGATCCGCTACGGCCTCAACGTCCTGGGGCTGTCGGTGATCATCTCCGTCATCACCGCCGCGCTCGTCTACTTCACGCTCAACGGCCTGCTGGTGCAGCCCATGATGCGCATCGCCCGCAACATGCTGCGCTTTGCGGAGAGCCCCGAGGACGCCAGCCGCATCATCGTGCCCTCGCCGCGCCAGGACGAGGTCGGCACCGCCGAGCGCGAGCTCGCCCACATGCAGGAGCAGCTCACGCAGACCCTGCAGCAGAAGAGCCGGCTCGCCGCGCTCGGCCTGGCGGTGAGCAAGATCAATCACGACCTGCGCAACATGCTGGCCAACGCGCAGCTGATCTCGGACCGGCTGAGCAGCCTGCCCGATCCGGCGGTGCAGCGCTTCGCGCCGAAGCTGATCGCCTCGCTCGGCCGCGCCATCACGCTCGCCGACAGCACGCTGAAATTCGGCCGCGCCGAAGAAGCGCCGCCGCGCCGCGAGCTCCTGCCCTTGCGGCCGCTGATCGACGAGGTCGGCGACGGCCTCAGCCTACCCCGCGAGGGCGCCGTCGACTGGACCATCGAGATGGAGGAGGCGTTGCGCGTCGACGCCGATCGCGACCACCTGTTCCGGGTGTTGAGCAACCTCACCCGCAACGCGCTGCAGGCCATCGAGCAGCTGGAGCCCGCCAAGGGCCACATCCGCGTCAGCGCGCGCCGCAACGGCATGCGCGTCACCATCCAGGTGAGCGACGACGGGCCGGGGGTGCCGGAGAAGGCCCGCACCCACCTGTTCCAGCCGTTCCAGGGCTCGGCCCGCAAGGGTGGGACCGGCCTGGGGCTCGCGGTGGCGCAAGAGCTGGTGACGGCCCACGGCGGCACCATTAGGCTGCGCGACACGTCCAAGGGCGCCTCCTTCGAGGTCGAGATCCCCGATAGGGGCAATTGAGGGCACTGCGGGGCGCGCGTGCAGCACGTCTACGACCTGGCCATCATCGGCGGCGGCATCAACGGCTGCGGCATCGCCCGCGACGCCGCCGGCCGCGGCCTGTCGGTCTTCCTGTGCGAGATGGACGACCTCGCCGGCGGCACTTCCTCGCGCTCCACCAAGCTGATCCACGGCGGCCTGCGCTACCTCGAGCACTTCGACTTCCGCCTGGTGCGCGAGGCGCTGACCGAGCGCGAGGTGCTGTGGCGGATCGCGCCGCACATCGTGCGGCCGCTGCGCTTCGTGCTGCCGCACCAGACGGGCCTGCGGCCGGCCTGGATGCTGCGCATCGGCCTCTTCCTCTACGACCACCTGGGTGGCCGGCAGCGCCTGCCCGGCACCCGCGTCCTCGATCTTGTCACGGACAGTGCCGGCTCGCCCCTGAAGCCCGGCATGTTCGCGACCGGCTTCGAATATTCCGACTGCTGGGTCGACGACGCCCGCCTGGTGGTCCTCAACGCGCGCGATGCGGCCGATCGCGGCGCGGCGATCCGCACGCGCACGCGGGCGCTGGCCGCCGCGCGCGGCGCCGAGGCGTGGCAGCTCACCGTCGCGAATACGACAAGCGGGCGCAAAGAGACCGTGGACGCGCGCGTGCTGGTGAACGCGGCCGGCCCCTGGGTCGGCGAGGTTTCCGCCGCCCTGGGGCACAGCGCGCCGGAACGCGTGCGCCTGGTGCAGGGCTCCCACATCGTGGTGCCGAAACTCTTCGACCACGACCGTGCCTACATCTTCCAGAACCCCGACGGGCGCGTCGTGTTCGCCATCCCCTACGAGGGCGACTTCACGCTGATCGGCACCACCGACCGCGACTATGCCGGCGATCCGGCCGCGGTGGCCGCCACCGCTGAGGAGATCGACTACCTGTGCGCCGCGGCCAGCGCCGCCTTCACGAACCCTGTGCGCCCGGCCGACGTGGTGTGGACCTATTCGGGCGTGCGTCCGCTCTACGACGACGGGGCCAGCGACGCCAAGGCGGCATCGCGCGACTACGTGCTGGAGATGGACGAGGAGGCGGGGACGGCGCCGCTGCTGTCGATCATCGGCGGCAAGATCACGATCTATCGCCATCTGGCCGAGGCGGTGCTGGAGCGGCTGGCCGCGCACCTGCCGGCGCGGCAGGGGCTGGAGGCCGGCTGGACCGGCACCACGCCGCTACCCGGCGGCGAGGTCGAGCCCGACGAGATCGCCTTGCTGGCGACGCGGCTGCGGCGCTCCCATCCCTTCCTCGCCGAGGCCCACGCCGCCCGCCTGGTGCGCGCCTACGGCACCCTGGCGCAGCGCGTGCTCGGCAAGGCGAAATCGCCC
>Ga0209726_10003064_pt1 | contig 23481 bp, 16 predicted proteins | sample Subgrocontami54m_FD_187453 | JGI IMG/M metagenome (GOLD analysis project Ga0209726, IMG submission 187453) | Subsurface groundwater microbial communities from S. Glens Falls, New York, USA - GMW46 contaminated, 5.4 m (SPAdes) (version 3) | ecosystem: Environmental > Aquatic > Deep subsurface >... | reverse complement strand
CCCCCTCGCCCGCCGCTGGCGGACGAGCGCGTGCTGCATGTGGGCCAGCCGGTGGCGGCAGTGATCGCAGAAACCGCGCGGGCGGCGCGCGAGTCTGCGGAAATGGTAACAATTGACTACGAGGCGATGCAGGCGGTGGTGGATATGCACACGGCCGTTGGGCCGGGCGCGCCACAGCTTTGGCCGCAGGCGCCGGGCAATGTCGCGCTCGATTGGCCCGGGCCGGTGCCTGATGAGGCCAACGAGCGCGAGGTGGAGCGCATCATCGCAAGCGCGCCGCATGTGGCGCGCGTCACCGCGGTGAACCAGCGCGTCGTGGCTGCATCGATGGAGCCGCGCGGCGCTACCGCCAGCTACGATGCCGCCGCCGATCTTTATACGTTACGCGCGCCTTCCCAAGGCGCCGCTGCGCTGCGCGATATGGCGGCCTCGATCATGGGGATCGATCGCGAGAAACTGCGCGTCATAACCGAAGACGTTGGCGGCTCCTTCGGCATCAAGACGGCGGCCTATCCGGAATATCTGGTGTTGCTCACCGCCGCGCGGCGGCTGGGACGGCCGGTGCATTGGATGTCGGACCGGGGCGAGGCCTTCCAGAGCGACAGCCAGGGCCGCGACTCGATCGCCGAAGGGGAGTTGGCGGTGGACGAGAGCGGGAAGTTTTTGGCGCTGCGCGTGCGAGAGCTCGCCAATATGGGCGGATTCCTTGCGCCGACCGCTGCGCACCTGGCTACCAACAATTTTGCCCGCTGCTTCCCCGGAATGTATCGCATCCCCCGCGTCGATATCGGCGTGCGTTGCGTCTTCACCAACACGGTGCCGACAGCGCCCTATCGCGGAGCGGGACGCCCCGAGGCCAATTATGTGATGGAACGGCTGGTGGACGAGGCTGCGCGGCTCTGCGGCAAGGATCGCGTAAAACTGCGGCGGCGCAATTTCATCCCGCGTTCGGCCATGCCGTATAAGACGCCGGTCGACACCGAATACGAGAACGGGGAATTCGAAGCGGTGTTCGACAAAGCGCTGGAATTTTCCGGCTATGCGGGATTTTCCAAACGCCGCCGCGAGAGCCTGCGGCGCGGGCGCTACCGCGGCATCGGATTTTCCTGCTTTGTCGAACACGCGGGCGGCAACCCGACCGAAGGCGCGGCGCTGGCTTTTCCCGGCGGCAATTGGGTGGAGCTGCGGCTCGGCGTGCAATCCACCGGCCAGGGACATGCTTCCGTTTTTCCGCGCATGGTCGCGCAATGGCTTGGCATTCCGGCCGAGCAGGTGCGGCTACGCCAGGGTGACACGGATTTCGGAATTAAAGGCGGCCCGGCTGTGGCATCGCGCTCCGCGATGGGCGCGGGCAACGCCAGCCGGCGCGCGGTGGAGGCGATGCTGGCAAAGGGACGCGCGGTGGCGGCTTTGATGCTTGAGGCAACGGAAAGCGGCATCGCCTATCGCGACGGCTTTTTTGAAGTCACCGGCACGAACCGGCACCTGTCGCTGTTTGACGCCGCCCATCACGCAAAGGAGTTGGCGGCGCGCGGAACGGTCACGGAGTCGCTCGACACCACGGTGACAATCGATACGCCGCAGACTTTTCCCAACGGCTGCCACATCGCGGAAGTCGAGATCGATCCGGACACCGGCATGATCACGACGCTGGATTACACGGCAGTGGACGATTGCGGCAACCTGCTCGATCACACGCTGGTGCAGGGACAACTGCATGGCGGCATCGCGCAGGGTTTGGGCCAGGCCTTGATGGAATGGGGTTACTACGATCCCGGCAGCGGCCAACTCGTGAGCGGATCGTTTCAGGACTACGCCCTTCCGCGCGCAGAAGACATGCCGCCGATCAAGGATAACTACCATCCCGTGCCCGCCAAAAGTAATCCTCTCGGCGTGAAAGGCATCGGCGAAGCGGGCACCACCGGCGCGCCCGCCGCCTTCATGAATGCGATTGCCGACGCTATCCCCGCCGGCGCGGGCAAGAGCATCGACATGCCGGCAACGTCGGAGAAAGTCTGGCGCGCTTGCGTGAACGCGCGGCGGGCATCGGCCTAACTTCAGCCGAGATAAGCGCCGCCGTTCACGTGGATAGTCTGGCCGGTGATGTAGCGCGCGCCTGGACCGCAGAGAAAACGCACCGTCGCAGCGATATCTTCCGGCGTCCCACGCTCGCCGGTGAGCGTCGAATGAATCTGGTGATGCTGCGGCTGCGCCTCGCCCGCCTCCCGCGCCGTCTTGATCAGGCCCGGGGAAAGATAGTTCGCCGTTACCTTGTCGGCAGCGAGGTCATGCGCGAGCGCCTTGGTGAAGCCCACCAGACCGGACTTGGCGGCAATAACATGTGCGCGATTTTTGGACCCCGCATGCGCGCTCATGCCGCCGATATTCACAATCGCTCCTGTGCCGCTCTTGCGCAGCAGCGGCAGACAAGCCTGGACGCAGCGGAAGGCGCCATCGAGGATGATCGAATGAACTTCCCGCCACTCCTCGAAACTCATCTGATCGAGCGGCTTCTCCTTGCGGATAGCGGCGTTGTTGACGAGGAAGTCGAGGCGGCCAAAGCGTTCCGCGGCAGCAGCAAGGTTTTTCGCCGTGGCAGCATCCGCCACATCGCCGATGACGGCTGCGGCGCGAGCACCTGCGCTCTCGATCTCGCCCACAACGGCATCGGCCTCAGCACGGTTTGAACGTGCATTGACTACGACTGCCGCGCCGCCGGCTGCCAGCGCCAGCGCAATTGCCCTGCCGATATTACGGCCGGAGCCGGTCACGACGGCTACTTTCCCGCTGAGTTCTTTGTCCCCGGTCATGCTCCTCACCCGCGCAATTCTGTCAGGTCGATGCGGCCGTCATAAAGTTTCCGCAACAAGGCCAGCGCCGCCTGCGCGCGCTGGGCGTCCCAGCCGCCATGGCGCGCATTCAGCATGAATTTCTCCTCGACGTCTTGCCGCGTCAACGGTTCATGCGCGCCGCCACGGAAATGCGGCTGCCGCTCCTCCACCACCGTGCCATCGCGCAAGGTGGCGCGGATATGGCCGGTGAAATTGTCCGGATAAGGATTTTTGGGATCGATTTCGTAGCGTGTCTTGGCCGCGAGCGCGAGCACGTCCGGATCACGCACAGCTGACTCCGTGAAAGCGTCGAGCCCGACGCCGCCATGCACGAAGCCGAAGGCAAGCAGGAAGGGCGAGCTGAACTTTGCCGCATAGCCATTGGGCGGCGCCTGCTTGCTGGCGAGCGGCTCCCACAAGCGATGCACGGTGCCTTCCGCCACTTCGCACACAAGTTCGTTCACATCTTCCGGCTTAATGCCGCGCGCGCGCAGCCGCTTGGCGCAATCGATGTAAGGATGCGCCATGGTCCCGCAGGGATAGGGCTTGAACGCCAGCGTCTCGGTCACCCATCGCTTGCCAAAATCGCCGATCAGCGCGTCGTAGTCCCCTTCCGTCGTGTGCGCGAAGCCGTGGAAAAGGCCATGCACGCCTTCGAATACCGTGCGCGGGCCCTGAAACCCGGCTTTGCCAAGCAATGCCGCGCGCAAGCCGGATTGCGCCGCCCAGCCCGCATGCATGCGCTTGGTCCAGGTGCCTTCCGCGAGATATTCGATGATGCCGCTGGCCATGCTGGCGACCACGCCGAGCGCATCCACCATCTGGCGCTTGTTCAATCCAAGCGCCGCGCCGACACCGGCAGCCGCCCCGAGAGCGCCGAAAATAGCGGTCGGATGAAAGCCGGCTTTGTGCAGCAGTTTCGGCGTCACTAGGCTCAACCGGCACATGGTCTCGACGCCAACGGCGATGCCGAGCAGGGCCGCACGGCCGTCCGGGTTGTGGCGCTCGCAGGCCGAAAGCACCGCCGGCACGATCACCGCTCCCGCATGCACCGGGCCGCCTTCAAACGTATCGTCGAAATCCTCCCCATGCGCGGCGGTGCCGTTGACGAAAGCAGCGCCCGCCGAACTCATGGTGCGCTTATGGCCGATCGCCGTACAGGGACCCTCATCATCCCAGCCGGCCAGAGCGGCGGCGACATAGTCCTCGTGACGGGCAGTAACGCAGAGGCCGACCACATCGACCAGAAGATCGTCGCATTTGCTGCGCACGCCCGGCGGCAGGCGATCAGGGTTGAGCGCCAGGATGGCCTCGACCAGATGCTCGGCGACTGACACTTTGGGAAGAGAGGAAGACGCCACGAAAAGGCCTTTCGAATGAGCGCGCGATGCCGCCTATGAGCCGGTGAAGACCGGCTTGCGCTTTTCCATGAAAGCCTGGCGGCCCTCGATGTAATCCTTGCTGGCGAAGCACTGCGCCACGAGATCCGAGCAACGCGTCATGTCGCGCTTGGATTCGTCTTTCAGGACCTCGCCTATGATGAACTTGATGGAATTGACCGTGAGCGGCGCGTTGGACGCGATGGTGTCGGCGTAATTCTTCACATAAGCCTCAATTTCTTCTTCCGGCACCACGCGGTTGACCAGCCCCATGTCCTTCGCCTCCGTGGCATCGAATTGCCGCGCGGTGAAGAAAATCTCCTTGGTGAAGGAAGGACCCACCACGTCGACCAGCCGCTTGAGACCGGGAAAATCGTAGCCCAGACCAAGCTTGGCGGCAGGCACGGCAAAGCGCGCGCCCGGCGAACAGATGCGGATGTCGCAGCAGGAAGCGATGCCCATGCCGCCGCCGATGCAATAGCCGCGGACCATGGCGATGGTCGGCTTGGGAAAGGCGTGCACGGCAGAGTAGCCGCGCTCTACCGCAGCGTTATAGCGCGCGATGCCTTCCTTGGAAGAACGCTCGTCCTCAAACTTGGAAATATCGGCGCCAGACACAAAGGCCTTGCCGCCCGCCCCGGTCAACACCAGCACGCGCACATCCTTATCCTTGGCGAAGTCTTCAAGATGGCGCACCAAAGCTTCCCACATCTCGAGCGACATGGCGTTGTGCCGTTCCGGATTGTTGAAAGTCACAGTGCCGACGCTGCCGTCCTTGCGCGCGAGCAACTTGTCGGTCATGGCCGTTGTCCCTCCCCACACGTCATGCCCGCGCTTGTCGCGGGCATGACGAAAAAATTCCGGCGTACTTGCATCAAATCGCCTTTGCCTTGCGCAAGCCTTCAATCTCCTGCGCGCTGAAACCGAATTCGGAAAGAACTTCGTCCGTATGCTCGCCCACATCCGGCGGCGGCGCCGCCATGCGGCTCGGCGTGCGCGACAGCGAGAAGGGCTGGCCGACGACGGTGAGCGGACGGCCGTCTTTGGTGGCGACCGGTTGCGCCAAACCAAGGTGCTTGACCTGGGGATCGGCGAACATCTGGTCGATGGAATAAATCGGGCCGCAAGGCACGCCGTCCTTGTTCAGCTTCTCCAGCCATTCGGCGCTGCTGCGCTTCACCGTAATCTTGTCGATCTCGGCATTGAGGGCGTCGCGGTTCTTCGAACGGGCCGCCGGATTTATGTATTCCTCGCGCTGCAGTAGGTGAGATGCATCGACAGCGTGCGCGAAGCGCTCCCAAATTTTCTGCCCCGTGGTGGCGATGTTGATGTGACCGTCGGCGGTCTTGAACACGCCGGTCGGAATGCTGGTCGGATGGTTGTTGCCGGCCTGCTTGGGCACTTCCTGCTTGTTGAGCCAGCGCGAGGCCTGGAAGTCGAGCATGAAGATCTGCGACTGCAAGAGCGAAGTCTGCACCCATTGACCCTCGCCGGACTGCTCGCGTTCGAGCAGGGCTGTCAGAATGCCGAGCGCGGCGAACAGCCCGGCGGAAAGATCGGCAACCGGAATACCGGCGCGCACGGGCCCTTGTCCCGGCAACCCCGTGATCGACATCAGGCCGCCCATTCCCTGGGCGATCTGATCGAAGCCGGGCCGGTCGCGGTAAGGGCCGTCCTGGCCGAAGCCGGAGATGCTGGCATAGACGATGCCTTTGTTGATCTTGCGCAGCGCCTCGTAATCGATGCCGAGCCGGTCTTTCACATCGGGACGGAAATTCTCCACTACGACGTCAGCTTTATTCACAAGACGATAAAAAACCTCCCGCCCTTCCTTTTCCTTCAGATTGAGCGTGAGCGCGCGCTTGTTGCGATGCAAGTTCTGAAAATCGGGACCGTGCCGCGGGCCGCCGGCCGGCTCGCCGCCGCCCTCCTCTTCCGGAGCGTCGATCTTGATGACATTGGCGCCCCAGTCGGCGAGCTGGCGCACCGCCGTGGGCCCCGCCCGCACGCGGGTCAGGTCGAGAATGGTGAAGCGGGAAAGAGCCTGGGAGGCGCGGGGAAAGGGCACGGAAACGTCTCCGACGAACGCTTTTTCTTCAATGCTTACCGGACGATGGAGGCAGAACATCCATGATATCCGCGCCCTTGTCCACCCGACCAAAGAGGATGCGACAAGATGCATGGGCCGGATTTTTTCGCGCGCCGCGCTAGATGTCCGAGCCCCTGAACCACTCGGAAGCGAAGTTGAGGTTCTGGCCCGCGGTGCCGATAATCTTGCGTTCCAGCAGCGCATCGAGAACCATCTTGGCGAGCTGCGCGGGACTGTGTCCTTCCGTGCGCAGATGAATCTCCGGATGCTCCGGCCGCTCATAGGGGGCGTCCACGCCGGTGAAATTCTTCAGCTTGCCCGCCTTGGCCTTGGCATAGAGGCCCTTGGGATCGCGCTTGATGCAATCCTCCAGCGGCGTGTCGACGAAAATCTCGATGAACTCCGAGGCATCCACCAGCGTGCGGGCCATCTGCCGGTCAGCGGCATAAGGCGAGATGAAAGAGCAGATCACTATCAGGCCGGAGTCCACCATCAATTTGGCGACTTCGCTCACGCGGCGGATATTTTCCACGCGATCCACTTCGGTGAAGCCGAGATCGCGGTTGAGCCCGTGCCGCACGTTGTCGCCATCCAGCAGCATCGTGTGATGGCCGGTCAGGTTCAGCGCTTGCTCGACGATGTTGGCGATGGTCGACTTGCCCGAGCCGGAAAGGCCGGTGAACCAAAGGATGGCGGGCTTCTGTTGCTTGAGCGCCGCGCGCTCGGCTTTGCCGATGAGCAGGGGCTGCCAATGGATGTTGGTGCCGCGCCGCAGGCCGAAGGCCACCATGCCGGCGCCGACGGTCTGATTCTTGAAGCGGTCGATGACGATGAAAGAGCCGGTCTTGCGGTTTTCCGAATAGGGATCGAAGGCGACCGGCACGCTGGTCGAGACATTGCAGAAAGCAATGTCGTTCAGCCCGAGCGTGGTCGCGGCCAGATGTTCGCGGGTGTTGACGTCGATCTTGTGCTTGATCGTCGTGATGGTGGCGGGAACCGTCTTGGTGCCGATGCGCAGGAAATAGGAGCGCCCCGGCATCAACGGCTCTTCGTTCATCCAGATGATGTGGGCGGCGAATTGATCGGACACCTCCGGCCGCGCCGTGGGTTCCACCAGCACGTCGCCGCGCGCAATGTCGATCTCGTCATCAAGCGTCAGCGTCACCGCATCGCCCGCCTGCGCGGCGTTGAGAGAGCCGTCGTAAGTGACGATGTCCTGGATGCGCGAAGTGCGGCCCGATGCCGCGACCACGACGGCATCGCCCTTGCCGATCCGCCCCGACGCCACCGTTCCCGCATAGCCGCGGAAATCGAGATTCGGCCGGTTCACCCACTGCACCTGGAAACGGAACGGCTTGGCCAAGTCGTCGCTCTGCACATCCACCGTCTCCAGATAGTCGAGCAGCGCGGGACCGCGATACCAGGGCATCTTCTTTGATGGCTCGACGACGTTGTCGCCGTAGCGCGCTGAGATCGGAATGGGGACGATGGAGGTAAAGCCAAGCTCCGTCGCAAAGGTCATGTAATCGGCAGCGATGCGATCGAACGTCTCCTGCTGGTAATCGACGAGATCGATCTTGTTCACCGCCACCACGACATGACGTATGCCGAGCAGCGAGCAAATGAAGGAGTGCCGCTTGGTCTGCACCAGCACGCCCTTGCGCGCGTCGATAAGAATGACGGCGAGCTGGGCGTTGGACGCACCCGTTGCCATGTTGCGGGTATATTGCTCGTGGCCTGGCGTGTCGGCGACGATGAAGGAGCGCCGCGGAGTGGCGAAGAAGCGATAAGCCACGTCGATAGTGATGCCCTGCTCCCGCTCCGCTTCGAGCCCATCCACCAGCAGCGCGAAATCGATGTCGTCGCCGGTGGTGCCGTGCTTCACGGAATCCTTCGCCAGCGTCGAGAGCTGATCCTCGAAGATCTGCTTGGAATCGTGCAGCAGGCGGCCGATCAGCGTGGACTTGCCGTCGTCCACCGAACCGCAGGTGAGGAAACGCAACAGGTCGCGCGCGGGCGCGTCCGGCTTCTTGCGCTTTTCGACCTTGGTATCCATCAGAAATAGCCTTCGCGCTTCTTCTTTTCCATGGAAGCGGCTTCGTCGGTGTCGATCAGCCGGCCCTGGCGCTCGGACACCTGCGCGGTCTTCATTTCGGCAACGATGTCTTCCAGCGTGGCGGCATCGGATTCGATGGCGCCGCTGAGCGGATAGCAGCCAAGCGTGCGGAAGCGGACGCGGCGCATTTCCGGCTTTTCGCCGGGCTCCAGCGGCATGCGCTCGTCATCGACCATGATCCAGGTGCCGGCGCGCTTCACCACCGGCCGCTCCTTGGCAAAATAGAGCGGCACCACCGGAATATTCTCCAGCATCACATAGGTCCACACGTCCAGCTCGGTCCAATTGGACAAGGGAAAGACGCGGATGGATTCGCCCGGCCGGATGCGGGTGTTGAACAGGTTCCACAATTCGGGACGCTGGTTGCGCGGATCCCAGGCGTGGTTCTGGGTGCGGAAAGAGAAAATGCGCTCCTTGGCGCGGCTCTTCTCCTCATCGCGGCGCGCGCCGCCGAAGGCGGCATCGAATTGATATTTGTCGAGCGCCTGCTTGAGCGCTTCGGTTTTCATCACATGGGTATGCAGCGCCGATCCCGACGCGAAGGGATTGATGCCGCGCTCGACGCCGCTCTGGTTGATGTAGACCAGAAGATTGAGATTAAGCCGCCGCGCGGTCTCGTCGCGGAAAGCGATCATGTCGCGGAACTTCCATGTGGTGTCGACATGCAGCAGCGGGAACGGCAGCGGGGATGGATAGAAGGCCTTGATGGCAAGATGCAGCATCACGCTGGAATCCTTGCCAATCGAATAGAGCATCACCGGGTTGCGGAATTCCGCCGCGACTTCCCGGATAATCTCTATGGACTCCGCCTCAAGACGCTTGAGGTGGTCGGGCAGACGCTGCTTTGACTGGGACCCGGCGGGGGCAACGGCGGTGGGAGAACTCATGACACCGATTTATGCGCTTTCCCGCGGCGCGCCAGTCTACGGCAAAGGCTCGCCGCCCCAGGCGACAAAGCCATCGTTGCGGAAACCGGCGTCCGCTTTTCCATAACGAAGAGGTGATCCATCCCTTCCGATCACGCATCCGCCCGCCGCCGTCAATACCGCTTGGCCGGCGGCAGTATCCCATTCCATCGTGGGCGCGAGCCGGGGATAAATGTCACCGTCACCTTGGGCAATCAGGCAAAATTTTAGCGCAGAGCCCGCGGCCTTCGATGAGGCAACCTGCAGCCGCTTGAGCAGCGCCTCGGACTCGGGATCGAGATGCGACCGGCTGGTCATCGCCCGTAACCCTTCTGCCGGATAGGGACGCGTCGTGAGCTTTTGCATCATGGTTAAGGCCGGGGGCTTCTCGCCGGGACGGACGCTGGCGCGATAGGCGGCTTCACCGCCGAGAAACAGCAAGTCGAGCGCCGGTGCATAGATGCAGCCGGCGGCAGGCTTTCCATTTTCCACCAGCGCAATGTTGACGGTGAATTCGCCGTTGCGGCCGATGAACTCGCGCGTGCCGTCCAGCGGATCGACCAGCACGAAGCGATTGGGCGCGGGTCCTGCCATGCCTTTGAAAGATTCCTCGGCGATGACGGGAACGTCCGGTAGCACCTCCGCCAACCGCGCACGGATCAGGCGCTCGGCGGCGATATCCGCTTCGGTCACCGGAGAGCCGTCCGCCTTCGCTTGCACGCGAGACGGGGAGGCATAGACCGTCATGATGACCTTGCCTGCTTCCGAGGCCATGTCGCCGAAATGCGAGGCCAGGCTATTTCTGGAATTGGCGTCTAAAGGAGCCGAGCGCCCGGGGGCGCGTTGGGAAATCATCCGACGACCTTTACCCTTGGCGGTCCCGGGGGGACTCGAACCTCCGACCTTCGGTTTAGGAAACCGCTGCTCTATCCTGCTGAGCTACGGGACCGTGTGGGCGCGATGTAGCACAGGATGCCGTAGCATGCACCGGGAGCGGCAAAGAGAGGTAAACATGCCCGGCGTCAAGGCGCGGGGGATATTGGGCCTGTTCGTTGTGCTCGCCGCTTGCCCTTGTTTCGCGCAGGCGCGGGATGCCGCCGTCGGCGGCTGTGGCGGGCAGACCCTCGGCGTATTCGCCGCCAGGGTGGCAACCGACGGCCGCACCTTTAGGCTGGAGGATGGACGCGAGGTGAGGCTCGCCGGCATCGAGGTGCCCGCCGGACCCTTGGCCGCGGAAAACCTGGACAAGCTCATCGCCGGACGCCGGGTGCTGCTCAAGCGCGACAATCCGGACAGCGACCGCTACGGCCGCCTCGTCGCCCATGTGTTCGTGCCGGCGGACGGATCGGAAATCTGGATCGAGCGCGAGATGGCCGCCGCCGGCCTTGCCCGCGTAGGCGCGCGCATCGGCGAGCCGGCCTGCGCAGCCGCACTGCTCGCGATGGAGAGACAGGCGCGCAAAGCCAAGCTTGGGCTTTGGGACGACCCGGCCTATGCTATCAAGCCGGCCGATGATGCAGCGGCGATGCTGGCCGAACGAGGCCAATTTATCCTCGCAGAAGGCCAAGTGTTGTCTGTTCGCGAGAGCGGAGGCACAATATATATCAACTTCGGGCGGGTCTGGTCGCGCAGCCTCACGGTCACGATTTTGAAGCGCAATGAGCGGATTTTCGTGGCTGCCGGGATCGACACCAAAAAGCTCCAAGGTCGTCGCCTCCTGGTACGCGGCTGGATCGAGGACCGCGGCGGCCCGCGCATCGAAGTCACCAGGCCGGAGCAAATCGAGATCACCGATCAGGCCGGCCAAGTGCAGTGATGCCGTTGTGCCCATGACATCGACGCAAGGAAAATCTCACCCCCCGCGCCTGGCGGCGCTGGCGCATCTGATGTTGCTTGCGGTTTTTCTCGCCGCTTGCACCAGCACGGGCCAGTGGGCGCCGCCGGTTTTGTCCGGTGAAGCATCCAAGCAGACGGAATTGGAGCCGCCGCTTCAGCGCGAGCATCAGCGCATTCTCACGGCCTATGGCGGCGAATACGAAAATGCCAAACTGCAAGCGTTGGTCGAACGCACGGTCGAACGCCTGGTCGCGGCATCGGATCGGCCTGATTTGCATTACCGCATCACCCTTCTCAACTCGCCTTCGGTCAATGCCTTCGCGCTGCCCACGGGCCAGCTCTATGTCACACGCGGGCTCGCGTCACTGGCCAACGACACATCCGAGCTTGCATCTGTCTTGTCGCATGAGATGGCGCATGTCGTCGCGCGCCATGCCGCCATCCGCGAGAGTCAGGCGCGGCGCGTGGCGCTGATCGACAGCGTCGTCAATAAGGTTTTAAGCGATCCGGAAACGGGCGCGCTGGCGCTGGCAAAATCGAAGATCGCACTGGCGAGCTTTTCGCGCGCGCAAGAATTCGAAGCCGACGGAATCGGCATCGATATTTCGGCGCGCGCCGGATTCGACCCCTACGGCGCCGAGCGTTTCCTGACCTCACTCGGCCGCAATACCGGTTTGAGGCCGATATCGGCTCCCAGCCAGGACCCCTATACATTCGATTTCATGTCCTCGCATCCGGCCACGCTTGATCGTGTGAAGAACGCAATCGATCGCGCGCGCCAATACAGCTCTCCAGGCACCGGCGAGCAGGACAAGGCCGACTATCTCGCCAGCATAGACGGCCTAGTTTTTGGCGAAGATCCTGCCGAAGGCTTCGTGCGCGGACGGCGCTATCTGCATCCCAAGCTGGGATTCACCTTCACCGCGCCGGAAGGCTTCACCCTCGACAACACCTCCCAGGCGGTCATCGGCGTCAAGGAAGGCGGCGCGGAAGCGCTGCGGCTGGATGTCGTGCGCGTGCCGGCGGAGCAGACCCTTTCCGAGTATCTGGTTTCAGGCTGGATCGAGAATATCGACAAGAGTTCGGTGGAGAAAACGACCATCAACGGCTTTCCCGCAGCGACAGCCATATCCAAGGGTGAGCAGTGGACCTTGCGGCTTTATGCCGTGCGCTTCGGCAGCGACGTCTACCGCTTTGTCTTCGCCACGAAGCAGAGAACGGCCGAGACCGACCGCGCCTTCAAAAATTCCATCAGCAGCTTCCGGCGCATGACGCTGGCTGAGATCGCAGACGCCAAGCCGCTACGGCTGAAGGTGGTGACGGTGACGCCGAGCGACACAGTCGCGCGGCTGGCGGCCCGCATGGCGATTGCCGACCGGCCGCTGGAGCGCTTTCTCGTGCTCAACGGGCTCTCGGCAGGACAGGCTCCGAAACCCGGCGATCAGGTCAAGATCGTGGTGGAGTAGCACGATACCTTTCGCAGGTGGCGGCGCGGATCACCTAAAGGTTCCAGCAACATTCGTTCAATTTTGCGCAATTCGCTTCGGCGAATTGAAAACTTGCGCGCGTACGTAACTCAGTCAATCGGCGTGCACGTTCGAATTGGAACCCAAAGCCTGGATCGACGTTGGCTACACGCCGAAGTCCGCGGCTGCATTGTTGCTTTGCAGGGGTGTTGGGGTGTTGATCATAAAATTAAATCACCCAAACGTCGCCCGCATATTGCCGGAAGCGGCGCGGCCACGGCTGCATATTCTCTTTCTACTGACTGCGGCGATTTTTTTCGCCGCCAGTCCGCTCTCCGCTCATGCGGCGGCTGAAGACGATCGCGAGACTTGCCTTAAAGGCTCGGGCAACAGCGCCATCGACGCTTGCACCCGCACCATTACGTCGGGAGCAGCGCAAGGCCCGGACCTGGTCTCCGCCTATATCCAGCGAGCCGCCCAACGCAGGAAGCGCGGCGATCACGACGGCGTTATCGGCGACCTCAATCTGGCCATAGGCCTCAATCCAAACGAGGCGCTCGCCTTCTACCACCGCGGCAACGCCTATTTCGACCGGCGCGACTATGGCCGCGCCCTCGAGGATCTCACCCATGCGATCGCGCTTGACCCGTCTTACGCGCCGGCTTTCTTCGATCGTGGCGTCATCAACTATGACCGCCGCGACTATGACCGCGCGATCAATGATCTGACGCGGGCGATTCAACTCGATCCGGGAAATGCGCTGGCCCTCTATAATCGAGGCATTGTCTATCGCGCCCAGGCCGAGATCGATCGCGCCATCGAGAATTTCAACCAAGCCATCGAGATCGACGCGCAAAATCCCCTCGCCTTCTACAACCGTGGCCTCGCCTACAACGACAAAGGAGATTGGGATTCGGCCATCAAGGATTTCTCGCAGACGCTCAAGCTCGATCCCAACTTCACGCTGGTGTTCAATAGCCGAGGCAGCGCCTATCTCAACAAAGGTGATTTTGACCGCGCTATCCGCGATTTCACCCAAGCCGTCAAAATCCATCCCCGCGACGCTGCGGCATTCAACGACCGGGGGCGCGCTTACGCCGGGAACGGTGATTCCGATCGCGCCATCGAAGACTTCAACCGTGCGATCGCGCTGAAACCCAGCTACGCGCCAGCCTTCAATGGCCGCGGCCTAGTTTACTATAAGCGGCACAATACGGACCGCGCCATCCAGGACTTCAATCAGGCGATCCGCTTCGACAGCCGGCTAGCCGGCGCCTTCATCAACCGGGGCCTTACCTACCGCGACCAGGGCAATGCGGATAAGGCGTTGGACGATTTCGATGACGCTGTGCGGTACGATTCCAAGATGATCGCCGGCTATTACAATCGCGCCTTGATCTACCGCGACAAGGGCGACAATGAGCGCGCGTTCCGCGACCTGAGCCAGGTTATCAAGCTCGATCCGAATAATGCACTCGCCTTTTACTATCGTGGCATGATCTACAATGCCAAAGGCGATTCCGGAAAGGCGATCGCGGATTTCGACGCTGCCATCCGGCTTGATCCGAAATCCGTGCTCGCCTTCTACGAGCGAGGCAGGGCTTATTACGCCAACGGCGGCTACAGCCGCGCGATCGAGGATTTCAATCGTGTCGTCGATAGCCGGTCGAAAGACGCCACGGTTTGGTATGCGCGCGGGCTGGCTTACCGGGACAGCGCCAACTACGACCGCGCCATCCGCGATTTCACGCAGGCGATTAAACTTGATCCGAAAATGGCTGTCGCCTTCGCCGACAGGGGCGCGGCCTATCACTACAAGCGCGATTACGATCGCGCGATGCAGGACTTCAGCGACGCGATCACGATCGATCCCAGCCGCGCATCGACTTACTATCATCGCGGGAATGTTTATGCCGCGTTGGGCAGGCTGGAGGACGCGATCCACGATTTCGACCAAGCTGTTGAGCTCGAACCGGAAAATGCGGCGGCATTCAACGGCCGCGGCCTGGTCTATCGCAGCATGGGCGACAAAGACGCGGCTATTCAGGATTTCAGCAAAGCGCTCGCGCTCGATTCCGCTTACGCGGCGGCCTATTACAATCGCGGAACGATTTACGCCGAAAACAGCGACAACACCCACGCGGCGGCCGATTTCGGCCAGGCCATCCGGCTCGGCACCACGAACCCCTCCGCCTTCTACAGCCGCGGCGTGATCTACAAGGTCAAGGGAGACATCGACGGCGCGATCCGCGATTTCGACCAAGCGTTGCGCCTTAATCCAAAACACATGCTCGCCTTTTATCAACGTGGCGATGCCCGCTATGCCAAGCAGGATTATGACGGGGCCATTGGCGATTTCGAACAGGCGCTGAAGATCGACCCCAAGCAGACGCAAGCGCTGCTCGGGCGAGGAACGGCCTACCGTTACAAAGGCGCCTACGACCGCGCGATTGCCGATTTGGACAAGGTCGTCCAGCTCGATCCCGCTTCCGTGCCGGCTCTGACGGAAAGAGGAAACGCCTATGCCGGGCAGAACAAGCTCGACCGCGCCTTCCGAGATTTCAATCGCGCGATTGAGATCGATCCCGGCTACGCCCCTGCCCTTTACAGCCGGGGGATCGCCTACAGGAACAAGAACGACTACGACCGCGCCATCCAGGATTTCGACGCGGCCATCAAGAGCAGCCCGACCTATGCGGCGGCATTCTATGACCGCGGCCTCGCGTTCAGCAAAAAACGTGACTACGACCGCGCGCTGCAGGATTTCGACCGGGCCATCGGGATCGATCCCAATAACGCCGCCGCATTCTACCAGCGCGGTTTCGCCTACAAAGAAAAACATGACTATGACCGCGCTATCCAAAGTTTCGGCGCCGCGATTGAGGTCAACCCTGGTTACGAGGTGGCGTTCTATAACCGCGGCCTCGCTCACAAGGATAACGGCAATTATGATCGCGCCATCGAGGACTTCACAGACGCCATTCGGCTCGATCCGCAGAATGCGCAGGCCTTTTACAACCGCGGCCTGATCCACGAAGCCAGTAACGACACCGAACGCGCCGTGCGCGATTTCGGCGAGGCCATTCGGCTCGACCCCAAAAACGCTCTTGCTTTCTACCATCGCGGTCTAGGGAACGAGATGCGTGGTGATCTTGATCGCGCGATAGAAGATTTGGACGAGGCAATCCGGCTCGATCCCAAGAACCCTCTGGCCTATTACCACCGCGGCACGACCCGCTACGGCAAGGGAGACTATGCACGCGCAATCCAGAATCTCGACCGCGTAATCGCGCTCGATCCGAATAACGCGCAGGCGTTTCACATCCGCGGGATTGCCTACAGAGAGTCCGGCGACTACAGCCGCGCAATCAAGGATTTCGGGCAATCGATCAAATTGTCCCCCAAACAGCCCGAAGCTTACAACAATCGCTGCTGGACGCGCGCCATCTCTGGGCAATTGCAGCAGGCACTGACGGATTGCAATCAGGTATTGCAGCTCGAGCCCGACAATGTCACGGCACTTTACCGCCGCGGCTTTGCTTATTTGAAGATGGGCAAGTTCGCCAATGCCATCAAAGACTATAACGCGGCGCTGAAGCTCGATCCGAGCATTCCCGAGCCGCTCTATGGCCGCGGCATAGCCTTCATGAAGAACGGCGATAAAGCCATGGGCCAAGCTGACGTCATGGCGGCGAAGGCGCTCAAGCCGGATGTCGGCGAGGAATTCGCACGCTACGGCGTCAGCTTTTGAGCCGGTAGCCGGTCCGAAAAATCCACCACACGACGGCGAGACAGAGCGCGAGGAACAGCAGCGTCATGCTGAGGCTCACGCCTATGCTCACATCCGAGGTTTCGAAAAAGCTCCAGCGAAATCCGCTGATCAGATAGACGATGGGATTGAACAAGGTGATGGTCTGCCACACCGGCGGCAGCACGCTGATGGAATAAAAGCTGCCGCCGAGGAAGGCCAAAGGCGTGATGACCAGCAACGGCACGAGCTGCAGCTTTTCGAAACCATCCGCCCAGATGCCGATGATGAAGCCGAGCAGGCTGAAGGTAACGGCGGTGAGCACGAGGAAGCCAAGCATCCAGAGCGGGTGCGCGACGCGCAGCGGCACGAACAGGCCGGATGTAGCCAAGATGATAAGCCCCAGGATAATCGATTTGGTGGCTGCTGCTCCGACATAACCAAGCACGATCTCCAAAAAGGAAATCGGGGCGGAGAGAAGCTCATAGATCGTGCCCGTGAAGCGGGGAAAGTAGATGCCGAAGGAGGCATTCATAACACTCTGCGTCAGCAGCATGAGCATGATCAGCCCCGGCACGATGAACGCGCCATAGGCAATGCCGTCGATGTTGGTGATGCGCGTGCCGATCGCGGCGCCGAATACCACGAAATAGAGCGACGTCGAGAGCACCGGCGAAACGATGCTTTGCAGCAGCGTGCGGCCGGTGCGCGCCATCTCGAAGGTGTAAATCGCGCGGACTGCCTGAAGATTCATTTTTCCTTCCTCACCAAGCCGACAAAGATGTCCTCCAGCGAGCTTTGCGTGGTCTGGAGATCCTTGAAGCTGATGCCCGCGCGCTTGAGATCCTCGAGCAAGGCGGTGATTCCGGTGCGCTCGCCTTGGGTGTCATAGGTATAGACCAGGTCGGTCCCGCTGGGCGCGAGCGTGAGCCGGTGTTCCACAAGCTGCGGCGGCACGGCATCGAGCTTCTGATGCAGATGGATGGTCAACCGCTTTTTGCCGAGCTTGCGCATGAGCTCGGCCTTTTCCTCCACCAGGATGATCTCCCCTTTATTGATGACGCCGATCCTGTCCGCCATCTCCTCGGCTTCCTCGATGTAATGCGTGGTCAAGATGATGGTCACGCCGGAAGCGCGAAGCGAGCGTACGCTTTGCCACATGTCCTTGCGCAGCTCGACATCGACACCGGCCGTCGGCTCGTCAAGGAAAAGAATTTGTGGCTCATGCGCAAGCGCCTTGGCGATCAGCACCCGCCGTTTCATGCCGCCGGAGAGCGTCATGATCCTGTTGTCCTTCTTGTCCCACAGCGACAGGTCCTTGAGCACTTTGGCGACAAGCGCGGGATTGGCAGGCTTGCCCCATAAACCGCGGCTGAAGGACACGGTGGCCCAGGGTGTCTCAAAGGCATCGGTGGTCAATTCCTGCGGGACCAGGCCTATCAGCGCGCGGGCGGCGCGGTAGTCCGAGATATTGTCGTGGCCGGCCACGCGGACGTTTCCCGCGCTCGGTGTGACAATCCCGCAAACGATGTTGATAAGCGTGGTCTTGCCCGCGCCGTTCGGGCCGAGGAGCGCGAAAATCTCTCCAGGACGGATTTCCAGATTGATGTTCTTAAGGGCCTGAAACCCCGAAGCGTAAGTCTTGGACAGGTTTGCGACGGAGACGGCGGGAATCATGGGGAAAAACCGGAGCGTGAGGGGCAGTTTTAGACTACAAAGAAAAGACCGCATAAACGGCAATTTGCGGGCAGATCGGAACAAGAGGCAGATGAGACCGTTAGCATGCTCAGTGTCCTGGGGGGACCCAGACCGAGCTAGACGCTTGCGCCGGCGCGCCCGGCCAGCAAAAGACGCGATCCAAGGCGGGGCTGGATCAGCATGAATAAGCTTCCATTGCGTCTGCGCCTACCGCTCTTGGTCGCGGGCACGATGCTGCCCCTTATCCTGTTCGCCACCGGTGTGGTCTATCTCAACCATGTGCGCGAGCGCGAAGCCGCTTACGACCGCGTCCTCGAAACGGTGAGCGGAATAAGGCTGGTGCTCGACAGTGAAATCGCCGGCGTCACCCTCGCTCTTGACGTGCTTGCCAATTCCCAGTCCTTGCAGCGTGGTGATATCGCAAGCTTCGGCAAGAATGTCGATGCGTTCCTGCAGCGATATCCGGAGATCTCGGCGATTTCACTTGCCGACCAGAATGGGCAGCAGCTTTTTAACAGCCGCATTCCCTATGGCCAGCCGCTGCCACCGCGCGTCAACCGCCAATCGATCGAGGAAGTTTTCCGCACCGGCAAGCCCGCCTATTCTGATCTTTTTATCGGCTCGATAACCAAGCAGCGCATCATCGCCGTGAGCGTTCCGGTTAAGCGCGATGGCCAAATCGTCTATGAGATCGCTTTCAATCCCCCACTCGAATTGTTTCAGAACATCATCCAGCGCCAACGCCCAAGCGCCGACTGGACCATATCGATCTTCGATCGAACGGGAACGAATTTCGCGCGCATGCCGAATCCGGAAACGACCATCGGCCTGAAGGCGTCGCCTACCTTGTTGCCTTCTCTTTTGGCCCAGCCGGAGGGCCAGTTGACGTCTGTTTCGCTGGAAGGTGTGGAGCTAATTACCGCTTTTACCCGCTCACCGCTGACTGGCTGGACGGTAGCCGCCGGCATGCCCATAGCCTCGCTCACGGCGCCGCTATGGCGCCAACTCATCATTACCGCCAGCATTGGCGCGGTCTTGCTGGTGATCGGCTTGGGCTTCGCCATCGGCATGGCGACGCGGATCGCGCGCGGTGAGATGCTGCATAGCCTGCTCATCAATGAGCTGAACCACCGCGTGAAGAACACTTTGGCCACCGTGCAATCGATTGCATCACAGACCTTTCGCCCGTCCGTGGACGTGAGCGAGGCGCTCAAGAAATTCGAAGCAAGGCTGAGTTCACTCGGCCGCACGCACAATGTGCTCAGCAACGAAAAATGGGAAAGCGCCGAAATACGCGAGATCGTCGAAAGCGTGCTGGAGCCTTATGCGTTGAAGAACGCCAGACGAGTCGAACTGTCCGGCGCCGATGTGCGGCTCGCGCCGGGCAACGCCCTAATGATGTCCATGGTGCTGCATGAACTTGCGACCAACGCAGCCAAGTATGGCGCCCTGTCCAATAGTTCCGGCAAAATCTACGTCGATTGGACGCCGATTAACGGCAACAAGATACGCCTGAGCTGGAGGGAATTTGACGGACCGGCGGTGCAGCCTGCGGACCGCAAAGGCTTCGGTTCCAAATTGATCGAGGAGGCTTTTACCGCACAGGTCGGTGGCAAGGCGGCGCTGGAATACGATGCCAACGGCCTGACCTGCGTCCTCGAATGCCCGCATTTGTAGCCGGCAAAAACATAAAACAAAAAGCCCGGCATTGCGCCGGGCTTTTGTGTTCTTGCAGATGGAATCGGAGGCTTACGCTGCCTCTTCCTCGACGCTGGCTTCTTCTTCCGCCGGTTTCGGACCGCGCCGCGGACCCTTAGCCAGCGCAGCTTCGATCTCCTTGACGGCTTCCGTCTCGGTGACGCGCTGCACCGCCGCGATTTCCCGCGACAGCCGGTCGAGCGCGGCCTCGTAAAGCTGCCGCTCGCTATAGGACTGCTCAGGCTGCGATTCCGAACGGAAGAGATCGCGAACCACCTCGGCGATAGCAACAATATCGCCCGAATTGATCTTGGCCTCGTATTCCTGCGCGCGGCGCGACCACATCGTGCGCTTGATGCGCGCGCGGCCCTTGAGGGTCTCGAGCGCCCGCTTCACGGTCGGGCCTTCGGCCAGCTTGCGCATGCCGACGCTGACGATCTTGGCGGTGGGCACCCGCAGCGTCATCTTGTCCTTGATGAAGTTGATGACAAACAGTTCCAGCTTGGCGCCGGCCACCTCCTGTTCCTCGATGGAGATGATCTGGCCAACCCCGTGGGCGGGATAGACGATGAATTCGTTAGTCTTGAAGCCTTGCCGTTGAGTAGTTTTCTTGCTGGTCATCCCAGAAATTGCTCCTTCATCGGCAGGCTTGCGCCCGGCCGATTTGGCCACGGGAACCCCGGCGCGGATCATGCCGCGCGGGGCTTGCGGTGTCCTCCGGCTGGCGCCGGCAGACTTCTTCTTGCTCCGCTGGAGACCCCGGACGGAGGGCTTTTTCCTCCGGCTGGTGCCAGCAGACGCCTTTTTGGAACGATGACGCGGTTTTCCTGCCACTGCTCTCGCGTGGGTTACACGCCCTCAGTATGACGCCTCGGGAACGCACCGAAAAAATAGGCCCCCAAAGGGAGCTTTCGGTGCCGATATTTGTTTATATTGTTCATATAGCACATTTTCTCCAAAAATCAAAGCCTTATGGGGGTGCGGAAGGGCAATTCACGCATTCCTGAGAGGCAAAATAGTAACCTTGGTTAAAAAGACGAACGGGGGTTTTGTTCTTCTTGGGTAAAACTCGGCGCGCCTTATGGTTTTTACCGCGTCTCGGCGATTTAAAGAGCCGGAAACAGAGTGTAAAATATTTCAGTCGCCTTGGCCGGGATTTGAAGAAATATATTTCTTCTTGCCCGCAACCCCTTCCCACTCCTTGGCGTCGGCCGGCGGCTCTTTCTTGGTCGTGATGTTGGGCCAGATCTTCGCGAACTCTGCATTCAGCTCCAGCCATTCTTCCAATCCGGCCTCGGTGTCGGGCTTGATCGCTTCCACCGGACATTCTGGCTCGCAGACCCCGCAGTCGATGCACTCGTCGGGATGAATGACGAGCATGTTCTCTCCTTCATAGAAGCAGTCCACCGGACAAACTTCGACGCAGTCCATGTATTTGCACTTAATGCAGCTTTCATTGACGACGTAGGTCATCTCAACTCCGCACAGCGCCCAGGCCACATATGGGGGTGCCTACCGCAGGGACCAATGAGGCGCAAGGATGCGGCCGGTCAGTCCTCGCCGCCTTGCAGCCGGTCAATAGCGCGGCGCTCCTGCTTGGTCGGCCGCCCTGCGCCGGGCTCGCGCGCAGCAACGGGCGGCGGGGCCGCTTTGGGCGCGGGAGTAAGATCGGCGTAAAGCGCGCGGCCGTCTTCCGATCCGCCGCGCCGCTCGGCAAAGCCTGCGACCTTGAGCACGCGTACCCTGCGATCGAGCGCAACCGTCACGACATCTTCCATGCGCAGCAAATGGCTGGACGCGGTGACGCGTTCGCTGTTCACGCGCACATGGCCGGAAGCCGCGAGAGCCGAGGCCGCGCTGCGCGTACGCACCACGCGCGCATGCCACAGCCATTTATCGATGCGCTGACGGTCCACTCGCCGAGGCGGCTTAACGCCGCTCCTTTGCATTCGCCTCGAGCTGCTCCTTGAGAGCCGCGAGCTTGGCAAAAGGCGAATTGGGGTCGGCTTGCTTCTCTCGCCGCTCCTGCGCCGGGCGAGCCTTGGCGAAAGCCGGCCGGCTGTCGCGGTCCCGCCGATGCGGCCGCTGGGCGCCTTCCGGGCGCTCCTGCGATGCATGCTTTGGCAGGCGCGGTTTGCGCCTGTGTGGGGGCCGCGCTTCGGTTGGGTATGAAGGATTGGCTTCAGCCGGCGCTGATGGCGGCGTCGCGGAAACGGAATCCGCAGGCGTCGCGGGAGCATCGCTCCGCTGAGGGCGGCGCGGTTTACGCGGGGCATGACGTTCCTGACGGCCACCCGGCCGCCAAACCTCGATATAGGCCGGCTCTTCGGCAGCAGGCGCTGCCGCTGCCGGGGCTTCCGTGGAAGCCGTATCCTGCGCCGTCTCGGCGGCCGGCAAATCGACATCGGGTAAAAGCGCGGGTGAATCTGCGGGCGTAGTAACCGTCTCCACCGGAGACGCGCTTTCGGCAGCTACCGGCGCAGGCTCAGCGGGCTTTGGCCTCCGCTCCACGCGATAACCGAGCGACCGCAGGATCGATGCAAAATCTTCGCCGGACGCGCCGGTAAGCGACGTCATCGCCGGTGTTGCCGTGAATCCACCGCCCTCGACCGTGCCCGCAGGTTTCGAACCTAGTGCGCCTTCGCGCCATGTCAGCGCGGGACGAATGAGATCGGCCAGCCGTTCCAGAATATCGACGCGCACCGCTCGTTCGCCGCACACGCGATATCCCACCATGCGGTAAAGCGGCTTCGGGATATCCTTGTCGATCGGAATTGACGTGCGCCCGCCCGCGGCAAGCTGGCGCAGTTCCTCCAATCCCTTGTCTTCCGGGCCGGCGTTCTTCAGCGACCAAAGCTGTGCGGCCAGAACGCGCGGCACCGGCTTGAGGAGGCTGGGCAGGTAAATGTGATAGGCGCCGAAGCGCACGCCGTGTTTGCGCAAAGTCGCGCGCGCCGGCTGATCGAGACCCTTTACGTCCTCGGCAACCCGATGGCGTTCCAGCACGCCAAGCGCCTCGACCAATTGAAACGCAACGCCGCGGGCAATGCCGGTGATGTCTTCGGCCGCCGACAGGGCGAACAAGGGCGCGAGCAGCTTTTCGATATAAGTTTTCAGCCAGAGATCAAGCCGCGCCTGCACCGCATCGCGCGATGCGCCGGTGAGCTGCTCATCGGCGAGAACGCGCACGCGCGGGCGCAACAGCTCCTCGGCAGCGATCAGCTTGCCTACCGCATCGCCCTGCCAACGGATGGCGCCGTCGGAAACCAGCACGAATTGCCCGTCCGTCGCCTGGGCCAACCGGTTGGCGCGCGCGTCGATTTCTCCCGCCAGCGCCTTCTGCGCCGTGGCGGCCAATGCCTTGGCCTCCGATCCGCCGGTGGACGGCGCGGCGGCAAAAACAAAACCGTCGAGCCGGCCGATGACATGACCCTCCACCACCACCTCGCCGGTTTTTCCGATTTCAGTCTCGAGCATCGTGCTTTCTTTCAGCCGCCGCATCAAAACGCTGGTGCGGCGGTCGACGAACCGCTCCGCCAGGCGTTCATGCAACGCATCGGAAAGTTTATCTTCCACCGCGCGGGCGACGCCCTGCCAATGCTCGGGGTCTGCGAGCCAATCGGGACGGTTTGCAACGAAAGTCCAGGTCCTGACATGCGCGATCCGGTTGGAGAGCGTGTCGATGCCGCCCTCGGTATGGTCCGCCAGCGCCACC
>Ga0209726_10003058_pt1 | contig 23520 bp, 21 predicted proteins | sample Subgrocontami54m_FD_187453 | JGI IMG/M metagenome (GOLD analysis project Ga0209726, IMG submission 187453) | Subsurface groundwater microbial communities from S. Glens Falls, New York, USA - GMW46 contaminated, 5.4 m (SPAdes) (version 3) | ecosystem: Environmental > Aquatic > Deep subsurface >... | reverse complement strand
CCGCGCGGACTGCGCATCAGACATGCGACCTGAAGCGGTCGATAATACGTTCCATTAGAGTGCTGGCGCGGTAGACGCACCCACCGTTTAAAGAGTCCGGTTACGAACTGGCGCTATCTTATGACGGTACAGGCACTATTCGTATGAAAGATAAGATTTATAACAAATCCTACACTCTCCCTTGTGGATGTTCCCCGTTCAAGGTGAAAATATGCATCGGCGTTTCACCTACCTCTTCAGGTCGCCCAGAAGCCGAAGTCCGCGCTGTTCTTGCGCGGTCTGCGCTTGCTTGCGACCGTCCGGGGTCCAGGGGTTTCCCCTGGCGCTCGGGGACGCCGGAGGGGCCGCAGCGCGGCGGCCCCGCGGCCGGGCTTGGGGCGGAGCCCCATTCCAATCGCATTTAAAGTGATCTCTAATTCTTCCTTTCTCAGATTCCTCATTGATTCAAGCTGTGGGGGGAACGCCCCGTTCCGACGCTCTTTATCACTCTCTTTCCAGTGAAAACAAAGATTTCCCTTGCACATCCGGCCTCCACCATGGTATTCTCACCTCAGTTTCACGAACCCCGAGGCGGAATCCGCTTTATTCATCCTCCTCAAGAAGCGGATTCGTCAACCCACTGATTGACTCCTCTCTTTACGGTTCTTAAACCCAAGCAGATAAAAAAAGCCAATGTTGCGGGATGCCTCTGTCAAGAGGAGCGCCTCGATGGAATTTTGCTTGCCACTCAAGGGACAGAAATCCCTCACTCACTAGGAGAAAACCAAAGTATGTCATTTGAAGTATTGGGGCTCGACCCCGAAATTGTCCGCGCCGTGAAAGCCAGCGGCTACGAAAATCCGACGCCGATCCAGTCGCAAGCGATCCCGGTCATCATGAGCGGCAAAGACCTCATCGGCTGCGCGCAGACCGGCACTGGAAAGACCGCCGGTTTCACCCTGCCGATTCTGCACCGGCTCCGGGAAGGAAAATCTCCCTCGCTCCGCGCGCTGGTCCTGGTGCCGACGCGGGAATTGGCGGCGCAGGTCGAAGAGAGCATCAAGACCTATGGCCGCTACCTCCGCCTGAAAACCGAGGTCGTCTTCGGCGGCGTCGGCATCCGTCCGCAGAAAGACGCGCTCCGCCGCGGGGTCGATATTCTGATCGCCACGCCCGGAAGGCTCCTCGATCACCTTCGCCAGAAGCACCTGAACTTCCGAAGCCTGGAAGTGCTGGTCCTTGACGAAGCCGACCGGATGCTCGACATGGGATTTTTACCCGACATCCGGACGATTCTCGGCCACCTTCCGAAGGAGCGCCAGACCCTTTTCTTCTCGGCCACCCTCTCGGGCGAGGTGAAGAAGCTCGCCGGTGAAATCCTGAATAACCCCCACAAAATCGAAGTGGCGCCGCAAGGCACCCCGGCCGACGGGATCCGTCAGGTGGTCTACCCGGTCGATTCCGCGCGGAAGCGCGAGCTGCTGATCCACCTGATGGACCAGGAGAAGATGAACCAGGTGCTGGTCTTCACCCGGACGAAACACCGGGCGAACGATCTCGCCGCCCATCTGGAGAAGAAGGGAAAGCGGGTCGCGGCGCTGCATGGCGACAAGACGCAGGGGGCGCGAACCGAGGCGCTCGATCAATTCAAACGGGGGAAGATCCAGGTCCTCGTGGCGACCAATCTCGCCGCGCGGGGGCTCGACGTCAAGGGGATCACCCACGTCGTAAATTTTGAGATGCCCGAAGCGCCGGAAGATTACGTCCACCGGATCGGGCGGACCGCCCGGGCACAGGGAACCGGCGATGCCATCTCGTTGATGGCGCCGACGGAGCGGGGAAGTCTGCGCGACATCGAGCAGCTGATCGGCTCCCGTATCCCCCAGGTGATGGTGGCCGGATTCGAGTCGAAGGAGACGGCCGGCGGCAGACCGAAGGCGAAGCCGTCGTTTTCGCCCACCTGGAAAAAAGAAAACAGTTGGAGACAGACCGACGCCCGGAAACCGGCGAAGCGCTGGTAGACACACACCGATCCGGGGTTGAGAAATCCGCTTGATTTTCTCCCCGGATCGGGCTAGAATGCCGATTTTCGCAACGGATCAAATCAACAAAGAAGGAGAAGAAACATGGCAGTATTGGTTCGAAAGTATAAGTTGCCGAGCGGTCAGATTAAAGAGGATCGGATCGAAGGGGACCGGATCGAGCGCTATCTCGGCATGTTCGACCGGAACGATCTCAAGCAGATCGAAGCCGGTCAAAAAGTCACCATCGAAAAAGACGAGTGGCAGTTGATCCAGTAGCGCATTTTCCATTTAAGATGGAAACAATAGAGAGGCCCGGACCGGAAACGGTTCGGGCCTCTCTGCTTTATATCTATATTGGAATGGGGCTTTGCCCCAAGCCCCACCGCGGGGGTTGCGTAGGGGACAGGCACTATTTGCATGAAAGATAAGATTTCTAACAAATCCTACACTCTCCCTTGTGGATGTTCCCCGTTCAAGGTGAAAATATGCATCGGCGTTTCACCTACCTTATCAGGCCGCCCAGAAGCCGAAGTCCGCGCTGGACCGCGTCGGCGCTTGCTTGCGACCGTCGGGGTCCAGGGGTTCCCCCTGGCGCGCGGGGACGCCGGAGGGGCCGCAGCGCGGCGGCCCCGCGGCCGGGCTTGGGGCGGAGCCCCAATACAACCGCAATGCATTAAAAGAATTCGCCCCCGCACCTTGCCTCTCGGAGCGACTAATTTCGGTGAGGAAAAAAAACAGATATGATATTCTCGGTCGATGATCGATCGCCTCAACAAATCGGACGATGACCGAGCGACGCCACCCACCGGCTGGATAAAAAAGCTGATTCCGTTTCTCACCCTCCTCGCCCTCGCCGTGGCCCTCGGCGGCGTCGCATTGACCACCCTCCTCCCCTCCCAGATTTTCAAGCCAGACGCGCTCCGGGCGCAGGCGCTGGTCGAACGGGAGTATCAGGAGATGATCGACGCCGGCATCGGTGATTTTCCGAAGGAGACCACCGCGATCATTTCAAAAGAAGCGTGTTGGACGAATGGAAAAAACCTCTGCATCTACGGCTGGTACGCGGAGTGGAAGGGGAACGTCTATCTGATGAGCTTTACATATGCGGGTGAAGCTGAAGACCGGCAGGGGCGGCTGCGCGGATGGTGGTGGGAGGTCGACGTCGCAAAAGAGGCGGTCCGCCCCCTCTGGCGCGATCCGGCGCTTCAGAAGCAATACGGCCTGCAGGAGACCGACGAATTCCGCGCCGCCACCGAAGCCGGGCCCCTCCCCGACCGTCCGACCGTTCCCCCACTGATCAAAATTCCTTGAAAGACGGCGCGCCGAAGGCCAAAGGCCAGCCCCGCAGTTGACTGTAACCCGTCGCAGAAGGAAAGCCGTTAGCGTAGGACCCCTTCCTCGGTCCACCCCCCGCCCAGCGCCTTATAGAGTTGGACGATCGAAGAGAGATGAAGGCGGCGGGTGGAGGCGAGCGCAAGCTGCGCTTCGAAGAGATTCCGCTTGGCCGTAAGGACCTCGAGATAGGTGGAGAGGCCTCCCTTGTAGCGCACCTCGGCGAGATGCAGGGCCGATTGCAACGCATTGACCTGGACCTCCTGTGCTTTGCTTTGATCCTGCGCCGTCCGGACGGTGACCAGCGCGTCCTCCACCTCTTTGAAGGCGATAAGGATCGTCTGCTCATATTGCGCCAGAACCTGCCGGGCCTGCGCCTCGGCCACCTTCTGCTCATATCCCAACGTCCGGGCATTCAGGATCGGCGCAATCAGACCGGCCCCCGCCGACCCAAAGGTTTCTTTTCGAATGCCGGAGAGTTCCGGGCTGGCGACGCCGAGAAGGCCGGTCAGGCTGATCGTCGGAAAACGGGCCGCCGCAGCCTGTCCGATCCGGGCCGTGGCCGCGGCGAGTGATCCCTCCGCCCGGAGGATGTCGGGCCGGCGCTGGAGCAGATGAGAAGGAAGGCCGGCCGGCACCTCGGGCGGCATCCCCTGCCCGGTGAGCGGCCGGCCTCTTGGGATCTGGCTCGGATTCCTTCCCAAAAGCACGCTCAGCGCGCTCTCTTTCTGAGACATCGCCCGCGTCAGTTCCGCGGCCCTTGCTGTGGCGTTGGCCCGCTCCGCCTCGAACTGGTCGGCGTCGAGCCGGGAGGTCACCCCCTGCCGCAGCCTGGCCTTTGCAATCGCAATCGACTCCTCCCAGGATTGGAGGGCGTTTTGGGTGATCTCCAGTTGTAAGTCGAGCTGGCGAAGATCGAAATAAGATTGGGCGACGCCGCTGACCAGCTCCAGAATCACCGCGCGCCGGCTCTCCTCCTGCGCCAGCAGATCGGCGCGGGCCGCTTCATTCGCCCTCCGAACCCGGCCCCAGATGTCGAGCTCCCAGGAGAGGTTTCCCTGAAGATAGTAGTTCGTCGGTGTGGCGGTTCGGGCGATATCGAGGGCATGCAGCCGGCCGAAGGGGGCATTGGCTGTGACGGTCAGTTGCGGGGCGAATCCCAATTCCCCCCCTCCCAGCCGGGCCTGAAATTCTTCGACCGCGGCGGCCGCCTGTTGCAGCTCTTTATTTTCGTTCAACGCGATCCGGACCAGCTTCTGGAGTTCCTCATCGCGCAGCAGCTCCCACCAGGGAAGGTCGGCAATCGATTGCGCCTCCTTCTCCGCGGCGGCCAGGCGATACGATTCCGGAACCGGCACCTCGGGACGGGTATAGTTCGGCCCCATCGCGCAGGCGGTCAGCAACAGAGAGAAAACGGGAAGGGTGAAAAGACCGATCTTCATCTCAAGACCCTCCTTTCACGTGGGACGGGACTGCCTCGGCATCCAACGCCGCAGCCGGCTGGGGTGCGGGCCGCCGCCTGAGCTTCTGGACCACCACGAAAAAGAGCGGGGTGAAGAAGATGGCGAGAAAGGTTTCGGCCAGCATTCCCCCAAAGACCCCGGTCCCGATCGAATGCCGGCTGGCGGCGCCGGCGCCGGACGCGATGACGAGCGGTAAGATCCCAAGGATGAATGCCAGGGAGGTCATGAGGATCGGACGGAAACGAAGCCGCGAACCCTCGACCGCCGCCTGGGCCGCCGGCATCCCCTCCTTGTACCGCTGGTTGGCGAACTCCACGATCAGGATCGCATTTTTGGCGGAGAGACCGATGAGGGTGACCAGCCCGATCTGAAAATAGATGTCGTTGCTCAGGCCCCGAACCCAGACGGCCGAGAGCGCGCCGAAGATCCCGAACGGAACGGCCAGATTCACCACGAAGGGAATCGACCAGCTCTCATACTGCGCGGCCAGCACCAGAAAAACCATCAGCAAACCGAACCCGAACGCCAGGATCGATTGTCCTCCCGCCTGCCGCTCCTGGTACGAAATTCCGCTCCAGTCGAGCGAATAACCCTTTGGAACCAGCTGCTCCTTCGCCAACCGCTCCAGCGCATCGAGCGCCTGTCCGGAGCTGTAGCCGGGCGCGGCGCCTCCGAGCAGAAGGGCGGTGTTGAATCCGTTGAAATGGGTCACCGGGTCTGGCCCGCTGACATATTCGGTCGTCACGACCGTGTTGAGCGGGACCATCGAGGTGCTCCGGCCGTTTTGAGCCCTCACATAGATGTTCGCAATCGCCTCCGGGGTGGAGCGGTACTCCGGCTCGGCCTCGGTCTGCACCCGATAGACGCGGCCCGACTTGACGAAATCGTTGATGTACATGTTGCCGAAGTAGGCCTGCATCGTATCGAACACATCCGAGATCGACACCCCGAGCGCCTTGGCCCGCTCCCGGTCGACCCGGGCATAGAGCCTCGGCGCGGTAACGCGGAAATTGGTCCCGATCGCCCCGATCGCCGGGTTCTGCCTCGCTTTGGCGATGAACGCCTCGGCGTCGGCGGAGAATTTCCTGAAGTCTCCGCCGCTCGGGTCCTGCAACTGCACGGAGAAACCGCCGGTCGCCCCCAGCCCCCGGATCGGAGGGGCGTTGAAGGCGAGAATCATCGCTTCAGGGATCTTGGCAAACTCCCCGTACGAAGCGCCGACCACCGCCTTCACATGCTCGTGCGGCTTCTTCCGCTGATCCCAGGGCTTGAGCGGCAGAAAGATCGTCGCCGTATTCGGTCCCCGCGTGCCGAAGACGAAATTCTGTCCCGACAACACATTGGTATAATCGACCATCGGATTCGAGAGGTAATAGTCTTCCAGCTTCCGGAGTACCGTATCTGTTCTTTGTTTGGAGGCGCCGTCGGGAAGCTGGACCATCCCGATAAAGTAGCCCTGGTCCTCTTCCGGCAAAAAGCTGCTTGGAATCAGCTTGAACATGCCGACCGACAGAAACACCACCACGCCGAAGACCCCCAGAAAAATCACCGATCGTTTGATGATCCCGGCCACCGCGGCGCTGTAGCCGTCCCGAATCCGGTCGAAGAACCGGTTAAACAGGCGAAAAAATCCCTTCGGCTCGCCGTGGCTCGGCTTGAGGATCAGGGCGCAGAGCGCCGGGCTGAGGGTGAGCGCCACCAGGCCGGAGATGGCGACCGACATCGCGATGGTGATCGCGAACTGCTTGTAGAGCTGGCCTGTAATCCCGCCCAGGAATGCCACCGGGATGAAGACGGAGCAGAGGACGAGGACGATGGCGATGACCGGCCCGGTCACCTCCTGCATCGCCTTCCTCGCCGCCTCCTTCGGCAGAAGCCCGAGGGCCATGTGCCGCTCGACATTTTCCACCACGACGATCGCGTCATCGACCACGATCCCGACCGCCAGGATCATCCCGAAGAGGGTCAGGGTGTTGATCGAAAACCCGAGCGCCTGCATCCCCGCAAAGGTGCCGATGAGGGAGACCGGCACCGCCACCGCCGGAATCAACGTGGCGCGCCAGTTCTGCAAAAAGAGGAAGACGACGAGAATCACCAGGATCATCGCTTCGCCCAGCGTCTTGATCACCTCGTCGATCGAAACCTGGATGAACGGGGTGGTATCGAACGGAATATCCCAGGTCACGCCGGCCGGAAAGTTTCTGGCCATCCTCGCCATCTCGCTGCGAACTTGCTTGATGGCGTCGAGGGCGTTGGCTCCCGGCGAGAGAAAGGTGATGAGATAGGTCGAGGGCTTTCCGTTTTTCCGCGCTTCCGACGTGTACGATTGCGCTCCCAACTCCACCCGGGCCACATCTTTGAGCCTCACCATCGATCCGTCCGGAAGGGCGCGGACGATCAGATCTTCGAACTCTTTCACCTCGGTCAGGCGCCCCTGGGTGATCACCGGGAAGGTGAGCTCCGTTCCCTTCAAGGCCGGCTCCCGCCCGATCGTGCCGGCGGGAAAATCGCGGTTCTGCTCCCGGACGATGTTCGCGATATCCGTCGGCGTCAGCTTCAACTGCGCCATCCGGACCGGGTTCAAAATCAACCGCATGCTGTAGTTTTGCTGCCCGAAGACGATCGCATCCCCGATGCCGGGGACCCGCCGGATGTTGTCGAGCACCTGGAGCGTGGCGAAGTTGGAGAGAAAAAGGGTATCGTATCTCGGATCGTCGGAGCTCAAGGCCACGACCGCCAGCAGATCGGGGGAGACTTTTCTAACCGTGACCCCCTGGCGGGCCACTTCCTGAGGAATCAAGGGTTCGGCTTGCTTGACGCGGTTCTGCGTCTGGACCTGGGCGATGTCGATGTTGGTTCCGATCTCGAACGTCAGCTTGACGGTCACGTGGCCGTCGTTAGTGCTGGTGGAGTCATAATAAAGGAGGTGGTCGATCCCGGCGAGCTGGACTTCAATGGGACGGGCGACCGAGTCGGCGGCAATCTCGGCGCTGGCGCCGGGATAGTCGGCGTCGATCTGCACCACCGGCGGGGTGATTTCAGGAAACTGGGCGATTGGAAGGGCCTTCATCGCCACGAGACCGATAACCACGATCACAATCGAGATGACCGAAGCGAAGATCGGGCGATCGATGAAAAAACGGGAGCTCATGGGATGGCCTCCTTCTTTCTGGTCTCCGGCTCTTTTGGGGTCTCAGACTTCTTCTTGGTTTCAGGCGCTCGCTTCGTTTCCGGCTCCTTCGGCGCAGGCGGTTGACCCGCCTCAGCGGTTTGATTCGATGCCACGGCGCCGGCGGCCGGAATCGGTTTGACCGGCGCTCCCGGCATGATCCGGTGCATCCCGTCGACCACGACCCGCTCTCCCGCCCGGAGTCCGTTTTCGATCAGCCACTGGTCTCCCTTCCAGGCGGCCGCCTGGACGTCGCGGACTTCCACCTTGTCGTCTCCCCCCACCACGTAGACGATCGAGCCTTTCGCCCCTTGCTGCACCGCGCGTTGAGGAACAAGGACGGCGCCGGTTTTCGTCTCTCCTTTCACGCGAACTTTTATAAATTGTCCCGGAAGCAGGATACGGTCGGGATTCGGAAAGACGAACCGGCCCTGTCTCGACCCGGTCTCGACATGATAGACGACATCGGCAAAATCGAGCTTTCCTTCATGGGGATAGAGGGTGCCGTCCGAAAAGGTGATCGCCCCGCGGAGATCGTAGAGATCGGGCTGGGGCCCCTTTTTCCCGGCGACCTCTTTGCGCCGTTGCAGGAAGTAGCTTTCCGGCGCGCTCACCGTCACATAGATCGGGTTCACCTGATAGATGACGGTCAGCAGATCGCTCTGCGCCGACACCAGACGCCCCTCGTAGACCCGGGTCCGCTCGATCAGGCCGGCGATCGGCGCGGTGATCAGGGTATTGTCGAAGTCGAACTGCGCCCTCACCCGATCTCCCTTCGCCCCTTCCAGCGCCGCGCCGGCGATCAGCGCTTCCGACGTGGCGTCATCGACCTCTTTCTGGCTGACCGCCTGCTCGTTTAAAAGAGGCCGGAGGCGATCGATGTTCTGTCTGGCCTGCGCCAGCCGGGCCTCGGCGAGGGTCACCTTCGCTTTCGCGCTCATCAAGGCGGCCTGGAACGGCACCGGATCAATCTGATAGAGCCGGTCTCCTTTTTTGACCTCGCGACCTTCCTGAAAGAATTTCTGCCGGATGATTCCGGTGACCTGAGACCGGATCTCAACCGGCCGGGAGGACTCCGCCTGGCCGATAAACTCCGGCTCATCCAGCACGGTCTGGGTGGTCACCGTGACCACCGCGACTTCCGGGACAGGAGGAGGGGGCGCGGAGGTAACCTCCTTTTTGCAGCCGGCCAATCCGATGATTCCGATAGACGCGAGCAAAGCGGCCATGCCTCTGAGTATTCCGGGATGTAAACTGAGCTTGATTGCCATTGAAACTCCTATTTTGATTTGTGGCGGGACGATCCATCGTGACGCCGCCCGTTTGGGTCAACCACGACGATCTTTTTTTCCGCAATCGGGAAGCGGCTCTCCTCTGATTTCGGCGACGATCGCCTTGACCATGCAGCCGCCCCCGACCAGATCGGCCCCGTCCCGGAACATCCGCGCCAGCAACGCCTTTCCGGCCGCATCGACGAAGATCACCTCGCTCAGGCCGATCTCCATCGGCAGCGACTTCAAATTGATCTTCACTTTATTCCAGAAGCGCTCCAACTCCTCGACCCACGGTCCCGCCAGGCTTCCCACCAGCTCTAAAATCGATTTTTTCTCTTCGGTTCGAATCGTGATCTTCAGCATCGGCTACTCCTCGCGATCGAACAGAATAGCAATGATCGTTCCCTGGGATGGACCTTTTGAATATAAATCTTAAAACCTTGAAAATTAAAAGAGGCTGAGGTTCTTGCGAGGCGGACGTGTTGCGGTTTCGGGGCGGCGTGCCGACGGCATCTGCCGAAATATCGGCAGATGCCGGGATCTCGGCGTCAGAGCCGGAGGGGGCGGACCGGGGCGAGGAGCGCTTCGGGGTGCTCCCGCCAGACCGCCGGCTGGACGTCGATGTAGAGCTCGATTTCATTCCCATCGGGATCGGCGATGTAGACGCTGTGCGTCACGCCGCCATGGTCGGACATCCCGGTGATCGGCACGCTGGCCGCGCGAATCTGATCGATCGCCTGCCGGAGGGCGTCGTCGCTCTCCCCGACCTTCAGACCGAAATGATAGAGTCCCACCCGCGGGTTCGGCGGGATCGGCGCCGCATCGTCGCCGGCATGAATCAGCAGCAGCTCGTGATGGGTCCGCCCTGAGGAGAAAGCAACCGCCCAGGGAACCATCGATGCCACCTCCCGCCAGCCGAGCAGGTCCCGATAGAAACGGCGCGACCGTTCCAGATCGCCGACATAAAGAACGATGTGCCCCAGCTCTTTTATTTCCATGAGATTTCTCCTGATTGATATCAATTTTTTGGAGAGCAAGAATCGTTCCCGCCCGGAAGTCGGCTCATGAAGCCCTTCAAATCAGTCAGTAGAAAAACGCTGTACATCGCTTATTTCGGTATGATAAAATCACTCCGTTTGACCGAAAATAAGTGATCGGAGAGGGTGATGAAAAGATTTGAAATTCATTTAAAGATGATTTCGATGGTTCTCCTTTTTCTTGCCGGGAGCCTCCCCGCGCTGGCGTATGAGACCGTTCCGGTGGAGAACGGCGGGTTCGTCACCGGCAGGGTGGTCCTCAACGGGCCGGTTCCCGAGCCGCGTGTGTTTCCGATGGTCCTCTACCCGTTCGGCGATTTCTGCAAGAAGATCTCCGACGCAAAAGGACATGTCGTTCTCAAGGAGTTCAACGTCAACGAGACCGGCAGCCTCCAGGACGCCGTCATCGCCATTCAGGAGATTCCGCGAGGAAAGGGGTTTCGCGCCGATGAAAACCGGCTGATCGCGATCAACTGCATGTTTCATCCGGCGAACGTTTCGGAGGACGAGCAGTTTGAAGTCATAGAGGGAAACCTCGTCCACATCCATCCCCTCGTCAGCGTCATGCGGAACCGGCATGTCCTCTCCGTCTCAAACCACGACCCGGTGATTCATGACGCCCAGTTCTATCAGAAAGAAACAGGCCGCCGGATCACCCGCTTCTCGATCCCGATCTCAAACCGGGTCCAGAAGGAGTGGGTCTATCTCGATCCGGGGAACAAGATCGCCCAGATCATCTGCGGCATGCATGAGTACATGCAGACCTGGGCCTGGGTCGTCGACAATCCCTATTTCGACAAGACGGCCCGCGACGGCGCGTATGCCATCGACCGGATCCCGCCGGGAACATACAGGGTCGTCGCCTGGCACCCGCATCTCAAGCCGATCGAAAAGGTCGTCACCGTCCCGCCCGGCGGACATGTAAAGCTCGATTTTGAATTCGACGCCAAAGAGGTGATCCGGCCGATCTACGAAACGCAGAAACAATTTAGGATCTCTCCGGAGCGGGACCCGAACGTCAACCTCTTCGGATGCGAGGGGCCGTTCTGCGTAAAACGGGAGCACGACCACGAGGAGGAGTAAGCCTCAATCCTATTCCGTTTTTCCCCGCTCCTGAAACCGATTCAGCCGTTCTCCCACATATTTCCAGAGCGCGATGAAGCGGTGATGTTTGCTTGCCGCCGCTCTTTGGGATTTGTAGATTCCCTTGTGTCCCGAAAAATAATAACTCGACAGACAGGCCGCGAAGGCGTAACCGCCGATTTCGGGGCCGAAGATTTCCATCGCCATGATCGCGCAGGCGATCGGCGTGTTCGCGGCCCCCGCAAACACCGCTGAAAACCCAACCGCCGCGAGCAAAGGGGGGCTGATATTGAAGAAGACGGACACCGCGCTCCCGAAGGTCGTTCCGATAAAAACCAGCGGGATAAATTCCCCCCCTTTGAACCCGGAGGCAAGGGTGAGAGCGGTGAAAAGGCCCTTTAGCAGCGGAACCTGCAGTTCTGGCGGCGTTGACAGTGCCTCTTGAATCACCGGAATTCCGAGCCCGGCATACAAATAAGAGCCTTCCAGCCGATAAAACAACAGAAGCAGAAGACCGCCGACCAGCGGCTTGAGCGGCGGATAGCGGATCGATCTTCCGATCAATGCTTCCACAACATGAGTCAACCCCGCGAAAGAGAACGCCACGATTCCGCAAAGAGATCCAAAAAAAATCACCAGAAGCCACGTTTTCCATTCGTAATCGATATTTTGCACCCTGGGGTAAACCGAATGAGGGGCCTGCAGCAGAAGGGTGACGAAGTAGCCGGCAAAGGAGGCCACCAGGCATTCAAACCATGCGAACAGCCGGAGTTTGCCGATCTGAATGACCTCCATCCCAAAAACGGCGCCGGCCCAGGGGGCGCCGATCGCCGCGCCGAAACCGGCGCCGATACCGGCCGCGAGCAATATTTTTCGTTCAGCCGGTTCGACCCTGAAAAAGGAGGAGAGCTGATCCGAAAGCGACGCCCCCATCTGGACGGCCGTTCCTTCCCGGCCGGCCGATCCTCCAAAAAGATGGGTGATCACCGTCCCGAGCAGAATCAAAGGGGCCATCCGGACCGGAATGGTTTTGTTGGGCTGATGGATCTCGTCCAGAATGAGGTTGTTGCCGCCGGCCACGTCCCGGCCGTAATGGTGATAAACCAGGCCGATCACGAGCCCTGCGAGAGGGAGAAGCCAGATCAACCCCGGATGCGCTTTCCGGGTTGCGGTCGCCCATTGGAGGAGAATTAAAAAAATCGTTGCGGCGAGGCCCGCCAGAATGCCGGCCAGGGCGCTAAAACAACTCCATCGGAGATATCTACTGACGATTTTGACGAATGGCTGTTTCAAGGCGAACTCCCACCGTGGTTTTGGTAGGAGTCATCAGCACGACCTGATTAAGGTAGGCGGTTAACGGCAGACCCCATTGCCTGTTCGATAGAGATTAGAAGGAGTATACAGAAAACGAAACCATTTTCACTGAAATGATCCCGATCGGTCTCATTTCAGTTCAGATCTCAAAAACGGACCGACGGCGGGTCATCCCAAGGCGCGCCATCTTTGATTGCAGGGTGGTCCGCTTCATTCCCAGACGGGCCGCGGCGCCGGCCGGACCGCCGATCACCCAGCCGGTCTCCTCCAGGACCCGGAGGATATGTTTGCGCTCCGCGGCTTTGAGCGTGGCGGTTCCGTTGGCGGACTCTTCCGCCGGAAGCTTCTTCTGCGGGGGGGTCCGCTCCATCAGCTCGCCAAGCGGGGCGCGCAGCGTCGGCCCCTGGGAGAGGATCACGGCCCGCTCGATCAGATTCTCCAGCTCGCGGACGTTGCCGGGCCAGGGGTAGTGGGTCAGCGCCGCCATCACCTCGGTCGGGATCGTCTCAATCTCCTTATTCATCCGCCGGGCGTACTTCTGGGCGAAATACCGGACCAGCATGGGGATATCCTCGGCCCTGTCGCGCAAGGCGGGCGCCGTCACCGGAAAAACGTTGAGGCGATAGTAAAGGTCGCTTCTAAATTGCTTTTCGGCGACCATCTCGACCAGGTCGCGGTTGGTCGCCGCCACCAGCCGGACGTTAACCCGGATCGTCTTATTGCTTCCAAGCCGTTCGAATTCCTGCTCCTGCAGCACCCGCAAAAGCTTGGTCTGCAGCTCCAGCGGGATGTCCCCGACCTCGTCCAGAAAAAGGGTCCCTCCGTGCGCCAGCTCGAACCGGCCGATCTTCAGCGCGATCGCGCCGGTGAAGGCCCCCTTCTCATGGCCGAAAAGTTCGCTCTCCAGCAGGCCGGTCGGGATCGCCGCGCAGTTGAGTTTGACAAAGGTCCGCTCGCGCCGGCCGCTCAGGTGGTGAAGGGCGCGGGCAATCAGCTCTTTTCCGGTCCCGGTCTCCCCCTGAATCAGGACGGTCGAATCGGTCGGCGCGACGATTTCGACCTGCTTTAGCACCCGCTTCAGCGCCGCGCTCTCTCCGACGATCTCTTCGAAGTTGTACTCGGTCCGGATCTCCTCTTCCAGGTAAAGCTTTTCGACCGCGAGCTTGTTTTTGTAGTCGGCGATCTGGCGATAAGCCAGGGCATTCTCCACCGCAATCGCCACCTGGTTCGCGACCTGGCAGAGAAGATCGACCTCTTCCGGAGAAAAAGCCTCTTTGTTCCGGCTGGCCAGGTTGAGCGTTCCGAGCAGGCGGTCGTGCGAGACAAGCGGCACGCAGCAGGCCGATTGAATCCCCTCGTCGCTCAGGGCCCGTCCGATTTCGGGGGAGAGTTTTTCAAAATCGGCGGCGCTATGGAGCACCGGCTGCCGCGACCGGAGCGCCTGAGCAATCGGCGAGTCGTCCATCCCGCAGACGATCCCTTCCTGGAAATGGCCCTTCCCTTCCGGGAAATCGAGCGCGTGCAGCCGCATCTCGTTTCGTTCGGGCTCGTAGAGTCCGAGGCTGATCATGTCAGCCCGCAGCACCCGCCGAAGGTTGGCGCTGATCGCCGTAAAGAGCGTCCGCAAATCAAGGGTCGAGACGACCGCATTGTTGACGTCGAGAAGGAGACGGAGGCGGTCGCGCTCCCGGGTCAGCGCCTGCTGGTACGACTGGGCAGTTTCATAGAGGGTTTGATACTGCTGGGGGGTAATGCCCGGGGAGAGCGCTTTCTCCTCGCGCCAGGTGATCGATTTCTGATCCATTGGATTTCGCCTTTTCCGGCGGGCTGGAAAATCTTCTCACCGCCCAATTTGCGGGAAAGTGCCTGCCGATGATGAAGCCCGATTCTACCGGAACCTTTCGCGCTTTGCAAGATTCCGATCAATCCGAGGTATCTCCAAAGCAACGCACGCGCGATCCGTTCCACCGAAAATTGCCGGTCCGCGTCACACAGAACGGGGGTCGCCGAAAGGGAGGAGATAGCCTTTGATGATCAAGTCCGGCGCAGGATGAAAATCAAGCTCGGGGGCCCGGACAAAACCGATCCGCTCGTACATCCGCATCGCCGTCCGCATGACGTCGGAGGTGTGGAGGGTCAGCGCCGAAGCGCCCGCCCGGCGGGCGCGCCGAACGCACTCCCGGACCAGCGCCGCCCCGACGCCGCGGCCCCGCGCCGCAGGCGCGACCGCCAAGAGGCGCATTTCAGGCGATACGATCGGAACCGGAGGACGATTGGAGGAGAAGAAGACCGTTCCGACCGGGTAGAGCAGGATGGCGCCGACGATCGCCCCCTCCCGCTCGGCGACGATCTGCTCGGCCGGCTTCACATCGGCCAGCGTCGCCAGGATGCTTTTCCGGTAGCCCTCCCAGTGGACCGGCATCTGAGGGGCATACTCTTGATAAGCCGAGAGGGTCACCTCCCGGACCGCATCGCGGTCGTGTTCGCCCGCGTCGCGAAGCTGCAGCTCCTTCATTTTTATACCCTCAATAGGTGTAATCCGTCACCTCAGAAGGATATCCTGCAACATTGCGCCGGGTCAAGGAGAGCGGAATGAGGGGATCGATTGAAGTGGCGGCGGGATGCCCCTAGATCAAAGGTTCGTTGACAAGGGTTCATTAAAGTGGTACGTTATTTCATACTTTATTAGGTACTTTAAGGAGGCATTGAAATGACGGTCAGCATCACGGAGGACATTAAATCGGCATCAGACTTGAAGAAACATATGAGGGAGGTGTTTGATCACGCACATAAGACGGGTCGTCCGGTGATTGTCACCGTCAATGGACGGCCGGACGTCGTCCTGCTCGATGCGGCTGTCTTCGAGAAAAAACTCATGGCGCTGAATCTGTCTCATCTGCTGACAGAATCCGAGGCCGATATCCGCTCCGGCGAGGCCCGTTCCGCGCGCGCGTTCCTGAAATCTTTCAAACATGCCAAAAAAATATCGCGTTAAGATCACGCGTCGCGCCGAGGAAGACGTCGAATCAATCTACACCTATATTCATCGTGATCGTCCTCAGGCGGCGCTGGATTTTGTATCCGAGTTAGAACGCCAAATCTCTTCGTTAGAGCGTTTTCCCTTGCAGTGTCAGACCCTCCCCGAGGCTTCAGAACTGGGGATTTCTCACCGACATATTCTCTATGGCGAATATCGCACCGTTTTTCGCGTTCACGGAGGCACAGTCTATATCCTCCGTGTGATTCATGGCGCCCGCCTTTTAGACTTGCGCGTGCTTGAATAGGTCCTTACTTTCATTATCCACTGATTCTAATGAAAATTGCACTCGGAAATAAGCCGATTTAACCCCTGCTGACAAAAGGTAACAATGGTTCTTTCTCTTGATGCCATTTTGACGAGAATGTGTCAACTCGCGCCAATAATTATTATTTCTGAATAAATCTCATCAAACGAATTGCTATTTGATATTCGATTGGTTACGATCCAAGGCAAGTATAAACTTTACTCTTTACGTAAATCATAAAACATAGTAGGATAGAATCAGAATGATAAGAAGCTTTAAAAACAGAGCGACGGAGGATTTCTTTGCAGGAGAACATGTTAAAAGATTTTTCGGGTTTAAGAAGGCTGCGGAGCGAAAACTGGTGATGCTCGATAGCGCAGTCAGTCTTCGGGACCTTGTAGAGACCCCTGGCAACAAACTGGAGAAACTTTCAGGGGATAGAGCAGGGCAATACAGCATTCGGATTAACGACCGGTGGCGTATTTGTTTTGTATGGAAGGATGATGGGCCACACGATGTGGAAATAGCGGACTATCATTAAAAAGGGGATGAACATGAGAAAAAATGGAATGCGTCCGGTGCCGCCTGGTGAAATCCTGAAAGAAGAATTTTTGAAGCCGCTTGGCCTAACGGCCAGTGCTTTGGCCAAGGCCATAGAAGTTCCTCCCAACCGGATTACGGCGATCCTGAAGGGTGAGCGGGGAATAACCGGAGATACGGCGTTGCGGTTGGGTACATTCTTCAAGACATCGGCGGAGTTTTGGATGAACCTGCAAATGACGTATGACTTGCGGAAGGCCGAGAAGTCGCTGTCGGCAAGTGTAAAAAAGACCATTGAAGAACATCGGGCGGCATTTGCGTGATGTGGCTGCAAGCATACAAGATGACATCATTACAAAACGACATGTAATATCGTTTGGGTGGGGCAGCTCAAGATGGAGCTCGACTGGCTCAAAAAAAATCTCAGCTACTCGGCAAGTGAGAAGAAGACCATGAATACGAGTTTATTTTGGGATAATGCCGTCATTGTTCTCAGAAAGACTTAGACAATGTCAAAGAATTAAATCGAGAGAGAAAAGCATGCCAATGCCGTGGATTGTTTTCGGCGATTCTTAACTTTCAGAACGTTACCTCTTGATGACTTGTAGGTGGCTTGAGAAAGAAGTGCTTCCTGCAATCTACATTTGAAGAAAATCGATGAATGGAGTCGATTGCACCTAGAAATAACGATTTTGTTGCGAACACCTTGGTATGCAACGGTCCAGATCATTGTGCGACTGACGCGGACTGCAATCACTACTCAGGAAAAGAGGGTCTTGAATCTTATTCAGCTTGGGTCTTAAGAAATTAAAGGGGACAGATTTATTTTCGTATTTTCGATCTTAAACCTGGCTTCTTCGTCCAGAAAATAAATCTGTCCCCTTTATCTGTCTTATCCACTTCCTTTATCCACTTCCCTTCCCCTTTATCCACTTTATCCAAATCTCTTCGTTAGAGCGTTTTCCGTTGCGGCGCCCGACCCTCCCCGAGGCTTCGGAACTGGGGACTTCTTACCGACATATTCTCTATGGCGAATATCGCACCGTTTTTCGCGTTCACGGAGGCACAGTCTATATCCTCCGTGTGATTCATGGCGCCCGCCTTTTAGACTTGCGCGTGCTTGAATAGGTCCTTACTTTCATTATCCACTGATTCCCTTAACCGTGCGCACATTCGCGATGTATCCAAAACCCTCTAAGTGGGCCCATTTACCCAACCATTCATAGCTACAGGGGATTTCATCGGCAATCGCTGGAACGAGGCCCATCTCACACTCTCACGGAAGCGGGAGGCGAAGAGAAGCAAATACGAAGAAAATCTTGTAAAATAGCAACTGTTATGCTATTCTGAGGCGCAAAATGGAATCAACGCCACGATATTTCATACCTCCTGCTGATCACTTCTTCCTGCTCGGGCCGCGCGGCACGGGCAAGACGTGGTTGACACAGAGATGTTTTCCAGGGGCACTCCGGGTGGATTTACTGGAGCCGGAGACCTTGCGGTCGCTGTCTGCCCGACCCGAACGTCTTCGGGAGTTGATCGCGGCCAGGCCTGAAGTCTTGCAGGTGGTCATCGACGAAGTACAGAAACTGCCGGAGTTGCTGGAAGTCGTCCATCTGTTGATCGAGGAGAAGCAGAGTGTGCAGTTTATATTCACCGGCTCAAGCGCCCGCAAACTTCGTCGCGCCGGTGTGAATCTTCTGGGCGGACGGGCGGCGCAAAAGTCGCTGCATCCCTTCATGGCCGCCGAACTCGGCAAGCAATTCAAAATGGAGAAGGCGTTGCGCCTCGGCATGCTGCCCATCGTGCTCGGGGGCAAGGTCCCAGAGGAAATTCTGCGCGCGTACAACGGCCTCTATTTGCGCGAAGAAGTGCAGATGGAAGGGTTGGTGCGTAATATCGGAAGCTTTTCCCGCTTCCTCGAAGCCGTCAGTTTTTCGCAGGCGGCCGTGCTCAACCTGGCCAACGTCGCCCGGGAGTGCCACGTGAACCGCAAGACGGTGGAGGGCTTTCTGGAAATATTGGAGGACCTTTTGCTGGCTTTCCGAGTGCCGGTTTTCACCCGGCGGGCGAAGCGCGAACTGGCGGCACATCCGAAGTTTTTCTTTTTCGATGCCGGCGTCTTCCGCGCCAACCGTCCGTCTGGTCCGCTGGATTCTCCGTCGGAGGTCGATGGCGCCGCGCTGGAGAGTCTCGTTGCCCAGCACCTTCGGGCGTGGTGTGACTATTCGGACGGCGACCACCGGTTGCACTACTGGCAAACACGATCGAAAGTGGAGGTGGATTTCGTGGTCTATGGCGAGGGCGGCCTTCACGCGCTGGAAGTGAAGAACTCCGCACAGGTGCGGCCGGAGGATCTGCGCGGACTCAAACGCTTCGGCGAAGACTTTCCGGAAAGCCGACGCTGGCTGCTCTATCGCGGGCGGGAGCGACTTTTACGTGACGGTATCCTGTGCGTGCCCTGTGAGACGTTCCTGCTTCAACTGAAACCGAACGAATTCCCATCATGACCCTCCTCGAATCCATCCTTCAATCCCTTCAGTAAGGAGCCGCGACAAAATAACGGGTGCAAGAGTGAGGTGGCCGAGCCGCCCGGCTGGCTAGGCGTGAGGAGCGCGCATACCCTTTGGTATGTAAGCGACGAACAACAACGCCAGTCGGGATGGATCGCCCGCCGAACTGCGCCAGTTATTTTGTCGCGGCTCCTAAGTATCGGGGCGAGCACATCCAAGAAGACAGGATGACCGGTGATAATACACGTACCTTATTTTTTATTGGTGGCGGCGGAGGGAATCGAACCCCCGGCCGAGTGATTATGATTCACCTGCTCTACCGCTGAGCTACGCCGCCAATGGGTGTGGGGCATGGCACGCCTGGTGCAAATATCTACATTCAACAGGATGCTTCCAGTGCCGGCCCCACATATGAATAGACTGGGGCATGGCGCACCCCGTGGATATATTCTAAATCCACAGGCTGCCTTCAGCGCCGGCCCCACATATCATGGAAAATTCGATTTGAGGTTATAACATTCTTTTGCCCGCCTCGTCAATTGCTTGCATTAAATAGATCAGTTCCCTACAATAACCAAAAAGATCCCTTTTCGCTACAAATACCCTTCTTCTTCAGGAGGATGCTCATGAACCACACCAGACTGGGACGAACCGGGTTGAAGGTCAGCCGCTTCTGTTTGGGGACGATGAACTTCGGCCCCGAAACGAGCGAGCGCGACAGCTTCGCCATCATGGACAAGGCGCTGGAGCTGGGGATCAATTTCTTCGACACCGCCGACGTCTATGGCTGGAAGCGGGGGGAAGGGTGGACGGAGCAGATCATCGGCCGCTGGCTGGCGCAGGGGGGAGGACGGCGCGAGCAGATCGTCCTGGCGACGAAGGTCTACGGCCGGATGGGAGACCGGGAAAATCAGCGGGGCCTCTCGGCCTACCACATCAAACGTTCCTGCGAGGAAAGCCTCCTCCGGCTTCAGACCGATCATCTCGACCTCTATCAGATGCATCACATCGACCGCGACACCCCGTGGGAAGAGATCTGGCAGGCGATGGAGCAGCTCGTCCGCGAGGGAAAGGTGATCTACGTCGGAAGCAGCAACTTCCCCGGATGGCAGATTGCCACCGCCAACCAGCTCGCAGACCGGCGCCATTTCATGGGGCTCGTCAGCGAGCAGAGCATCTACTCCCTCTTCAACCGGAAGATCGAGCTGGAAGTCATCCCCGCCTGCCGGGGCTACGGGTTGGGGTTGATCCCCTATTCCCCTCTCGCCGGCGGCCTGCTCGGCGGGGCGCTCAAGGAGGTAAAAGAGGGAAGGCGGAGCGAAGAGGAGATGCGCGCCCGGATCGAAAAACACCGGGCGCAGCTGACCGAGTACGAAGATTTCTGCAAAGAGATCGGCGAGTCTCCTGCCGACATTGCGCTTGCCTGGGTCCTCGCCAACCCGGTCGTGACCGCGCCGATCATCGGCCCGCGCACCCTCGGCCAGTTGACCGGGGCAATGCGGGCCCTGGAGATCGGGCTGGAAACGCCTGCGCTCAAACGGCTGGATGAGATCTGGCCCGGCCCCGGCGGCGAAGCGCCGGAAGCCTACGCCTGGTAATTTCACTTGGATCCAGTCACGCACACCCTGGTCGGGATCGGACTCGCCAATGCCTTCTTCAGAAAACGGATCGGCGCCGCCGCGGTTCCGATCCTTGCGGTCGCCTCGAACCTCCCCGACATCGACGCCGTCGTTCATCTCACCGGCGATCCGGCCGCCATCCTCATGCGCCGGACGTTCGGGCATTCGCTCTTTCTTCTCCCCTTCTGGGCGCTGGCGCTCGCGCTCCTCTTTCAGCGGAGATACAAAACAATCCGGCTGCCGGCCCTTTACGGCCTGGTCGCTCTGGGAGCGGCCGTTCACCTCTTCTTCGATCTGATCAACTCGTTCGGCGTGGTCCTCCTCTGGCCCTTCAGCGACTGGCGGCCGGAGCGGGCGATCGTCTTCATCATCGACCTGATCCTCACCGGTCTCCTGGCAGCGCCCCTTCTTCTTTCCCAGATTCCCTTTATGAGGCCCCGCCTTGAAACCCTCTCCCGATTTTCGGTCGGATGTGTCGCCGTCTATCTCGCCTTCTGCGGCGTCAACCGGATGCTCGCCCAAAAGATGCTGGCCGAGGCGCCGGTTATTTCCCGGTCTCCCGATTTTATTTATACCTTTCCGGAGCCGCTGGGGCCGCATCGATGGCGGGGGGTGGCCCTGGAGGGGGAGATCTACCAGATCTATCTGGTGAATCCGCTGGCCAACCGGATTGAATTGAAGGATAAAATTCAGACGAAATGGAACGACCCGCGCGTCAAGCGGGTCGCGGAATCTCCTTTGGGAAAACGGCTGACCCGGTTTTTCAAGGCGCCGGTCTGGGAGGTCGAATCAAACCGGATGTCGGACGAGCCGAAGCCGGTCAAGGTCAGCCTCTACGACCTTCGGTTTACCAGCCTCGTGATCGATCGCGCCAATCCCTTTCTGTTTCGCTTTCTGGTTTACGAGGATGGAAGGGTGGAAACAGTAAATGAGCTAAATGAATCGGCTATTGATTAAACATCCAGACCGGGCTAAGATCCCTTCATGGCCAAGACGAAGATCTGGTACCTGCAAAAGATCAAACTCTTCAAAGAGAGCACACCGGAGGAGATGGAAGAACTTGCCCGAATGACCCGAATGGAATCGGTGAAGAAAAGAACCGCGATTTTCCTTCCGGGAGATCCAAGTCAGCAAGTCTACCTTCTCAAAGAAGGGCGAGTCAAAATCTCACGTATTTCAGAGGAGGGCCGAGAGATCACCTTGGCCCTTTTGGAGCCTGGTGAAATCTTCGGAGAACTGGACATTCTTGATGACTTGCCAAGGGATACGCTTGCAGAAGCGTTGGATGATACCCAGCTCTGCGTCATTTATAAAGAGCTTTTTCTTGCCATGATCCGTCGCCGACCGGAGATCTCCTTCCGCCTGACCAAGCTCATCGGATTCCGATTGAGGCGGATTGAAAACCGGGTGGAAGATCTGGTCTTTCGGGATGTCCCTGCCCGGCTGGCTCACCTCCTTCTCGAACTGTCAAAAAATTATGGGAAGGCAACCCCCCGGGGGCTGCTTCTTCAAATTAAAATCACCCATCAGGAGATGGCCAATCTCATCGGATCGATCCGGGAGACGGTCAGCGCCGTGCTTGGGGAATTCAAAAAAGAAGGACTGATCACTTTCGAGGGCCGGCGATTGATTCTTCTTCGTCCCGACCTTCTTCAGAAGCGAATCGGATCTTCCCCCGGTTCAAAATAGCCTTTTCTATTTGGTAGCCCCGCCTACATTTTCCTTGCTCAAGAAAGTCTATATTTGACCTAAGGAGGAGCGATCCTCACGGTTCACGCTCGATGCAAGAAATGCCGATGCATCGAAAAATGCGATTAACATAATGAAGGAGGGACAATATGAAGAAATTCTTTTGGATACTTTTATTTCTGATTGGAACGCTTTGGGCAGGCCATGCGATCAGCCAGGCGCAGGGGGAAAAAGAGATCCCGAAGGAAACGCTGACGTCAATCGGCCCCCAACTGGCGGACCAATTTACTTTTGAGCCTTTTACCCCGCCCATGCCGGATCATCTTTGGATGAAGGCCGATCCGGACAAGATGATCTTTCTTCACTTTGCCAAACCGGTCAGCGAGAAGGATAATCGATTGATCTTTGTTGGAGATGGGGTGAAGGGGCGGTTCTGCGCCGAGGATCAGCCGGCAGGGGGCAGGACCGGCTATGTCCACTTCCATGCCTCTACCGTCGCGAAAGGCCACGAACATGGCCATGGGGGTGAAAAGGCCCAAGAGGGGTTCTGGCTCCGGCATGTGGCTGTGGGTGAATTTGACATGATGAAGATGCATTTTAAACCTGGAATCGCGCACAATTTTATGCCAACCCCGCCACCCAAGTGCAAATAACGAAGGAACTTGCCGTTCTTTGTTGGCCCTGGACGGAAACAGCCCAGCCGGGACGATTCATGAGTCGCCCCGGCCGAAGAGGTAATTGATCTTCATCGCCTGCCGAACCTGGCGCATCGTCTCCCGGGCGACGCGGCGGGCGCGGCGGGATCCTTCAATCAGGACGTCATCAATCTGCTTTTCGTCCCGATCATACTCTGCGCGTCGCTCCCGAATGGGGGCCAGAAAGTCATTCAGCGCTTTTACCAGCTTCTTCTTCACCTCGACGTCGCCGACTTTCCCCTGGACATAGCGCTCCTTTAGATCGGCGACTTCTTCCTTGTTCGGATTGAAGGCGTCATGGTAGACGAAGACCGGGTTTCCCTCGATATGTCCCGGATCGGTGGCGCGCAGCCGCGTCGGATCGGTGTACATTTTCATCACCTTCGATTCAACCGTTTTGGCGTCGTCGGAGAGGTAGATCGCGTTGCCGAGGCTCTTGCTCATCTTCGCCTGGCCGTCGATGCCGGGAAGGCGCGCGAACTCGCTCAGCTTCGCCTGCGGCTCC
>Ga0209726_10003057_pt1 | contig 23523 bp, 24 predicted proteins | sample Subgrocontami54m_FD_187453 | JGI IMG/M metagenome (GOLD analysis project Ga0209726, IMG submission 187453) | Subsurface groundwater microbial communities from S. Glens Falls, New York, USA - GMW46 contaminated, 5.4 m (SPAdes) (version 3) | ecosystem: Environmental > Aquatic > Deep subsurface >... | reverse complement strand
GCGGTTGAAACACCTACCTGATGAAGGACGTGTTCTTCCGTTGAGGTGAGTTGATACAGCAGCAGGTAGCTCTTGGCACCTTTCAGCGTGTCGCCGGCGGGATTCGCCATGATATCGACCAGGGCCCGGGACGCGGTAAAGGCAACCACGGGCGTCCGCCCCTCTTCCCCGAACTGCGCACTGACGGCCTTACACAGCCGCTGCAACTCGTCTTCGTTCTTGACCCATGCGAACAACACCCGACCCTTCGGGTGGAGCTTCAGTCCATCAAAAGTAACCAGCCCGCCCCCGGAAGCGCCACGGCTCCCCGGGGGGGTCGAAATGATGTTGAGCGTCTCATCGCGAATGCCGGAGGCGGCGGCATCGTAGGTCCAGTGCTGGTCGATGACGCGCATTGCGCCCGTGAGGACCTGCCGCGCACGATCGCGCTCGCTCTGCGAACGCAGCGCCGACAGCACCTTCTCATGCGCCGCATTCTGATCGGGATCGCGGAAGATGAGGGACGTCTGTCCCTGCTTGCGGTGTCTGAGGTCGAGACGCGCAATCATCTCAACGCTGGGTCCGACGTGCGTCGCGGTATCGGCGCCAAGGTCATCAGCACCAAGGAACCGGCGCCAAAGCGCGCGCGCTGCGTCCTCCGCCGCAAGATGCGGGTAAAGCAGAGCGACAAGGTGAACGAAATCTGCCTGTCGCAGTGGCACGAGCAGTGTGTCCTTGCCGTCTGTGCGCCGCACGCCCTTCGTTTCGTGGATCGCGTAGGTTCCGAGGTTGGAGAGCAGCTGGCGAAGATCGAGCGGCTGATCGACACCGCCCAGACGCCACATACCGCGGTCTCGGGTGAATTTTGACGTACGCAGCGCCTCCGCGGCCTCAAGCTCGTCCCACTCGACTCGGCGAAACAGGGTTGCAACAGGCTCGTCGTATTCGTTGCGCGCCGAGAGCACGGCCGCTCGCGTTTCCGCCGGATAGGTGTCGAGCGGCACTGGAAGCTGCCCGTACAGGAGATCTCGTACGGTTGCGAGCTGCGCGCGGTCCGGAATTCTAAGCATCTCGATCGCGTGGTGGTCGAGCACGTGCTGCTGAATGCGCCCAGACACCTTCACCAACTCGTCGAAAAGCGCACCCACCGTAGGCGCGTCCTTCTCGCCGCGCGCACGCTTGTCACGCAGGCGCTCATCAATGCTTGCCATGACGACGTTGAACCAGCCGAAATTGCCGGCGCTCATTGCGTACGCCGCTTCAACTAGCCCTTGCGGATAGGCCTCCGCCAGGCGGCCCTCCTTTGTCAGGGTCTGCACGAAGTCGCTCACATCGGAGAACGCGTTCGACTGAAGTTCGGTCAACTCGAAGCGCCGGGCAGTCGACTGGATTTCGCGCAACTCATCCCCGATGGCCGGCGAACACAGCGCAACGTAACGGAGCCACGGCAATTTCCTGCGCGGATCCTCTTCCTTGATCGCCTTTCCCATCAGCTTGATGGCGCGTCCGTCAAGGTGCTTGATATCGGTGGAGTCGAGCCCGAACGTTGCGGCTTCCGCAGCGGTCTCCAGCTCATCCAGCACAACCAACACGTATTTGATGCCGAGGGACTGCAGGTAGGTATACGCCGCTTGGCAAAGGCGCGTTGCGAGCTCGGGGTCTTCATAAAGCTTTTCGTCGGAGTAGTTGGCCGACGCTTCGAGGGCGACGGCTAGTTTTTTCGGATCAAACCCCGCGACAAAAAGGCGGTCGCCGGCTTCCTTCGCGATTTGCCCCTGAATCGAGCCATCGAAAGTGCCACGCGCAAGGGGCAGCAGCGCTTTGTAAAGTCCGTACGCAAACCAGTTGTCGACATTGTTGTAATCGTTTGCGACCTGGCTGTAGCGAATGTAGAGCCCCAGGTATTGATCGCGGTCTTTGTCGTCATGGAAGAGATTCGCCTGCGTCAACGCCCCGTCTTCCCCGCGTACCCACCAGCCGCGCGAGGTGTCGTTGATCTGCGCCACGAGTTCGTAGCCCAGCCGCGATTTACCTACGCCCCACTGAGCGATCACGGCGAAGACATGGGCAAATTTCTCGGCCTCGTCGTCGACCAGGTGGATGAAGTGCCGGAACGCCTCATAGAAGCGTCCCTGCCCGACGATGGGATGCGTCAGCGGGTAACTCGAAACGCCTGTTGCCGCCCATTGGTGTTTGGCTTTGTCAATCATCATGTAATCTCCTTGGCGGGGCTAGCGTGTTGTGCGGTGCGGTGGCCTTCAAGGGCAGCCCATGCACTCTGGAAGCAGTCGTTAAATTCTTGGTGAACTACCCAGCGCACAAGCTTGCGCGCCGGATCTCCGTGCAAGCCACGACCGTGCCGGGACTGGCCAGGCTCGGCCGACAAAATCTCAAGCGCACCCGTCGACACAGAGTTATCCATCAGCTGGTCCATCCATCGGCCAAAGTCCTCATCGGAGGGGTTGGCTCCAAACGTGGTGAGCAGCTCCCGTAGGACGAGTTCTGCAGCGACAACACCGCGGATGTCAGCGTGACGACTTGTGATCTCGGTCAGCGCTGCTGCCGCGCTCAGCTGGCCTACGAGGTCAGCGACCAGCACGGACGGCAACTGCAAGACACCATGCGGCGTCATCCATCCTACAGTCTCAAGTAGATGAAGCGGTGCGGTGAGCGGCGCAAGCGACAAGTCGTCGCGCCGGCTATCCCTGCCAAGAACGTCCGGGTGAACGGCGACGTCAGAACAGCCCGTGCGCACGAGCCAGCGCGATGACGTGCGCTGCTCAAGTCCTTCTAACCAATGTTCCGGTTCTGTAAAGCGGTTAAGGATCAGAGAATCACCAGGAGAGATGCCGCGGCGGCGCGAGCGGACGTGCTGCCAATCCGTGAGGACCCAGTCCCCATCAAGGAGCCGGCACAGCAAGCAGCGCAGCCACACGCTGTTGCGCACGAGAAATTCGGCAAAATGACTCAGGAAATCGGGAGACTGCTGCTCCCAGCGCGAAACCATATCAGCAGCGCCTGCATCGAGCTGCCACTTCGACTCGTGCTCGACCATCAGCCCGGCACCATGCAGCAATGCACCATCGGAGGTGGTGGCGGCACCGAACAACCCAAGTGCGGTCCGGCGCGAGAGCGTCTTGGCGAGGGCATGCTGCCAGACGACGCGCGGGCTCCCCTTACGCATTGCGGGATCAGCACGCTTCAACGTGGCGAGTGCACGAAACCATGCTTCGCCATCGCGCGTATCAGTCCAGAAGGACGGCCGCTCTAGATAAAGAACGCTCATAGCGTCGCGTCCTTGCCAGAGAGACTGCCACCGGCGCGAGCAACCTTCCCGCGTGCCCAGGTTTCTGCGACACGGCGCACAGCTGCGGTGATGTGTGAACCCAGGCGGTAGAAAGCGCGGCTGCCAAGGGCGCGGTAGCAGGCATCGGAAAATGATGGGTGGATCACGTACCCGGGACGCCTGCCACCGGTTCCGTGATCGAAACGCCAGACCTCACGCCGCACGAGTGCCTCGATTACGCTGGCGAGACGGTCATCAATCACAGTGGCAGAAACGCGGTGAGCGAGAACGGTCACGCCCAGCTGCGCTAGCGTTTGCAGCACGAACTCGCCGAGCGAACCACAGCGAACCTCCTCGCCGGTTGGGAGCGTCACAACGACATCGACGCGAGGCGGGTTCTGGAATAACGCGACCTGCGCCTGCTCCAATTCAAACGCCAGGCTCCCGGATACTCGCTCGGCTTCCCATGCCTCTTTCGTGAACACCATTTGGCTGAGTAGGAACGCCCAAGGCCGTTGAAGTACCCATTGCATCGAATCGCCGTCGCCTACGCTGTCGTCAAGCGCACCCGATAGCACCGCAGACGCCGGCGCCCTGTCATCCACCGATGGGAGTCTGATCAACCGCCCCGGCTGCCATGTTTTTGAAGGGTCATCCCACACCACATCCGAAATCGGACCCGTAGATGCAGCCGGCGATTCTACAAGGCTGGAAGTCGCTGCGAGGGCGCGCAACAGAACCGGAAACGCCTGCGCCTCGTGCGCAGCCGCCGGCAACACCAGTCGCTCGAGCTCGCCGGTTTGTGTCGGTGCAAGCGAAGGAGTGACTCCCGCGACAAGCTCTGAGGCAAGACGGCCCGACGCTGTAACCGCTTCGCAAAGGCCTGTTAAGTCGTTCCGCTCACCGATCTCCTTGATCCGCGCAAGGAGGATCCGCAACCAAGCTGCCCGCTGGTCAGAAACAAACGAAAGGATCGCGGGCACCGCTTCGGAATAGCTCGGGAGAAGGTTTGCCAAACTGATAAGCCGCGATGTCGCGACAAACCGGACACGGTCGTCAAACCATAGACCGGCAACCTGCGGTACGGCTAGCGTCCGCAGCGATTGGCCTACGACCTGGCCCGAGGCGAGAAGCGTCTTGAGATCGTCAACCACGCGCACGAGGGTGCGCCCCTGGAGAGCAGAAAGATCCATCAGACCCCGCCTCAATTTCTGTCCGTTTCAGCGAGCAAGGCGTAAAGCGCATCGAGATCCGGGAATAGTGGCAGAGCCCCGTCACCTTCGCCACGCCGGAGGGACTGTAGCAGCGTACGGTCAAGTGACCTGTCACCTGCCTCTAGCGCTGCATGTGCCCGAGATAGCGTCGCTCCGTCAACGGCTCCCTGCAGCAACAAATCGACCAATAACACCGCCGCCCGCACAAGTGCACCTGCGAAAACCATCAATTCATGATGTTGCCGAACTCTATGTGCGACTTCGCCCTCTACCGGTAGACGAGGAATCTGAATCTGCGCGATCCACTCTTGGGTAATGTGCGGTTGAGCCATACCGGTTGCGAAGCTCGCTATTTGTATCTGCCCGACGCCGTGGTTGATTACGTGCTCTAGGTAGTAGGGCGACAGCCCGGACCGTTCCTTCGTTCGCAGTCGAGCAACTGTTGACCCAGCTGCAATTTGGCGTGGCAGGTGAGGAATGACGATTGCCTTTCCAATTGTTCCGTCCTTGGTCATCGCCACATCCCCCTCCTTTAGATGGATCTGTGGCTGCTCGTCATACTTTCTTTGTTCTACGCAAACGAGATCATCGAAATGGATGACGCCGTCGTCGATCTCTACACCCCGTAGAAGCCACGGACCGACATCTACATAGTTTTCGGTGGTGAGACCTTTCCAGCCAATCATCGCGGAAACTTCAACCAGTTCATCGATCTCATCCGTGGTTATGCGTTGGGATAGCAAATGATCCGCAAGTCTCGCCCGCGACGGAGAATTGAAGTTGGCATCGAGCCTCTTACCTATCGTTACAGCTGAAATTAGGCGACTACGCAATGGTGTTGCAAGGACAGAATCCCATCTCAACGCCCCTTCGAATATTTGGTTTGCAGTAGCCTTCGCTGCCGCCGCCCGCGCGCGTAATCGTCCTGCCTGTCGAACTTTTTCTCCGATGTAACACTGAGCAGATGGATCGAGCAACGGAATTAGAACGGTCCGTGCATCAACGACGCCGAGGTATTGGATAATGCTTCCGAGAGAACGGCGCGCCAGCTGACGCCTGCCGACAGGCGAGAATAGAACGGCTGCCACATAGTCCATGTCCACACTACCGTTCGGGCGTACTCCGATAATGTGTTGGGTAATGTTTCCTCGCGCGAATCGCGATGGAAACCGACAGACCTTCTCGCCCACGCTTGCCTTTACGATGAGAAGATCACCTGGTATTACCTCTGACGCAGACAGCTTCTCGTGGGTCTGCTCGTCGAGGAAGACAAGATTGGATTCGATGAGATCCAGCGATCCAACGTTGCCGACCCGCAAAAGCGGCACTCCGGAGGGCCGATACACTGACCCTGGTAGCTCTGAGCCAAACGGCCCCGCGAAGAAGCGACCGCAATCAGCTAAATCAAAACATCCGAGGCTGCGCAGACGGGCTTCATCCTGGATGTGAACCGGAGCGTAATAGTCAGGGTTAAGGCGCCGTGTGTGGAGCAAGCGCGGCGCCGTACGTGTAGTAAGCATTACTCGCCCCGCACGTAGGCGCCGACGATCGCGGCAAGGTCGTTGGGAACGCCAGCACTGTAATCCTCGACGTTGTTTCTTACGACATACCCGAGCGTGTCGGCCACCGCCATGAAGACATCAGTCTGCGGCTCATCCTGGAACTTCTCGGGGTCATCCTTCCGCGCATGGCGCTTCTGGAGATAAAGGATGCTTGTCTTTGCGCCTGTGCCCGACAGCTTGAAGGCATCCGCTGGCAAGCTGATGACCGCTTTTACGATGGCTTTGCCACCATGAAATTCACCGGTCGCCTCGTCTTTTGTGCCCATGATGTACTCGCGCACGTAGCGGTCGCCGGAGTTACAGAGCACGCCATCAGGCAATATGATCAGGAGTCGCCCCCCCGGCTTCAGCAGCTGGAGGCAACGGTCGATGAACAGAACCGCCGGGTCGGTATTCGTTGATGCCTTGTTCCAGACACCCTTGCTGTTAGGTGATCCGCCCATCGCGAGGCCGGTGACAGAAGGCGAGTAATCGAAACCGCCACCGCGAGCGTTGCGTGGTGTGAGGTCGGAACGGTAGGTCTCGAGGATGCGCTCCATTGCTTCCTCGTGGTTCTTCTTCGCTTCGTCCTGGCCTTTGCTGAACTTGGGCGTTCCGAAGGGCGGATTCGTGCAGATGAGGTCATAGCTGCCAGGTTTAAGTTGTCGGCTGGTGAGGGAGTTTTGGGTGTAGAAGATTCGCGCTTTCGGGGCACCGAGTAGCGCCATATTCACGCGGGCAAGCATCACCATCTGCGGTGACGAATCAGCGCCGACAAAGCTGTGCTCACAAAGGTCGGCAAAAAGCTTCTTGCGCGCTTCATCACTCGCGGTGGCCTTGCCACCAATCTCGTCCAAAGCGCGCTTCAGATGGCTGAGCGCAACCGAGACAAAGCCCGCGCTCCCGCAGGAGGGGTCGCAGAACTGAAACAATGGCCGACCCTTGCCATCGCGCGCAACGAGACCGGCAGCGTCGGTGGTGCTCTCCTTGATGTCGTGAAATGCCATCGCCAGCATCGCCTGCTTCACCGGCGCGGGCGTGAGGTAGATGCCGAGCCCGCCCTTTGATTCGAAGTTGGCGCGAAGGAACACGTCGAATGCACGACCCAGCACGTCGGCGGCGACGTCTGCGAGCGTGCCCTGCTTTTTCACAATGCCGCCGCGGTTGTCGGTGACAGGCCCGAGGTCCTGGATGAGCGAGAGCACCGCTTCGTAGTTACCTGGCTGCGCCAAACGAAGGTGTGTGTTCTTGTCGAAGATTGGGTGCTTTTCGCCGGCATCATCAGTGACGACATAGTCCGGGTGACCCTTGACGTGCTCGAACGCGGAATGAATAGCGGCAACCGCAGCCGCGCCCTTCGACTTCACATAGGAGGTATTGAATACGTCCCGCAGATCGAGCTTTTTGCCCTCGTGCTCAAAGGTTAGATCGCCTTCGTGATGCAGCCGGAACGATTCAAGGAAAAGAAGTTTCGCGACCTCCTCGATGATGTCGTTCTTGCCGTTTACCCGGTCCTTGTGCGTTTGGTAGATGCGCTCGTGCAGGGCGTTGAACCCCTTCATCAGGCGGTCGTACATCTTCATCGACCAGCGGTAGGTCGGGTCAGCCTTGATCCGTTTGTATTCGTTGATCTCGCGAAGCCCCGGCAGTTTGTCGATCTGATGGGGCGGGTAGGCGAGATCAAAGAACGCCTCAAGCTTGCCCTCGGCGTCGCGAACGGCGGCGAACTGCGGGAACTGGTCTGGTGCGGTTTCGGCTGGCGGTAGCGTGTAGGAGAGCATTTGCACCGAGTCGGCGTTGCTGCGATCCCAAGCGCCCGACGGCAGGATCAGCGCCAGAACGCGCGGGGTCTCGACGCCCTCGTGGCGCCCCCACACAATTGCCGCAGACATTCCCGCTTCGCTCGGCTTGAGATCGATCTGTTGCTGGAAGCCGGCTGCCGATAAGGTATGCAATAAGCTCTTGAGGACTCCCGTCTCCTCGGAGACAACGGGGCTCGTGTTCGCTGCTGCTTCGGTCTGGGCTTTTTTGGGTCGTGCCATGGGATTCTCCTTTGGTCCTACTGGGCGATACGAATCAATTTCGGGCCAAACACCTCGAGCCCAAGGGTGCGCCGCGCGACGGCAACAATCTGTTCGTCTGTTGTGATGAACTGGTTGGGGAGGCGGGCGCGTACCTGCTCTGCGGGGACAGGTCTTCCGCCGAAGGAGCGCACCGCCTCGATGATAGCGTCCTGCAGTTCTTCGTCCCCGCCGCGCAATGCAATATGAAACATGCCGGCGGCCTGGTCGTGCTGAACACCCGGCGCACAAAGCAGGAAAAGCCGAAGTTGGTCCGGACTCCATGCGCTGCCGGACATCCTTACCCGCTCGTGCAGCTCCTCGAGCGTGAGCGACTTGTCCTTCAACGTGCGAAGTAGCTCCTGTGCTTGATTTGGGGTCATTGCAGCACCTCGTGGCTTCGGAGGACACGACTCGCAGGTATTCCGTGCGTGTCGTCAAAAACACGCGCGAGCGCGGTCGAGAGCGTGTTCCAGCGGTGGCCGAGCTGGCGCCGCTGGGCATGGTGGCGTTCGACGGCCCGCTGCCACCGGTCGCGAGTCTCGCGCTCCGGCGTGGGGACGTGAATGGAAAGGAGGGCCTCGGGTGGGACGAACTGCCGGACCGTGCCAATTGCAAGGCGGGCAGTTTGCCAACGAGTCTGAAGTGTGGAGAGAAGCAAGGCCCAAGCGGCGGGCGTCTCGCGAAACCGGAGACGAACCCAGCCGTCGGTAGGGAACGTGTTCGGCGGAACGCCGTCATCGACATAGGCGACGCGGAAGCTCGCGCCGAGCGTGGAGAGGAGGACCTCGCCGGCTACAAGGGGCCTGCCTAGGGTGCGCCCCGCCGCGAGGTCGACGGGATCTGTGATTTCTTCAACCGAACCGACGAACAAGTCGTCCGCAACGTCGCTTAGACGGAGGGCGCGGGCCCCTTCAGGGGCGGCCAACAGTCGGCTTCGGTAATCCGCGGTGGCCAGAGACCGAACGGGCACCCAATCCAGTTCTTCGGCAAATGCGGATTGGTCCGAGCGTAAAGCGACAGCGGCCGGCAGCCAGCCATCGCTCGACATGGATTCCGGCTCGAAAAAGGTTCCCTTATGGAGGTCGCGCTGGCCGGATGGAGCGACGGCCACCTGCTCTGCCTCGGATTTGACCCGGTGAATGCTCTCACCAATAAGGAGGATCTCATCGAGCAGTTCCCGCAGCGTCAAGGAGAGGGTATCCATCTCGGCCGGGGCTGGCGGCAAGCGAAGGTTTGCGAGGGTGCCGAGGCCGACACGGCGAAGTACCCCGGACTCGATAAGGAGCAGCTGTTCATACTCTGGACGATTGAGACACAACGCGAGCCAGGTTGCGGTCGCCCCTGGGAGGCCCCGAACGATTAGCGAGTTGCCATCGACAGGATGACGCCGTGCCGCGGGCGAAACCAGGGCGGCCCGCACGGGCGCGAGTTTATTCAGTATCACGTCGCCGGGCTGAACGCACCAGCGCTCCGCCATTTGCGGTGGATCCCAGTACGAACCAGCAAGGAGCAGGCGCAGCTGCCCGATGCTGGACTGGCGGTATATAGGAGTCGTAGCAGCGCGGGGGTCGTAGGTCAGCGAACCAGGGGTCTCGCTCACGCGCCAGCCCTCCAGCACCCGGCCACCAAGATCTACGATGGTCGATCCGCGTTGACCAGCTCGCAGAGCTACCGCAGCGGGGCCAGCAAAGTACGCCGGAGACCAACCGGGAGCGGCCCGAAGTAGCTCTGGCGAGATGAAAATTGTATGTACGTGTGAAGTCACATTAAAATAATACATAAAACAATATAATTTGTCAATTTATTGTGATGTCACACGTACAAACATAAATTTGACCATCTATAAGTTGTGGCTACTCACTGACCTCCACTTGCTTATCGCGCGGCACCGGCGGCGTTCGCTCACACATTGGGGGCATCCGCGACAAGCTTGCGGTATTCGATAAACGTCGAGACGTGATGCAGACGTGGGTAAGTTGTAAGATTGATGGCAAGACGCACGAGGGAAACTACTGGGTCGCCGGGAAGATTCTGGTTGTGTCCACAGCCATGGACGGCAAGAGCACCAGCTCGGCGCTATATCGCCTGAAACTCTGGCAAAGCAGCTACTTCTGAAACTGGCGAAGGAAGGCAAGGCGTAACCAATCGCCCCTGATTCGCTAAACGCAGTGCAAGTAAGGGTTCATTGCTCAGTACCGCCCCTTGCCTGGGATGATGTTGCGAACCCCGCCCTCTACCCCGAACTTGAGACGATGATCGGAGTCCCTACTCTGCCTCCTTGGCTCAGCCGTTTTCGTCCGGCACATCGGCGTACGCCGGCTCAAGTCTAATCGCCGTGGCTCGGTCCCGTGCGGCGAGCTCATGCATATCAAGAGCCTCATGGACAAGGCTACGCAGGAAAAAGCCGCGCGCGTTCGAAGGATCAATCGCTAATGCGGCGTTGATGTCCGCCAACCCCCCGTTGAGATCGTCGATGCCCTTGGCTTCGGCACGATCGAGAAACGCCTCCGCATTGCCCCACCGCGACACTGCTCGTTCGGCCAACCGTAGAGCGTCTTTGTGGTCACCCAGCGCCAGGTAATTGTCGAACAGCGCGACATAGCGACCCTCCTCGTCAACAAGGCGAAGCATCGCGTCAATCCATGCTTCTGCGGCGGCGTCACGAATACCAACTTGAGCTGTCGCAATCGCAGTCTGGGCGCGGTCGCTGAGTTCCGGCGACAGGGTGAAGAGATTCAACTTACCTTTTGCAGGGATTGGCTCTACAAAGTGGCGCGCATTTTCAATCCGCCAACAATAGGTTCCCCATGCCCAAGGGTTGGATTCAAGCTCGTCCGAGAGCGGTACGATGTCAAGTACATCAACGACCCCGATAAGGGCGCTGTATGTAAATGGTGGTTGCGGAAGAGGTTTGCGCGCCGAGCGGGCAACATCGTTAACAACGGTCTTGTTAGAGCTCGCTTGAATCACAATAGGACCACGATAGGTGGTCGTCCACGACCGATTTTCGATGTCCTTCGCGCCCATTACAAGCGCCCACGCCCAAGGTTGGCGAACTGACAAACACCGAAGAGGCTCGCTCATACCGTCAACGATGGCATGGTGCGCGTCATCGCAGTGCCGGAATCTGGAATCGGCCCGAAGGAATACCTGCTGGGACTGCTGCGTTCTGGCTTTATCGAAGACGCCCTGCCTGGCCTGGAGGCGATGTACGGCATGATGGACGACGCCGATATTGACTACAACTACGGCGTCGCGTTGTCCGAACTGGGGCGGGTCGAGGAATCCCTGGATCCTCTGAAACGATGCGTGAATCTCGACCCGGATTACACAAACGCCGCCATTGCCCTTGGCGTTTCCCTGTCCAAACTTCGACGTTACGACGAAGCCGAGGCCTCCCTTCGGGAGGCAGCGAAATCGCAACCAAACAATCCGCTAATCAAACAGAATCTGGCTGCGACAATAGCCCGGGCAGGAAAGCCTCTCGAAGCCCTGCCGTTCTTTCGTCAAGCGGCGTCACTGGCGCCGAATAATCCGGCAGTTCAGATGGGACTCGCGCAATGCCTACAGGAATTTGGCGGCGATCACCGAAAAGAATTCCTCAAGGTCTATAAAGATGTGGCCAAGCGGTTCCCGGATACCGATTTTGCAGAGGCCGCGAAGAAGATTCTGAACCAGAAGGCGCGTGATGATCTTCGTGGAGTGGTTAATGACGGCATCCGGCCCGACGCCGTGGAATACATGTCCGCAGCCATAAAGCGGTTTTCCGAGCAACCCAAAGACCAGGTCGGAAAGATCGTGCTCGAGATCGCACGCCTCGGGGAGCAAGGTCTCGCGGTCAACGATCCGTCCAAACGCTACACGCTCAAGACTCTCGAAGGCGAATTTTCCGGCCTGCAACTCCTGTCATACATGCACGTCGGTATGAAGATGTTCAATCCGGATGCGGATACCGGCAGCGGCCTTGACCGCGAATACGCGATTGCCAAAGGCATGACAAATTGAAGCTGCCTGAAGCGCCAATCAGCAATCCACCCCAAGCCTATCTCGATATCATCCTGCCTCTGATCGGCTCGGCGCGAGGTTTCATGGAGAACGGGGAATCGCTGGTCCCTGTGGCATTCGCCGGCAATCTGACGACCCAGAAGACTATGCCGGTGATGGTGAAATCCGGATCGGATGAAACCAAAGACGAATCCGCGGCTGCGATTAAACATGCGGCGGTATTGATCGAGGCGGACTTCGTCTTCGTGGTTATGGAGGCGTGGAGCCTGCGACCGGACAAGCTGCACAGATACAACGAAATCCTCGACAAATACGGCTCCATCGGCAACAGTCCATACGCCATCGACGTTGTCACCCTGTCCCTGGAGACGCGGCACGGCATGTGGCTCGCGCAGATGCCGATCAAGCCCAAGGGGCACAGCAAGAAGAAGCGCACTTTCGGGCAGCCCGAATTCCGGTTCTTTACCGAAGCCAAAGGTCGATTCGTGGATTTGCTACCCGCGAAAGACAGTGTGCCGCAGACCTTGCAGTAATGACGCCATTCGTTGCCGGTTCCATGGCAGTTCGATCCCTGGTCGGGTAGCCGACATAGGCGCGAACGTACAGCTAGTGAGTGTCGGATACCGGCCATAATTGCCGATTGTCGATGGTCGCTATTTCCCCGCTCTTCGCCACTCCCACGGCGGCACCGGCTCACTCTCAGCCCACAGTCCGCGCCTTGCAGCCTTTGCCCCGTCTTGAAGGCGATAGAGAGGGCTGCTCGACTTACTGTAGCGGTCATATACCCAAGCCATGCCGGTGGCGACTTGATGCGCTCCAGCGTCCACTCCGGCGCATTCAACCTTGCCGACTGATCGGCCGTACCGATCGCGGGCAATTTGTTCGACCTTGGCCGTTACTTGAAAGCATAGCTCAGCGAGTGATTGCTTGGAGCGATTGCCGAATGGCTGCTGCAATTCAGGTGCATCGATCTCAGCCAACCTTACCTTGATCTGCTGTTTCTCTACCAGAACGGTCAGGGTGTCGCCATCGTGGACGGACACGACCAAACCCTGGGTGTCGGCCCATGCAGGAAAAGACAAAGCCAGCGCAAAGACGACGGACGAGAAGCAAGAGGTGGACAAGAGTCCCTCTACGACGCAAAGGCAACTACTGGATCGCCGGCAAGATCCTCACCGTCTCCGCGGGCATGGGCGGCAAGAGCAAACAGGTTGGTACGACTCCGGCTGAGACTCTGGCCGAGGAGCTGCTACTGCAGCTCGCGCAGAACGGCAAAGCGTAATTTCTTTGCCAAAGTGTAGACGAGTTAGCGACGTGCTGTGCTGCGCGGCGCGCCGGGGCTGTCGATTACAATGGCGCGGTGCCGCCCGCCCCCGCCTCGACTAACGCCGCAATGAGCCAACCCCAACCCGGTAATCCGCTGCACGGCATCACCCTTGAGCGGATGCTCATTGAACTTGTCGATAGCCTGGGCTGGGAGGAGATGGGACATACGGTCGCTATCCGCTGCTTCACACGTGATCCCAGTATCGCTTCGAGCCTGCGTTTTTTGCTGCGAACGCCCTCGGCCAGGGCTAAGGTGGAAGAACTCTACCTACGGCACAAGCGCGTCTGACGCCGCGACCCCGCAAGTTCGTGGTCGAGGACGTGAAACGGCTTTGCGACCAGCTGCGGAAACGGGATTGTTAACGATACTTGAAAGTGGACGTTATTGGTCTATACGTTATTGCAATATGAGCCAGCATTAACCATCGTGCGATACTTACGCTGACGAGCCCTCACCAACCATCCTAGGAATGCCCTGAATCCCCGCTCACGCAGCCATCACGCCGCTCACATTGACAAGGGTCCGCAAGACGACGTTCCGGAAATGGAACTGGTTCACCGTGGCGAGGCCATCCTGGTAGACACCGGCGCAAAGCTTGCGCGCTTGATCGAGGCGCTGCGCTCGGCGGGTACGCTAGACGCAGCCGAAGGCGTGCGTTCATTCATCGAGCGGCGCAAGGCACATTTTGTCGGACAATAAGGAAATGGACAGCATGCAGATACCGACCCCCTTCGACAACGCACGCAATGTCGTGCGCCCAGAATGGATCGATTACAACGGGCACATGAATGTCGGCTATTACCAGGTGGTATTCGATTTCGCGGCGGACACGTTTTTCGATTTTCTTGGACTTACACAGGAGTTCCGCACACGCTGTGGTTCGACCACGTTCGCACTTGAATCGCACGGAAACTATCTGCGCGAAGTCAAGTCCGGTGATCCACTGCGCTTTGAGGCGCGCCTGCTCGACTTCGACGCCAAGCGCATCCATTTCTACCAGGAAATGTTTCATGCCACCGGGGGCTATCTCGCGGCCTCGCAGGAATCCCTGTCCGCGCACGTATCCGTGGCCACGCGGAGAATTTCACCGTTTCCAGCGCAACTGCTTGAGCGACTCACGGCAATCAAGGCTGCGCACGCTGTGCTCGTGCGACCCTGGCAGATCGGCCATGTGATTCAGGCTGCGGGATTGAAGCGCGCCGGCGGCTGAAACAATACGCTAACCAAGCAACCCCTGTCAGCGGGCGCCGTGCTTGGGCAGAGCGCGCGATTAGAATCCCGAGCAGCCCGGTGAATGCAGACCTTGAGCGGCCGCTTTCCTTGGTTGTGACCGGCTGCAAAGAGTCGATTGTGAGCCTTGAACAAGTCAAACTCCGAAGCCGTAAAGCTGCCGTTGAATTTCCGCAGCCCTGCGGCTGAACCTGGTCAACTTGTCCGGAGGCATCGAGCGGACGTTCCCACCCCTAGCATCAAGACCTCGTCAACATTCAGCCCCCGGGCAGTTGGTGGCTGATGAACAAAATCGTTATCTTCCCCTTGAGCTGATTAATGGTTTGCGCGAATTGTTCTGCGGTGGTGCAGTCGAGGTCACTAGTGGCTTCATCGAAGATTAGAATCTTCGGCCCTTTGAGCAACGCGCGCGCAACGGCTAGGCGCTGCTTCTGCCCGCCCGAGAGCCCGGTACGGTGCTCGTCAATTTCGCTTTGGTAGCCTCGCGGGAGCCGCTCCACAGTTTCGTGGATATCCGCCCACTCGCACGCCTGGATTAGCTGTTCGACGCTGGCCGCGGGGTTGGCGATGATGAGGTTGTCGTAGATCGAGCCCGAGAACAGCGCGGTCTCCGGCCACACCACGGCGATGCAGCCGCGCAATTCCTTTGCCGCCAGGTGTCGGATATCGCGGCCGCCGATTCTTATCTGCCCCTCGATGGGTAAATAGAATCCTTGTAGTAGTTGGGCCAGCGTGCTCTTGCCGCTGCCCGAAGGGCCCATCAGCGCCACGCCGGCACCCGGACCACCTCCGTCTTTGCACTCCAGACGCTTTTGCACATAACTCGACACACTACCTTGCCGCGAGTACCATCGCCGTGTCCGCTTTCCCCTGAGTAAGAGGATCCGATCATGAACGCTCCCCGTGCCCTAGCGCAATCATTGTTATTGTTGGTGTTGGTCTTTATTGCCGGGACCAGCGCCGCGCAGCAGTATCCTGATCGGCCCGTACGCCTCATCGTCCCGTTTTCTCCAGGGGGCGGCGCGGATTTGGCAGCGCGCGTGATCAGCGAGCGCTTGGGCAAGCAGCTCGGACAATCGGTCGTAATCGAGAACAAACCTGGCGCCGGCGCAACCATAGGAGCGGACTACGTGGCCAAGTCGGCCCCGGACGGCTACACGATACTCTACTGCACGCCGGGTCCGCAGATCATCAATCCGTACCTGATGAAGAAGCTGCCTTACGATCCGGCCAATGCGTTTGCGCCCATCGCGCATTTGGTGGTGATCCCGAATATCCTGGTCGTGTATCCCGGCTTGCCGGCGAAATCGCTCAAGGAATTGATCGAGCTTGCGAAGGCGCAGCCGGGAAAGATCAACTTCGCCAGTTCCGGCATCGGCGCAACCAGCCACCTCGCAGGCGAATTGTTCAAAGCCAGTGCTGGGATCCAGATCGTGCACGTTCCCTATAAAGGAACGGGTGTCGCGGTGCAGGACCTGCTTGGCGGAAATATCCAGATGGCGATCGACAGTATCAACGTATATCTGCCGTATGTGAAAGCCGGACGCCTGCGCGCGCTTGCAGTGTCCATGCTGAAGCGCTTGCCACTGCTGCCGGACCTGCCTACCATGGCGGAAACGCTGCCGGGGTTCGACGCCTACGGCGTGAGCTACGCGACTGCCCCCGCGGGAACGCCGCGCGCTATCATCGAGCGGCTGAACCGGGAGTTCAATGCCGTGCTGAACGCGCCCGATGTTCGTGAACGCCTGGTCGGCATGGGGGCAATTCCGGCCGGAGGTACGCCGGATGAGCTCGAACAGGTGATCAGAAGTGAAACGCAAAAATGGAAGAAGGTAATCGAAATTTCGGGTGCAACCGCCGATTGAGCCCAGGTTTCTGGTCAGTCGTGCATGCAAGCTGCTGGCTGATTTCCGCACCTGCCCAAGAGTAAAGCGGGTCAGAGAGTAGAGCGGGTCAGTGTGAGATTTCAGGGGCGCGCATGACCCGTTTTGCCCTGTCCTCAGACAGAACATCACTGTGGATTTTCGGACTCCTGTACATTTGGGGAATCAATGGCATGTTCGGACCTATAGGCGTTTACATTCCAGAGGTATTTCCCACCAGGATTAGGGGCACAGGGACCGCATTCAGCTACGGTTTTGCCCGAATAATCGGCTTAGGCTTTCCCTTTGTAGTAGTCTTTATCAAAGAGACTCTTGGCTCATACACTATCGCATTCCTCTCTATCCCTGTTATGTTAATTATCACGATATTAGGATTTTGGCTGTTGTGTCCGGAGACTGCTGGCAAAGACCTGGACCAGATAAGTGTCTAAGCACTAACAAACAATTGGTGATAGTTTGTAATCTGTAGAAGGAGGATTTGAAATGGCAATTAGTATTCTCAGTGGGAATGAAGTGGAACGTCTCCGAGTAGGCATAAATAACGACCCAGAATTTAAAATAATCGGTCGTTATATGACGCTGAATTTAGCCATAGAAGTAGGCAGTGATAAGCGTTTGTTCAAGGTGCTTGAAGGCGAACTTAAGGAAATAGGTCCCATTCATCGAATGGTTGACTCCGTAGATGTCTATATCAAGGGAAGTGAGGAGTTTTGGGAGAAGTTGCTACTACCCATCCCTCCCCCGCGTTTCCAGAATATACACGCCGGAATGCGCGCCGAAAATTGTGAAATATCGGGGAACAGTGAGTTGTATAGTGCATATTTCCCGGCTATCAACCGAATAATAGACGTGATGCGAGAACTGCAAAACAACTAGGTGTCTAGTCGTAGTGTTAGGAGGCTTAAGTCATGGCACGATTTGAATCCACAATATGCAAATATGTTTATCTTGAAGTTCAGGGAATAGAATATCGTGTGTATTACGAAGAGAGTGGCAGTGGGATACCGCTAGTTTGTCAGCATACCGCAGGAGCCGATGGCAAGCAGTGGCGTCACTTTTTGACGGATGCTGACATTACTTCTAAGTATCGGGTGATAGTTCCCGACTTGCCGTATCATGGCAAGTCTTTACCACCAGAAACTGTGGAGTGGTGGAAACAGGAATACAGATTGACCAAGAGTTTCTTTATTGACTTTCACTTGGCGTTTAAGCGTGCTCTGGAGCTTGAGAGGCCGGCATATATAGGAAGCTCTATGGGTGGAAACCTGGCTCCAGATTTAGCGTTAGCATGTCCAGATGAGTACAGGGCTGTAATTGGTTGTGAGGCAAGTCTCAGAAGCGGAGTCGGATCCAATGAAGATATCAGTTATAGCTGGCGTTATCGTCGCCATCCAAGGGTCAATGGAGCGGAATTGTTCGGTGCTTCCATGTATTGCGTAACAGGACCTTCAAGCCCTGAAAGGTACAGGCGAGAGGTTACCTGGACTTACAGTCAAGGAGCCCCCGGAGTTTTCCCTGGTGATCTTAATTACCACAGCATTGAGCATGACTTAAGGGAGACGGCACATCTAATTGACACATCTCATTGTGCTGTGTATATCATGAACGGTGAATATGATAGTGGGGCATCATTCAAGGAGGGCGAAGAGCTGGTTGCGAGGATTAAAGGTGCAAAGTTCATTCCATTGTATGGTGTAGGTCATTTCCCAATGACTGAGAATTTTCAGGGCATTAAGCCATCTCTTATGTCAGTTTTGGAGGAGATTGCTGCTAAGTCACTCCGTGGCGAGAGGGTTTCTGCCTAGAAGCCAAAGGAAGGAAAGGATAGGAAATTCAATCCTGCCTCTTTTCGCGCCGGGTCGAAGGCAGTGGTTTGCTGCCTATTTCGTGCCACCGAGCATCGGGTTCGTAGGATATTGCGCCTGCGTCCGGCCGATTGCAATGCCGATGAGGTCGAGATGAGGTCAAGAGGGCGCTAATTCTGAACCGCGTGGGGCGATTATGATGTCGGAGAGAAATCGAAGTTTTCCCGACCCGACTCATTTCCAGTAGCGGGGTGTTCGAATGTCTGCTGCCTACGGAACCAGCCACTCGGCGAACTTCGCAGCGGGCGTCGCCTGTGGGTCGAGAGTGAGCCTTGAAAACCTCAAGTTCACAGCCGAAAAGCGGCCATAGAATTTCAGCAACCGGTGACTTGCCGATCGTGACCATTTCGTGCTTCCGGCCATGACGAGCCAATGGCAAATCTTCTCAGCACCGGCCGTTCATTGTGTTTAGTCACCCGGAAACGGTCGCCGAAAAGCGATCGCTCGATTTCTTGAATTGTAGGTCGAGTGTGCAGCGATACCTGCCGCTGGCGCTGGCTGGACGTACTTCGGCACCCGGCCCTCTGCTGCCAGTCCCTGTTACTTTTCGCTTTAAAGGCAATGCTCGTTAAAGTGGCCCTTTGTGTCCGTGCGTCCCAAGTCAGGGCAGCGGATCCGGTTCGCCGTTCTTGGTTGGCATGCGGTACGCGACCAAGGTCAGGCACACCGACGTGTAGAGGCCAAGTAGCCCCATTATCTCGTTGATACGCCGCTCGCCGAGCAATGCCTGCGCCTTTGCCCACAGCGTGTCGTCGACCCCCTCCCCTGCGAGCAACGCCTTGCTGAACGCATAACACAGCGCATCGTCCTCGCGCGCGAGCGGCACGGCAGCGCCGGTGCGAATCGCCTCGACCACGTCCGCTTCGACGCCGGCTTGCAATGCCGCCGACGCATGTGAGGACCACACGTACTGCGATTTCCAGTGGCGTGCGATGACGAGCACGATGAGCTCGACTTGGCGCTCCTCGAGTGCCACACCGTGGCGCAGGAAGTCCTCGACCGGCTCGATGCGATCGGCGAAGCCCGGCGAAGCAAGCCAGAAACGGTACGGGCCGGGAACGTAACCCCGGTCGCGCAATATTCTCTCGTAGACGTCTCTGGCTTCGCTCGAGAGCGTCTCGGGGTGAAAGGTGGTGAAACGCATGGACATGGAGGGGCTCCTTTCGCCAACAGTTCGTTGCGTCCGTGGTCGATGACCGTCGATCGTGAACGGTCGGAATGCGGCCAAAGCATACTCGCAATTGAAGAACCCACAGTGAGCGAGCGCAACCGCGCTTCCTTCTGTCGCGGGTTGTTGCGCGATAAAGCAGCGCAGATTAGCTTTAGGTTGAGCGGCCACTTTTCAAGCCGGTCTACTTCCGCTTAGGGTCAAAGCCGGCACACGGGCCGATTCCGCCACAGTCAACAAATGCGCAGTTGACGCCATGGCGTCGGCAGCGGCAATCTCTCGTACCGTGCTATCGTAATGCTGGCATTTCGCCCAATCAATAATCAAAGGGAGCCTACTACCATGTCGAAGTTAATTGCCTGCCTATTCGCAGCCGGTATGCTGTTTGCACAAGTTGCTACTGCTGCATCCGATTGTGAGTCTAAAGCCGTTAGCAAGGCCGGGAAACCTTTGAGTGGTGCGGCGAAGGCGTCCTTCATCAAGAAATGTGAGGCAGATGCAAGAGGCCCTGCTGCGGCATCAGGCTGTGCGGAGAAAGCGATCGGTAAGAACGGCAAACCGCTCGCGGGTGCGGCGAAGGCGTCATTTATGAAGAAGTGCGAGGCAGACGCTAAGAGCGGCAAATAGGCCGAGTCCAACAGGGAGGATGAGATGGGCTCATTTCTGCGAATCGCAGGGACGTTTCTTGCGCTTGCAATCGGCTGCGTGGGCAATGCACTGTCGGCGACCACGCCATTTCCCGATCGACCGATTCGTCTGATCGTGCCGTTCGTGCCCGGGGGAGCGGCCGACGTGGTCGCGCGTCGCCTTGTTCCTGGGGTAAGCACAAGGTTAGGTCAGACCTTGGTCATTGACAATCGGGCAGGTGCAGGCGGAATTCTCGCATCCGAATTGACCGCGAAGGCCGCCCCCGACGGATACACGCTGCTCCTGGTGACGCCGTCGCATACTGCCAACCCAGCTCTATACAAGAAGCTCTCCTACGACACGCAAAAGGACTTCGTTGCGGTAACACTCATTTGCGATGCTGCCGGCCTGTTCGTCGTGCACCCCTCCGTTCCGGCCAACACTATCAAGGAATTCATCGGATATGCCAGGTCCCACCCCGGCGCCCTGTCTTATGCGTCGCCAGGTTCTGGTACTTTTCCGCATTTAACAACGGAAATGCTCAAACGTAAGGCAGGCATTGACGTGATGCACATTCCCTACAAAGGCGCCGCGCCAGCGATGACCGATTTGATCGCCGGTGTGGTACAGGCGAAAGTAGATGCCTACATTACCGCCAACACGCACATCAAGTCAGGCAGGATCAAGTTGCTCGCAGTCACCAGTAAAGCCAGAGTGCCGCAGTACGCAGACATTCCGACGATCGCCGAAGCCGGGTATCCCGGATTCGAAACGACATACTGGATAGGTATTGTCGCGCCGGCTGGTGTTCCGCGGCAAATCCTCGCCAAGATCGAAGCCGCTTTCATCGGGGCGGTGAAGGAAAAGGAAGTCGCGGAGCGGCTGGGCGTCGATGGTATGCGGGTTATAGGAAGTTCTGCAGCCGAACTCGATCACCTGATGGCTGCGGAATTTCCCCAATGGCGCCAAGTGGTGAAGGAAGCCGGAATCACACCTGAATAGAGTACACCTTGAAATCTCGGGATTCGACTACTGCAGTGGAAAGGGCCGAGCAGGTGTATTTCGGCAAGAGCAAAACGATCGAGGCGTAAGTCTTTGTCGGCTTGGCGCGCGGGAGCAAGCCTTTAGTAGCGCACCCGAGAACTGCGCCCGCCACCATCGCGCCAGCGGCGTGTATGCTTTCGGCAACTATGGACTTCCTTGAAGCCTTCGCCCTACTGCCCTTCGAGCGACCGCTCATCTGGCTTTTCCTCTGGCCGGCGCCCTCTCTCTATGCATGGGCCGAAGGGGCCGGCTCGAAGCGCGTCTACTGGGCCAACTTTCTATTCGGCTGGTTTCCACCATTTTGGTTATTGGTCTGGTGGTTAGCGATATTCCCACCATGGCTAGAGCGTAATACGGCCAAGCTAAAGCAGCGGATGAAGATGTGAGGAACGAGACAACCAGCGCCGCCAATCTCGCGCGAGAGGTGTCCGATCCGGCCAATACTTCTCGGACCGCACCCGGGCCAGAAGCGGACTCACAGCCATCCACAAAAACATCCCGCCAACTTGCTGCGAGCTTCGGCTGCGCCAACAGCAGACACCCAGAAGCAAATCAAATCCATCCTCTAAAGAGCCGTTTTGCTGCATTAACAGCCGCCAAGATAGCGGTCATGTCTTCCGTTGACCATCGACAGCATAAAGGGCTGAACAACCGGGCTGAGAATTCACACCAGCCGACCCGAGAAAGAGAGCGGCGCATACGGGGATTCAAGTCGCCTGGACATGCCCAGCGCTTCTTGTCGGTCTTTGGCGTAATTATGTAGTTCTTCCGTCCGGCCGACATCTTCTGCGGGCCAAGAGTTATTGGGAGCTCATGCGTCGCCGCTTCACGCAGTGGCGTGAAGTCTCGAGTCTGCGTCCGGCCATCTAATCCAGTGGCATGGTCTTCAGCAATCTGTGCCGAAATCGTCAGCTTGTCTCGGCGATCTCGACGCTAAGTTGACAATGCCGTGTGAGATCCAGGACGCGGATGTTATCGAGCGGCTTGCTCACGAAACGCTCCTCCATGCTACCCGCGCACGGTGCCCCAGCGGATGACCGTGCGCTTCTCGATCGGTCTCAAGATCAGGCTGTCCAGAACGAGCCACAGAGTGCCGATGACGACCATGCCAAGGATAACGACGTCGGTGCCGAGGAACTGCCGGGCGTCGAAGATCATGAAGCCGAGCCCGGTCGAGGTCGCAATCATCTCGCCGCCGATGAGCGCCCGCCAGCCGTACCCTATGCCGAGCCGCACGCCCGCCACGATGGACGGCAGCGCGCCCGGAAGGTAGACGCCGCGGACGAGCACCCAGGGCGATGCCCCGAGGCAGAGGGCGGCGTTCGGCATGTTCTCGGGTATCGAGCGAATGCCGAGGATGGTGTTAAAAAGGATTGGGAAGAAGACCGAGTTGAATATGATGAAGATGACCGCGGCGGGCCCGAGCCCGAGCCAGAGGATCGCGAGCGGCACCCACGCGAGGCCGGGAATCGCTTGGAAGAACGTCACCGGCGGCATGAACAGCGCGCTCGCCGTGCGGTTGACGCCAATGAGGATGCCGAGCGGCAGCGCCAGGACGAGCCCGGCGACGAACCCCACACTTAGGCGAAACATACTCGCCGCGATGTGACGGAAAATCTCGCCACTCAGCGACATCTCCACGCCCTTCGCGAACACCTTGCTCGGCGAGGGGAACAGGTAGTCAGGGTAGAGCTCAAGCGACGCGAGGAACGCCCACACTCCGCCGATAATCGCAAGCGGGAAGAGGAAGGTGACCAGCGCGTAGATCAACGGAATGCGCCGCTTGAGAACGATCTGGACCCGGTAGATCGCGCGCACCAGCGCGGAGAGCCCTCGTACGCGTCCCGCGATCTCGCCGAGGTTCGTGCCCGTCGCGCCGGTCATAGCGCCTCTCCCGCCACGACCGCGCGGTCCCGCGCCTGCACGAGGGTGAGGATCTCCTCCCGGAGCTCGCCCATGCGCGGGTTGGACGCGAGCTCGGCCCAGCGACGCGGCCGGGGCAGGTCCACGGTGACGATCCTTTCGGAGCGCGCCGGGCGTGGCGAGAGCACCACGACCCGCGAGGAAAGGAACGCGGCCTCGTCCACGGCGTGCGTGACGAACACAACCGTCAGTGGCTCTGCTTCCCACACACGCATGAGGAGTTCCTGGAGGTTCGAGCGCGTGAGCGCGTCGAGCGACCCGAAGGGTTCATCCATTAGGAGCACGGCCGGCTTGTTAGCGAGCGCGCGGGCGAGCGCCACGCGCTGCTGCATCCCGCCCGACAGCTCCCGCGGGTACTTCCGCTGGAA
>Ga0209726_10003050_pt1 | contig 23549 bp, 11 predicted proteins | sample Subgrocontami54m_FD_187453 | JGI IMG/M metagenome (GOLD analysis project Ga0209726, IMG submission 187453) | Subsurface groundwater microbial communities from S. Glens Falls, New York, USA - GMW46 contaminated, 5.4 m (SPAdes) (version 3) | ecosystem: Environmental > Aquatic > Deep subsurface >... | reverse complement strand
ATAATACATTCCCACCCAGAAGAGTCCTTATTTCTTTTGCTGTCCTTTTTGGAGATGAAATAACTACAATTTTCTTTTTCTTTTTAGAAATAAGGTATAAAAAAAGAGGAGCAAAATCACCATCTCCGGTTAAAACAACAGCACGTTTATATTCTTTAATCATTATCAGCATATCCATAGTTAAATCTACGTCACAATTTGCTTTTACTCTTTTGCCAAATCTTTTGATCTCCTTTACTCTCAGAGTATACCCAAACGTTTTAAGTTTCTTTAAAAACTTTTCTTGTTTTTCATTTTTTGAATCCTTGCCATAATAGAAAAAAGCTTTTGATATATTAAATTTTTTCTTCAAGTATTGGAACAGTTTTTTCTGATCAATAAACCAACCTTGTGCCCGCGCACCATAAATAATGTTCGATGCGTCAATGAAAGCATGGGTTATTTGTTTCTGTTCTATTTTTTTCATTTCTGCGATTTAACCTGTGTTCTGTGTTTTCATATTAATTAGTTATTGACATTTTATGCATATCTTGATATAAATAAATCACGAAAACTTCCCCCGCTCAAGTAGCGGGGTGATTTTTTTATCTAAAGCTATTTCCTCTTTTAAAGATTCCAAAGAAATGTATTCCTCAGCTTCTCTAATTAGTTCTTTTGCAATATGCCCTCTTGCGGAAATAACAAAAACTCTTTTACCTTCCTTTTTTAGCACTTTGAGAAGGTAAGAAAAATCACTGTCTCCAGAAGCCAGAATAAAATTTTTATATCTTTTTAAATTAAGTACAGAATCCAGAGCAAGTTCTACGTCCACGTTTGCTTTATCAAGTACAAGCCCTTTGCTATTTATTTTCTTTATGGGTTTTCGGAATGTCTTGTAGCCAAATGTTTCCAATTTATCCAAGAATTTAACCTGTTTTTTGTTATCAGGATCGAATCCGGTATAATAATATGCAAATTTAACTTGGAAAGCCTTTTCCAAGTATTGGTAAAGCTTTTTATAGTCTACTCTAAATCCAATTGTTTTTTGAGAGTAAAACATATTTGCAGCATCTATAAATAGAGCTGTTCTACCAGTTATTTTTATTTTTCTCATTTTAGTTTTTAAATTTAAAATTCTAAATTTAATTCCCCTTAGTTTTATAAAATATTGACGTTTTATCCATATCTTGATATCCTAATTTTGGCCGAGTGGATGCCGCACCAACGTAATCATTCGTTGCTTAAGCACCCTTCAGTCGTTTACCGACCTCGGTCTTTTTTATTTCTTTAAATAATTCTTCCAATTTAATCCTCTTTTTCGATTTAAGGGTTTTTGTAAAAGTAAGATATTCTTTTATTAGTGTTTTTAAATTATTATTTTTCATATTAGTTCACTATTATCCAGTTAAATGGAATTGATATTGTTGATGGGTTTTCAATTCCAACAGTAAATGACTCCCCAGGTACTTGTCTTAACAGATACAAGACCTGATTTTGGGTATTAGATGTTGGGGTTATATAGATAAGAGAGTTTTCTGTAACCAGTGGATTATTAATTGTCATTTCAGATCTTCCTGCATTTATCTTTGCCACTCCGGCAGAGCCAGTTGCAGTCATTTCCGTAGGGGATACGGCAAGAGCCGGTGCAACAATACTATTTATATTAAGCTTGGCGAAACTTCCCGCCCCGCTTGCAATTAAATTTCCAAGATTGTCTATTGCAAGTACTGCTGAGTTGCTTGCTCCTCTGACAACAATTTTTTGAGTATTTGCGGAGTCGGATGCAAGCTTAAATGTTAAGTCTTTTCCAGATAATGGGGAAATATTTCCTGCATAAAGAGTTCCATTAACAGTAGCATCATTTCCAAATTTAACGTTTCCGTTTGTATCTATATATATTATTCCTGCCATAATAGATAGTCCGCCTTGTCTTAGAGGCTGGAGACTTAGATCGCTTCCTAGGACATTTATAGAGTTACTTGCAAGAATTAAACTTCCTCCAACTGCAAGTTGTCCTACAATTGACGTGTCAGACAAAGTTGTATTGCCAAAAACAGATAGATTTTGGCTAAAAACTCCATTAACAGAATTTAAGTTCTCAACGTATGCTAACTGAGATGAAAATGTAGCAATGTTTATATATCCGCCTGTATCAATTGCGTATTGCGTTGATCCAGATGGGGAAGCGGGAAGAGTCGGGAACGCGGAAGAGCTACTGTTATATACATTAGTTATATTTGTGATATAGTTTGCAGAAATAGTAGAGGTCTTTATATCCAATCCTTCTATCTGATCTGCAATAATTCTTCTGGCTCTTAGTGTTCCGGATATACTTGCGTCATCCTTTACTTCCAAGCCTCTAGATGAGAGAACTCCGCTAAGGGTTGCATTGCCTTGAGTATCAAAGCTTGCAACTGCGCTATTTGTTGCAGAGTTTCCGTTTACTATTTCAATTTTGTCTTTATCTACTTTTATTCCAATACTTGAATCCTGGGCTATTGGAGAAATAAAGCCGGTTTTTATTACATCAATTGAAGCAATAGGGGAAACTATGTTATTAGATGTAAGGTTTGAAATATTTGCAATCTGTTCACTGACAATTGCTGAAATATAGTCGTAAAGACTAAGGCCGGCAATTGAAACATTAGAGGAGGCAATAGTTAAAGAGTCTGTTGAAATCTGCTTTGCAGATATAAAGCCTGCAGTAAGTTTTGCAACAGCCAGATCTGCAAAAGCACCAACTCTATCTATGGGGAGTCCAAATGGGTCATTTAAGACATATATATGTGGAGTATTAAAGGAAAGTAAAGGATTACTATCTACAATATTTAAGTTTCCTGTTGAAGTTAGCATAACATCCGGATCATAAAAAGACATGTTTATAAGAACTAATATTTTTTCATAGTTGTAGCAATTTTGTTCTCCGATGTCGCAAGTCTTATTCTGTGTTTCCCATTTTCCATTTATAAGTTTTGCAGATTGAGTAGCGTTGCTATCAACATAATCAGATAGAGCAGTTCCTAAGATAGTGCCTGGCTTTGTAGATTTCATTCCTATTCCGGGTATCTCACTTGATGTAATAGGATCTCCGGTTTTTACCTCCCCGTTTATTGTACTAACTTTAACAGGAATTCTTCCTGCAATTGTCATTGGTTTCATGTTTGGGCTATGGGTTACATTTAGATGTTCATCCATAATATTGTTTAAGACAAAGCCCGACTCTTCACTTATTGCACCTATTATGTTTGGAGAATATGGAGTTGTTGTTTTGGAAGCTACTGCTTTATAGTATATATTGTTTTCATTATTGTTATAAACAACAGATGAGACAATATCACCTGATTCAATACTTGTATCAAGGACATTAATATTTTCAGCAAGATCAGGGTCAGTACTTTGGATCAAGGTACTTTGTAGTGTCAATTGACCTCCGCTTGATAGCATTGCTACATCATCAGTTCCGGAAGTCCAACAAAAAGAATTAATGCTGCCTCCAGCGTTACATTGATTTGTTAAATTAGCATTTCTTCCAAATTGCCACGCTGTTCCACCTGTTGACCTAAATTCCGCTCCGTAAATGTCGCCAGCGGTGATCCTTCCTGAGGCATTTAAGGTGGTTATTCCAGTTAGGGGTCCGCCAAAAACCGCACCATCAGCATCAGTAAATTGTAAGCCAGTTGAGGCAGTATCATTCACAACTGCACCCCTCAAGGCTGCAGTATTTTGTACATAGACGGTACCGCTGTTAAAATATGCGCCACCCGGAGCAACAAAATATGAAGAGGCGGAAATGTAAGGATTGGCTGCGGAAAATCTTAAATTTCCCGATGTATCCTGCACTCCGGCAATCGAGACATAAGTGCCAGGGACATAGAGGTTCGCGCCGTTATAGAGGTCAACTCTGCCGGCTACTGTTGCATATACGCCGACGGAGTAGGTGGAGTTGAACCAGCCCGAGTCTCCTGAGCTTCTAAACCAGTTACTCGTATATACAGTATTGAATGTTGGACCACTGGTGGTTAAAACGGCTTGATTTAGATAAGTGGCAAAATTATTTCCATCCCAAAGATCTGCATCAAGTCCTGAAGTCGATCCATCGCTGCCCGCGGTCCAGATTTCGTTCCAAGCTGTCCAGCTACCGGCAGTACCATTATTAACTCTCATAGCTATTCTATTTGTAAAACCAGTCATACCGGTGGCAATTTGGCTTCCCCAAACGTTACCGTCAGATATGCCTCCTCGATGGCGATTATTTAATAAGTTATACCATGCAGCACCAAAAGGTGTGTTAGTGACTCCATTGATTGAAGATACTCCAGAGTAGCCGGTTTCCGAGTTAAAGTCGCTTGAAGCAAATACCTTTGATTGAGCAAACTGTGTTGAATCTATACTATCAAGAGTAGCTGCATCTACGGATGTTAATCCAGACCCAACACCGCTAAAAGAGCCCGCTGTTACGGCTCCTGTGTCTCCATTTAAGCTTATGTTGTTGGTTCCATCCCAAGTTCCCCCATAAAGATATATGTTTGAAGTAGTGGTTCCACCATTTGAACCCACGGCCAAATAACCAGTTGAACCAAGAATATTGCTTGTACCAAACCAAACTCCTGCAGTAAATGTGCTGCTTTGGTTAAGGCGTAGATAGGTATCTGTAGTAAGAAATATTTCTTTACTATTACCAGAAATTGCGCCAACAACATTGAGCGTCCCTGTGAAATTTGCAGCTGAAGAAATTGTCTGGCTGTTGATAGTACTAGAGGTGGAAATCGTGGTAATTCCTGATAAAGCTCCTGCAAAAGTAACATTGCCAGTTGTGCCTAAGGTGATTGCCGCTGAATTAGTAATTAAGCCATCGGAATAGGAATTAACTATATAAAGATTAGAGTCGCTGGCGCGGAAACCTATGTGTCCTGAACCAATACCTTGTTGCCATAAGAACAAGCTGGTAGGTGTTCCATTCGCATTGGTAACTGTTAGTCCGTTATCATACGTAGCAGGATTGGTGTCTGAATCTCCAAACTTTCCATAACCGACCACATCTAGTTTTAGATCGGGTCCCGTTGTCCCGATGCCGACGTTGCCGCCTTTTAATAAATTTATGCTTTGAGTTAATTGGCTGTCTCCATAATTTGTAATATATGTAAATGCGTTTGCAGGGGTAGCAGTATCAGATACAAATCCAAACTCAGTTGCGCCTCCCACAGCTGCACTTTTACCAACATAAAGGGAGGTGTATCTTCCGGCTGTCGCTGCTCCTGGATTAAGAATTCTTACCGTTCCAAGTTGATTAGAGTCAGCAGAAACTTGAACATCCAATCTGGAGCCTGGCGCCGTTGTCCCAATGCCTACATTGCCAGCATTAAGAATCGTCAATCGAGCATTTGAATCTGCTGGTCCAGTGCTTTGCGCATCTCCCGTAGCCGCCGTCCATACTTGGAAAATTCCACCAGAAGCCGCTCCCCACATAGTCGCCGCCGTAGCAGCTGTTCTTGTCCAACCAGAGGCGTATCCCCAAAGGTTCGACCCGTAGTAGGCTTGATTATCGGTCGTTGAGGTAACAGACGCACCAGCCCCCAACTTAGCTTGGAATTGAGTGTTAGTACCAGTAACATGCAGCCAAGCGGTAGGTGCTGTTGTCCCGATGCCCACACTCCCGGCTGTGGTTAAAGAAGTTGTGGATGCTGCAGGATCGAGGAAGTAAGCAGTATTATCTATATCATAATAGCTCGAAGTATCTACTCGTCCTGCATTGCTCACTTTAAATTTAGTTGCCCCCGAAGCTGAGGCTGTAAGTATATCCTGTGATTCTATTTGATCGAAGATTGCTAGAGCTTTACCGGTAGCTCCGAAAGAGAGAGGGCGAGTTACATGAAGTTCGGAAATTGGAGCAGTAGTTCCAAGGCCAACGTTGCCGTTGTTTTGGATTGTAAATTTTGCGTTAGTAAGAGAAGCAGTAGATGCATTGTGGGGGTTGACTATTTGACTTCCTATAACATATTTGCTTGCGTCGGTATCCGGCGTGCCTGCATACCATTCATACTGCCCACCAGAGACTGAATGATTAATAAACAAACCTGCATAATCATTTTGAGTTAATGATCTAATTTGCATAGAAGGAGTAGTTCCTTCTACATGCAACTGAGTAGTTGGTCCCGTTGTCCCGATGCCGACATTGCCGGTTCCTACTGTTTGAAGTAGTAGATAACCACTACCTTTAGAGTCAATTTTTAATGCCTCATTAGTGCCGGAAGAGATAGCAGATAACGCAACTCCACCTCCTGCGGCTGCACCTTTTATATTCACTCCAGTTGCTACAGATGCAGTAGAAGAATCTACATTAAATGTTGGATTTGTTGCGAGATTTGGACCTACGGTAAACGCGTTAGCATTGGCAACATTAACATAAAGAGCAGTTTGAGATCTTACCAAAGATCCGCTATCATTATTCAAATACAATACTCCGCTTCCTGCGGCATTCAAGACAAAGTTACTACTGCTATCTGCCCGTATACTTGCAACTGCTGATCCGTTAATTTGGAATTGTTGAACTGTTTGGCTCCCTCCCGATGGATTATCAAGAATAAGAACTGGTGTGGCTGTACCTGAGTTTGCAGATCCATACCGTACTGCTAGGGGTGCCCCTGGGCTTGTCGTCCCAATTCCCACGTTCCCCGTATTTATAAAGCTGTTTTCTCCTGCTGTTCCTGCCAAGTGAACTAAAGCGGAAGATGTGGCAGTAGCTCCCAGATTAAGCGAGTCTGTAATGTTTGCTGGAGCAAGAGCACCAAGAGCTCTTTGCCAATAACCGGAAGTTCCTGTTGTTGATCCCGCGATATTTCCTGAACAGGTTAAGTTTCCGGTTGAGTTAGCTATTGTGCATCCTGTTGCTCCTGATCCTCCTGCTATATTTACATCAGGAGTTCCGTCTGCCTGGAGATTTAAAGCAGTTGCTCCTGCATTAATTGTTGCAGAAGTTCCAAGACTTATGGTTGTAAGAGAGGAAGCTGTGAGAGTAGCAGTTCCTGAAAGAGTAAGAGCGGTGTTGGTAAGAGTTGTTGTTGCGCCCAAGGTTATTCTTGATACTGCTCCTGAGTCTAAGATATCGTTACCCGTAACTTGAAGATCATCCGCAATGATAGATTTAGTTCCTGTCCCGTCTATTGTTAAGTTTCCAGAGGAGTCTGTATTAAAGGTTGTATAGACTGTTCCATCTGTATATGTTGCTCTTATTTGACTTCCACCGATGGACAACACATCCAATGGTGAATCAGGACCTGTTGTTCCTATGCCGACGCTACCGCCTATATATAAGTTTCCATTGGCTGGGTTAAGTTCCATGCGATTCGTGACAGTTGTCGCATCATCAGAGGCCCACATCCAAGTCCATTGTGTATTGCTGTGGAAAATAGTCGAGTAAGCAGACCCAAAGGCGCTAGTCGGAACAGTCGTAGCACCTCTTGGGCTGTATCTTGTTCCGGCTCCACTTGTCAAGTTTTGGAAATAAATACCATATTGAGTGCTGTCCCCAGCATAGAACCGAAGCCCACCAGTTCTAGCATCCTTATCGTCAGAAAGACCTACGTTTGTTGGGCCACCATAAACTTGCAGTTTATTGAGCCCTGGATTTGTTGTCCCGATGCCCACATTGCCGTCAGATTTGAAATACATTGCCAATGTCCCATTTGCGGCTGCTGTATATTCGGCTGTATTATTTACATATATACTTAAAGCACCTCCTGCTGCTGTCTGTCCAGCTCTGATTTCATTTCCTGCATTATTTCCAAGAACAAGAACTCCAGTAGCGTCCGATTTCGCACCAAGCACAGTATTGTAATTAGTGGTGCCATAAGCTGAAGGTGATAATCTTAACGCAGGAGCAGACGCGTACAAATTTAACAAAGCGTTTGGCCCCGTAGTTCCGATGCCGACATTGCCGCCGGTTAATATAGTTAGTTGACCAGCGTTTGCTTCTCTGAATTCAAGCTTGCCACCGCTCGGTCTATTAATAAAGGTATCTGTGCCATTGGCTATAAGGGCATAATTAGCGCAGCCAGTCAAAGTTGAATGTCCACCTAATCCAGCATACGCACCACAGCCATAGTCACTTACATATAGATTTCCTCCTCCTGGAGTTGAAATTTGTAATTTCGCCGTTGGTCCCGTCGTCCCAATCCCCACATTTCCACTTCCATTTGGTGCAAGGAGAATATTTCCTGAAGTGTTGTAGGTTGATGAGCTGCCAATGGTTATTGTTCCTCTGTTGGTGGTAGCCAGAGTTCCATCTCCTGTGAGATAGAGTGCGTTGTTGCCAGAGTTGGCAGATATAGAAGCTGTTGGAGTACCACCTGCTACATTTAGGAAAGCAAACTTTGCTGAAGTTGTTGCAGATCCACCAATAAGAAGATCCAGAGTTGAGTTGATCGGGTAGAGTGCGCCTAGTGTTGAAGTCCAATAATTAGTTGAGGTTCCACTTGCGCAAGATCCAAAAACAGGGGTTGTACCACCAAGCAAACACTGAGTAGCTGATCCTGCAGTAACTTGAGCTAGGGCTCCTGAGGCATTTGTATACAAAGGCCCACCATTTGATGTAAAGGTAGAGAAGGTTATACCTCCTGAAGATGTTATTCCTGTGGCCGCTGCTATAGCTCCAGAAGAATTAACCTGGAATAGATCTCCGCTTCCCACGGTAAGAAGAGATAGAGGAGTTGTATCTCCGATTCCGACGTTGCCGCCGGCAAAAATTGCTGCGTAGTTTGTAGAAGAAGCACCGCTTTGAGCCTCAACATAAAGACCTACAGCGTTAGTAACATTAGCTGCTCCCTGGTTTGAAATAGAAACTCCGCGCGTGTTGGTGATTGGACCTGTAGCACCAGGAGTACCTGCCTGAATTGCATATCCAGAGGTAATTGTTCCGCCTGCCTGTATGCTGTGAACAGTACTGACTAAGCCAATGGCGTTTGCCAAAGTACCGGAGGCAACATTGTAACCGGTATTCCAGATACTGCCATAAATCGTTGCGGAAGTTAGATTAGCCGTAGTTCCAAAAGTGTCGGCATAAAGAGGGCCATAATAACTGGCGGTGGAAGCCGAGGCAGGAGAAAAAGTTGTGGACCAGTAAATGGTTGCAGAATTACCGGAAGTGTTGGTTTTGGCGGCAGTAATACCCATGTTTGTGGTACTTGAGGAAAGGGTACCTAAATTAAGCTGTATTCGCTGGTTAGCAGAGGTTTGCGGATTAGGAGTTATAGCTAAGTAACCGTTTGAGTCAGATCCAAAAGTTGCGTAGTTAGTGGTATCATAAGCAACTCTAAGTTGCGGGCTGGTGGTGGAGAGAACCTCGAGTTTATTATTTGGACTGGTTGTCCCGATGCCGACATTTCCCCCAGTTTGCAAATAAAGACTTGTGGATGAATTGCCTGGTTTAAACTGAATATCTCCAGTGGTGTCTCCTCCTATTACTAAGCTTTTATTAACCACAGATTGAATGGTTGGAGTTGTTCCATAAATCTTTAGCGCTCCAGAGATAGAGGCCGTACCTGCTACGTCGAGAAGAGCTGTTGGGGAGGTGGTACCGATTCCCACATTGCCATTATCTAGAATCGACATCATGGAGACATTCGAACTATTTCTAAACCAATAATTGGAAAATCCTGGCCTCCCAGACACAAAGTTCATGCCATGTGATGAACCAAACTCTGATCCGAAAAAATCGTAAACAATACGAGAAGTTGTATAACCCGCATAATCGACTTTAAAATCAATGCCAGTTGCCCATCCACCTGAATTATCAAGGGTTAGCGTAGGGTAAGCTCCGCTACCGGATTGCGCTACGTGTAACTTACTTAACGGTCCCGTCGTCCCGATGCCCACATTGCCCGTTCCATTTGGGGCAAGGAGTATATTGCCTGAAGTGTTGTATGTTGCCGAGCTGCCAATGGTTATTGTCCCCCTGTTGGTGGTAGCAAGCGTTCCGTCTCCTGTCAGATAGAGTGCATTATTTCCAGAGTTAGCAGAAATTGAAGCTACCGGAGTTCCACTGTTTATATTCAAAACTGCAAACTTAGCGCTTGTTGTTGCCTGACCTCCTACCAATAAATCAACCGTTGAGTTGTTTGGATAGATTGCTCCGTTTGCCTGCTGCCAGATACTATCTGGTCCTGTTGAACATGCTCCAAATACTGGAGTAGCGCCACCAAGTAAACACTGAGTAGAACTTCCAGCTGTTACTTGAGCTAATACTCCTGATGCATTTGTATACAAAGGTCCTCCATTTGATGTAAAGGTGGAAAAGGTGATAGTGCCGCTTGATGTCAGACCTGTAAGCCCGGAAAGGACTCCAGCATTGCTGAAGGTCATCGTAGTATTGCTATTGTTGAATGTAAGATTAGGTGAGGCTCCTGCACCAAGCGCTAATGCAGTTGCTTGAACAGTACCGTTATTAAGGTACACTCCGGGTCCTGTACCGCTTAGATAGATTTGAGGATTTCCAGAAAAAGTGAATCCGCCGGTTCCTGTTGTATTGAAGGTAGTTGATCCAGCACTATTAACCTGCCAGGTAGCATAATTAGATCCATCATACGCAACCCGCAATTGGGGGGTAGTCGTTGAAAGGATTTCCAAGCGATTATTTGGTCCCGTCGTCCCGATTCCCACATTTCCATTGTTCTGAACAAACAAAGCTGTTGCTAAACCCCCGTCTCCTCCGGGGCTTCTTTGAATATTAAGCGTTCCATTGTCAAGAATATTAAAGGTATGGGCAGTAGCAGCTCCTCTCAAAAAAAGGTTTGCGGAGATTGATGCAGAGCCCGTGACATCAAGGGCTGTGAGCGGCGTGGTATTACCAATGCCAACATTGGTGGAAGTAATAGTTACAGGATTTGCGCCTCCAACATTTACACTCAACTTATCTGTAGCATGGTTGTACACGAGACTACCGATTGCCGCACTTTGCGGGTCGCCAAAGACGAGGCCAGATTCAGCAGTGTTAGGCGTAAGAATGCTGACATAGGCGTTACCGTTCGATTCAATCGTAACCGGCGAGAGAATTGGAGTAACTCCTGAAGCACCAGCATACACATGTAACTTTGTAGAAGGCCCCGTCGTCCCGATTCCCACATTACCGCTATTTACTATTGAAAGCACTTCGCCTGCTGCACCTTCAGAAAATGCAAGACGCCCAACTGGTGTAGTTGCAGAAACAACTTGTTGAATCGTTCCGTCAAGAGCAACGGCACTGGAGCCATTCCAATATGTCCCCCTCAATCTTTGGAGCGTTGAAGGACGAGTCGTTGTACCAGCGTCAGCGTTCAGACCTAACAACTGGACTTCTGCGCCACTTACATCTCGGCCAAACGCATGGGTAACAGCTCTTCCATAGGAATAAATTACCTGGGTTGCGCCAGTATCGGCAAATCGAAGAAGTTCTCGTATTGTCCCGCCCGAATCTCTGATAAACAAGCCATTTTGTGCAGTTGCTCCGCTATCAATGAGAAGATTTCCCCCATTTACTTCAAGTTTTGCCCCAGGATTAGTCGTCCCAATCCCCACATTTCCAGACCCGTCTATTCTCATTCTTTCTGTTGGTATTGCGGCAGTACCTGCTGTTGAAAAGGCTAGTGCTCCTGTGTAGGTAGTAGCACCGTTATTGGTAAGAACTCCGGAGATAGAAGCTGTTGGTGTTTGGATAGCTCCTGTTCTATTAGCAGAGAATTGAATACCGGAGACATTATTAGTTGCTGTAGCATCATTGTTATACAGACTAAATAACTTTTTATCATTTGTTCCAAAAACTCCTCCTGATCCTGCAACCTCAAGGTTAGCAGTAGGAGAGGTGGTGCCGATGCCGACGTTGCCGCCATCGGGAGCTAATTGTATGTTATAGCTTGAAGAATAGGGGCGGATTATTGTATCCGAAAAGGAACCCCCATGGAAAACTGTTGTGTTAGCATTGTCCGTCTTGATGTCAATGGTGGGGGATGTGCCAATGATCACCGGATTTGCGGTACCAAGAGTCAATGTGCCGGAAATTGCTTGCAATAAGTTAGTTAGAAGGGTTGCTCTAATAAATAATCTATCGGCTGCGATATTTAAGTCTGGAGGACCTCCTAAGGGAGATGTGAAGTAAAATCTTGCATTTGCGCTGTTTGTCTCATCACGAAGGATAAGTGCATCTGCTCCACCGACTGTTGTATTTATTTGAAGCTTTGCTCCTGGCGCCGTTGTTCCAATTCCAACTCTGCTATTTACCGTATCAAAAGTGGTAAAAGCAGATCCTGCTTTATTATTTATATTAACTAGTCCTGTTGTTGTTCCTCCAAGAGTTAATGTCTGTCCAAGTGTGGTTTGAATGGAAGCTGCTTTGTCAAGAACTAGATCTCCGGAAAGAGTTGCAACTTGACTTCCTCTTGCGTTATTTATTCCTGTTATTGCAAACTTAGCGCTGGTTGTTGCCTGGCCTCCTACTAAAAGATCAACAGTTGAATTGTTAGGATACAGCGCTCCTAGTGTAGAATTCCAATATTGATCTGGTCCTGTAGCGCAGCTTCCAAAGACAGGAGTTGTTCCACCAAGCAGACATTGGGATCCTGTACCCACAGCAGTTTGTCCAATCAATCCTGTCGTAGCAGTATAGAGTATTCCCCCCGCATTGGTGTATGCTGCAGACGTAAGGGCTCCTGCGTTAGAAATAGTAAACTTAGCAACTCCACTTGCTGATGCAGTAAGTATATCTTGTGATTCAATCTGGTCAAATATTGCCAGAGCTTTGCCTGTGACGCCAGCTGATAAAGCGCGGGTAACATGAAGTTCGGAAATTGGAGCTGTTGTCCCTATGCCGACGTTGCCTCTAGCAACTCCTCCTGAAGTAATGCCAAGTAACACATTTCCTGCTGTTCCACTTCCACCTGCTGCGCCACCAACGAAATAGAGACTTCCACCTGCAGCATTGGTTGCTCCACCTGTCCCACCAGTAAGTGAGACATTGCCACCAACTGTAGCCAACGCCCCATTACCTGCAGTGAAAGTCAGTGCGCCAGCTGCACCACCTGTGCCTCCTACTGCACTGCCGCCAGAGCCTGCAGTAATAGCAATGGTTGAACCAGCTCCACCAGTGCCAACTCCAGTTGCAGCTCCTCCAGCTCCACCAGCAATGGATAATGCTCCTGCTGCTCCACCAGTTCCGGTAGCTGTTGTTCCACCTGCTTGAGATTGAAGTGTAACTGCACCTGAAGCGCCACCATTGGTTGATCCGGTATTATTAGTCCCCAGCCCAGTTTTGATCATAATGGCTCCAGTGTTTCCGAGGTTGGTTCCAGCAGGCACAATGCCTGTGGCAATCGTAATAATTCCTGAATCACCATTGGGTGAGCCGAATTGACCGGAGACGCCTTGACCTGAAGTAATATTGATTGCACCTCCACCATACGCCCCAACTCCCGCACCACCTGTAATATTAATAATTCCTCCAGATGCATTAGCGCCGTTTCCATTTGCTCCCAAGATATTGATAGCGCCGACTAATTGAGATGAAGCTCCGGATGTAATAGTCACCGAACCGCCAGTAGCATTCTGTCCTGCCTGTGATGATCCAGCAGTAATATTAATACTGCCTGCCGTACCTGCGTTACCAGTTGTACCACCATTGATATTGACAGTGCCACCATTTCCATAAGTTGATCCGGTAGCGCTGCCGTTTCCTCCAGCCAAAGTCAATGTTCCTCCTGCTCCACCAGTACCAGATGCAGAGGTCACTGCTCCTCCAGCTCCAGTGGTTATAGAAATAGCTCCTCCAGCTCCACCAATTTGGGTGCCAGAGGCTCCAGTTGCAGCTCCTCCTAAGCCTCCTGTTAAAGATAGGGCACTTCCTACGCCTGCTGTTTGTCCGGTTGTACCAGAGGAAGCTTGGCCTATTGTTCCCAAGACAGTTAAGATGTTGGAAGCATTGGTTCCATTACCCGCAGCAGACCCTAAAGCAGTACCAGCTAAGTTTAATCCTACTGTCGAAGTAGCAGCCAATATATCTAACTGAGCAGCAGGGCTTGTCGTTCCAATCCCCACATTCCCGGTTGCAAAAGTAGCAGCATAGTTATTGGTAGCACCTGTTGGTGCAGAGACAGATAGTCCATAGGCATTGGTAACTCCCGCAGCTACAGCTCCGGCAGCAATTCGAAGTCCATAGGCATTGGTAATTAAAGCACTGCTTGCTACTGTGGGTGCTCCTGCAATAGATACAGTATCGGCATTAGTAATGGTTAGAGCGGAAGCAGCGGATATGGTGGGCTGGCTAAAATTGGCAAATCTTTGGGTGGTATAGCCAGAAGAGATAGTCAAAGTTCCAGGTATAAAGTTTGTTGAAATGGTTTCAGATGACTGAGTTACCCCTGCAGTGTTCTTGACTATTAACTCTCCATTAGTAAAGTCTGAGGCATTTGGTGTACCAATTGCTATTGAGTAGGTAGTTCCGTTAAATGGAAATGCTAGATTCTGATTTCCTCCTGCATACACACCTAGGTTGCCTCCTGATTGAATTGTATTGCCAAATCCAGTATTAGCACAGGTTCCAATACACAAAACTGAGGTGCCACTGATTAAAGCTGCTCCATTTACTTCTAATTTTTGTGAAGGTGCTGTTGTTCCAATTCCCACGTTCCCTGTTCCATTTGGAGCAAGAAGTATATTTCCAGAAGTATTGTATGTAGAAGAGCTCCCAATAGTTATTGTTCCTCTGTTGGTAGTAGCCAGAGTCCCATCTCCTGTTAGGTAGAGTGCATTATTACTACTGTTGGCAGAGATAGAAGCAACTGGTGTTCCAGAGTTTATGTTTAAAACTGCAAACTTAGCACTGGTTGTTGCCTGTCCTCCAAGTAATAAATCAACTGTAGAGTTATTTGGATAGATAGCTCCGTTTGCCTGCTGCCAAATACTATCAGGACCAGTTGCACAAGATCCAAAGACAGGAGTAGTTCCTCCTAAAAGACACTGGGTAGAACTTCCTGCTGTAACTTGAGCTAGTTGTCCACCCGTACCAGTTGTATATAGTACGCCACCGTTTGAAGTAAAGGTGGAGAAGGTGATTGTGCCAGCGGCTGAAAGGTTATTTAATCCTGTTACGCTTTGGCTATTACCCGTAACAGCACCTGTAAGGGTTAACGCTCCCAGTCTTAATGTTCCGCTTGAAGCTGAAATATCATGGTTGCCAGTTCCTGAAAAGGTTATTCCAGCTCCGTTTCCGCTTAGAGATATTCCAGTTGTGCCTGCAATTGAAGAATTACCTGCAAGAGTCTCATTTCCGCTATTATCAATTGTAAATTTAGCAGTTCCACCACTTGAAGCGCTAATGATTGGACCTGTTGATGTTTGATTGATGGTAACTGCTGATTGACCGCTGCTCGTAGCTAGAACCGCGAATAGATCATTAACTTCTACAGCTCCTATTGCTGTTGCTATGTTGTTACTGTTTGTGCTATTTAGTATAGGTTTTTGCAAATCTATCTTTCCAAGATCATCTGTGGTAATTTGGACATTTGCGTCTGTTCCTGTGTTAGTTGTTAAAAGTAGTGGTTGCCCTGAAAGCTTAAACTGGCCTCCGGAAGCACTAAAGGAAGGATTAGCAGTGCCTCCAATAGTTAAGTTACCGGATGAGTCCAAAGCCAGGACTACGTTGCTTGTGCTTGCGCCAACCGCTGTAATTGGAGGAAGGCCCTGCAAGGTTTCTGAATTGGTTGCATAAGCAACTGTTGCAAGCTGCTGTCTGGGAGTAAGTTCAGGAGTTACTTCAATAGTTACTCCTAAATACAGAGCTGCATTTTCAGAGAAAAGAGTAGAGGGAATGCTTGTAACATTACCTAAGATTGCATTAAATATTCCATCAACATCAGGAGTAACAGGATCTACTTCCTGCCATAAAAGAGCTGATCCTGAGGATGTAAGATTGTTATATATCGCAAACCTGATGTTTGTATTAGAAGTAATCGGGTTATCGTTATTATCCGTAAGTCTTCCCTGGAAGGATAGTATTCTGGGCGGGGCAGTGGGTAAGGCAGCCAAAGCAGGCTGGTTTTGCGGTTTTGTAAAAAAGGAATTGTAAATACCAAAACCAACAGCAGCCAGGAATATGACTAAGACTGCAAAGTGAAAGTAATGGGTAATTGCATATGAATGATATCTTTTATACCAGTTTGGTCTTGTGTATCTTAAGTGAAATATTACTTTTTGAAGAGAGCTAAAAGACTGAGTAGAAAGCTTAAAAGGTGCGTAAATCTGCTTTGAAATGTTTTTTATGCCTAGTAAATCATGCGCAGTTATGTTTTTGGTAATCAACGTTTGAGGTCCTTTTTCAAAAATCGGTTGGCCTCTTAGTTTCCAAACTGAATATTGAATCTTTGAAGCTATTTTAACAAGCGGAGCAATGAATACAGTATCAAATCCCAAGGTTCCAGCCTGTGAAAATTTTTGCATTAGCCTCAGAGGAGGGAATTTAGAGTATTTATTAGAGGGATTTGTTAAATCTAACTGATCTGCAGTAATTTCCTCTTTAGATGGGATATATAATTTTTGTTTAGCTTCGTTTATATTCTCAATTGAAGCTATATTCTGTGTCAAAAGACCGTTCTCTTGAGCAAAGGAAAGATATTTTCTAAGGGAAGACAGCTTTCTGTTTACTGTTGCAGGAGAAAATGCGTCATTTTTTATGAGCCTTTGTTTGTATTCCTCTACGAATTCTTTACTTAAGCGGTTTATTAGAAGATCATTATCAAGACCGGTTACTTCTCTAGCCCAAAGCACAAATTGTTTTACGTCAATGATATAGTTTTTAATAGTAAGATGCGCTGCGTTATTGACAAAAAGATTGTTTTTAAAGTCTTTTAGTCTCCAAACATCTTTCTCTTCCTTTTTATTAATTACAGATTCTTCAAAAGGATCTATGGTCATTTTACCCTCAGTTTTTAAATATTTGAAGAATTTTCTAAGGGAGGATAAATGTCTTTGCATTGAAGCTGGTGAAAATGTTTTTTCGAATTCAGTCCTGTACTGCTCAAGAGTGGAATTTGTAATAGGAGAAGTTAAGATAGTTCCATATTGTTTTTCAAACCATTTAACAAAATGATTAATATCCGAAAGATAGTTTTTTACTGTTACCGGCGCAGGTTTGACTTCCTGTGAAAATAGATAATTTTTAAACTGTTCTAATAAGTTCATTTAATAACCCCGTAACTCAAATTGTGAAAAAGAGTAGGCAGGCACGAGATTATACGGATTATACGGATTATACGCTGACGAAAAGAAATTTTTACTCATACTATTAGAATAGATAATTTTCAAAAACAAAGTCAAGGACCTAGAGTATTTAGCCTTAAATATATTTGATATAGTTATATATATTTGCTATTTCCCTAAGTTTATGTGAAAAGCACATTCAATAATTTTGTTTTAACGCACAGAAGTTTTTCTATAAAGCTCATCAATGTACAAAATAAGTAATCATAATATATCAAAAGATTACAATCCTAGAATATTGTCAGTTGATATATTCTGAGCCCTATGATTAATTATTAAAGGGTTTTTGATAATAAAGAACTTTTAAGACTTATTAAACTTCTAAAAATACTTAAAACACAACTGGGCTTTAACAAATAATTTGGCAGATAAGAAAACTAAGTGATAAGGTTTTTAAATGAGCTTTTTGGATTGATATAAGTGGATTTTTTAATTTCTAATTTACAATAAATGATTCAATGTAGAATTTAATCAAAATTGCTTTATTGCTGAATTGATCGGAGCATTACTCTTGCTAGATCAAGCCTCGCAGGCTAACAAACTATGAAACAGTTTAATAATATAACAATTACTTAGTAGCACATATTTACTATTTTCCAAAAATAAGGCTACTTCTTTTTATCCATTATTTGAGTAACCTTGGGAAAATAATTGCTTTGGTCAATGGTGGTAAATTTATGAGGAAGCGGAAAAATATCTTTATTACCGCCTTGCCCTTGTACTTTCATCTCAACGCATTGGTATTTTTTGTAATAATCCTCAATCACCAAATCAACCTCTTTCCCGCCATACTCTCGGTAGAAATAGAGGTTTCGTTGTACGCCAGTATTTTTTCGCTGTTTCTCAATTTCAAGAATAATGAAATTTTCAAATAAACCGCCTTGATCGGGTCTAAGCTTGGTCTCCCGAAAATCTTTCACCAAAGCATTTCTAATACCTAGATCGTAAAAGTAAAGCTTTCTATTCTCAGATACTGCTCTTCTGGCGTTGGTTTTAAAAGAGGGTAACGGAATTAAAATATAGTTTTTAATAAAAATCTCAATATAGTTGGCAACAGTAATCCCATTTGACCCCAAACTAGCTGCAATTTCTCGAATTGAAACCTCCGAACCCAGTTGAAGCGCAATTTTAGTCAAGATATCCTCAACCAACTTTTTATTTTTCAGTCCATAAATATCAACCACGTCTTTTAAGACATAGGTTTGGACTATGTTTTCGAGTAGCTTCATTTTATCCTCATCTGAGAGTGCATCAGTTGTATATACCTCAGGATATGAACCAAAGATTTGTAGCTTTTCTAAAAGCTTTTTTTCGAAGTTTTTTTCCTCATATGCCGGTAGGTTACTGTTTGCTTTAATCTCATTAAGAGAAAGAGGTAAACAGTAGTGTTGGGTAAATCTGCCTGCCTGGGTATCAAATTCATCACCCTTTTGCCTTAGCTCACTGCTGCCGGTGGCGATTACTTTAATCTTAAACTCATCATAGAGTAGCTTCAGTGCTACAGTAGATTGAGGATAGTTCTGTACTTCGTCTATTAAAATAACTTTATTCTCAGTTGTTAGTTTTTCAAGAATGTCCCGATCCGGTGCAAACAAATTATGGTCTGAGGAATAATCAAAGTTAAAAATCCTTACTCCTAATTTTTGAGAAAGCTGTTTTAGGAGCGTTGTTTTCCCGGAACGCCTGGGCCCCCAAATATAGAAGGTTTTATAATTTTCCCCTTTTAAATACTCTTCTATTTTATCTTCTACCGTGCGTTTAAACATAATCTATACTTTGCATTTTACTATTAATTTGCAAATTGTCAATATTCAAATTAGTGTTATTTTGCAAAGTGTCGTTTTCCACACTACTATTAATTTGTAGTTTTTAGGCTCAGGTTATCCTTAAAGTTAAACTCTAAATCAATATCGTGTGCTTCACGGTACCTTTTGATAATATTAACAAATACGGCCCCTTTGTTTTTTTAATCTTTCCCTCCCGTGATGTCCCTTTAATGCTTGAGAGCATCTCAAAAATAACCGGCTGGGGTACTAATTACTCGGAAACAACCTAAACTTTTCAAACAAAGAAAAAATCTTAAGAAACTGGCAAGTGGTTAAAAAAGATAAGCAAACAGAGTATTCAAGGATATATTACAAAGAGGACGTATCTGATAAAAGCCTTGAAAAGGCTATAAAAAAACTCCCTTTCTTGCAAGTTTTTCTTAAAACCTGAGGAAATTTATGTAAATTGCAAATGACCACTATTTTCGCCATAATTAATTAATAGTGAAAAAAATCCTACCCATTTTTCTAATAGGAATATCTGTAGTTCTTGGTTTATTATATACAAAAAATGTATTAGCTCAGTATAAACTGCCTAAAGGAAGTCATAGCGTAACTGTTTCAGCAAGGCTTGGAGACTTCTACCTAAATCTTTCCGGCTATATTGCTCCTTTTGCCTCAATAGTTCTGTATTCAGATGGTATTTATCTAAGAGCAACTACTGCGGATCAATTTGGTTATTTTACGATCTCTGAGGTATTGATAAAACAAGGATTTTCCAGGTTTTGCTTTGATGCTGTGGATTTTAAAAGACTGGGTGAGTCATACAGCTGCATGAAGATACCGCCTGCAAAGGGAAACGTTACCATAAAAGACATATTTTTACCTCCAACTCTTGGTTTATCAAGAACGACAATAGCGGCAGGATCTTCAGCTGTTGCTTTTGGTTATTCTATGCCTAATGCTTTAGTAACTCTTCATTTCGGAGATAAGACATATACCACTTATGCTGATAGTACAGGCTACTATCAATTTGTGATTAAGGATGTAAAAGCAGGGGTTTATAAGCTTTATTCAACAGCAACTTTAAACGAAAAACCCTCTCTTGATCCTGAGAAAAAACTAACTCTTAAATCTTTATCGGGGTGGGAGCAGATTTTAGAGTGGTTAAAAAACCTGTTGAATAAGATTTGGCAGTTTATGACCAGTCTTTCCTTTGGGCCACTTTGGCTTGCCATACCAATCATTATCCTCATTATTATACTCATCCTTAAGCTTTGGCCGGAGAGATTTACTTTTCTTTATAGAAACAGACTTATTATCTTTTTTACTAAAGCTTTGAAACGAAAACACCCATTGCATCACAGATACTTTGTGGGGTATTAAGGTTAATTTGCCACTTGCAAAAATATATCAAAACATTATAATTATATTATATGAACAAAACTACTCTTCAAGTACCAATAAATAAAGATTTAAAAATCATCGCCGAACAGGTTGCTATATCTCAGGGGTTTTCATCTCTGCAGGAAGCAGTTAGGTTGTTTTTAAATAAACTGGCTCAAGGCTCAATGAATATAACCTTTGAAGAAACTACTCAGCTATCAACCAAAGCAATAGATAGGTATAACAGTATAGCTGATGATATTGACAAAGGAAAAAATGTTTATAAAGCAAATGATGTTTTAGATTTAATGAAAAAGTTGCATAATGCGTCTTAAATATACTAAAAACTTTCATAAAAGCTACTCAAAGCGGATTGGAAGAAATAAAAATCTTGATAAACGGTTTTACGAAAGACTTCAGCTTTTTATTCAAAATCCTCAGAATTTAATTCTTAAAGACCATAAATTAACTGGAGCAAGGAAACAATTTCGAGCTTTTTCGGTAACTGGAGATATTCGGGTTATTTATTACATTGAAAAAGAAACAATTTATCTTATCGATATTGGAAGCCACAATCAGGTATATTAATTTTAAATATAAGAATATACTTATATTGTTATGGGAAAGATTACAAAAGCTGATATAAATAAGCTTAAGCAATTAGCAAAAGATCTTAATTTACCTAAAACTTCTTATGAAGAAAGGGAAAAAAGATATAGAAAGCATTTAATGAAGAAATTTGGCAAAAATATTTCTTGATACTAAAAAGAATATTATTTCTTTCTATATCTAATACTTGAGCCTTGGCCTATTCTTTCAATTTTATTAATCTTAAGTAACTTATTTAAAACCTGGTTAACAGTAATTCTCGCTATTTGTACCTGCTTAGCTATCTGAATAGGCGATGCCTCGTCCACTTCCTGCAAATATTGCCAAACGGCAAGCTGTTTTGGAGATAGTAACATCTCGATATTCTCGCTTGTCATAAGTTCTATAGCCATTTGAGACTGTGTTAGAAGTAGTTTTAGGAAAAAATTAAGCCAAAGCAAGACATCTTCTTTTTTGGTTTTAAAAGTCTTTTGACTGTTTCTTAGGGTTAGATAGTAGTCTGGTTTATTATCCTCAATCAGTTTTTCATGGGAGACGTAGGGCATATATAGATAGCCTTGTTTTATAAGCAGTAAATTAGTTAAAATTCTTGAAAGTCTGCCGTTTCCGTCTTCAAAAGGATGGATATTAAGAAATTCAACTATAAAATTTCCGATAAGTAGCAGCGGATGATGTTTTTTATTCTCTAAAGACTGGTTTGTCCACTCGACGAGTTCATTCATTTCTTTTGGGGCTAGATAGGCTTTTGTGGTGTCAAAGAGTATTCCCATATCTGCTCCCTTTATATCTATCATTCTAACCTGGTTTTCTTTACTCTTATACTTTCCTCTGTGCAATATATCTTTTTCTACATACTTAAGGAGTTCCTGGTGGAAATGCTTAATAGTGCTTTCATTTAGTTTTAAACTTTCCCAAGAGTCAAAAGCATTACTTAGTAATTCGAAATATCCTTTAACTTCGGCCTGATCACGATTGCTAAGCTTTTCTATAGATATCCCACGTATTAGCTTTTCTATTTCTTCATCGTTAAGTTTTCCTCCCTCAATACGGGTCGAGGCTCCGGTGGAGGTAACTAAGACTGATCTTTTAAGTCTTTTCAAAAACTCAGGACTAAGCCTTGCTCCCGCACTCCATTTGCCCTTAAGTTCATCTATTTGAGCTATTTTAGACCATACCTCATTGGGAATTTGCTTTAATCTTTGATCAAAACGGGTTATATTGTTCATATATAGGATTATATATGATTATATAGGGGTAAGTCAAGAAATTTGTTAAAATTAGTTTATGGGTTACTTAGGTTAAAGCACAATTGGTTGTATATGACTAAGGGGTACATTATTTATTCTCTGAGTCACCCTTGATGATCCCTCAGATATTTTCTCCTGTATTGTTTGCTGAGAATAGGGGACATAAACGGTGGCTGTATCAGTATTTCTATTTGGTCTATATAGAACAACTTCACCCGGGCAAAGGTTTACTGGTAGACAAGTGGATGGTATTTGGGGATCTACTATTCCGATCTGTCTTGGATTTCTGTGCTCAACTAGCTCCTATCCCGTCAAGACAAGAAAATAGAAGGATATAATGTAATCTATTGACAAGGATTTGTCAGCATAGGATAATGCAAGTAAAGGATGTTCCAAAAATGAAAAATAAACTTCTTTTCAATAATACATATAAGTCTGGTGTTGTTTCTTATGTTGCTCTCCCTGAAAAAAATAAATATTTAGGAGTTTGTTTGCAGTTTGATCTAATAATTGAAGCAGATACTTTAAAAGAGGCTCAAGAACATATTGTGGATTTATCTCGTGGATGGTTAGAGAATGCGATTAAGAACAAATTATCTGAGGAAGTACTTAATAGACCAGCCCCAAAAAAGTATTGGAAATTATACGAAAAATTAAAAGAGGCAGAAGAATTATTAAGAAAGAAACAGACATACCCCAAAATTGCAGGAGTTGGTAGCGTTAGGTCTTATACCCCACAATTTCCTCTAAATTTTGCATGAGAAATAACGAGATTGTAAAGAAGTTAAAAAAAATAAAATTTAAAGAGGGAATTAGAACAAAACACTATACGATTTGGAACTGCCCTTGTATGGGAAAAAATCACCCAGTCAATGTAGGTAATCAACCATCAAAAGAATGTTATTTCCAGGGTTTTAAAAAACAATTAGATATACATTATAAAGATTTTGGCAAAATATGAAGCAAGGAAAATTTCAAGTGTTTCCCTAAGAGCTATTTTTATCTGGTACTTAGCTTAAAGACCAATTGGCCTTATGTGACTTAAGGGAACATTTCTTATTGTTTGCACCACATCCAAACCCTGAGCTACTCTTTCTTTGATTGTCTCTTGGGAATAGGGTACATAAACCGTTACCATTTCGGTTTTTGGATCCTTTATAAAAAGTACTACTTCTCCCGGACAAAGGTTTACTCGTAGAGAAGTGGATGGTATTTGGGGATTAACTATTCCGATCTGTCTTGGATTTCTGTGCTTGACTAACTCTCTGCTTGTTAAATAAGCGTTAGC
>Ga0209726_10003049_pt1 | contig 23554 bp, 19 predicted proteins | sample Subgrocontami54m_FD_187453 | JGI IMG/M metagenome (GOLD analysis project Ga0209726, IMG submission 187453) | Subsurface groundwater microbial communities from S. Glens Falls, New York, USA - GMW46 contaminated, 5.4 m (SPAdes) (version 3) | ecosystem: Environmental > Aquatic > Deep subsurface >... | reverse complement strand
ATTCCCGACGCCCGAGCCGCCGTAGTACGTCGCATCGGTGTTCAGCGCCTCGCGCCACCGGCAGCACACCGGCATACCGAGGCGGTAGTCGTAGCGCGGCATCGGCGAGAGGTTCAGCACGCAGACGAGCGGCTTCTCGGCCTGCTCGTCGATCCGCGCGAACGCGACGACGTTGTTCGCGGCATCGTTCGCCTCGAGCCAGCGGAAGCCGGCGGGGTCGAAGTCGACCTCCCACAGCGCGGGTGTCGCCTTGTACGTCCGGTTGAGGTCGCGGACGAGCGACTGCACGCCTTGATGGTCGGCCTGCTCCAGCAGGTCCCAGTGCAGCGAGCCGTCGTGGTTCCACTCCTGCCACTCGGCGAGCTCGCCGCCCATGAAGAGCAGCTTCTTGCCGGGATGCGCCCACATGTACGCGTAGAGCGAGCGGAGGTTGGCGAACTTCTGCCAGCGGTCGCCGGGCATCTTGTCGAGCAGCGAGCGCTTTCCGTGCACGACCTCGTCGTGCGAGAGGGGGAGGATGAAGTTTTCGCTGAAGGCGTACATGAGTGAGAACGTCAGCGTGTGGTGGTGGAACCGGCGGTAGACCGGATCCTTCTGGAAGTACGTGAGCGTGTCGTGCATCCAGCCCATGTTCCACTTGAAGCCGAAACCGAGCCCACCGACGTATGTGGGCTTCGACACGCCGGGCCACGCAGTCGACTCCTCTGCCGCGGAAATGACGCTCGGCTCGCTCGCAAAGAGCGCGATGTTCATCTCCTTGAGGAACTCGACCGCGTCGAGATCCTCACGCCCGCCGAACTCGTTCGGCACCCACTCGCCCGCCTTGCGCGAGTAGTCGAGGTAGAGCATCGAAGCGACGGCGTCGACGCGGATGCCGTCGGCGTGATGCTCCCTGACCCAGTAGAGCGCGTTCGACAGCAGGAAGTTCTTCACCTCGCTGCGACCGAGGTTGAACACGAGCGTGCCCCAGTCGGGATGCGCACCGCGCCGTGGATCGGCGTGCTCGTACAGGTGCGTGCCGTCGAACGTGGCGAGCGCCCAGTCGTCGCGCGGGAAGTGGGCCGGCACCCAGTCGAGGATCACGCCGATGCCCCGAGCGTGCAGCCGGTCGACGAGTGTGCGGAAGTCGTCCGGCGTGCCGAAGCGCGACGTCGGCGCGTAGTACCCGGTGACCTGGTAGCCCCACGAGCCCGCAAACGGATGCTCCATCACGGGCATCAGCTCGACATGTGTGAAGCCCAGGTCTTCGACGTAGTCGCCGAGCTCGTCCGCGAGCTCGAGATACGTGAGCGGCCGGTTGTCCTCGAGCGGGTTCCGCCGCCACGAGCCGAGGTGCACCTCGTAGATCGAGATCGGCGCGCGCAGCATGTCGCTGCGCGCACGCTCGGCCAGCCACCGCTCGTCGGCCCATTCGTGCTTCGAGCGCCAGACGACCGAGGCCGTCTCGGGCGGGACCTCCGTGTGAAAGGCGAGCGGGTCGGCCTTGATGCGCAGCCGTCCTTCGCGCGTGCGGATCTCGAACTTGTACTTCGAGCCGTCGCCGACGCCGGGCACGAACAGCTCCCAGATGCCGGACGACCCGAGCGAGCGCATCGGATGCAGGCGGCCGTCCCACGAGTTGAAGTCACCGACGACGGCGACGGACCGCGCGTTCGGCGCCCACACGGCGAACGCCGTGCCGGCGACGCCGTCGACGTCGCGCACGTGCGCGCCGAGCTTCTCGTACAGCTCCTCGTGGCGGCCCTCCATCGCAAGATGGATGTCGAGGTCGCCGAGCGTCGGCAGGAACGCGTAGGGGTCGCGCAGCGTGTACGTGCTCCCGTCCGGATACTCGACCTCGAGCTCGTAGACGATCGGAAGCGTGGCCTGCGGCAGCAGTGCTTCCCAGAGCCCCGACGGATCCTTCAGCCTGGCCTCGACCGAGCCACCGGCCTGCTGCACGCGCACGGCCAGCGCCTCGGGCCGGTAGGCGCGCACGACGACGCCGCCCTTCGTCTCGTGGGCGCCGAGGGTGCCATGGGGGTTCGCGCCGAGCTCGATCACCGCGTGGCTGCCGCCTGCTCGATCAGCCGCTGTATGCCCGCGACGGGGATGCCTACCCATTCGGGACGGTTGTCGAGCTCGTAGCGCAGCTCGTAGACGGCCTTCTCGAGCTCGTACACCGCGAGCAGCCGCTCGATCGCGACCTGTCCCGACGGCAACAGCGCCGGGTCGATCGTCTCGAAGTAGCCGGCGAGGAACTGCTCTCGCGCCCGCTCCTCCCAGCCGTCCGGCATGTCGGCGCCGCGCATGACGGACGCGACGGTGGCCGCGTACGCGAACGAGCGCAGCATCCCGGCGACATCGCGGAGCGGCGATCGCTTGCGGCGGCGCTCGGCGAGCGAGCGGGCGGGCTCCCCTTCGAAGTCGAGGATCACCCAGTCGTCGCCCGCCCAGAGCGCCTGTCCGAGGTGGTAGTCGCCGTGCGTCCGAATCGACTTGCCCGCCGAGCCGGCGTGCGTGAGCATCCGCAACTGCTCGCGCACCTCTTCGCCGCGACCGAAGATCGGCGCGATCCGCTCGTCGTCGTCGGGGAGGTCGACGAACATCCGCTCGATCTCCTCGTCGACGGTAGCGGTGAGCAGGCCGAGCGCCTCGACGCTCGGTGTCTCCGGACAGAAGGACGGGTCGTTCGGGTCGGACGCGAGCGTCGCGTGCATCGTCCCCGTCACGGCGCCGAGCCGCCGCAGGCGCGCGAGGAACGCATCCGGGGCGCTGCCGATCTCCTCGAGGGCGAGGTCCCAGCCGTCGACGCCGCCGCGCACGAACTCCTGAAGGATCCCCAGCGTCGCGCCGACGGGCCCGCCGGAGTACTGGTACCAGCCGCCGAGCGGCGCGATGTTCGCGAACCCGTTCTCCGTGAGGAAGCGGAGGATCTCGAGCTCGGGGTTGATGCCGGCCTCGAGGCGGCGAAACGCTTTGAGGATCAGCTCGTCGTCGAACACGATCGACGTGTTCGACTGCTCCGCGCCGACCGGGCGGGCCTCGCTCAGCTCACGTCCGAGGCCCGCGAAGCCTTCGACCGGGCGGAACTCCACGATCCCGTCGGCGCCCTGCAGGGTCAGGCCGGAGCGCATCGCGCTCACGAGCTCTCGCGCGAGCTGCGGCTCGTCCAGGCCGTCCAGCTCGAGCTCGCCGTCCCGGAGCGCGTAGAGCAGCTGGTAGATGTCGTGCGAGCCCGTCTCGTAGCCCAGCTCGACGAGCGCCAATGCGAATTGCGGCTCGGCGGTACGCAGCACGACCGAATCGAGCACGTGCGCGTGCAGGACGGTGCGCGACTTCGATCCGTACCAGCGCTGCCGCGTGACGTAGTCGATGAGGGTCTGCTCGTCCAACCTCAGTGCTCCTTCCTCAACTGGAACCAGAAGAACCCCCGCGGCGCGAACGTCAGCAGATACGGCAGCTCGCCGATCGCCGGGAAGCGCGTGCGCCCGAGCATCTCCTCGGGAACCATGCCGTCGAAGTCCGAGAGGTTGAGCTCGACCGCCTGCGCCGAGCGGGCGACGTTGTGCACGCACAGCACGATGTCTTCTTCCCAGCGCCGGATGTGCGCGAAGATCCGCGGGTTCTCGGGGCGGAGCGGCTCGTACGTGCCGAGCCCGAACACCGGATGCTCCTTGCGCAGCGCGATGAAGCGGTGCACCCAGCGCAGCAGCGACGTGGGGGTACGCAGCTGCGCCTCGATGTTGACCGACTGGTAGCCGTAGACGGGATCCATCAGCGGCTGCAGATACAGCTGTGCCCAGTCGGCGCGCGAGAAGCCGGCGTTGCGGTCGCCCGTCCACTGCATCGGTGTGCGAACTCCGTCGCGGTCGCCGAGGTAGACGTTGTCGCCCATGCCGATCTCGTCCCCGTAGTAGAGGACCGGTGAGCCCGGCAGGGAGAAGAGGATCGCGTGCATCAGCTCGATCTCGTCCCGGCCGCCCTCCAGCAGGGGCGCCAGGCGGCGGCGGATGCCCAGGTTGATCTTCATGCGCGGATCCTTCGCGTACTCCTCGTACATGTAGTCGCGCTCCTCGTCGGTGACCATCTCGAGGGTCAGCTCGTCGTGGTTGCGCAGGAAGAGACCCCACTGGGCGTTCCGCGGGATCGGCGGCGTGCGGTCGAGGATCTCGTACATCGGCGTCGCGTCCTCACGGCGGACGGCCATGAACATGCGCGGCATGACGGGGAAGTGAAACGCCATGTGACATTCGTCGCCGTCGCCGTCGCCCATGTAGGCGACGACGTCCTCCGGCCACTGGTTCGCCTCGGCGAGCAGCACGCGGTCGGGGTAGCGCGCGTCCACCTCGGCGCGAACGCGCTTGAGGTACTCGTGCGTGCGCGGCAGGTTCTCGCAGTTCGTGCCGTCCTCTTCGTAGAGATACGGCACGGCGTCGAGCCGGAAGCCGTCGATCCCGAGGTCGAGCCAGAAGCGCAGGACGTTGAGCATCGCCTCCTGTACCTCCGGGTTCTCGTAGTTCAGGTCCGGCTGGTGATGGAAGAAGCGGTGCCAGTAGTACTGGCCGCGCACCGGGTCGAACGTCCAGTTGGACGGCTCGCTGTCGATGAAGATGATGCGCGCATCGCGGTAGAGCTCGTCGGTGTCCGACCAGACGTACCAGTCGCCCTTCGGCCCGGACGGATCGGTGCGCGACTCCTGGAACCACGGATGTTCGGACGACGTGTGGTTCATGACGAGGTCGGCGATCACGCGGATGCCGCGCTGGTGCGCCTGATCGACGAACTCCTTGAAGTCGTCGACCGTGCCGTAGTCGGGATGCGTCGTGAAGAAGTCGGCGATGTCGTAGCCGCCGTCCTTGAGCGGCGACTGGTACATCGGGAGCAGCCACACGCAGTCGACGCCGAGCCACTGGAGATAGTCGAGCTTGTCGATCAGCCCGCGGAAGTCGCCGGAGCCGTCGTCGTTGCCGTCGAAGAAGCCGCGGATGTGGATCTCGTAGAAGACCGCGCGCTTGAACCACTGCGGGTCGCGCTCGAACCACTGCTCGCTCATGCGTGTGTCACCGTCATCCGCCGATCCTCAGGACGTGGCTCTGGCCGGGTGCGAGGCGAACGTAGTTGCGGCCGATGTGCCATGTCCAGTCGGCGCCGTCCCCCAGATCGCCCACCGCGAGGAGGTCGCGGACGCGATAGGCGGGCGGCAGGCCGGTCGAGACCGGCAGGATGCACACCCCTTCCTGCGTCGCGAAGGGATCGATGTTCACGACGACGACCACCATGTTGTCGCCCGTCCGCTTGAGGTAGGCGAAGAGACTGTCGTTCTCGGTCTCGAGGAACGTGAGGTTGTCGAACTGCTGGAGCGCCGCGTTGCCGCGCCGCGCGCGGTTGAGCGCCGCGACGAGCGGCAGCAGTGGGCCGTCGAGCGCGCGCTTCTTCACCTCGAACTTCTCCGAGTTGAGGTACTCCTCCGAGCCCGGCGTCGCGGGCACGTTCTCGACGTGCTCGTACCCGGAGTAGATGCCGTACGACGGCGACAGCGTGCCGGCGAGGACGAGCCGCGCCTCGAACGCGGGGCGGCCGCCGGCGACGAGGTACTCGTGCAGGATGTCCGGCGTGTTCGCGAAGAAGTTCGGGCGGTACGTCTCTTTCCACTCGAGCAACTGCGCGATGAGCTCGAGCAGCTCCCAGCGCGTGTTCTTCCACGTGAAGTACGTGTAGCTCTGGGCGAAGCCGACCTTGCCGAGCGTCGTCATCATCGCGGGGCGCGTGAACGCCTCTGCAAGGAAGATCACGTCGGGATGCTCACGGCGCACGTCGTCGATCAGCCACTCCCAGAACGGCGCAGGCTTCGTGTGCGGGTTGTCGACGCGAAACACGGTGACGCCGCGGTTCACCCACGTGAGGACGACGTCGCGCAACGCCTCCCAGAGACCCTTCCAGTCGTCGGAGTCGAAGTTCACGTTGTAGATGTCCTGATATTTCTTGGGCGGGTTCTCCGCGTACTTCAGCGTCCCGTCGGGCCTGCGGTTGAACCACTCGGGGTGCTCCTCGAGCCACGGATGGTCGGGCGAGCACTGGATCGCGAAGTCGAGCGCGATCTCGATGCGATGCTTCTTGGCGGCTGCGACCAGCTGCTCGAACTGCGCCGTACTCCCAAGCTCGGGATGAAGAGCATCGTGGCCGCCCGCCTCGGAGCCGATCGCCCACGGGCTGCCCGGATCCTTCGGCCCCGCCTCGAGGGTGTTGTTGCGCCCCTTCCGGTTCGAGCTGCCGATCGGGTGGATCGGCGGCAGGTAGACGACGTCGAAGCCGAGCTCGGCGAGGCGCGGGAGCAGCGCGCGGACGCCGTCGAAGCCGCCCCACGAACGCGGAAAGAGCTCGTACCAGGAGCCGAACCGGGCCAGCTCGCGGTCGACGTCGACCTCAAACGTCTGCGACCACGTCTTCTCCGCGCGGCCGCCGGCGGGCGCCGCGAGCGCCGCCTCGACGGTCAGCTTCTCGACGCCGAGCAGGACTGCGCCCTCCGAGAGCTCGCCCTTCAGTCCCTTCTGGCCCGCGTCCACCTTGCGCCGCAGCTCGTGCTGGAACGACGCGACCCGGTCGACCCAGGCCTCGACGCGGTAGCTCCAGGCTCCGACCCGGTCGACGTCGAAGGAGCCGGCCCACTCGTCGTTGCCGAGCGGCTCGAGCGGCGCCTCGAGCCAGCGCGTGGCCCCGGCGGGCTTGTAGCGGATTGCAGCGCCGATGAGCTCGTGCCCATCGCGGAAGATGCGGGCGGTCACGTCGACGCGCTCGCCCACGGTGCGCTTCACGGCGTAGCGCCCGCAGTCGACCTGGGGCGTCACCCGCTGGATCTGGATGCGGGCCGGAGGCTCGTTGGTCTTCGGAAGTGGCACGTCTGTGAACCGTTTCGAGGATACGCGGAACCGAAACCGTGTTAGTAGGGTCAAGCGGCGATGCAGCTGCCACGCTCAGCCGGAGTCTTCCTGCACCCTACGTCGCTTCCGGAAGGCCGCCTCGGCGAGGACGCCTACCGCTTCGTCGACTGGCTCGAGGCGGCGGGGCAGTCCTGGTGGCAGGTGCTCCCGCTCGGGCCGCCCGACGAGTTCGGCTCGCCGTACCGCACGACGTCCGCCTTCGCGGGCTCCCCCGGCCTCCTGGCCGACCCGGAGGCTGCGGTCAGTGCCGACGAGGTCGAGGACTTCGTGGCCCGCCACTCCTACTGGACCGCGGAGTGGGCGCGTTTCGCCGGCGCGGGGGCGATCGCCGGCCAGGTGCGCTTCGAGCGGGAGTGGAACGCGCTGCGGGCGTACGGGCGCGACCGGGGCGTCCGGCTGATCGGCGACGTGCCGATCTACGTCTCCGACGTGGGCGCCGACGTCGAGGCGTGGCCGGAGCTCTTCGCGCAAGGCGAGGTGGCGGGCGCGCCGCCCGACGCGCTGACGGCCAACGGGCAGCACTGGGGCAACCCGCTCTACCACTGGCCCGCGCACCGGGCGACGGGCTACCGCTGGTGGATCGAGCGCTTCCGCCGTGCCTTCGAGCTCGTCGACGTCTCCCGCATCGACCATTTCCGCGGCTTCGTCTCGTACTGGGCGATCCCCGCGGGCCACAAGACCGCCCGCCACGGCAGGTGGCGGCGCGGCCCCGGCGCCGAGCTCTTCCGTGCGGTCGAGCAAGCGCTCGGCGAGCTGCCGGTGATCGCCGAGGACCTCGGCGTGATCACGCCTCCCGTGTACCTCCTGCGCGACGAGCTCGGGCTCCCGGGCATGGTCGTGCTCCACTGGGCCTTCGGCGGGTCGCGCGGCAACCCGCACGCGCTGCGGAACCATCGCGAGAACCAGGTCGTCTACACGAGCACGCACGACACCGACACGACCGCCGGCTGGTTCGCGTCGCTCAGGAAACGCGAGCGCGAGGCGACCGGCCTCGATCCGAGCGAGCCGCACTGGGGATTGATCGAGCTCGCATACGAGTCGGAGGCGTCGCTCGCCATGGTCCCGATGCAGGACGTGCTCGGCCTCGGCAGCGAGGCCCGCATGAACCGGCCGGGCGAGGTCGAGGGAAACTGGGCGTGGCGCCTGAAGCGAGGGCAGTTGACGGATGCGCACGCTGCGCGGCTGCGCGACGCCGCGACACGCAACCGGCGACGGTCAGGCCGCTAGCTCTGCGTCGCCGGGTGCGACGCGTCGGTGAACTCGCGAAACTCGCCCGTCAGCAGGTAGGCGGTCTGCTCGCCGATGTCGACGGCGCGATCGCCGACCCGCTCGATCGTGCGGGCGACGACGACCATGCGCAATCCCCACTCGCGCAGCGCAGGCTCGGCCATCACGTCGACAAGGCGCTCGACGAAGCGCCGGTTCGCACGGTCGATCAGCTCGTCGAGCTCGACCAGGCTCTCGGCGGCCGCGAGATCGCGTCGGGCGAGTGAGTCGAGCGCGACGCGGAGCATCTCTTCGGCGCGCTCGCCCATCTCGACGAGAACCTCGACGAGCGCGGCGTCGGGCTCGGCGTCTGCGACGAGCTGCGTCAGCTTCGCAATCGTCACGCAGCCGTCTCCCGTCCGCTCGAGCAGCAGGTTGATGTGGAGCATTGCGAGCACCAGGCGCAGGTCGCGCGCCACCGGCGTCTGAAGCGCGAGCAGTGAGCGGATCGAGCGCTCGATATCGAGGAAGAGCTCGTCGATCTCGTCGTCGTGCGCGATCACCTCGCCGGCGAGCTCACGGTCCGACTCGCCGAGTGCCCGCACTGCGCCGCGCACGGCAGCGAGGACGCGCTCGCCCTCCTGCTGGATCTCGGCCTCGACGCGATCGAGGGCTTCGTCCATCGCCATGAGGGACACGGTAACTGCGCAGACCCGCCCGAGGCTAGACGCGCGGCGCGGCGGCGCTCGGGGCGGCAACCGACCGGACCGGGCGGTGCAGCCGGCCTGTCGCGGCCGCGAACGCACCGGCGGCCATCGCGACCGCGAGAGCGAGCACGATCGCCTCGCCGCCCCTGACGCGGGTGATCGTCTCCATCAGCGCGGCAACCGTCCCTGCGGCCGGGATGGTGAGCAGCCACGCGATCAGGATGTTCCCGGCGATGCCCCAGCGAACGGCCGAGAACCGTTTGGCGGCACCGGCGCCGAGCACCGAGCCGCTGATCGTATGCGTCGTGGAAACAGGAAAGCCGTAGTGGGCTGTCGTCCAGAGGAGCACCGCGGTCGAGGTCTCGGCGGCGAACCCCTGATGCGGCTCGAGATGCGTCACCCGCTGGCCGAGCGTTCGCATGATCCGCCAGCCTCCGGTGTACGTGCCGAGCGCCATCGCCACGGCGCAGGCGAGAATGACCCAGAAGGGAACATGGAAGGCCTGACTCGGATGGGCGGCGACGAGGGCGAGCGCAATCACTCCCATCGTCTTCTGGGCGTCGTTGGTGCCATGCGTGATCGCGACGAATCCCGCGGAGACGATCTGCAGCCGGCGGAACATCCGTGTCGTTCGGCCGTAGCCGGCGCTCCGAAAGAGCCACATGATCGCGATCACGAGCCCGCCGGCGAGGAGCACACCGAAGATCGGCGACGCGAGCGACGGGATCAACACCTTCTCGTAGAGGCCGTGCGAGTTGATGACGCCCCAACCACGTGCGGCGACCGCGGATCCCATCACGCCGCCGATGAGCGCATGGCTGGAGCTCGTGGGGAGACCGAGCAGCCAGGTGGTCAGGTTCCACCCGATGGCGCCGACAACACCCGCGAGCACGATCTTCAGCGTCACCACGCTCGGATCGACGATGCCCTTGCCGACCGTGGTCGCGACCTTGATCGAGATAAAGGCACCGGCGAAGTTGAGGATCGCAGCGAAGCCGACCGCGATCCGGGGCGTCAGCGCCCGCGTCGAGACCGTCGTGGCGACAGCATTGGCGGCATCGTGGAAGCCGTTCGTGAAATCGAAGAACAACGCGACGGCGACCACGGTGATGAGCGTGAGGTTCATCGCCAGACCCTCCTGGCGAGGGCAACGGCCGCCGAGGGCCGGCTGCGGAGCTGCCGAAGCTCTCGCCTGGGCGCGGAACGGGTACGCACGGCGGCACCGTAACGCTTCACGGTTCCGAGGGTGGTCACCACTTCGTAACCAGGTCGCCACAACGCGGTACCCCACGGCGGCGAACGCCGGTCGTACCGTGGCGCTCGAACCCCAAGAAGGAGAGACAACGATGCCGAACCTCGGCACTTCGATTCGCACGATCGCCGCCCTCGCCCTCGTGGCGACCCTCGCAGCGCTTGCGGCGGCCACGGCCGGCGCGACGCCCGCGAAGCGCAGCGGCACCACACTCGTCGGTGCAGGAAGCACCTTCGTCGCTCCGCTCGTCTCGCAATGGGTCGCGCCGATCGGTGCGGCGTACGGCTACGAGCTGCAGTACAGCGCGATCGGCTCGGGCGGCGGCATCGCGGCGATCACGGCGCGCACCGTCGATTTCGGCGCAAGCGACGCGCCCCTCTCGCCCGACCAGTTCAACGCCTGCAACGGCTGCGTCCAGATTCCGTGGGGGCTCGCCGGCACCTCGGTGATGTACAACCTCCCCGGTGTGAAAAACCTGCTCCACATGGACGGTCCCACGCTGGCGAAGATCTTCATGGGCGGCATCACGACGTGGAACGACCCCGCGCTCAAGAAGCTCAACCCGGGCGTACCGCTGCCCGCGACCAAGATCACGATTGCGCACCGGTCCGACGGCTCGGGCACGACGTACAACTTCACCGACTACCTCTCGAGCGTCAGTCCAGCCTGGAGCTCGAAGGTCGGCAGAGGCACGAGCGTCAACTGGCCCGTCGGCAACGGCGGGCGCGGCTCGTCGGGCGTGTCGGCGATCGTGTCACAGACGGTCGGGGCAATCGGCTATGCGGACGTCGCCTACGCCCTCGCGAGCCACTTCAGCTACTTCGCGATGAAGAACCGCTCGGGGAAGTTCACGACTCCCGGCGCACGCGGTGTGCTCGCGGCGGCTTCGAGCGATCAAAAGCCGGACCCGACGACCAACGCGCTGTCGATCGTCGACCCGCCGAAGAAGTACCCGCTCGCCTACCCGATCTCGACGTACACGTACGTGATCGTCCCACTGCAGTCAACGAAGGCTCCCGAGTTGAAGAAGTTCATCTTCTGGGCCGTGACCAAGGGGCAGGCGTACGGGCCGAAGCTGCGGTTCGTGCCGCTCCCGAAGTCGGTGCTGGTCGTCGCCGAGAAGGCGATCAAGAGGATCCACAGCTAGGGCCCGGAGCATGTCCGCGGCGGATCTCACCCCGACCGAGCCCACCCGCCGCCCCTTCACCGGGCGGCGGGTGCATTTCGGCGATCTCGCACTGCAGCTCGTCGCCGGAACGGCCGCCGCCGGCGCAGTGGCGCTGGTCGGCCTCATCGTCTGGAAGGTGATCGACGGCGCCCGGCCGGCGATCGACAACTACGGGCTCGGATTCGTCACGCACATCGCGTGGGATCCGGTGAAGAACGTCTACGGCGCCGCGAGCTTCCTGTTCGGCACAGCGATCACATCGCTCTTCGCGCTTGCGCTCGCCGCTCCGCTCGCGCTCGGGATCGCACTCTTCCTCACCGAGCTCGCGCCCCGCGTCCTGCGCGCACCGGTGACGGCCCTCGTCGAGACGCTCGCCGCGATCCCGAGCGTCGTGATCGGGCTCTGGGGGATCTTCGTGCTCGGTCCGGTACTCCGCGACCACGTCGAGCCCGCCCTCCACGACACCCTCGGGTTCATTCCGCTCTTCGGCACGCCTTCGAGCGCGGGCCCGAGCGTCTTCACGGCGATCGTCGTGTTGACGATCATGATCCTCCCCATCGTCTCGAGCATCTGCCGGGAGCTCTTCCTCAGCGTCCCGCGAGAGTTGAAGGAGGGAGCGCTCGCGCTCGGCACCACGCGGTGGGAGATGGTGCGCGGCGTCGTGTTCCCCTATGCGCGCGGCGGGATCGCGGCTGCCCTGATTCTCGGGCTCGGACGGGCACTCGGCGAGGCCATCGCCGTGACGCAGGTGATCGGCGGCGGCGTCTTCATCCACTGGAACCTGTTCGAGGGCGGGGACACGCTCGCAAGCAAGATCGCAGCCTCGTATCAGGGAGCCGACAGCAACGTCCAGGTTTCGGCCCTCGTCTATCTCGCGCTGATCCTCCTCGTCTTCTCGCTGCTCATGAACGTCGCCGCACAATGGATCGTCCGCCACGTCGCGCGCCGCCAGGGCGTCGGCCTCGACCGCGCAGGCCCGGGATGAGCGCGCACAGCCTGACCAAGGCATCCCTGCGCGCCGAAGGGCTTCCGCGGCGTCGCGCGGTGAACCGAATGATGGAGAGTCTCGCCTGGCTCGCCGCAGCCGTGGCGGTGGCGATTCTCGGCGTCGTCGTCTACTCCGTCGCGAGACGCGGCGCTCCTGCGCTGAGCCTCGACCTGATCACGAAGACGCCCGCGTCGTTCAGCCTGACGCCGGTGAAGCAAGGACTTGCGAATGCATTCGCCGGCACGCTCGTTCTCGTGGGCCTGGCGACGGCAATGGCCCTTCCAAGCGGCATCCTCGTCGCCGTCTATCTCACCGAGTTCGCGCGACCGGCGATCCGGAGCGCGGTCGGTCTGGCGCTCGATCTCCTCAACGGCGTTCCGGCGATCGTGATCGGCATCTTCGTCTTCGGCTTGTTCGTCGTCGGGCACGGCCAGAGCGCGCTGGCAGGCTCGTTCGCGCTCGCCTGCCTGATGCTCCCGCTCGTCGCACGCGCGACGATGGAAGTGCTCGTGCTCGTACCGAGCTCGCTCCGCGAGGCAGGCCTCGCCCTCGGCGTCCCGCGCTGGCGAACGACGCTCAGCATCGTCCTCCCCCAGACGATCGGCGGCATCGTCACCGGCACCGTGCTGGCCGTCGCGCGCGTCGCCGGCGAGACCGCCCCGCTGCTCTTCACGTCGTCGCTCGTCGGCACCAAGGTGAGCTGGAACCCGCAGCACGCACTCCAGTCCGTTCCGGTCGCGATCTTCGAGCTCGCCGAGTCACCCGATCCGCAAGACCACGCGCGCGCATGGGCGGCCGCGCTCGTGCTGCTCCTCTTCATCCTCTTCGCCAGCCTCGCCGCACGCTGGCTGGCGACACGCAGCCGCAGCCGGATGGGCGCGTCCCGTTGATGGCGGCAACCGCGATGTCGATTACGATCGAGCGCACCGTGCAGGTCGAGACGCACCGTCACCCGATGCCGCCGCGCGAGCGCCTCGAGCGGATCTTCAGCGTCGAAGGCCTCGACGCGTTGTACGGCGGCAAGCCGGCGATCAAGAACGTCTCGATGGACGTCTACAAGAACCTCGTCACGGCGATCATCGGCCCATCCGGCTGCGGCAAGAGCACGTTCATCCGCTGCCTCAACCGGATGAACGACCTCATCCCGAGCTTCTCGCAGACCGGCACGATCCGCTACCACGGCCAGGACATCACCGACCCGGGCGTCGACCCGGTCGCGGTGCGCCGCAACATCGGCATGGTCTTCCAGCGGCCCAACCCGTTTCCCAAGTCGATCCGGGACAACGTCGCGTGGGGCCTGAAGGTGCTCGGCATGAAGGACAACCTCGACGAGCGCGTCGAACGCGCCCTCACGCAGGCGGCGCTCTGGGACGAGGTCAAAGACCGGCTGAAGGCGAGCGCGCTCTCGCTCTCCGGTGGACAGCAGCAACGGCTCTGCATCGCGCGTGCGATCGCCGTCGAGCCGGACGTCGTGCTGATGGACGAGCCGGCCTCGGCCCTCGATCCGATCGCGACCGCCGCGATCGAGCAGCTGATGCACTCGCTGAAGAGCGAGTACTCGTTCGTGATCGTGACGCACAACATGCAACAGGCGGCACGCGTCGCCGACATGACCGCCTTCTTCTCGATCTCCCGCGGCGAGGAGGGGCAGCGGTGGGGCGAGCTCGTCGAGTACGACGCGACCGAGAAGATGTTCACCGCTCCGGCCGACAAGCGGACGGAGGACTACGTCACGGGGCGCTTCGGCTAGACGAGCGCCAGAGCGGGCGGACGAGCGGATCGGTGAGGCGCTCGGCCAAACGCACGCAGAACGCGACGACAGGGCGACCGAGCCGCACGACGACGACGGCCGACACGGCGGCGACCACCAGGCTCGCAGCGATGTCGCCCGGATAGTGCGCGCCGATGAGCACGCGCCCGACCGCGATGAGCGTCGCAGCGATCACGAACAGGACACCGGCGAGCGGGTCGAACATCAGCACGGCGAACGCGATCGCGAGCGACGCACTCGCGTGGTCGCTCGGGAAGCTCGGGTCGGTCTTGCTCGTCCACGGATGACTGATCTGATGCGCCTCGTACGGCCGCGCCCGGTCGTGGATCGCATAGATGACCTGATCGACGACGATCGCCAGGGCGGCAGACGCGAGACCGCTTCCGGCCGCGAGCTTCCACTTCCGCTCGCCGCCCGGGCGCGCGAAGAACCAGAGCGCGACGGTGGCGATGACCATCGCGGGGATGCTCGCCTGTTCGATCACGTTGAAGGCGTCCCCCACCCACTGGTGGTGGAGCGACACGTCGTAGATCGCCTTGTAGAGCCGCCAGTCCACCGCGGCAGCCTACCGGGAAGGGAAGCGGCAGACGATCTCGAGCCCGCCGCCCGGCCGGGCGGCCGCAGCGACCGTGCCGCCGGCCGACGTCACGACGTGCTTCACGATCGCCAGGCCGAGCCCCGTCCCGCGGGACGACCGTGCCTGGTCGGAGCGGTAGAAGCGCTCGAACAGCCGGGGCAGGTCAGACTCGCGGACGCCCGCGCCGTCGTCGGCGACCAGGAGCAGGGCAGCGCCGTCCTCCTGCGCGAGCGTGACGGTGCACACACTGCCCGCTCCGGCGTAGCGGATCGAGTTCGCGACGAGGTTCTCGGCGACGACGCGCAGCATGCGTGGCCGCATCGGCAGCTCGACCTCGGGCCCACCGGTTACGACGACGCGGACCTCGGCGTGCTCGGCCCGGTCGGCGAGCGACGTCACGACCTCCTCGATCACCGGCACGGCCCGCGTCCGGCCGAGCGTGACGACCTCGCGGCCCGTCTCCAGCTCTCCGAGAAAGAGAACGTCGTCGATCAGGTCTCGCGCCTGCTCGATCTCCTCGCGGGCCTGGTGGACGAGCTCGTCGACGTTCGCACCGGGGAGCGCCGTGCTCTCGAGCAGGACGAGCAGCCTGGCGAGCGGCGTCCGTAGCTCGTGCGAGACGGCGGCGGTGAAGCCGGCGCGCAGCTCCTGGTAGGCCGAGAGCTCCGGCAGAGCGGCGAGGAAGAGCACGAGCGGGCGCGGCTCGACTGCAAGCGCATCCTCGGAGACCCGTCGCCCGGGCGTGGTGTCGCCGAGCGCACGGGCCGCGGAGACGCTGGCGGCGACGAGGCGCCGCTCGCTGTCGAGCACGACCACGGGCTCCGTCAGCGCTGCCACGAGCGCACGGGCCCGGGATTCCTCCTCGTTCACCATCTCTTCACCACTCTTCTACCTTCCCTCGACCCGGCGGCCCCGCCCGACACTCGATAATGGCACCGATGCCCCGGGTGCTGATCGTCGAGGACGACGAGGTGATCGCGCAGGGCATGGCCCGTCACCTCGACGCCGCAGGCTTCGACGCAACGTGGGTCGGGAACGGCGATCAGGGCCTGGCCCGCCTGCGCTACGAGAAGCCGGACGTGTGCGTGCTCGATCTGATGCTGCCCGGAACCGACGGCTGGAAGCTGATCGAGACCGTCCGCGCCGAGGGCATACCGACGCCGATCGTCGTCGTCTCCGCACGGGGCACCGAGCACGACCGGGTGCACGCGCTCGAGATCGGAGCGGACGACTACCTCGTCAAGCCGTTCTCGATGAAGGAGCTCGTCGCCCGCGTGCGCGCGGCCGCCCGCCGCGGGGCGCAGCGGGACGAGACGCCGCGCGGGGAGACGATCGAGATCGAGGAGCTGCGCATCGACCCGCGCGAGGTGCAGGCCTACGTGGACGGGGCGAGCGCCGGCCTGACGCCGACCGAGTTTCGGCTGCTCTACCAGCTCGCGCTCGACCGGGGCCGCGTGTCGACCCGCGACGAGCTCCTCCAGAAGCTCTGGGGCCGCCGCGAGTCGCACCGCGACCGCACCGTCGACGTCTTCGTGCGCCGCCTGCGCGAGAAGGTCGACCGGCGGGCCTCCCGGCACACCTTCATCCAGACGCGCTACGGCGTCGGGTACCGGCTGGAGGCGGTGCCCAAGCAGAGCGAGCCTCCGGGCGTGCAGCCCGTCTCGTAGCGAGCGGCCGGGGAGGAGCCGACGGCCGAGACCTGGTCTCGAACCAGGGTACGGACTGGTCGGAGCTAATCGAATGGGTCGGGGTGACCCGCTTGCCTATTCGTACGCCTTCGGTCGCAGGCCTGTCGCCACCTGCCTGCGGCCGCCGAGCTCGTAGACGACGTCGACGTTCTCGTGCTTGCGGTACGACCCCGCGATGCCGAGCCACATCGCGGTCCAGCGCCAGAAGCCGAGCCGCCCCTCCTGGGCGATCGGCCGGGGAAAGACGAGCGAGCGGCCGGCGACCTCGTAATCGACGCCACGCGCCTGCTCGACGCCGTTCACGAACACCTCGAACCGGTCGGGCACGTACGAGGGCAGATCAACGAACGAGCGCTCGGCCACGCCCATAGAATGCCCGCTCGGGTGGCACGGAAGCTTGCGTTGGTGCTGGGGCCGGTCGTCGCGTTGGTGACGGCCGGCGTTGCGGCGGCCGCGAACGGGGGCTTCACGCCGCAGCACCCGCATTCGCCGAACGCGCGCCACATCAACTCGGCGTACTACCTGATCGCCGGGTTCACGGCCGCGATCTTCCTGATCGTCGAGACGGCGCTCGTCGTCTTCATCTGGAAATACCGCAGCCGCGGACGCGCCCGCAGCAGCGAGGGCTCCCAGGTGCACGGCAACACGCGTCTGGAGCTGATCTGGACGGCGGTGCCCGTGGTCATCCTCGTCATCATCGGCGGCTTCGTCTTCTGGCAGCTCCCGAAGATCTCGGACGTGCCGGCCGCGAGCGCGAGCGACCGCCTGAACATCAGGGTCGAGGGTCACCAGTTCTACTGGCAGTTCGACTACCCGAACGGTGCCCGTTCGATCGGCGACCTCCACGTCCCCGCGGGCAAGGTCGTCTACCTGACGATCACGTCGCCCGACGTGGCGCACAGCTGGTGGATCCCGCAGCTCGGCGGCAAGACCGACGCGATCCCGGGCAGAACGAACCACACCTGGTTCAAGGCCGACCGCACCGGCACGTTCACCGGCCAGTGCGCGGAGTTCTGCGGCCTCTACCACGAGGCGATGCACGCGACCGTAATCGCATCCTCGGACGCCGACTACGAGGCCTGGCTCGCCGGCGCCGCGTCGACCGATCTCGGGCGCGCGGAGTTCCAGGGCGTCTGCGCGACGTGCCACGGCATGAAGGGCCAGGGCGGCTACGGGCCCGCGCTCAGCTCGAGCTCGATCGTCACGCAGGCCGCCGGCCTCGCGGCGATCGTCCGCAACGGGCGGAACAAGATGCCCGCCGTCGGAACGACGTGGACGAAGCAGCAGATGGACGCGCTGCTCTCGTACCTCAAGAAGAGCATCTACACGGGGGCAGCACCGAGTGGCGGCTAGAGCGGAACCGGTCTACCCCGTCGACTGGAAGCACGGCCGGGTCGCGAGCTGGCTCACGACCGTCGACCACAAGCGGATCGGGATCCTCTACATCGGAACTGCGCTCGTGTTCTTCGCCGCGGGCGGAGTGCTCGCGCTGCTCATGCGCGCGCAGCTCGCGACGCCGAACGAGCATTTCCTGACGAAGGACGCCTACAGCGGCACGATGACGATGCACGGCACGACGATGATCTTCCTCGTCATCGTCCCGATCCTCGCCGGCTTCGGGAACTACCTCGTGCCGCTGATGATCGGGGCGCGCGACATGGCGTTCCCACGCCTGAACGCCTTCTCGTACTGGACGTACGTGCTCGGTGGGATCGTGCTCTACGGCAGCTATTTCGCCGCCGGCGGACCGGCCAAGTCGGGCTGGACGTCGTACGTGCCGCTCTCCGAGGCGTTCTACAGCCCCGGGCACGGGCAGGACTACTGGATCCTCGCCCTGCACATCCTCACGATCTCGTCGCTCGCGGGCGCGATCAACTTCCTCGTCACGATCCACAACATGCGGGCGCGCGGGATGACCTGGATGCGCATGCCGCTGTTCATCTGGTCGATCGAGACATACGCGATCCTGCTCGTCGCCGTCCTGCCGGCTCTCTCCGCGGGCCTCACGCTGCTGCTGCTCGACCGCCAGGCGGGCACGCATTTCTTCATCCCGTCGCAGGGCGGGAACGCCGTGCTGTACCAGCACGTCTTCTGGTTCTTCGGGCACCCTGAGGTCTACATCATGGTGCTGCCGGTGTTCGGGATGATCTCGGAGATCATCCCGGTGTTCGCGCGCAAGCCGATCTTCGGGTACAAGGCCGTCGCGTTCTCGACGATCAGCATCGCGTTCTTCTCGATGCTCGTCTGGGCGCACCACATGTTCGCCGTCGGGATGCCGATAGGCCTCGATGCATTCTTCATGATCACGTCGATGGTGATCGCCGTGCCGACGGGGGTCAAGATCTTCAACTGGCTCGCAACGACGTGGCGCGGCAACATCCATTTCGACACGCCGATGCTCTTCGCGCTCGGCTTCATCGCGCTGTTCACGATGGGCGGGCTCTCCGGCATCTTCGTCGCGGCGTTCCCGGTCGACTGGCAGGTGACGGACACGTACTACGTCGTCGCGCACCTCCACTACGTGCTGTTCGGCGGCTCGATGTTCGGGATCTTCGGCGGCCTCTACTACTGGTGGCCGAAGATGTTCGGCCGAACGCTCGACGAACGGCTCGGCAAGCTGAGCTTCTGGCTGATGTTCGTCGGCTTCAACGCGACGTTCCTGCCGCAGCACATGCTCGGGCTGCTCGGCATGCCGCGGCGCATCTGGACGTACCAGCACGGCGGCCTGTGGGAGTGGTACAACCTCACCTCGACGATCGGCTCCGGCGTCATGGCGATCGGCGTCCTCGTCTTCGCCGTCAACGTGTGGCGCACGCAGGTGCTGCGCATCGGCAAGCGCGTCGGCAACGACCCATGGCTCGGCGACACGCTCGAGTGGTACACGAGCTCGCCGCCGCCGCCGCACAACTTCGACGACGTCCCGTACGTGACGAGCCCGCGCCCGTTGCGCGACCTGCGGCGGCGAGTCTCGGAGCAGGATTGACCGGCATCGCTCCCGGCCCCTGGCTCCGGCTGACGGCGCTCCTGGCAGCGGCGGGGACGCTGCTCGCCGTCGTCTCGGGCGCGGCCGGCCTCGGCACCGCTCACCGCCTGCTCGCCGCACTCGTCGCGCCGCCGCTCGCAGCGCTCCTCGTTGCCGCCTGGGTTTCACACCGTGAGCTCGTGCCCGCCGTGCTCGCCGCCTCCGCGTTCTTCACCGCGGCCGCCGCCCTACCCGGCCGCGGCGCGCACGCCGCGCTCGCCGCGTGCGCACTTGCGTCACTGCTCGTCGTCTGCGCCCAGAGCCTCCGAGGCGAGCCCGTGCCGTGGGGAGCCTGGCGCGATTACCTCGCGCTGACGAAGCCGCGCATCATGTCGCTGCTGCTCGTGACCGGGTTCTGCGGGATGATCGTCGGCGCACGCGGCTGGCCCGGCACGACGACCGCGGTCGCCGCGATGACCGGGCTCGCACTCGCGTGCGGCGGGGCGAGCGCGCTGAACCACCTGCTCGACCGCGACATCGACCCGCTGATGGGCGAGCGCACGAAGCAGCGGCCCGTGGCATCAGGCCGCGTGACGCCGAGCCGCGCACTCGAGTTCGGCCTCGCGCTCTCGGCGTTCTCGTTCGTGCTGCTCGCGAGCACGGTCAACGTGCTGACCGCGGTGCTCGCTCTCGCCGGCAACCTCTTCTATGTCGTCGTCTACACGCGCTTCCTCAAGCGGTCGACGTCACAGAACATCGTGATCGGCGGCGCGGCCGGCGCGGTGCCGCCGCTCGTCGGGTGGGCGGCGGCCACGGGCGACGTGACCGTGCCGGCGCTGATCCTCTTCCTGATCGTGTTCGTCTGGACGCCGCCGCACTTCTGGGCGCTTGCGCTGCTGATCAAGGACAACTACGCGGCGGCGAGGGTGCCGATGCTGCCCGTCGTGAAGGGCGACCGCGAGACCGCGCGCCAGATCGTCCTCTACTCGATCGGGCTCGTCGCCGTGACCGTGCTGCCCTGGGCCTGGGGCACCGTCGGCCTGCTGTACCTCGCCTCGGCGCTCGCGCTCGGCGCGGTCTTCGTCTGGCTCGCCGAGCGGCTGCGCCGGGAGACGACCCCGAGGCGCGCGATGGTGCTCTTCCACTACTCCCTGCTCTACCTCGCGCTGCTCTTCGCGGCGATGGCCCTCGACCTGGTGGTGTGATGGACCGGGAGCTTGCACGCAGGAACACCCGCCTCGGCTGGCTCCTCTTCGGGGTCTTCTGGCTCCTCTTCGCGGGGACGGTCGGGGTGGCGTTTCTGTATCTCGCCTTCGATTAGGGCATTTTTCTAAAGGAATCGCCTCCGGCGGCCGATCTGCGGCAGAGAGATGCCGCTTCTCCGTCGACTCGCCCTGCTCGCCGTCGTCGCCGCCGGCTTCGGCGTGCTCTCGGGCCCCGCCCTTGCATCGGACGCGCGCGACGCCTCGCTGCCGTTCGCGTTGGACTCCGTGAATTTCCGGGTCCACTACCAGAGCGACCACAAGACGTTCCCAACCTGGGCAATCACCCAGACGCAGGCCGGCGACATCGCGGCGCGCGCCGAGCGCGCGCTCGTCGCGGAGACGGCCGACGGCTATCCGAGGCCGCTGACGGACGGCGTTCTGGGCGGCGACGGCAGGATCGACATCTACATCCGCGACTTCGCGACGAAGATCACGCCCTTTGTCACTCCGAAGGCCTACACGAAATGGGATCAGGACAACCCGACCACCTCGGGATTCATCGAGCTGGCCGGCAACCTGCAGGAGACTGCGTTCACGCAGCACGTGATCGCGCACGAGCTGTTCAACCTCGTTCAGCTCAGCATGTGGCGGCCGACCACGCTCTCCGACTACTGGCTGCTCGTAGCGAGCGCCGAGTGGATGGGTTTCCGCGTCGATCGCTATGCGGCGCTCGCCGGCCTCGGCCCGTCGGATATGTCGCTCGACTGCCGCGACCCGCTCGGCATCAACGGGGCGATCGACACCAACCCCGACAGCAACAAGTGTGACCTGACGGCCGACTACCTGGGTAACGGCGACTCGCGCTGGCCGTTCTTCGAGTACCTGAGCGAGAAGTACGGCGCGAGCTTCGTGAAGGACATCTTCGCCCAGGGCCTGGCCGGGGCCCCGTCGGCGCTCGCCGCGGTGAAGGCCGCGCTCGCGGCCAAGGGCACGACGCTCGATGCTGCGTACAACGCCTGGCAGCTCGCCGAGTTGACCTCGTCGTATTCCGCGCCGTCGCTCCAGACCGTGAGACCGCGTCCCTACGGCGCGACGATCTTCACCGGCGTCGCGGACTCGGACAACGTGACGTCGCAGAAGGTGTCCGTCAACCACCTCTCGACGCGGTTCCTCAAGTTCATGCGTGGCCCCGCCCTCGGAGGCTCGACGTCGACGACGTGCTGGAAAGCAACGCTCACGGTGACGGTGGCGATTCCGGCGGGATCGCTGTCGCAGCCGGTCTTCTACTGGGACGGCCCCGGCAGCTCGGCGGTGCCGCTCTCGATCAACGGCAGCACGGCCGCCGCGTCGATCCCGTGGGACACCTGCACGTGGTCGAGCGGCGAGGGCTTCCTGTCGCTCCCGAACGCCTCGTACGCGCCCGGCACTGTCGACGCCGCGGACTTCGCCGTGACAGCCTCGCTGCATGTCACCTCGACCCCGGTGACGCCGATCATCGTTTCGTCGCCTCCACCGCCTCCGGTCGTCGTGACCTCGCCGGTCGTCGCCGTATCGTCGGTGGACGTCGCGCCGACGATCGCCGTCTTCGGGCCGCAATTGCTCAAGCTGTCGGCCACGGCTTCCCAGATCAGGCTGATCGTCAGTGCGAGCGGCCAGGGCCTGCTGAGCGCCAGCCTCGGCTCCCTTCCGCTCGGGACGGTGGGCATGCGCGCCGGCAACAACGACCTGCGCTTCGCCGTCCCGAAGAGCACGCTCGCGGCCCTCAGGCGCTCTGCAGCGGCAGCGAACGTGCTCACCCTGACGCCGATCTCGGTGTCGGGCGCCTCCGGCATGCCGGTGACGCGGACGGTGCAGATCACGCCGGCGAAGAAGTCGTCCCGCCGCAAGTAAGCACGGCAATGGCGGCGCCTAGCTGAAGCCTTGCGAGGCGACTGGCCGGCGCATCCGGCCGATGCGTCCCCCGGCGCCCCGCATCCCTCGTTCGAGGGACAGCCCGAGCGCGGCGGATGCCGAAAACGAGTGATGACGATGCACGCCGCCCGCTTCGCCACGCTCTTCGCCGCCCTCGCGGCCGCCGCCACTCTCGTGGCCGGGGCGTCGTCGGCCGACGTCGCAGCGCCCACCGGGTTGCACGGGTTCCTCCTTCGCTCCGACGAGCCTCTGACGGCCGACTTCCACCGAACGCCATCGTTTGCGTGGAACCCGGTGCCGGGCGCGATCTCGTACCAATTCCAGCTCTCGACGAGCAGCACGTTCCGCGACAACAGCACCCTGTACGACGACCGAAGGCTGACGACCCCGGTTGCCGCGCCGCCGCTGACCCTGCCGTGGATCACCGGCTCTCCGCACGCGCTGTATGCGCGCGTGCGCGCGGTCCTCGACACCACGACGACCCAATGGAGCGCATCGTACGGTTTCGACGTCACGCCGCCGCCGCCGCCGACGCCCTTGACGAGCTATCCGGGGCTGCTGCGCTGGACGCCGATCGAAGGAGCCGAGGGCTACCAGGTCTGGCTCATCGACACCGGAAAGATGGAGAACGTGCGGAGCAACGTCCTCGATGAGCGCGAGTTCTACACCTTCCACCAGTCGGCGCCGTGGATCGGCACGGTTCGCTGGCGCATCCGTGCACTTCGTGGCGACGTGTTCAACTATCGCGTCAACGGCATGCCGGTGACGATGCACGGTGCCTGGAGCCCCATCTACAGCTCCTCGAACACCCCGGTAACCACCGGACCGATCACGCTCACCGGCACCGTGTCGGACGTCTTCTCGAACGGCACTTCGGCATCGCCCGCGCACAAGTTCATGCCGGCGTTCATGTGGTCCGGCGACCAGAGCATGAGCGGCGCGGGGGCCGAGCTCTATCGCGTCTACATCTTCACCGACAGCCAGTGCCTCAACCGCATCTACTCGAGTGCCGTCGTCGGGAGCCAGGTCTGGTCGCCGCGTCTGACCGGACCGCTCTCGCTTCCGACCGACGACGCCTCGGTGACCGCGGCGCGGAGCGGCTACCTCGGTGACGGCAAGGAATCCAGCAACCTCACCGCCGACTTCGAGGTCGTCCAGAACGGCCCGAACGAGCAGTGGAGCCCCGCCGCCCCAACGGC
>Ga0209726_10003048_pt1 | contig 23560 bp, 25 predicted proteins | sample Subgrocontami54m_FD_187453 | JGI IMG/M metagenome (GOLD analysis project Ga0209726, IMG submission 187453) | Subsurface groundwater microbial communities from S. Glens Falls, New York, USA - GMW46 contaminated, 5.4 m (SPAdes) (version 3) | ecosystem: Environmental > Aquatic > Deep subsurface >... | reverse complement strand
CTGTGTGATAACTCCCGAGGACGTACCTCAGCGGCTAAAGCCGCATTGCAAGCATTGCTTTACGGCACGGTTGAAACCGTGCCCTTACGAAAAATCGAAGTTATCACACAGACTCTGAAGCCGTGCCCTTACGAATCCCTCGTTGAATTTTGCAAGTTCCTGGGGTTCAGCGAAACCACAATTTCATGAGAAGCGAATGTCGTGAGAGAGAGGATGATTATGAGAAAACCAGGATTTCTGGCGATGGTTGCGGCCGGTATGGCGGCGATTCTATCCAGCTCGGGACTCCAGCCGATCCAGGCTCAAACTCCCGGCCCGGCGCTCGCCGGTCAGGTGAGTTCGCAAGAAGAAGGTTCCATGGAGGGTGTGCTGGTCCGCGCCAAGCGAGACGGTTCCCCGATTACCGTGACGGTAGTGAGCGACGCGAAGGGACGCTACAGCTTTCCCGCGAACAGGCTGGAGCCGGGCCGGTACTCGCTGCGGACCCGCGCGGTGGGATACGACTTGGAAAATCCGGGGCCCGTTGAGATCGCGGCGGGCAAGGCTGCGTCGCTCGATCTGAAGCTGCACAAGACGAAAAATCTGGCTGCCCAGCTTTCGAATGGAGAATGGCTCCAGAGTATCCCGGGCACTCAGGATCAGAAGCTGGGGCTGTTGGGATGTGTCGGCTGCCATTCGCTGGAGCGAATCGTCCGGTCAAACCACGATGCGGGCGAGTGGACGCAAGTCCTGAATCGGATGAACTATTACGTCGGGAGCACGCCGCGCCGGCCGCAGCGGTTCTCCGCCCCCCGGAATATTCCGGCGCGCGAAGGGGCTCCGATGGAAGGTGGCGAGGGCCGCGGCAGGCCGAGTCCGGAATGGTTGGCCTCCATCAATCTCAGCGCGGTCTCCAACTGGGAATATCCGCTCAAAACGCTGCCGCGCCCCAAAGGACGGGCCACGCGCGTGATTCTGACGGAGTACGAGCTGCCGCGGCAGGACTCCATGCCGCACGACGCGATCGTCGACAAGGAAGGGACGGTTTGGTACGGCGATTTCGGAAACCAGTTCTTGGGAAAGCTCGATCCCAAGACAGGCAAGGCCGTCGAATATCCCGTTCCGGTGCTGAAAGCGAATTTCCCGCTCGGCGCGCTCGACGTGGAGCTGGACAAGACCGGCGACGTGTGGATGGGAATGATGGTGCAAGGAGGCATCGCGAAATTCGACAAGAAATCGCAGAAGGTTCAGACCTGGAGCCTTCCTCCCGAGGCGAATACCGACGTGGCCCAGGTGGCCATGGTGATGCCGTGGCAACAGGACGTGGACGGGAAAGTGTGGACGAACAACGTCGGGATGCGCAGTGTGCAGCGGCTGGACGTGAAGTCCGGAAAGATCGAGACGATCTTTGTCTACAAGGACCTCAAGGACGGACAGGACCACGCCGTCTACGGCATCGGCGCCGACAGCAAGAACAATCTGTTCTTCAATGACATTCGCACAGAGAAAATTGGACGCGTGGACGCGAAGACGCTCGAAGTGAAGTTCTTCGATACGCCCACGAAGCGTTCCAACCCTCGGCGGGGCCACATGGACTCACAGGACCGCTGGTGGTTCGCCGAATTCCGCGCCGGCAAGATCGGGATGTTCGACACCAAGAGCGAACGCTTCCAGGAATGGGACCCTCCCACGGCGTGGGCGAATCCCTATGACGTGGTTCTGGACAAGAACGGCGAAGCCTGGTCGAGCGGCATGACCAACGATTTCGTCCAGCGTATGGATCCCAAAACCAGCCAGTTCACGGAATATCTCCTCCCGCTGACCTCGCTGAATACGCGGCGGGTGTTTGTGGACAACTCCACGAGTCCCGTCACTTTCTGGGTCGGCGACAACAACAGCGCCGCACTGGTGAAATTGGAGCCGCTGGATTAGAGCGATTTCGAAAATGGTGTAGGCCGGCGCAGCTTATCCACCCACTGTGCCGCTCCCTGTTTCAGTTCGGGATGATCCTTGTCTTTCCAGGAACCGGCTGCGGATTTTAGGGCTTTGATCTGTCGCAAGCGCATAAGTTCCTTCTCCGCCGCCTGAGCGAGAAAGGCGCTACGTCCCCGCTTGCCGACCACCGTGTCAATTTCAGCCACCAATTGCCGGGCAATCACGATGTGAGTACGTTTGGTTTTCATGTCAAGTCTTCCGGACCAGAACTAAGGAATTTCAAGGCCCACTTCGAGTTTAACAGCGTGTGGGATTTAGGCAAAGACGAGACGGCTTAACGCTCTCAGGGACGAAAAACATGCCGGCTGTCCCCGGGTTTCCTAATGAGGGTTTGGGTAATACGAGAATCCAGAGCCGATCAATTTCCCAGTCGCAAAGTCTTCACCTGTATTGGACGCTTAGAAAAGGAATGCCAGATGGCAACCCATAAACCGTGCGGTGTCCTCAGCATTTCTTCAAATTGTTCTTGTCGGACAAGCGCGACCCAATCTCTGCCGACTTCCAGCGGTCGTGGAAAAGGTAGGCCCTCATAGCCGTTAATAACGGCGGATAAAGTCGGATTCCTTTGCCTGATTCTGTCCCAAGTGGAGGCGTAGGTATGAAAGGTGACATTTGTTATAGATGTCGGGCTAGTACCACGATTTTGAACCGTTATCTCAAGATATCTTGGGTTATCGGGAATGGGCGGCATTTTCACCATTCCAGCATATGCACTTACCTCTAGTTTCGGACCAGCAGTTATTTTAGTGTAAATGTTCCAACATACGCCCCCAAGTCCGCTACAGGCTCCAACCCACGCTGCCCAATCTGTCGGCTTCATTACGGTCCTTATACCTCCTCCCCACCTCACCGGCAGGCGAATCATTGCGATACTTTTTCCAGTGTGGCATCAACAGTCACGTTGCCACCCCTCAAGGTAATAGTGCGTTTCCAAGGGGCGAAGCCAGGTTTCTGCAGCGTGATCTCGTGGTCTCCAGGGTCCAGGCGGACCGTAGATGGTGTGCTACCCAAGAATTTGCCATCTACCGTAATCTCGGCCCCATCGGGTGTGGACTTGACGGCAATATTGGAGGACTCTGCGGCGATACCTGTCGGCACTTTTTCTTTCGCTGAACTCGGCTGGTTGACACCGCCTTGTCTGACCACCGGAAGCTTTTGGTCCAGTTTGGGGTTGCGGACATCTCCTACACCAAATGCGAAAACGTCGTTGGAGTCTACGGGACTGAAGCCATACTCTCCAAGATCCAGAGTTTTTTGTGGCGTGAGGCTAAAACAACTGTCGCCAACAGCCTTAACACTGACGGCAATTTCAGAGTCATCGCGGACGATCTTCGCCCCTCCGAATAGCCCAACCTGGGTTACGTCCAAAGTTCTCTCGTTCTTCCCAGACTTCAGTGGATAGAGCTTGTAGCGTGTTGGATCAACGCCGCAAACTCGGAAGATATGAGGCTGACCAGTGGGCAAACGCAACGCCGCTGTTGCCCCCGGGATCTTCCCCGAGATCATTAGCCGCCCGCTAACTTTCGCTGTCACTTTATTTAGCGGTTGTAAGGCTGACCCATCTTGGTAATAGACAATCCCAAGTTCAGCAGGAATCTGGGCAACGATCTCACCGGTACCGAAAATCATTACAAGCAATAATTTCTTGAGAATTGTACGGTTAGCCATGATATCCCCTTCAACATGCAGTGGTTTTCTTGTCTCTAACAAATCAGGAACGTACCGACGTGTTTTCTTGCCGTTGCTACCACTGCTTAACAGTAGCTACTGCATTCTACAACCAGTAACCAGAAAACGCTTCAGGAAACGCAGCCTCGTCCCGTTTGTCCCCGGTTTTCCCTGATTGAAAGCCTATGTCAGACCTGTATAATAGGCTGGAGGGGCAATCAAGATGGTTTCGTTTTCCCTGAAAGCTCGCGTGAAGTCGGACGGCAGCCTCCAGGTTGCCATTCCGACGGGACTCCCTGAAATCGACGTTGATGTTCTTTTAGTCGTGCAACCCTTTCCCGCTGGGAGAGAGGCGAGCGCCACGGAAAACTCGTGGCCGGTGGGCTTTTTCAAAGAAACATTCGGATGTCTCACCGAGGACCCGCTGGTGCGCGGAGCTTGATCGCACCCAGTGTTTGCAGCCCTTAACTAACGTTCCTTTTTTCTTCCTTCATACCTTCCCCCTGGACATCCACCCCATTCGAGGCTTATGATTCCTCAGAAAAACGAACGGAGAGCCGCGCGCACGATTGAAACCGCTGAATCGCACCACGCTGATCGTAGGGCTGGTCCTGGCGCTGATAGCCGTGGGGACGCTGGGGTTCCACATTATTGAAGGGTGGGAGTGGTTCGAGTCCTTCTATGGCACGCTGATGACGGTCTCGACCATCGGGGCCGAGCCGGTCAATCAGCTCTCGCACAGCGGCCGGATTTTCAATGTAGTATTGATCTTTCTCGGCCTGGGCGTGGTGGGCTTTGCCATCGGGTCACTGACGCGGGCGGCCATCGAGTTCGAGTTGGGAGTCTTCTTCGGACGCCGTCGCATGGAAAAAGAAATCGCAAAACTGAAGGATCACATCATCATCTGCGGCGCGGGGCGCGTGGGACGCCGCATCGCGAGCGAAATCGCCGCCCGCAAGGTTCCCCTGGTCATCATCGAACGGGAGGCGGAGCGGGCCCGATGGGCGCAGCAGCAGAACTTCCCGATCGTGATGGGTGACGCGTCGAGCGAGGCAGTGCTGCGCGAGGCGCGCATCGAATTCGCATCGGGGCTCGCCAGCGCCGTCACCTCCGACGCCCAGAACGTCTATATCGTGCTGACCGCCCGCGGCATCGCACCCAAGATTCCGATCCTGGCGCGCGCCAGCGAAGAGGACGCCGAATCGAAGCTGCTGCGGGCCGGGGCCACGGCCGTTATTTCGCCCTATAGCTTCGCGGGACAGCGCATGGCGCGGATGCTGACGCGTCCCAACGTGCAAAACTTCATCGATCTCGCTCTTTCGTCGCTAAACGAAGGGGGCCTGGATTTGCAGATCGAAGAGATCCGCGTGACGGAGCAGTCGTCGCTATTGGGCTCGAGCCTCGCCGAAGCCGACATTCGCAAGCGGCTGGGGATCATCATCCTTGCCATCCGGCGCCGGACCGGAACCATCGAGTTCAACCCCGGCGCCGATCACACCATCTCGCCCGGCGACTATTTGATTGCCATGGGCGATTCCCGTAACCTCAAAGAACTGGAGACCCTGGCCGGCGTTCGAAGCTAAATCCACCAGCCAATCCCAGCCAGCCCATTTTCCCCTGTGAAGTAAGCCTTCCAAACCCTTAGCAATCCGCCACCGGGCTGGATCGGGACACTTCTTTTCCGTTTTCAACTCGCTGATTATACAGTGGATACGAAGCACCATCCCCAAAGCAGTTTCATGTTGCGATAAGTTCATTATGATATAAATACTATGCATTATATGCAATTTTAATATAGCTTTACTATCTTTAAATTTATTTTAATACATTTATGATAATCATAAAATGCTAAATATGCATAATTAATTTCACATTTTATATTGACAAGCCCAAACTCTCCAGTTATGCTGAGAAAGTGTTCGATGGTTTCGGCCGGGTCCTCCGATGCAAGATCAACCCGCACACCTCCAGCGGCTCCTGCCTGGAGGGCCCGCACCGAAGCCATTCAAATTGCGCGAAAGGGGGAGAAAAAAATGGCGGCAAAAATATTGCTCGTACTCACTCCTCCCCGGCGGGCGCGATTGTTGCCGCTGCTCGATGGGCAAACGCTCGAAATCGAATGGGTGGTCGGCTTTCAGGATGCGGTGCGGAAGCTCAGCGAGGGAGGCCCTTACGATCTGCTGCTGGTCGACGCCGAACTGCCCGACGGCTCCTGGCGGAACCTGATGCTCTTCGTGCAGAACTCCGGGATGATTTCGGAAATGATCATCTGCTCCGCGCGTCCGGACCAGGGCCTTTGGGCCGACGTCATCCAGTGCGGGGCGTACGACCTGATCACGGAGCCGTACGCGGACCAGGAAGTGCACCGCATTATCGAGAACGCGCTCGAAAGCCACTATATGAGGCGGTTTATTCAGTCGACCGCAGCCAGAAAGACACAATGAAATTTGGAGAGGAATTTCGGATTTAACGGAGCAGCTTTAATACTTGATTTTTACCCTCCTCACTCACTCACTAACCTGACCCACCCCAAAACCAGCTAACCACTGCCAGCCGGGGGCCGTTAAGGCCCCCACCCCTCCGCTTGATAGGAATCGACGGCGGTTCCGCCGGGTGCAATTAGAAGTGAGAGTCAGCTACCTCAAATGAAAAGCAGATCCCTCGTCGAAGACTCCTCGGGATGACATCGTCCTTTAATCCTTCAGGCCGATGTCATCCTGACGACCAACGGGAGGAAGGATCTGCTTTTTCTCTCGCGGGTGACTCCCGCTTCTAATTGCACCCTGTACCGCCGCGATGGCGGTTCGCAACGGACCATTCCGGGTTATACTATTTGTGGTAGCAGTGGGCTTTTTGTCACTCGAGCCCGGCGCCAACGGGATATAACTATGCCACTACCGAAATCCGATAAGATTTGGCACAACGGCCGGTTCATCGCCTGGGACGACGCGAAGATTCACGTGCTTTCGCACGTGGTCAGCTACGGCTCGGCGGTGTTTGAAGGAATACGCTGCTACGAGCTTCCGGATGGGCCGGCGATCTTCCGGCTCGACGATCACATGCAGCGCCTGATCAACTCCGCGAAAGTCTATCGCATGGAGCTGCCGTATACGCGCGAAGAGCTGTCGCAGGCGGCCGTCGAGCTGGTCCGCGTGAATGGGCTGCGCCATTGCTATGTGAGGCCGATCGCGCTGCGCGGTTACGGCGAATTGGGAGTGCAGCCGAAGGGCTGCCCGGTGGAGGTCTACCTGGCCTGCTGGGAGTGGGGCAAGTATCTGGCCGGCTCGGACGATGGGGTGGACGTTTGCGTTTCGTCCTGGAACCGCATGGCCCCCAATACGCTGCCCGCCATGGCCAAGGCCGCGGCCAATTATATGAACGCGCAGCTCATCCGCATGGAAGCGGAGATCAACGGCTACGCCGAGGGCATCGCGCTCGACCCCAGCGGCTACGTCAGCGAAGGCAGCGGCGAGAATATCTTTGTGGTCTGGAAAGGCAAGCTCTACACGCCGCCGCTGAGCGCCTCGGTCCTCCCGGGCATCACGCGCGACAGCATCATGACGCTCTGCTCCGAGCTGGGGCTCGTGGTCGTCGAGCAGGATATCGCCCGCGAGATGCTTTACCTCGCCGACGAAGTATTTTTTGTCGGGACCGCCGCCGAAGTCACGCCGTTGCGCTCCATTGACCGCATCGCGGTCGGGAACGGCAAGTGCGGACCTGTCACCGAAAAGATTCGGACGGAGTTTTTCGGCATCGTCGAGGGCAAGATAAAGGATCGCCACGGGTGGTTCACGCCGGTGAAAGCGGCGCGTCCTACACCCGTCCCGGCTGGCCGGTAGGTCTCAGTTGCTCCACGCAAACCGATAATCCCGACTCGTCTCGTTTTCGAAGTGTGCCTTTTCAATTGACACTGCCGCCGCGCCAGCCTAGAATGCGACTGGCTTTCGCACGCTATCCCGAGGTGCTGGAGGTTGCATGGCGACACCGGATTTACCAGTCCATTCCAATCAGATTCCGCAACTGAGCTCGCGTGGCGGCGTCAGCCTCCGCGAGGATACGGCCTACACCAGCCATAACGGTAAGCAATCGCGAGGCATCCGCAAGCGGACGGACAAAGCCATCGACAAGCTGCAAGGAATCCTCGGCAAAGTTCTGGAGCCGGGGGAAACCATCCTTTACGTTGCGCTCGGCCAAGCGCCCGCGACCACGTTTGAACAAATGACTCTGGGGTGGTCGCTCCAATACATAACCAAAACGGTTCTGGTGCTGACCAACCGCCGCCTCTTGCATTTCCAGGTCAACCGCAACCTCGATTGGAAACGGCGGCTGCGCACGCTTCATTGGGGAGACCTGGCGGAGGCCACCGTCAAAGGATCGCTGCTGAACCGCACTCTGGAGCTTAAATACCGCAGCGGCAAGAAGGAGACGTATTGGGGCCTGCGCTTTGGCGACGCCAAGAAAATCAAAGTTCTGCTCGCCGTTTTGCTCCCGGCCAACCTGGGAGGCGCCACTTCCGCACAGGCCATGCTCTCTCTCTGCCCCAACTGCCTGGCTGGGCTCACGCCCCAGGTATATCAATGCAGCCGGTGCTTTCTTAGCTTCAGAGACGAGAAAACGATGGTTCGTCGCTCGCTGCTAATACCCGGCGGCGGATATTTCTACGCGGGAGAGCGGTTCCTGGGAATCTGCGACTTCATTGCCGAAGCCTACATCTCCATCTGGCTGCTGATCTGGGTGCTGGTCGCCTTCGGAGTAATGCCGGAGCCGGAACTGAAGCCGGGCGAAACACCCGCCACCATGGGCGTCGCCTTGTTCGCCGCTGCCTTCGTGGCGATGCTCTTGATTTTGGAAAAGTGGCTGACCATTCACCACTGCCGACGCCTGATCCGCGAGTTCGTCCCGGCAAAGTAGAATGAGAGCCGGTCTCGGGCTGCGTCCCGGCGGATCACTGAAACTCGAATTTTTCAAGAGCTCGGGGCCGCGCGCCGCGCAGGAATTCCGCAGCCGGCATTCGCCGTTTTCCTTCAAGCTGCACTTCGAGCAACGCAAGAATAGTTCCGCCGCCGCAGACAACGCGCAAATCATCTCGCTCCACGATCAATTCGCCCGGCGAGGGAGCTTGATTCGGCGGGGAGACCGCTCCCTCCCGGTCGCGGCTCTGATTAGCCGGGAATTCTCCCGGCTTCGCCCACCAGATTTGTAGTTTTTGGCCTCGGAAGCTGGTGTAGGCGCCGGGCCACGGTAGAAAGCCACGCACGCGGTTGAAGATCTCGCGGGCAGACAATTTCCAGTCGATTAGGCCGTGTTCTTTTTTTAGCAGGGGGGCGCGCGAGGCGCGGGAGTTGTCTTGCGGCCGTGCGATCAGTTTGCCGCTCTCCAGGCCCTGCAGAGTTTCCACCATCAAGTCAGCGCCGGCGAAGCTCATCCGCTCGCCCAGCTCGATCGAGGTCTTTTCGGGGGCGATCGCGGTTTCCCACTGCAACAGGATAGGACCTGTGTCCATGCCGGGGTCCATCAGCATGGTGGTGACGCCGGTTTTCGTCTCGCCGTTCACGACGGCCCATTGGATGGGCGCTGCGCCGCGATAGGCCGGGAGCAGCGAGGCGTGCAGATTGATGCAGCCGAAGGGCGGGAGGTCCAAGAGCCAGGGCGGCAGAATCTGCCCATAGCCGACTACTACGATGGCCTCCGGCGCGAGTTTCGTGAGCAGTTCCTTGGCGGCGTCGCTCTTTATTTTTTCCGGCTGGTGGATGGTGAGACCGAGCTTCAAGGCGGCCTCTTTGACGGGCGAGGGCTGCAATTGTTGTGCGCGGCCGACGGGACGGTCGGGCTGCGTGATGACCGCGCGGATCTCGTGCCCGGCGGCTAGGAGTTTTTCCAGCGTCGGGATGGCGAAACGGGGAGAGCCGGCAAAGACGAGTTTCATTTGTAATAGGAGAAACCACAGAGACACAGAGGCGCAGAGAAAGAAGATGTATTTATAGTTTTAGAAATCAGCACGGTGTGCGGTCCGTATTTCAATGTCTCTTTGCTGTCTCCCAAAAGCTCTTCTCTGTGCCTCCGTGCCTCTGTGGCTGTTTTGTCTACCATTCTCCGGCCTTCATCATCTTGCGAATCTTGCGCTTGATTAGATCGCGTTTTAGCGTGCTGAGGTGCGAGAGGAAGAAGTGGCCGTCCAGGTGGTCGGTCTCGTGGCAGAAGGCGCGAGCGAGCAAATCTTCGCCCTGCATGGTGAACTGCTTGCCCGTGGCATCCTGGGCACGGACGGTCGCCTTGGAGGGACGCTCGACTGTTTCGCGGAAACCGGGAACGCTGAGGCAGCCTTCTTCCTCGAATTGTTTTCCTTCCTTCGCGATGATCTCCGGATTGATGATGACGATTTTGGCCTTGGGGTCCTTTCCGACGCTGCAATCGATGACGGCAATGCGCCGCGAGATGCCGATCTGGGGCGCGGCCAAGCCGACGCCGTTTGCGGCATACATCGACTCGAACATGTCCTCGACCAGCTTCTGCAATTCTGCGTCAAATACCTCGACCGTTGCGGCCTTCATTGTCAGGACGTCGTTTCCGTATTTCACTACCGGGTAGATCATCGGGCGCGTTCCACTCCTTTGCGTTTAGATCGTGGCAAGAGGCTGGTGCAAAACCTGTTTTGATAGACAGGAAGGGCACGGTTTTAACCGTGCCGAAAGCGCGTGATAAGCAAGCGGCTTCAGCCGCTGAGGGTCAAGGACGCACCTCAGGGGCTAAAGCCCCCTCCTTACCATCCTGCATCGGCACGACTGAAGTCGTGCCCTTACGAACTTCCAAGACGTTCTGCAACCGCCCCTAGTCTCCCCCGCCGCGTTCGGGCAGCGCTAGCGAGCGTGGCACTTCGTCGAGAGGTTCGACTTCCGGCATCTCCTCGCCCGTGGCCGCGCCAAGCTCCGGGAACTTCCGGGCCGAAACCATGACGCGCCGTTCGAGCGAACCGGCGGCTTGGTTGTAGGTTTCGACCGCCTTCCTCAAACCCTCGCCGACGCCTTCAAAGTGCTCCACGAATTTCCCGATCCGGTCGTAAAGCTCTTTGCCGAGTGCGCTGATCTCGCGCGCGTTTTGCTCGGCCTGCTCTTGCCTCCATCCGTATGCGAAGGCGCGGAGCAGGGCGATGAGAGTGGTGGGCGTTGCCAGCACCACGCGCCGCTCCATGCCGTCTTCAATCAGGGTGCGGTCCTGCTCCAGGGCCGCGGAAAAGAACGACTCGCCGGGGAGAAAGAGAACCACCAGATCGGTTCCCTCGTCGAGCTGCTCCCAATAGCTTCGCGCGCCCAGTTGATTCATGTGGGTACGCACGTGCTGGCTGTGCCGGGCCAGATGAGCGTTGCGTTCCTCGTCGGTGGACGCCGCGGCGGCTTCCCGAAACGCCTGGAGCGGCGCTTTGGAGTCTATCGCAATGCGGTGGCCGCCGGGCAGGTTCACAATCATATCGGGACGCTGCCTCGTCGGCCCGCCTGTCAGGGTTTCCTGCTCGGTAAAATCGCAGTGCTCGGACATGCCCGCTAGCTCCGCGACGCGGCGCAACGTCAGCTCACCCCAACTGCCCCGGCCTTGCGGCGTTCGCAGGGCGACGTCCAGACTTCGAGTCACTCCCTGGAGATCGCTCAGTTGCTTGCCGAGGCTCCCGTAAGCGATTTGGCGGCTTTTTTCGATCTCCTGGATTTGCTTTTCGTACCGCGTGAGCGACTCCTTTAACGGGCCAACCAGGCCGTCGATGGCCTTATGGCGCGTTTCGAGATCGCCTTTCGCTTGCGCCTGGATCGTCTCGAAAGTGCTTTTCGCCAGATCCAGGAACGCTTGATTGTTGCTCTTGAGGGCCTTGTCGGCAAGAGCGTCGAAGACGTTCACCAGGTTCTTTTCGGCGTCCTGGAGGAGCTTCCGTTGCTCGTCCAATTGAAGGCGGGCTTGATCCAATTCGGTCTGAGCCTTGACCCGCTGTTCGCCTTCCTTCCTTACCTCCTGCTGAAGCGCGCCGAGTTGCTGGTCCTTAACTTCGAGAGCTGCCTGAAGGCTGCCGAGCTGTGCGCGAACCTCCGATAGTATCCCTTTGTACTTTGCGTTCGCCGCGAGCCAGGCACCCAACCCGCCGAACACGAGGCCCATTGCCAGAAAAATCAAGGCAATCATAAAAAACCGTCGAAGCCGGACCTAAAGGTATATTGAAAAATAATTTGGTTGTCATTCTGAGCGAAGCGAAGAACCTGCTGTTTGTATTGCGGCGGTGAGCGCAAAGCAGATTCTTTAGCCCAACAGAAAGCGTCGGGCTTCAGAATGACAGCGTCATTAGGTTTTTCAACATCTTGCTAAAACACCCGGAGCTGCTCGCGATAGCCGTCGAAGTTGCGGAGCGACTCAGCGAGCGAATCGCCGCCGAACTTTTCGAGCAGCGCTCGCGCGAGGACCAGCGCCACCATGGCCTCGGCGGCGACGCCTGCGGCCGGGACCACGCATACGTCCGACCGCTCGTAGGCCGCCTTCACCGTCTCTTTCGTCTCCATGTGGACGCTCTCGAGCGGTCGGCGCAGCGTGGAGATGGGTTTAAGATAGCCGCGCACGACTACGTCCTCGCCGTTGGTGATGCCGCCTTCGAGGCCCCCGGCGTGGTTCGCGGGCCGTACGAATCGATGCGCTTCGCGGCTGTAACCGATGGGGTCGTGAACCTTCGAGCCGAGCGATACGGCGTTATCGACGGCGGTACCGATCTCGACAGCCTTTACGGCTTGGAGCGACATCACAGCCTGCGCGAGCAAACCGTCGAGCTTCTCGTCCCAGTTAGTGTGGGTTCCGAGACCCGGCGGAACGTTGTGCGCGACAACCTCGAAGATGCCGCCCAGCGTGTCGCCGGTGCGCAGGATCTCATCGACCGCTTCCTTCATCTTCGCTTCCGCCGCGGGGTCGATGCAGCGGAACACAATCTCGTCGTGGGCGCAGATCGCTTGGATTTCCTCCCAGGTGGCTTGATGCGGCGAATGGACTTGGCCTACGGTGGTAACGTGGCTCAGAACCTCGATCGAGAACTCTCGCAGGAGAAGCTTCGCCAGCGCGCCCGCCGCCACGCGCGCCGTGCTTTCGCGGGCGCTCGAGCGCTCCAGGATGTAACGGGCCTCGTGGAAATTGTATTTCAGGCATCCGGCCAGATCGGCGTGGCCCGGCCGGGGCGGGTTCAGCGGACGGTACTTTTCGGCGGTGTTTTCGCGCTCCTCGACCGGCAGCGATTCTTTCCAGTTCTCCCAGTCGCGGTTCTGGATCAGCAGGGCGACCGGCGCTCCCGTCGTTTTGCTGCGCCGGACGCCGGAAAGAGGTTCAGCCGTGTCGGTCTCAATCTTCATGCGCCCGCCGCGGCCGTAACCCTGCTGGCGGCGCTTCAGCTCGCGGTTGAGGAAGGCGATGTCAATGGGAATCCCGGCGGGAAGGCCCGAGACCATCGCCACCAGGGCCTGACCGTGTGATTCACCGGCTGTGGAAAATCGCAGCATAGTTGAGATTCGCTTCGAAAATCTCGCCGCCACTTGCGGCTCAACCGTTCAGGATACATCAACTACGCACCCCATAAAAGGTTTGACACCAACCGGCGAGCGTCTCAGTTTGAAATCCGCAGGTCTTGATTCGCTGCCCATCGGGAATATAATTAAAAGATATAGAGGGTTTCCCTATGAGGTTTCATTGGCTCCCATTTGGAGCATTATTGTTGACTATGGTCCCCTTGGCGGATGATCTATTGATCCAATCGCCATCCGAGCCCGTGGTCCGGATCACAAAGGTATCCGGGCATGTAACGGACAATGCGGGGGCCTCTCTTCCCACGGTTACGGTTACATTCAAGGCAAAGAAGTTTGAGAAGAAGCTTGTTGTTGCGGATGACGGTCGTTACGAACTTGACCTGCCGGCAGGAAGATATGAGGTGATTGCCAGACTTCAAGGATGCAAAGATTTCCGGTTGAAAGAGTGGGATGCTCAATCGGAGAGATTTAACACGCTCAACATCTCTCTCTACTGTCCGCCGACCCCAATTTATTAACCTAAATTCAAACTGAGACGCTGCCAAACCATGCGGACCCTTACACGCCTCGTCCTGCTTTCGTCTCTGCTTGCACTTTGCAGTCATGCGCAGGATCGCGCCATCCACTTCGCCGGTCAGCTCTCGCGCGGCGAGACGTTCCGAAAAGAGGTCAGCAAAGACTTGGTCTTCGCTCTCGTCCCCAATACAATCGATCCGGAAGCGATCTCCGGCTGGACAATTACTATTTCGCCGGAAGGCGATCATCCCCGTGAATGCAACGATTTCGTATGGGTGGTGATGCCGCCCTACCGCAGCTACAACCCGCGCTATCTCGATACATCCTATGGAACGACCGCGGAAGAGGCCGTGAAATTTTCTCCGCGGGAGTTCCACTTCGTCCTCAACTGTTCCGATTACAAACAGGAAGAAGCGCGCGTAGACCGGCTCCTGTGGTCTTACAGCTACACCGAAGAACAGGTTCAAGAGGCGCAAGAAAAACTGGGGACCTCGCCGCAAGGCAGCGGACGGCTATGGATTCGGGACTACAAAATCAGCCCCGCGCCCAAGCCCGCCGGAGATAAGAATCTGGGGCAGATCGATTCCATCCGGTTTGAGGTAGAGATCGAGCTTCCAAAGCCGTGAACCGGCGCTGGAAGCCGCTGCATTAGCCGCAGCCGCAGCCTCCGGGATTGCAGCAGCCTCCGCCGCCGGATCCGGTCCCGAAACCGGACATGGACCCGCCGTCGCCGCCCTTGACGGACGTATTCACCACGGAGAATTGCATGGTGTGGCGGTCGCTGCCGCACTTGGGGCAAGAGATGCTTTCCGTCTTGCTGAGGACGATTTTCTCAAAGGGACTGTGGCATTCTTCGCAGACGTATTCGTAGATGGGCATATATGATTCCTCGATGAACAAGTGGTATTTTAGCAGACCTTACGAGCTATTGCGAAACCTGTTTTAAGGTGTTGGAAGGGTACGGTTTTAACCGTGCCGAAAGCGAATAGTGAAGCAAGCGGCTTCAGCCGCTGAGGGCCAAGGACGCACCGCAGGGGCCGAAGCCCTCTTCTTACCGCTCTGCACCGGCACGGTTAAAACCGTGCCCTTACGGGGGTCCGCAAGAGGTTGTGCAACAGCTTCTAGGCTGCTAGCATCCGGGAACCGTGAGAATTCCCTCCAACGGGGCAGTAACCCAGGCAGCAACAGTGTAGCGGGTGGAACCTTTTTCCCGGTCTCGCGTTATTTTTTTTCGAAATGTTTTTGACATCGCATCGCGTGTGCCCTAATATCGTCTGTCTGCTTTATTCACGCGCTCGGGGAAGCCAGGGGAAGCCGGAACCGAGCCTTCAGAATTGTCGGCAAGTAAGGCAAAACGAAATGAAGATCGTCGTAGCGGAGCGAGTCTCCCGCAAAGCGGTGGAGCTGTTGAAGACGGAGCCTAAGTGGCAGATCGTCGAAACGGAGCCTGCCCGCGACAAACTATTGCCCGAGCTGGCCGATGCCGATGCGTTGATTATCCGCAGCGCCGTGCAGGCCGATGCCGCGCTGCTCGATGCCGCGCCGCGCCTGCAAGTGATCGGGCGCGCCGGGATCGGCGTGGATAATGTGGACATCGAGGCCGCCACGAAAAAAGGCGTGATGGTGATGAACACGCCGGGCGGCAACGCCGTCAGCGTCGCCGAGCATACGCTGGCGCTGATGCTGGCGATGGCGCGCTCGGTGCCCCAGGCCAACGAGAGCATGCACGCCGGGCGCTGGGAGAAGAAGCTGTTCGAAGGCAGCGAGCTGCGGGGGAAGGTGCTGGGGCTGATCGGCCTGGGACGCATCGGCATCGAGGTGGTCAAGCGCGCCAGGGCGTTTGAGACCGAGGTGATCGCCTACGATCCTTACGTTCCGGCGCCGGTGGCGCGCGACCTGAACGTCGCCCTGGTTCCGCTCGACGAGTTGCTGCGGCGCTCCGACTACATCAGCCTGCACTCGCCGGCCACGCCGGAAACGGAGGGCATCCTGGGAGCCGCCGCGCTGCGCAAGGTCAAAAAAGGAGTACGCATCGTCAACTGCGCCCGGGGCGAGCTGGTGGACGAAGCGGCGCTGGCCGAGGCCCTCCAGAGCGGCCAGGTCGCGGCAGCCGCGCTCGACGTCTATCGCGTCGAACCGCCGCGCGATTCGCCGCTCGTGGCTCTCCCGAAGGTGATCCTGACGCCGCATATTGCCGGCTCGACAGCCGAGGCGCAGGAGATCGTGGGACTGAAGATCGCCGAGCAGGTGCGCGATTATCTGAAGCATTCGGTGATCCAGAACGCCGTCAACGTGCCGTCGCTTTCGGCCGAAGAATATACCACGCTGCAGCCCTACTTGCAGCTCGCCGAGCGGCTGGGGCTGTTCCTGGCGCAGATCTCGCACGGCGCAGCCGCCGGAATCGAGATCCGCTATGCGGGCACGCTGGCGCAGATGAATACGAACCTGGTGCGCAACTCCGTTCTGAAAGGCGTGCTGAACCAGGTGCTCGACGAGAAGGCGAACATCGTCAACGCCGTGGCCATCGCGCAGGAGCGTGGCATCCGGATCGAGGAGACGCGCAGCCAGCGCACGCAGTTCACCGACTCGATCCGCGTGGTACTGAAGTCCAACGGAGAAGATTCTTCCGTCGAGGGCACCGTGCGCCACGGCCGGGAGCCGCGCCTGGTGGCGCTGGACGGAATCAGCGTGGAGTCGCCGCTCGAAGGAAATCTCGTGGTATATAAGAATCTGGACGTTCCCGGAGTGATAGGAAAGATCGGGACGATTCTGGGGCGGAGAGCAATCAACATCGCCAACTTCTCGTTGGGCCGCGAACGCACCGCGAAAGGCTCGAAGAAGGCGATGCAGGCGCTGGCGGTTGTCCAGGTGGACGAGAAGGTTCCCGAAAAGGTGTTAAAGGAGATTGGCCGCATCCCGGCCATGACGTTCGTGCGGGCGGTGAAGCTGGGCTAGATTTCGGGAAGTGGGGACAGGCATTCCTGCCTGTCCCGGTGCAGGCTGGAAAGCCTGTACCTGCCGGTTTTGTTCGATTGGATTTGCCGTGAAAGCGAAAAAACGGCAGAAATTAAAAAATGATGGTATCCCAACCTTCGGCTGACAGTGTATACTAAGCCGATTTTCGAATCTCAAGGAGGACTATGGCTGCGGGAAGGATGACTCAAACTCAGTTGGTACGGCATCTGGCGGAACAGTGTGAAGTGAACAACAAGGTGGCTCGGGGATTTCTCGATGAGCTGGCCAAGACCGCCGTCGCGGAAACAAAGAAGAACGGCGTTTTTGTTTTGCCCGGCGTAGGACGGCTGGTGAAGGCCAACCGCAAGGCCCGCATGGGCCGCAATCCGGCTACCGGCGAGGCGATCAAGATCGCCGCCAAGACGGTGGTGAAGTTCCGGGTCGCGAAAGCGGTCAAGGACGCCATCGCTCCCGGCAAGAAGAAATAATCCGGGCGCAGGAGACCCCTGCGCTCCTCCGCGTCCGCGGCGCCGCCTGATCGGCACGTCTGTTTCGAAAAAGGCGTTGACAGGCCCGGGTGAAATGTGTAAATATTCATTGTTATGAATAATTATACATTTCGACGGACCCCGGTTCTTCCGGGGGGCGCAGCGGAGTCTCGGACGGGGACCTTGCCTTTCGCCGCCTCCGACCTGGTCTTTGATAACGACCTCAGCGGTGCGGACGTGCGCCTGCTGCTCGGCGTCGCCGCCCGGATGCAAACACATCCGGAGGAGTATCGCCGTGCGCTCGAGGGCCGCACGCTGGCACTCTTGTTTGAAAAGCCCAGCCTGCGGACTCGTGTCACTTTTGAAGTGGCCATGAAGTCCCAGGGCGGGGAGTCGATCTTCCTCGACTGCCGCGGGGAACCTCTGGGCGCCCGCGAGCCGGTGTGCGACGTGGCGCGCAACCTCGACCGCTGGGTCGACGCCATTGCCGCACGAACGTTCCGGCAGTCGACGGTGGAGGAACTCGCCCAATGGGCCTCCATCCCCGTCATCAACGCCCTCTCCGACCTCGTACATCCCTGCCAGGCGCTGGCCGACATGCTGACGCTCATCGGAGTCTTCGGCGAATTAAAGGGCCGCACGCTCGCCTATGTGGGCGACGGCAATAACGTAGCGCACTCACTGCTGCTGACGGGGACGAAGCTGGGCCTGAACGTCACGGTAGCGACTCCTCCATCCTACGAGCCGGACCCGGCGATTGTTTCGGCAGCCCGGCAAACGGCATCCGAGACCGGGGCGACGGTCCGCGTGCTGACCGATCCGAGCGAGGCCGTTGCAGGCGCCCATGCCGTCTACACGGACGTGTGGACCAGCATGGGATCGGAGCACGAATCGGCAGCCCGGCGGGAGCGTTTCCAGCCCTACCAGGTGACCCGGAAGCTGCTGGAGGCGGCCCATCCCGAAGCTGTCTTCATGCATTGCCTTCCGGCACACCGCGGCGAAGAGGTGGAGGCGGAAGTGTTCGAGTCGCGCCGCTCGGTGGTCTTCGACCAGGCCGAGAACCGCCTGCACGCCCAGAAAGCCCTGCTGTGGCTGCTGCTGGGGAAAGGGGCGGGGCAGGACGGGAATTGATTTGATAGCAGCAGGGCTTCCATAGTAAGTTTGAGAGAACAGTGAGGGGTGTTTCGGATGAATCCAACCGTTACCTCGATCTTCGACCTGAGCGCGTCGGAAAAGCTCCAACTCGTGGAAGACTTGTGGGACGACCTGGCCGCGACACCGGAGGCGGTGCCGGTCCATGAGTGGCAAGAGCAAGAGTTGGCGCGGAGAAAGACGAACCTGCTGAGAAACCCGGACTCGGGACTTGCCTGGGAAGAAGTAAAACGAAGGGTCCGCAGCCGGCATGGCCGCTGAACTGATTGTAGCCCCCGAGGCCGAGCAGGATGTCGCGGACGCTTACGCGTGGTACGAGAATCGGCGGCCCGGATTGGGAGAAGAGTTTTTGGGCTGCGTCGATCCTGCGTGGAAGGGATCCGCCGCACTCCCGAAATATACGCACTTGTCCACGAAAACTATCGCCGTGGCTTGGTACGGCGATTCCCGTATGCTGTGTTTTACGAATACGAAGAAGGGGCGGTAACGGTCTACTGCGTGTTCCACACCTCCCGCGACCCGCAGAAATGGCGGGAGCGTCTTGCCTGAGGGTGAGAGGGGAAAATATCCCTCACCCTAAACCGAAAGCCCAGGCCAATCGAGAGCGCCGACAAAGGAAACATTACATCAGATTATGCCATCCAGGAAAGATTCATCGCAGCTTTTGAAACCGAAAAAAGTGGTGCTGGCCTACTCGGGGGGCCTGGATACCTCGATTATCATCCCGTGGCTGCGCGAGAACTATGGGTGCGAAGTGATCGCCATGGCGGGAGATATCGGCCAGGGAGACGAACTGCGAGGTGTCGAGAAGAAGGCCAAGGCGAGCGGGGCATCGAAGTGCTTTGTCGAGGACCTCCGCGAAGAGTTTGTGACCGATTTCCTCTGGCCTCTGGTGCGCTCGGGGGCCGTTTACGAGCACAAGTATCTGCTGGGAACTTCGATTGCAAGGCCGCTGCTGGCGCGGAGGCAGGCCGAGGTGGCGTTGCGCGAAGGAGCCGACGCGCTGGCGCACGGCTGCACCGGCAAGGGGAACGATCAGGTGCGATTCGAGTTGACTTACAAGGCCTTTGCGCCGCATCTCGAAGTCATCGCGCCGTGGCGCGAGTGGTCGATCCAGTCCCGCGAGGAGGCGCTGGCCTACGCGCGAGAGCACAACATCCCGGTCGCCGTCTCGGCCGGAAAGCTTTACAGCCGCGACCGCAATCTGTGGCACTTGAGCCACGAGGGCGGCGTTCTGGAAGACCCGTCCTGCGCCGTTCCGGACGATGTCTGGCAGCTCACGAAAAGCCCCAAACAGGCACCGGAAAAGGGCGCGGAGGTCTCGATCGGTTTCGTGAAGGGCGCGCCGGTTGAGGTCAACGGGAAGCGGCTGGGGCCGGTTGAGATTGTTTCTACGTTGAACCGGATTGCGGGAGAGCACGGCGTCGGGCGGACCGAGTTGGTCGAAGACCGCTTTGTCGGGATGAAGTCGCGCGGCGCTTACGAGACGCCGGGTGGCACGCTGATCGTGCTGGCGCATCGCGAGCTGGAAGGGCTGTGCCTGGATCGCGAGACGGCCGAGTACAAGCAGCATGTAGCGCTCGACTACGCGCGGCTGGTCTATAACGGCTTTTGGTATACGCCGCTGCGCGAGGCGCTCGACGCTTTTATCAATGAAACGCAGCGGACCGTGACCGGCGACGTGCGCCTGCGGCTCTATCGCGGGAACGTGGAGGTGTTGGGACGAACCTCGCCCTACTCGCTCTATGCGCCCGATATCGCGAGCTTCACCATGGGTGCCTCTTACGATCAGAAGGACGCTCAGGGGTTCATCAATCTGATCGGGCTGCCCATTCGGGTGCGCGCCTCCATTGAAGCGAAAACTAAAAAGTCGCGTCGGTCTTCGTGAACTTACCTGCGCCGGGTCGGGCGTAGCCACGACACGATTTTTGTGCCGTGGGTTTTTCTCCGGAACAACCACGGAACGTGCCCACGGCATCCCGCAGGGCGGGACCGTGGCTACCACTGCACTTCCTCCAAAGGCGGATATGAAAAAAACCGCAAAGACACCTTACAAGTTGTGGGGCGGACGATTTGAGAAAGCTACGAGCGAGCAACTGGAAGCGTTCTCCCGCTCGATCCAATTCGACTGCCGGCTGGCATTGGCCGACATCCGAGGGACCAAAGCCTACGCCGGAGCGCTCCAGCGGTCGCGAATTCTGACACGGACGGAATACGCGCGCGCCGTGAAGGCGCTCAATTCCCTGGCAAAAGAGGTCGAGGCGGCGGGGCCAAAATACTTCGAAGGGGCCTCGGAGGAAGACGTTCACACCGTTGTCCTCGCTAAGCTCCGCGAGCGGATTGGCGGGCTGGCCGACAAGCTCCACACCGGACGCAGCCGCAACGAGCAGGTCGCGCTCGACTTCCGGATGTGGCTCAAGGACGATGCCATTCGCCCGGCGCAGCGGGCGCTGCGCGAGCTGATGGCGGCGCTCGCCGAAATGGGCGAACGGGAACATGCGGTGATCCTGCCGGGATACACGCATCTGCGGCGGGCGCAGCCGGTGCTGTGGGCGCATTATCTGCTGGCGTATTTCGAAATGTTCCGCCGCGACTACGAGCGGCTGGAGCGGTGCTATCAGGCTGCCGACGTGATGCCGCTCGGGAGCGGCGCGCTGGCAGGCAATGCGCTCGACCCGCGCTCGCCGATCAACCGCGACAAACTGGCACGCGAGCTGGGCTTTGCGCGCGTCTCGCGGAACAGCATGGACGCCGTCAGCGACCGCGATTTCGCGCTGGAATTTCTGTTTGCCGCGAGCGTCGCGTTCGTCCACCTGAGCCGGCTGGCCGAGGACTGGATTCTCTACTCGTCGGAGGAGTTTGGGTTTTTGGAGTTGGGCGACGAGGTCTCGACGGGAAGCAGCCTGATGCCGCAGAAAAAGAATCCCGACGCGCTGGAACTGATTCGCGGCAAGACCGGGCGCGTCCTGGGACATCTGGTATCTTTGGCGACTACGTTGAAGGGACTTCCGCTGACTTACAACCGCGATTTGCAGGAAGACAAGGAGCCGGTCTTCGATGCCGCCGAGCAACTGATTCCGGCGCTGCGGCTGGCGGCGCAGGTTGTCGTGACGACATCGCTCCACGCCGAGACGATGCACAAAGCGGCGTCCGACGGCTGGCTCTGCGCCACGGACCTGGCCGAGTTTCTGGCGGCGAAGGGAGTGCCGTTTCACGAGGCGCATCACGTTGTCGGAAAGCTGGTGCTCGAAAGCGTGCGGGCCGGCAAGCAGCCGGATCATTGTACGCTCGAAGACTTGCAGCGTTATTCACAGCAGTTCGATGAGAAAGCGCTGGCGCTGCTGCTGCCCGTCGCGAGCGTGGCGCGGCGGGCCGTTGCCGGAGGGACGGCGCCGGCTAGCGTGCGCGCGGCGCTGAAGGAGGCGCGGGGGTGGGTGAAGAGAGACTGAAGAATCCATGTAAGCCCCCTCAAGGGGGCTGGGAAATCGGTGGCTACTCGGACCCAGGCATGAACGCCTGGGCTAGAGAAGAGTTTCGGAGTCGTGAATGGCGTCGCGAGGCAGCGCAGTTTTGTTAGGTTGGTTCTGTTTTCAAAATGCCCCGGAATGGTTTCGTGCGCGGCGATTCTCCTGATCAGCCGCCGAATTAGGGGCACTCTTTCTGCCAAATTAAGCTTGATACGATCCGGCGTCCTAGCGTACGATTAGAGTCAGGCGGAAGTTGAAAAACCGAAAATTCCAGTCAACAGGAGGGGTCTCAATGAAAGCTTCGATTGTTATGGCGGCGTTTGTATTGGCATGCGTGCTTGGTTTGGGAGTTCGCGCCCAAGCTCAGGACGCACCGAAAGAGCACAGTATGACCGGATGTCTGGCGAAGGGTGCCGAAGACGGCTCGTTCAAGCTGACGGACCTGGAGAAAGGGCCCAAGGAGGTCATTATTGCGGAGTCGACGGCGAAGCTCGCTCCGCACGTCGGGCACAAGGTCGAGATTACCGGTGTGGCCGTCCCTGGGAAGGATAAGGCTCACACGATGAAGATCACGGCGGTCAAGATGCTTGGATCCACCTGCCAGTAGTTTTTTGTAATCGGGAGTCTTTTCTTTCTCGGCTTCGATCTCTGTCCCGATTCGGGAGAAGTCCGAAGGAAAAGACTCCCATCCATCCAGCCTCCGGCCTATCTTCGGCGAGCCCTTTGTTCGTCCCGAGTGATCCCATTTCATTGCTCGTTAGAGCTTCATTGTTTCGAATACCGTGTTCCGGGTGCGGAATGCTATTCATTCGCCCGACCTTCTTCGAAGCTTGCACCGGTTGGGCCGAACGGCGTATGATCCCCGACAAGGTACAGGCCCGATGCACGAAGTCTGACGAGGCACGAATGAATACCGGAATTTTACTGGCGACCCTTCTGGTGTGTTTTGGATTGCCGGCGGGTTCGCTTTGGGCGCAAGTAAACGGTCCCTCCACGGGCATACTGGCGAGGCAGGATCGCGAGGGGAATCAATCTCAATCCGGCCAGAAAAACGCAATCGCCAACCAGGAAGCGGAACCAAATCAGGCCAGTGCCGGCCAAGCTCCGGCGGCTGGCAAGCGGGGTTTGAGGATTCCGATCGCGATGAGCCACGGAGGCGACGGACTCATGGACTGCGGGAAGGATATGGATTGCTTCCTGAACGCGTTTGACGACGGCAAACCGGCCCTGGTGCGGCACAACCAGAATGGAGCCGAGTCCGGTATCCGGATCACGCAGAGGGCTTACCTGGAGGTCAGCAATTTTGCGGCGGACCACGGTACGTTTTATACGAAAGTCGAGGACCGCAGTTTCGAGTTCACCGAGGACTTCAACCGGATGGTGCGGCAAGCAGGAAAGAGCGAAGCGGAAATCGAGGATATAAAGAAGAAGATTGTTGCCGAGTATCAACCGACCGATGTCGAGGAGCTTGCGTGTCTCTTCGAGCGCAAAGCACTGAAGAGCCTCTTGCTGAATTGGAGCATGAGCCGGTTCTCGCCTGGTGATTTCAGCAGCGCCGAGAAATGTGAGGGATACCCCATGCCGTCTATCGCGGCAGCGGCGCAGCCCCAATCCAATCCGCCGTCCTCCGGCGGAGAAGTTTATATTCGAGACCCCAGGGAGAGCGAAAAAGAGTTGCGCCAGGCTGTGAAAGTAAATCCGGGAGACCCGGAATTGCATTATCTGCTCGGCAAGGCTTTGGGTATGCAGAACCAAGTGGACGAGGCGCTGCGGGAGTTCCGCAAAGTGGTGGAGCTGAACCCGC
>Ga0209726_10003047_pt1 | contig 23563 bp, 20 predicted proteins | sample Subgrocontami54m_FD_187453 | JGI IMG/M metagenome (GOLD analysis project Ga0209726, IMG submission 187453) | Subsurface groundwater microbial communities from S. Glens Falls, New York, USA - GMW46 contaminated, 5.4 m (SPAdes) (version 3) | ecosystem: Environmental > Aquatic > Deep subsurface >... | reverse complement strand
GGGTATTCTGCATCCTAAATTTGTCTTCAGGGATAGTTATAATCAAATATTCTCCCGCCGGCACAATAGCACTGGAGTCCAACACCAAAGCGTCTTTGCCCGGCGCGGCATTCATACTGCTTCTGTGGTCCAAAATAAAACCTTGCAGGCTCGCGCTTAAATTTCCCGTATTCTTAAACTCCACCCACTCTTTGCCCTCGTCAGCGCCTTCGGGATTAGGCATAAACTCGCTTATGTAAACTTCTCTATTTTCCAAAACTTCAGCCGAATCCATAAAATTCTGTTTGCCCAAAGTCGGCTTGCCCCAAACCCAGGTGTCCTCGTTTTTTTGGTACGCCCAACCCTCCCTGGCGTCTTCTTTAAAGCTTACTGAATCCGCCAAAGTTTTATCTGCAAAATATAAATTCAGAACATCGCCGCCGGTATTATTTAAGACAAAAAAATCCTGGGGGATGGTAATAACCAAAAAGCCGCCAGGCAAAATACTTTCACCGGCAAGTCTATAAGCGTTTGCCGCAATACCGCTTGGGCTTTTGTCGCCCAAATACCAGCCGCTTAAATCCACGGGCGTATCGCCGGTATTGGATAGTTCCACTTTTTCTAAACCCGAATCTTCGCCTTCGGGGTTGGGCAGAATTTCGGAAATCTTTACGTCCGAGGATTTCACTGAATAAGTGCTTCCCAAAATTTCAGGGGTTGATGTTGCGATGTTTGAAGCCGGAGTGGAACTGGCGGCGCTTGATGACTCACACGCTGTAGACGCGGAGCTCCTAGGGACGCTTGGTAAAATAGTAAATACGGATGAAGTGCTGGTTAAATCCAGCCGCATCAGCGACTGGTTGGCAATTGGGTTAATAGGCGAAACATTTCTAAAACTGTTGCTGGTCACGCCCCAGGCAATGCTGTCTATTATAGTGCCGGTGTCGGAACTGCCAAAGCGAATTGCCACGCCGTTGTTGTCCGCGATCTCGCCGGTAGTGGTAGCGTTAGGCGCGGCGCCGATGGATGCAAAGTTACTGTTGGCCCAGAGAAAAAAACTTTTCTTGGCAACGCAAGTATCACTCGTCCAGGATTTTATTAAAGTGTCTTTGCTGGCGGTGGCGGTGCGCTTGACCAAACGATAGCCTTTTAAATTTATAGATGTATCGCCGGGGTTATATAACTCAATAAAATCTTCGCTGGTCTTGCCGCTGCCCCCCGTAGTCTGCACCTGGGAAATAAAAATTTGGTCTGCGGCATAGGCTGAACTATAAATAAAAAAACTAAAAATTAAAGATACCGCTAACACACTCAAACTTTTTGTTTGCATATGGACTTTTTAATTTTAAAAAAACACCTGCAAAGCGTTTTAATTAAAAAAACTATTTTATTTCTTCTGGCTGCGCTTGAGAGACCGACGGCTCCAGTTGCTTAAACAACGTACCCAGAACTCCGTTAACAAATTTGCCGCTGGTTTCGCCGCCGAAAGTTTTGGCCAGCTCCACCGCTTCGTTAATCGCCACCTTAGGCGGCACGTCTTTTAAAAACATCAATTCATAAATGCCAAGGCGCAACACATTCCTGTCCACCAGAGACACTTGGTCAACCGGCCACTCCGTCGCCGTCTTAACTATAACCGCATCTATCTCTTCTATCTTTTCAGCAACGCCTTTGGCCAGCTCATAAACAAAGTCCGTCTCTCCCAAATTCTGCGCAAACTCCTTGAGGTTATTCTCTACAATAATTTTGATGTCTTCTTTTCTGTCCTTAAAATCCCATTCAAACAAAGACTGCATAACTATGGTTCGGGAAAGATGGCGATTGGACATTAGTTATCCCTTATCTTTTATCCATTATCTTTTACCCTAGGTCAAGGATGAAAGATTAAGGATTAAGGATAAAATTACTTCGTAACCTTGCGCCCTTTATAAAACCCGCAATTTTTGCACGGCAAATGTGGCATTACTGCCTGCCCGCAATTTTTGCAAGTGGCGAAAGATTTGGTTTTTAAAGCGTGATGGCTGCGGCGCTGGTCGCGCCCACTTCTAGTTTTATGCTTCTTAGGAACTCCCATGAATTTCTCCAGAAATTCACCCCGAGCCTGCCTGCCGGCAGGCAGGCGAAGTCGAGGGGTAAATGTATCTTAAATGATAATAATCGTAGCAATTATAGCGAAAACTTTAGCTCTCGTCAAAGCTTCCCTTCCACTCTTAATTTTTATACTTCGGGTTGTTTGGTTTCTCTTCAGAAAACCCCTGGGTTAATTCCAGCTCTAGCTCCTTTACCTTTATTCGCATTTCTTTGATTTCTTCCTCAGTTACAGCGGCATCCAAAAGCTTTTTACTTGCTCTTAACATTTTAGCTCTAATCTCCAATGCAACAATGCCCATGTTTAGCTCTTTCAACCTAAGTTCTTTTTCAGCCCGCTCGGCATCAACTTCATTCAATATTCCTTTCATCTCTTTTCTTGTAGTCATATTGCCATTATAACATAAAAACTTGGCCACGAAGCCAAGTTTTTTTTAACTGTTTATTTACAACAATGTGGGTCTAAAGTGTACAGGCCAATCCGCCTCGGGCGGAATATAATTTTGCCTTCCTGTTAGGCCCACGTCGATGAAAATAATCCTATTAGATGAATGCTTTTTAAAGAACTAAATAATAATCTTCCGAGTCGCGCCCCGTAGACATCGAGTCAGACGAGATGTTCTACCGGGGTTAGGCCCACGTTGCTGCAAAGAATGACATTCGATATTTGCATACCTGCCTGCCGGTAGGCAGGTTCGCGATTACTCCAATTAAAAACCGTAAACTCAATACAGGAGAATCAATAAAAATTTATTCTTGTATGCAGTATACGGCTTTATAAAGAGTCGCTTTATAAATTGCTTTGAATTTTTAAACCGGCTCTAATTGCGCCCCCAATTCGGTTTTATCCGAGATTAGGAGCATGTGATATCTAGCGCTAGTTTTCCCAAATAAACTAAAATGTGATGACTGCCTAAATTTCTATGGGTGCGTATTACAGAACAGTTTACTCAAGAAAATTAGCGCTAGAAATACCCGTATGTTCTCCTGTAAAAACATTCAGATACTATATTGGATTGTAAAGGCGTTATGCATATTAAAAAGCATAACCGTATATTGTACGTTATATTCTCTATTTTGTCAACCCCGTTAGAAGTTATCTCGCTTAAATAAAACAAAAAATAATAAACCACTCTCATTTTTGAACTTTTTTAATGAGTGTCTAAAACTTCTAACGGGGTCAAGGCTTGTACAGAATAATGTGTTTTTAAAGAGGCAAAAATAAAAAAATAGCCCTTAAATAAGAGCTAAATAACAAGGCTTTATTAACTCGGCTTAGTTAAACAGCTTCTTAATTTCTCAATTAGTTCATATGACATTTTTTGGCCAGGGAAGGCAAACTGAAAAAATATCATCTCCATAATAACTTTGCTGATATCTGAATCAATTTGTGATTGCTTCAATTGTTGATCAAGCTGCTCTATTTCCGAAGATCTAAAAACATTGTTGATACTTTGTGACAACTTTGCAAATTCACCCTCTAAAATAGTATGTAATTTTTTTCTTATATTCTGAATTTCCAGGCCTGTTTGTTGCCTGGCGGCACGTATCCCCTCTAATTCCATTCTTATCCAAGGATAATGTTCAAACTCCAAAGCCAATAATTTTTTTTCGTCTTCAGTCAGGCCGTCAAGGGACGCCAATAAGCTTAACAATTGCTGGTCTGCAAATTCCCTTTCCTGCCTATTGCCTTGTATGATGTCTGACATAATCCCATAAATTAAAATCTCGAGTACATTATATCATAAAACTCCCCGTCCCGATGTATCGGGACGGGGAGTTTTTCTAATCACTATTCGCTAAGCACTAATCACTAGTCTAGTAGTCCATGCCGCCCATTCCTCCAGGCATGCCGCCGCCGGCTGGAGCGCCGGTCTTGGGTTCGGGTTTGTCCACCACAATGGCTTCAGAAGTTACTAAGGTAGATGCAATTGAAACGGCATTCTCTAAAGCAAGGCGGGTAACTTTAACGGGATCAACAATGCCGGCCTTCATTAAATCTTTCTTGCCTTTCTCCCAATTCATTTCATCGTAATCCATAAAGTCATAGCCCTCGTGTTCGGAAGAGCTTTGGACAAAAGCCACAATTCCCGAAGGCTCAACTCCGGTATTTTCCGCAATCTGCCTCAAGGGAGCCTCAAGAGCTTTTCTTACGATCATGGCGCCCAACTTTTCGCTCTCGGTAAAATAATTCCCCTTGGCCACAGCCTCTTCCAGCCTTGGCGCAATTTTTGCCAAAGCCGCGCCGCCGCCAATTACAATTCCCTCTTCCACAGCCGCGCGCGTGGCATTAAGCGCGTCTTCAATTTTGAATTTCTTGGCTTTCATTTCGGTTTCGGTAAAAGCGCCGACTTTAATCACGCCCACGCCGCCGGCTAAGCGCGCCATTCTTTCCTGCAATTTTTCTTTGTCAAAATCCGAGGTGGACTCTTTATATTCAGCTTTAATTTGGCTCACGCGGTCTTCAATTTTTTTCTTGTCCCCGGCGCCGTCCACAATGGTCGTATGTTCTTTGGTGGCAATTACTTTTCTGGCTTTGCCCAGTTGATTCAATTCTGTTTTATCAAGTTTCAATCCCAACTCTTCGGAAATAACTTGGCCGTTGGTCAACACCGCAATATCCTGCAGCATTTCTTTGCGCCTGTCGCCAAAGCCCGGGGCTTTAACTGCCAACACAGAAAAAGTGCCGCGAAGTTTATTGACCACAAAAGTTGCCAAAGCTTCGCCTTCCACTTCGTCGGCAATTATCACCAATTCTTTTTTTCCGCTCTGCGCCACTTTTTCTAAGAGCGGCAAAATGTCCTGCACACTGGAAACTTTTTTGTCAGTGATGAGGATATAAGGGTCTTCCCACACCGCTTCCATTCTTTCCGCGTTGGTGACCATATAGCCGGAAACAAAACCCTTGTCAAAACGCATGCCTTTGACCACTTCTTTTTCAATGCCAATGGCCTGGCCTTCTTCTACGGTAATTACGCCATTATGCCCGACTTCTTCCATGGCTTCCGCAATGTGCCGGCCGACTTCCGCGTCCAGGGAAGCAATAGTGGCAACTTGTTCAATTCCCTCTTTGCCCTTAACTTCCTTTTTAACTTTATTCAACGCTTCCACCACAAACCTCACGGCCTTGTCCATGCCGAGCTTCATGTCATTGGCTTTGTAGGGGTTGCGCTTTAGCATCTCAAAACCGTCTTCTATCATTTTTTGCGCCAAAACCGTGGCGGTAGTTGTGCCGTCGCCGGCTTCGTCATTGGTTTTGTTGGCAACTTCCTGAATTAAAGACGCGCCCACGTTTTCAAACTTGTCTTCCAACTCAATATCTTTAGCAACAGTGACGCCGTCGTCGGTAATAGTTGGACTGCCAAAACCTTTGTCTAAAATAACCGTTCTGCCCGTAGGCCCTAAAGTTACCTTAATCACATTAGCGGCCTTGTCCACTCCGGCCTTAATTGCCTGCTTAGCTTCTAAACCATATTTGATAATTTTTGACATGTTTTATATTCTCCTGTCTTTACTAACTACTAATATTTACGAATATACTAATCTTACACTTTGCGTCTACTTTAGGATTCGTATATTAGTAATAAATTCGTAGTTCGTAAAGCTAGTAAATTATTCTATGATAGCCAATATATCCGAATCATCTTTTTCCTTGCCAACGTAAAGTATTTTATATTCAACTTTTTTCCCATTCTCTTCCATTTCCACTTCTTCACCCGCGTATTTGCCGAACACTACCGTGTCGCCGACTTTTAACCCTAAAGACGTTACTTCACTGCCGTTGCCCAATTCTACAATTTTTCCTTGGGCCTTTTTTTCTTTATCCGCGGTATCCGGTAATAAAATTCCACTCTTTGTAACTTCCTCGCTGGAAAGCTGCTTTACCAGCACACGGCTGCCTAATGGCTTGATTTTCATAACCTATTCTCCGTTCCCCTAAAACTTACGTTCAGGGTAAAGTTAATTATAATCAAATAAATTTCTCCGGAGCTTGCTCCGGCCGTCCCCTGCAGTTTTCCCTCCCCTTGATGGGGAGGGTTAGGGAGGGGTGATGCAGTTTCCGATGAATTAGCACTCAATACTTTTGAGTGCTAAAAATATTTTATAGCACCTAGCTTTCTGTGTCAAGATGCTTCCTGAAAAAACACCCCTTCCCAAAACACAATTTATTTATGCCTTTCTAAGAAGGGTGGGCAATGGAACGTGTGGTGAGGATAACACGCTTGCCCGAGATGTTGGGTTCTAAATGCGATCCATCTGTTTGTAGTCGCGCAGAAACTGGCGGACCGTAACCGGCCTGAACTTCCGGTCAATCTCTGCCCCCATTTTCTGGAGATTCTCAACTGTGTGGAACTCCCAGTGGGCTTGATCATTAGTCCCAGCCTGGATACCCCACATTTGAAGATTGGCCCCAATCTCCGCTCCGCCTTTGAGGGCAAAAAAGGAGCGAGAATTATATTCCTCCATCCACTCAAACTTAAGCAAAAACTTGCCCTTAACGCCCGATTGCTTACCAGCATTCTTCAGTTCCTCGCGGATCTCCTTTGAAATGTAAATCCTCTTTTTTTTCTCCGGTTTGCCACTTCCTCTAACCTTACCCATTCTAGCCACCTCCTTTTGGTTGACCTCACTATATCAAAAAACCTGAAAAAGTCCAGCCTCTATTCTCAACTCATTTATGATATAATAAATATATATGAATGCCTATCAAAGTTCGGAAAGCGCGCTTTCTTACCAAAATTTTCTGTCCTCAAAAAACGGGCAGGTTTTTCAGAATATTATTTTGAACGTGGTTTTACAGCGCCTGAAACCGGAAGACAAGCCTAATATTTTAGACGCGGGCTGCGGCCAAGGCTGGCTGAGTTTTGAGCTGAATAAACTGGGATTTAAAATTAGCGCTTGTGACGCTTCGGAAAACCTAATTACCGAAGCCAGGGAAATTTATCCTGAAATAGACTTTCAAGTGGCGGACCTCACACAAAATTTGCCTTACCCTCCGGAATCTTTTGACGCAATAATTTTAAATATGGTGGCCCACGATTTGGAAGACCAAATGGCGGCTTTTAAAAATTTATATTCGATGTTAAAAAACCGCGGCAAGCTGATTGCCGCGATTGTTAATCCTTACTATGGCTATCCTGTTGGCGTTTGGAAGCGAGGAGTTCTTGGATTCTTGCTCAGAAAAAAACCTATGTTAAAACTGGCCGAAAGCTATAACCTGCTAAAAACAAAAGCCAATAAAACCTTTTCCTGGCAGCCGCATCTCCGCTCGCGCTTTTATCCTTTGTCCGAGCACTTAAATAATTTTATCAATGCCGGATTCAATTTAACCCATTTTCAGGATTTAGATTTTAACAAAGACCCGGAAGAATTTAACCTGGAATACCAGCTTTACCGCTTCCCGATTATTTTGCTATTGGAGTTTGAAAAATCTCCTGTCCCCTCCTCCCCTGGCGAGGGGAGGATGCCCGAAGGGCAGGAGAGGTCGAACCGATGATTGCCGCAATGGCTATTTATTTTCGACTGATGATCTAAAAAAACTCCCCAGCAAATATTGCTGCCGACTATTCGGATGAAACGAGAGTTCGTCTTCCCTCACCAAGATGAACTCTTGTTTTTTTATGCGCGGCATTTGCATTCGTTTTAGCCAGCGCTCTAAAAACAAACCAAAATTATTGTTCAAAATCTTCTCTAAAATTTTCTGTCCCAAACTTTGCTCCTCCGGGCTTTCCAAAAAAGGCTCCCAATTGGGAAAAACCTGCCGCATCCAGCCAGCGTTCTTGGTTTGGAATTCTGAAATTGTGTGTTTATAAACAAGCGGACGCAATTTAATGTATTCCATAGCCGTGTAAGCGTTCCTGAAATCTTTAAGTTCTTTGGTTCCGGCAAGATAATGGTTCAAGCAAAAGCGGTTGGCAATTTTTTTGCCGTGGCGCCGTAGCCCCAGCACCTGGAAATAAGCCGTAACCAAGGTCCTGCATAGCCACATAAACCTTTCGTCCGTAATAATCAACAAATCAATATCCGAAGTCTGCTGCTGTTGTCCCAAAGCCTGGCTGCCGGTTAAGCCTGCACCCCTTAAAAAGGGAATATGCCGGAGGCCCGGAATAAAACGGCTAATTAGTTTCTCTCTTTTTATTCCAAAAAGATGGTTGGAAACTCTCTGCCTGACAATTCTTTCCCGCCCGCTTAAACAATAAAAGCCGTCAAAATTTTCTACCTCGCCCGCACAGCCGGACTCAAGGCAAGACAAAACCTCGCCCATTTCGACTGCTGGGCTTCTTTGTAATTTAATATTTTCCGATATTTCCCAGTTATCGCCTAAAACTGCCATCAACAAACTTTTGTCTGCCAATAAATATTGATGCAATTCAAACAAGGTCAAAGGCCAGTCCTGAAGGTCGAAAAATGTTAAGGTTGAGAGAATGCGGTCTTTAAGCATAATAAATTTCTAATTACCCTAATTAACCTAATTTCCCCGCCTGCCAAGACTAGGTGTTTAAGAAAGATGGCGTAGGAGTTTACATCAGTAGTTTCTAGACAGCTATACCTTGGCGGGCAGGTAAATAAATCCCAATACCCAATTTCTAATTTAGTCATTGGGACTTTCTTAGGTCAATTAGGAATTAGAATAATTAGGTCAATTTACAAGCCTAACTTATCTAGAGTTACCTCTTCCCAATCTTCAAAACCAACTTCTTTGTAAACTTTCAGCTTATGGGAAAATTCGGTATCCGAAAATTTGTATTCCGTGCGGGCGCTGTCGCCGGCGCGGTGGGAATAAAACTGCTTCTTTTCCAAAACCACAGGCCGATTTTCGCGCACCAACTTAAAACGGCCACTGGGATTTTCAAAAACCAGCACATCCTGAGTCCCCTGCTTGGTCGGGCCGTCCGGCGTGTCCGCCATTAAATCTTCGGTGCTAAGTTTGGCGCCCTGAAAATGCTTCTTGGCCATTTCCACAATTTGTTCCCATTTTTCGTCAGTCATAAATTCTATATTAATCCTCTCTAAGGCTATTATAGCCTATTTCAGGCTGTCTTGATACCAAAATAAATTTACTAAAAAGACGAAAGGCGAGTAGTTGTAAATGAACAACTTTCTCGCCTTTTTCGCTCAACACCAACGGCACGACTAGAACTTCCCTGAAAGCGCGAGAGCAGATTGATGGCGTAGCCGATAAAGCAACGCCCTCAACCACTCTCGGAAACTCCGACGGACGGGAAACAGCTCCACAGAAGTGAACTGGGTTCCGCACTGCAGACAAATATAACGCCCGCCGCCGCAGTTCCTTATAGGGCTCCGGGACTTACCGTGGCACGGAGCCCCCCTAGCACCCAACTGCTTCCGGGAACAAAGATGCCAGAGGTCAAATCCGCGATCCTTTTTTACTGCCCGCACCCTGCGGTGCCGGGTCTTGCTGGTTTTCCCTTGCTTCACAGTTCCTCCTATTGGGGATATATGCCGAACGGCTCACGGACAAACGAGGCGCGCTCGACCCTTGCGGTTGATTTTGCCACTTCAGGCTGTTGTGCGGGAGCGCTGCAATGCACGCCCAAGCCCTCGGCAGAGGAAGCCTCCTTCCTGCAATCCGAACAAAACCACATACGAGTTGACTTGTCGTAATTCTTGTCGTGCCTTTTCGAACCAACTCTCATTCCAATCCTCCTTGGATCTTTTGGGTTCAAACTCGAAATGGACACCCGATCCATTCCGCGCCAAAGCCCAAAAAAACCTGGCCCTTTCGGGTCAGGTTTGTAGCTTTTTTAATTTGCCTGTTTAAGGCAATAAGAATCTAGTTAAAAGCATACGAAATCACCTGAACCCGGGGGCCAGTAAAATAAAACCAGAAAGAGAATTTCTGCAGGTGATTTATCATATTAAAGATATTATATACAAATAAAAAAACCTGTCAACCCCGCCCCGGGTTTTCGTTGGGGGCGGTCGAACATCCCGAGCTTGTCGGTGCTGGGACTCGTCGTCCCGATGCCGACGTTGCCTGCAAAATAACTTTGTGCCGCTGAATCACTTTTAATAGCATAATTGTTGGCGCCAGCACCTGGATAACCAGCAGCAATTTGGATTGCATAATTATTCGTTGCGCCAAGGGCTGCAAAGTATCCGGCAATGTTAGAGGTAGCTCCACTGCCAACTGCTTCAGTATCAGTGCCGTAATTTGTACCGCTGGTTCTCGAGTTCACGGCATAGATATTTGTCCCAATGGTTGTGTTTTGTATATCCAACTTCGCTACCGGCCCTGTCGTCCCGATGCCGACGTTGCCGCCGTATTTTATCCTCATCCTTTCTGTAGCTAAACTAGCTGTGCTATCACTGCCGTTAGTTTTAAATACAATATCGCCGTAATACCATCCTGGATTATCCGACAAAAAGTCAATACTCGCAGCCGAATAACTTGTACTATTAGTGTAAGCATTGCTCGCCTCTAGACTTCCGAGCAGATAATTAGTTTGAGTGTTGGCACTCAAATTGTAAAATCGTATTCGAGGAGTGGCCGCTCCTATGTCTACTATCCTTTGCGGTGCTGTCGTCCCGATGCCGACGTTGCCTGCACTTGTAATTCTCATCTTTTCGCTATCGCTACCGCCATTAGCGACAGTGGCAAATGCCAAATATCCAGAATAATTTGCATCAGTGCCATTTTCCTTTTTTCCGGCAATTTCGGCAAAGGTCGCTATTGATGTGCCGGTATACACACCGCCAAACGTAATCATGCCCCCTTTATCTATGGCCTGACTATCAGTAGTGAAAGCACCAATCTGGCCTAACGAATTGACAATAGTACCGTTGGCCGACCTAACATCAAGCGCCAATGTCGGCCCCGTCGTCCCGATGCCGACGTTGCCGGACATGATATAGTTATTACCGCTGTCCGTAAAAAGAACTTTTACAGTGCCACTTCTTTGCAATTGCAAATTATGACCATTGATGGTTGTGTAGGTATTTGAATCCACATCATAGCCGTAAATATATAAATTGTTATTTAAACTGCTGGTGTTAAAATATGTTACTCCGGTGGCGGGCAATATGTTTAAGTTGGTACTAGCTGGCGTGAGCAGGGTCTGATTTACTTGTAAATTTCCATTCACGTCAAGTTTATATCCCGGGCTACTCGTCCCGATGCCGACGTTGCCGCCGTTTGAAATTCTCATCCGCTCCGCTAGTGCACTGCCTGAAGGTGAAGTATACAAAACTAATGCGCCATTTGCCTGAGCAGTGCTAGTTGTATCTTTAATACCGCCAATCGCGGCAAATGCAGCTCTCGCAGAGCCTCCATCATAGTAACCGGAGAGAGTGAGTATACCACCGTTTCCTACAGAGCTTCCTGTTGGAACCGTAGTATCAAAAAGGTCAGCCGTCCCGTACACACCTAAATGGGTGGCACTACTCATATTGACCGGTACACCTACTACCTGTAGCTTCGTCCCCGGCGCAGTTATCCCGATGCCGACGTTGCCAGCATTTGCTTCCGTCACCAGTGCGTATTTATTATTAATCGTCCCTGAATTGGACGGCGCGGCAAGGTATACTCCATATAATGTCCCGATTGTTCCGGCCGCGTTGGCATTGGTTGCATTCTCATAAAAGCCATAGGCATTGGTAATTGTGCCGGTCGAGCCGTTGCGTAGTGCGGCGGAATATCCGTACAGACTACTCAAGGTCCCGGTTCCCCCATGAATCGCATACGAGTAGTATCCATAAAGGCCACTCGTAAGGTTTACTGAAGTGTCGGAACTGGTTTGAGTGTATGAATAAATTCCATAGAGTGTATTCGAGCTATTGCTAGTTTCTTTCTGGGTAGTGTTGACATATTCCCCGTAAATATCACTGCCAATATTGGTGTAGGATTGCTGATTGTACATCGTGGCATAGGTCTGCGGTGCAACACCGGTGCCGATGCTCGTCTGCCCCACTATCATGGCATTGCCGGAAACTTGCAGTTTAGCTGAGCTTGGGTTCGTCGTCCCGATGCCGACGTTGCCGTTACTTCTTAGAATTGTCACTGCATTATTCCAAGAGGTTGAGCCTTGTTTATACTGAATTTGGAAATTACCCTCTGTACTTCTGTCAAAGAAGCCCCATCCAGCAGTCGCGCTGGATTCTGATGCGTTATTTACAGAAGATATGAACGGAACCGTATCGCTATTACCTTGTCTTAAGTTCAACCATGTACCAACTGCCGTTGCTGTTACCCTAATGTTGCCGTCTAGAATATCTAACTTCGCCACCGGCCCCGTCGTCCCGATGCCGACGTTGCCGTTTGCGTTCAATACCAAACTTGTTGACCCTGGATTATTTTCATCGGGTTGAATAGCCAAATAACGACTTGCCGCCGCGGTATTGTGGTTATATACAAGTGTGAAACCGTCGCTTCCCGCCAGACCTTGACCTAGAACAATATAGTTTTGCTGGCCATTAGACATACTTGGAGTAAGAAACCTTGCAATTCCAATGGATGTTCCCGCCGTAGCCTGCACATCAAGTTTCGAGTTCGGCCCCGTCGTCCCGATGCCGACGTTGCCGTCCTGATCAATTCTCATTCTCTCACCAGAGGAAACTCCGCCGTGATGTGTCCCAAACGCAATGTAGTCATTTAATGTGGTGCTAGTGAATCCGATCCAGCTAGTATTACCAGGAATTGCTCCACCAGTGGCAGTCTTCCCAATGTATCGCGAGATATTATCTTGCGATCTGCCTATGGCTATATTTCCAACAACATCGAGGACTTGCAATGGCCCAGTCGTCCCGATGCCGACGTTGCCGCCGGTTGTAACTACTAAATAGGAATTTGATGCCGCACCGCCACCTTTAGAAATTTCAAAGTTATTGCTTCGTGCTCCAACCGTTTCTAAAAACCAAGCAGTCGTATCATTTTTGATTGAAAGAGCTGGATTACTTGCGGCACTAGGGTCTTCAAATGTAACGAACGGCTGGGTAGCACTTGATTTGTAGACATGGAGCAAGGAACCTGGCGTACTCGTCCCGATGCCGACGTTGCCGCTTGGTAACATTGTCACCGCAATTCCACTGCCGCTACCGCCTGGAGCAAATTGAATGCCTATATTTTCTGACCGAATCAACAACCCGTTCCCGATGCCTCCAGTTTGGAAATAATTTGCCGGAGCACCTATATACCCTACAACGCTTCCACTTACTTTATATACTGTCACTGGTTGATTAGCGTTCAGTATTTGGGGGTAAACGCCGCTGGTGGCTGAATAAACATCCAATGTTGCCCCCGGCCCTGTCGTCCCGATGCCGACGTTGCCGGTACCTAAAAGAGTCATGACAAATGTGTGTCCTTAAACATCCCGTAATAAACAAACTCCGACAATACCGTCGGAGCTGTAGCCGAATTTTGGCAGGGCGGTGTCTAATGGAGCCTACCACCTATCTTTGGCATTTGGGGCAAAAGGAGCCGGTGCGGCCGTTTAATTTTAAGGATTCGATGGTGGCGCCGCACTTCTTGCACTTTTCCCCGGCCCGGCCATACACAAAATGAGACTTTCCCATTTGACCCCAAGTACCGTCTGTCCGAATAAAATCCCCGACTGAAGAACCCTTGGCTTTTATTGCCTGCCTTAAAACTATTTTAATGTATTTGTATATCTTCCTTAATTCTTTATCCTTAATACTTGCTACTTGCCTTACCGGCCTCACTCCTGCGTGAAATAAAATCTCGTCGCTGTAAATATTGCCAATACCCGCTACAAATTTAGGGTCCATCAACAACTGTTTAATGCTAACTTTCCTCTTACGACACTTTTTTACGGCCGTAAAAAAGTGTCGTAAGGTAAATTTTTTATCCAAAGGCTCGGGGCCGAATTCTTGCAATTCTTTTACTTGATCTACTTCGTTATCATGAACTAACTTTAAATACCCGAACTTACGAACGTCGTTAAAATAAAGAATACTGTGGTCTGTAAAATTAAAAACTACATGGGTGTGTTTGCCCGGCAGCGCGATTTTAGGCGCGGTTAATTTGTTAAGGACCCTGTACATCCCGCGGGTTTTTGCGCGCAATTTTTTGTCTTCAAAAATAAACTGCCCGGTCATTTTTAAATGCACCAAAAGCGCCCAGGGGCCGCTTAAATCAAAAATCAGCAATTTCGCCCTGCGTTTGACCGAAATAATTTTTTGTCCCTGGAGTAACTTTACAAACTTTATAACTTGATAACTTTTAACTGTCCTAATGTTGGATACAACATCAGGACCAATGCTAATCATTTTAGGCGCGTTAACAACCACCGACTTAATAACTTTATTTTTTAATTTCCAGTTCAATTCCGCAACAATTGTTTGTACTTCTGGGAGTTCAGGCATAAAGCAAATTCAAAATTTAAATATCAAAAAGTAAAATATAGGTGTTCCGCCAAGTCGGAACTCTTTAATTTTTAATTTTGATTTTTACACTTTACACTTTTATTATATCATTCCCCCATTTACGGCGCTAATGTTATAATACCTTTATGAAGGACTTAATCAAAGCTATCCCGCATCATTTCAAGCCCGAAGAAATCACTCTAATCGGCAAGGCTTTGGATTTGGCAAGAAAAGCTCACGCGGGACAGAAGCGGATGAGCGGAGAGGACTATGTGACCCACGCGGCGGCTTCGGCTGTAATTCTGGGACAAATTTTCCCCGACCCGCCTACGCTGGCCGCCACGCTTCTTCATGACGTCCCGGAAGACACCAAGGTTACTTTAAAAACCATTAAAACGGAATTTGGCGAAGAGATTGCTAATTTGGTGGACGGCGTGACCCAGCTGGGCCGCGTGCGCATGAAGGACAGCAAAGACAAGTTTTACGTGGAGAATTTAAGGAAGCTTTTTATTGCCACCAGCAAGGACATCCGCGTAATTTTAATCAAGCTGGCCGACCGCCTCCATAATATGCGCAGTATTGAGCACATCCCCAAGAACAAACAAATTAAAGTAGCCACGGAGACTTTGGAAATTTACGCGCCCATTGCCGGGCGCCTGGGAATTGGAAAATGGAAAGACGAGCTGGAAGATTTGTCTTTCAGCGTGGTTTACCCCAAAGAATTCGCCGAAACCCAAAAAATTGTCCAAGTCGAGCTGGAAAAAAAACAGGAGAGCATTAAGGAGATGCAAAAAAAGCTTACCCACATCCTTAAAACCGAAGGCATCAAATTTCTGGATATTACCGGGCGGGTTAAACGTCTTTATTCGCTTTTTAACAAACTAAAAAAATACGGCGGCGACATTTCAAAAGTCCACGATATTATTGCCTTAAGGATTATTGCCAAATCAACCGCGGAATGCTACTCCATTTTGGGGGCGATTCACCAATATTTTCAGCCCGTCCCAGGAAGAATTAAAGATTTTATTGCGACACCCAAACCCAACGGCTACCAAAGCATCCACACCACGGTATTGGATTTAAATAAAGAAACCTTTGAAATTCAAATCCGGACCGACCTGATGCACGAAGAAGCGGAGCGCGGGGTGGCGGCCCACTGGTTTTACGCGGAAGAAGGCAAGCCGGAAGTCTCAAGCAGCGCCCAGTCCCGCTGGATCAAGGAACTCCAATCCTGGCAGGAACAAACTACCAATCCCGAGGAATTTTTGGAAAGCCTGAAAATTGACTTTTTTCGCCACCGAATTTTTGTCTTTACCCCAAGGGGCGACATTAAAGACTTGCCGCTTGGGGCCACGGTGATTGATTTCGCTTTTGCCGTGCATACTTCCTTAGGAGAACATATGATGGGCGCTAAAATCAACGGCAAAATGGCCAGTATTTATGACGAACTGGAACAGGAGGACACTGTAGAAATTATTAAAAGCAAAAAACCCGTCACTATTTCCCAGGACTGGCTCAAAGCCGCCAAAACCAGCAACGCGCGCAACAAAATCCGCCACTACTTAAACGAGCACAACAGAGGTATTATTCAAAGAATCAAGGAACTGCAATTCCAAAAATTTACTTTGCCGAAATTTTTTAGAAGAAAATAATATCCACAGATACGCAGATAAGGAACAGATTACGCGGATATAAAATACAAAAAACACCACCCAAAGGGTGGTGATTTTTATCAGCGTTATCTGTCTTAAATCCGCGTATCTGCGATCTAAAACATGATGTCTTCCTCTGCCCGCTTGTACGCGTGTATCTCTTCCGGGGTAAACCACAGCCCAATCTCGTGAGCCGCTTCTTCTTTGGTTTCCGAGGCGTGCATAATGTTATGAATGGCGCGGCGTTCCACGTTAGCAACAGAGGGGCTGTCCACGCTGTAGTCCCCTCGAATCGTACCCATTTCCGCGAATACCGGCAAAGTGTGGCCAGCTAACTTTCTTACCATGTCTATAGAGTGAATGCCTTGAATTACCATTGCTACTACGGGTCCGCTTTGCAAATATTCTACCAGCGCCTGCTTGACCATTTTGCCAATCTCTTTCGGGTCATTGGTTCCTTGGGCTTTTACAGCGTCAATATTATATTCGGCAAAGGTCTTTAAAGTTTTCTGCCCCAAGCGCTCCATCCACTCCTCGCTGGTCGGCAAATGTTTTTCCGCGTGTTCTTTGCCAATCTGCAGCATTTTTAAGGCAATAATTTTAAGACCGCGCCGCTCGATTCTTTTAATCACTTCGCCGACCAAGCCTCTTTTTACGCCATCCGGCTTGACCAGCGCCAAAGTTTTTTCTTCTTTAATATGTTGCATAAAGTTTCCTTCAGAAACAATTCTTAATTTTTAATTTGCAATTTTTACTAGCCCCAAATTACAAGCGGTAATCAAAAAATTATAAAATTAAGATTATTTAACTATTTTTACGCTCTGCATAACCACCGGGGTTTTGGGCGAGCCGTCGGTCGGGCCCATTTGAGGAGTAATTTCCACCGCTCCAATTTTATCCACCACATCCAAGCCCTTTGTGACTTTGCCGAAGATTGTGTAGTTGTTAGGCAAGCCCGCATCTGCCAGGATTATAAAAAACTGGCTGGTGTTGGTATTGGGGCCGCTGTTGGCCATAGCCAGGACTCCTTTTTTATATCCTGCTTTGTAGCTTGGGCTACTTGGGTTCAATTCGTCCGCGAACGCTCCGCCAAAAGCGCTGTCTCCGCCGCTTCCGGTTCCTGTAGGGTCGCCGCCCTGAATGACAAAACCTTTTGCCACGCGGTGGAAAGTTAAGCAGTCAAAATATCCGGCATTGGCCAGGCGCAAAAAATTCTCCACGGTTTTTGGCGCGTCTGAATCATACAATCCTGCTTGGATAATCCCAAACCCTTTGACGTCTATTTCCACTACCCGATTTTTTATATCCACTTTTGCGGTTTTTAATTTTTCGCCGTCAAACTTTCTCACACAGCCTCCGGAAATTTTTTCTGCCGGCTTTGGTTCAGTCTGGGCCGGCGGAGTTTGGGCCGGTTCTTGTGGAGGCGGTTGCTGCTGCTTTACTTCCCCTGCCGTCAAAAGCGCCTTTTCCTGGCGGCTGGCCCACATTCGCCAGCCCGCCACGGCCGCGCCCGCCACCAAAACTACTCCAATAAGCACATAAGCTAAAGTTTTGTTGGACATAGTAAAGATATTACCGGTTAACAATTCCCTACCAGTTTACCATAAACCAGGCCGCTATTCAAATTTTTTCCTATTTTGATAAATTAATAAGCAACACAGACCAATTGGCAACAAGCTGATTAAAATTAGGCGCCCTTGGCCCAAATTCAAATTCACGCTGCTGTAAGGCAGGCTGGCGAGGAAAGATGTAATTTTTAAAATGTATGCCAAAAGCCAGCTGCTTATAAGCGCGAATCCGGGAGAGGCAAAAGGCACGGCTATTAAAAATCCAAAAAGCATTGCAGCCGGCACAATGGGCAAAATTAAAATATTGGCAATAAGCGCCACTATGCTTAACCTGCCAAAATGTAAAAGAATCAGCGGCAGAGTGGCGGCTGTAGCGGACAAAGTGGCAAACACAATGCTTTTGGCGCCCCAAAATTTTGGCCAGCTTTCCGTTAGCTTTTCCATTTCGGGCAACAAATACACAATCCCTAAGGTCGCGGCGAACGAAAGCTGAAAACCAATATCCCAATACAGAATTTTGGGATTAAGCACGAGCATGCCGGCTGCGGCCAAACATAGAGACGGAGTAACGGCATACATACGACCAATGTTTAGAGAAAGTAAAAGTAAAGAGCCCATGACAGAGGCGCGGATTACGGAAGCCGAAGCGCCGGAAATTATTATGAATGCCAAAATAAAACAGAACGAAATCCAAAAGCTCCAGCGTTTGCCCAAAAAGAAAGCCAAAAAACCCAAGCCGTAAATAATAATGGAAATATTGTAGCCCGAAACCGCAATCACATGCGAAGTGCCGGTTAAATTAAAATTCTCAATCACGTTATTCGGCAAAGTCTTGCGTGCGCCGATTAAAATGCCCATCAGCAAACTGGCTTTAGGCTCCTCCAAGTATTTGGCAATATGCTCTGCAAATGCCGCCTTAATTTTCAAGAGTTGATATTTTACGAAATTCCCCTGGTTGTTTTTTAAAACTAAAATTTTTGGATACGAACTCACGGCGCTAACGTTATACCTTTCCAAATAGCCCTTATAGTCAAACCCCGAAAAATTGTTGGGCTCCGCAATCTTGCCCTCCACCACCACCCAGTCGCCGTAAAAATAATTTTGATACAGGCTCGTAGTGATTAAAATCCTCTGCTGAAAATTGTTCGGCTGAAATGTTAATAGTTGTTTACCAATCCTAATATCCACATCCTCCACAATATAGCCCTCAAGCTTCTGTCTGCTGTTAAATACATTCTGATATTGATTTGGGGAGAAAGAAATTTGTATACGCCACATTCCAAACGCTAAAAACAAGAGCCACAAACAAAATACTGCGATTTTTTTTGAGCCTGTATAAAAAAACACCGCAAAAGCCGAAACACAAACGGCAATCGCGATAAATAAATAAAACCTAGGGACATTCAATATTGAACCCAAAAACACTCCCAAAATAAAACTTAAACAAATTCCAATAAATATTTTACTTTTAGACATGCCAACGCCCAATATACGTTTATTCAAAGCTAGCATAAAATGAGCGGCCACTCATTTTATGCTAATATTTTACAATTTAAAATATTTTCTCAAAACTTTATCATTATCCATCTCGTCCACCCTTAAAATTCTTATAAAATCAATCAACCCGGTTTGATTTAAATAAGCAATCGCCTCTCTGTTTAAGGGGTAAGGATTGATATAAACGCTTGCCTGCAATTTATAAAAACCCTGTTGTTTCAATAGGAGCCTAAAAGTTCTCCGCTGATCTTTGCTGTCTTCGGGTATGTCAAAGACTATCAATCTCCATTTGCCATCCCATTTTTGGACATTTTTTATTTTAGCTTTTCGCAATAAAATCTCTAATTGGCCTTCTTTTGTAATTTGAATAAACTTTTGATCAATTTTTCTTACAACCTTTACCAATCCCCTCTCTTCAAGATGCCGTACCCCGCGCTCAAATTGAGGCATATTTAGCCCCCTTAACCTCCTAATATGTTGATATTTGGTTTCAAAAGGCCTGGGTAAAATTTTACCCACCTCATATAATACTTCCAAAATAGCGCCAACAATCGAATCTTCCATATATGATAGTAGTTGCTTAACTTAAGCATAGCACGATTTGAGCGGCCGCTCAAATCGTGCTATGTCAAATTTTTTAATTTCTCTTTTAGTTTATCAAAAAAACTTTTTGCTTTGACTTATACCCACTTAACAAGCTTATTTGGTATTTTTTGACTTTCAAATATTCGGCCAAAGCCAGAATTACCGCCTCATTCGCTCTTCCTTCCAGTGGGGGCTCTTTTACATAAACATTAAGGCCACCGAGCAAATCTTTTTCCACTCTTGGCTTCTTGGAATTTGGGTGAGCAAAAATTGTAATCTTCATTATTTTTAACGCTCTTCTGGCATCTAAAATTTTTATTTATTCTGGGCGGTAATTTTTATAAATTAATTCCAAAGTTGGTTCCGCGTCTCCAAATAAAGGCTTCAATAAAAAGTCCTGGACCCTCTTTCTGTCAGATTCTGCCATTAAATTATATTTAACAACTATTTGAGCCAACTTGATTACGTCTACGATAAACCTATCAGGCTCTTCGTCAGGAATATATGAATTATTACAATACAACGTAGCGACGTCTAAAAAAAGACGATCCTTAATTGCCTTAATAACCACAGCTTTTCTCGCTTCAATATTTTGATCCATAAATTTATCAATTGCTTAATAAAAAATTTAATAATCTATCCCTCGCTGGGCCAAAATGCCCTTGTAATAAGGATGCTTGAGCATTTTCATTTCGGTAACTAAGTCACAAACTTTCATGATTGCTGGAAATTTATTATGTCCTGTCATCGCAACATGAATATCTTTTGGCTTGATCTTTATTAAATCTACAATATCCCGCTCTTCAATAAGCCCAACTTCCAATGCCGAAATAATCTCATCTAAAATAATAAGTTGGTATTCGCCGGAGGTAATTATTTCGCGCGCCCGCTCAAGGCCCTTTAAAGCAGCTCGCATGTGCACTTCTTTTTCTTTTTTGTCGCCTAAGATGCCAACAAAGCCAAGACCGAGCTGTTCATTATCAATGCGACCGATAGGACTTCTATAAGACACATTATCAAAAAAATCTATTTCACTGCTCACCGGCCACTCGCCTTCTTCTTTTTTACCCTGTGATGTTTTAGCCGCTTTAACGAATTGTAAAATATAAACTTTCATACCAGAACCAGAAGCCCTCACCGCCAAACCCATTGCCGCCGTGGTCTTGCCCTTCCCCGCCCCAATATAAGCAATCACCAAACCTCTTGGCTCTTCGGAAAAAGACGTCGGCATTGTAATTTTTTGTTTTTTTGGCATAAAATTTTAGGCGGCGGTTACGGGCTCCCTAAAAATCGCAGATTTTTTGGGTACCCTTGCCCGCCGCCTTGTTACGATCTATTTCTATTTCTTTCACAGCCGATAAATCGGCACGCTACATCTGCGTCATCTTTTTAATCTGCGTATCTGCGGTCTATCTACCCGCATTTGCTGTATCCGCACATATCGCACTTCATGCAACCTTCGGCCATAATTAGCATACTGGCGCAGGAAGGACAGACAGGCGCGTTGCCTAAATTGGCAATGGAAATTTTTTCGGTTTTTTTGTAAGTAAAATTCCCATTGGACTGCATCTGCTTTTCACTGACTGTGGTAGTCACCTGCTCCGCCACTTTTATGACTTCCTCTTTGCCTAAAATTTTTGCAGGAACGGATGGAGGAATTGGGAGATTTAATTGTTGTTGGTTCCGTTTAATATGCTTTTCCAAAACTTTTGCCACCGCGTCCGGCAAAGAAAAAATCATCTCCCCGTCCGAAAAGCTTACTTCCGGCCCGCGGATGCCTTTTAACTGTTCAATAATTTCTTCAATGGCAATATTTGAGCGCAAAGCCAAACTAATCATTCTGGTAATGGCTTCGGTCTGGGCGGAAAAGAAACCGCCGGCTTTGCCTAACTGGGCAAAAACTTCAAACGGACCGCCCTGGTCTTCGTTGACCGTTACATACAAATTGCCGTAAGCCGTATTCATTTTGTAAGTCATCCCCTGCATAGCCGCGGGCCTCTGGCGCGGCGCCAGTTTAATTTGCACGTTGTCGCCAGAAACAGACATTACTTCTTGGACCCTGCTCTCGGCGGCATCCTTTTTCGCCTGCACCTGCTGTGCCGCGTCCTTACCAAGTTTGTTGCTGTCTGTTGCCAAAATTTGCTCGTCCCTGCTGCCGTCTCTATAAATTGTGCCGCCCTTGCAGCCAAGGTCGTACATTAAAGTGTAAAGCTGCTTTGTCTGCTCAATACTGTAGTCCTGGGGCGCGTTCACAGTCTTGGAGATGGCTGAATCGGTCCAGCGCTGGACCGCAGCCTGAACCCGCACGTGGTCTTCCGGAGAAAGTTCCATTGCGGTTGCAAAAAACTTGGGCAATTCTTCACCCGGATGTTTTGCCAACCAGTCCTCTGCCAATTTTATTTTTTCTTCGTGCACACCCAAGCGGGATTTTCTAAAATAAGTCCAGGAAAAAAACGGCTCAATGCCGGTAGAAGTGCCAACCATAGTGCCAATGGTTCCTGTTGGCGCCTGGGTTAAAATAGTAACGTTGCGAATGCCGTATTCGGAAACCAAGCCGCGCACGTACTCCGGCATCTGCTTCATATAGCCGCTCTGTAAAAATTGCTCGCGCTCAAATTTAGGGAAGCCGCCTTTTTCCCTGGCCAGTTCGACCGAAGTTTCGTAAGCCGTAACTGCGATGAATTGGTAGAGCTTGTCAATAAACTCTACGGCCTCGGGACTGCCGTATCGCAGTTCCAAATAAATTAACATTTCCGCCAGGCCAATGGTGCCCATACCCACCCGCCTCTCAGACATTTGCTGGTTTCTGTTTTCTTCAAAAAAGTAAGGCGTGGCGTCTATTACGTTATCCTGAAATCTAACCGCGTGCCTCACAGTAGTTTTTAGTTCATCCCACATTACCTGTTTTAATTCTTTATTAACGTGCTTGGACAAATTCACGTGCCCCAAATTGCACACGCCCCAGGCCGGCAACGGCTGTTCGCCGCACGGGTTGGTGCAGGGCAAGTCCGCGAAGTACCAGGAATTGGAATAATAGTTGGCGCGGTCAATAAAATACATTCCCGGCTCGGCGCTTGCGTGCGCGCTTTTAATAATGTTGTCCCAAATGTCAGCGGCACGCACGGTCTTGTGCTTAATTACCTTGCCGCCCAATTTCTGCCAAGTTACCAAATTGCCGTCCCAGTGCTTTTCGTACAAAGGGTCGCTTGAATCCGGAAACACCAAATCCCACGGCTTGTCCTCCTTGACCGCGTTCATAAAGTCGTCGGTAATTCCAACGGAGATGTTGGCATTGGTAATTTTTCCCGCTTCTTTTTTAGCATTGATAAAATCCACCACGTCCGGATGCCAGACGTTCAAAATCAGCATCAGCGCCCCGCGCCGGCTGCCGCCCTGCTCTATTAAACCCGTTACAAAACTGTACAAGCTCGCCCAAGAAACACTGCCCGAAGACCTTCCGTTTACCCCTTTCACATAAGAATAGCGCGGGCGCAAAGAAGAAACATTAATGCCCACCCCGCCGCCGCGGGACATAATTTCCGCCATCTGCCCCAAAGTTTCAAAAATCCCCTGGCGGCTGTCTTTTGGATTTGGAATAACGTAGCAGTTATAAAAAGTTAAATTCTGCCCCGTCCCGGCGCCGGTAAAAATTCTGCCGGCCGGCACATACTTCCAGTCGTCCATCATAAACCTAAACTTCTGTTCCCACTCATTTTGCTTTTCCGTCGTAGCTTCCACGCTGGCAATGTGCTTGGCAATGCGCTCAAACATTTGCTCGGGCACGGTCTCCAGCGGCTTGTCTATATGTTCAATGGCGCGCGTCTCCAAACTGCCGTCGCGCATACGTACCAC
>Ga0209726_10003046_pt1 | contig 23571 bp, 22 predicted proteins | sample Subgrocontami54m_FD_187453 | JGI IMG/M metagenome (GOLD analysis project Ga0209726, IMG submission 187453) | Subsurface groundwater microbial communities from S. Glens Falls, New York, USA - GMW46 contaminated, 5.4 m (SPAdes) (version 3) | ecosystem: Environmental > Aquatic > Deep subsurface >... | reverse complement strand
GCTCCGTATATCCTTTTGATACGTGCCAAACACGGTATCATATTTTAAAAGGTGTGCGAGTGTTTCAGGATCCGTTAAATCATTTACCGCAATAAATTCTAAATCAGGATTATCAATCCCTGCTTTAAGGGTATTTCTTCCAATTCTTCCAAAACCATTGATTGCAATGCGGGTAGGCATACAAAAAAAGTTAATTAGTTAGTAAGTTGATCAATTAATAAGTACTGGGTACAAAAAGAACATGGAATAATCCACGTTCTTAAGTATACTGCGTAAAACCTTCTTTTGCAAAATTGAAACTGGTGCAAAATAGCTTCCCGGTCAGTTCTGATTTAATTTTTTTTGAATACGGATGATGAACGCGAAGGAATAGCTATCTATTCCAACAAGTTCAGCGCCGGAGTCAAGAAAAATTAAACAGAAATGAGCCGATCTTAGAAGTCCGCCAGAGGCGGATCCGCCTCTGGCGGAAAAGTAACGCCTGATATTTTCACCGGGGTCAATTTACAAACTATAGCGTGTAAAGCGGCCTACTTTTATATTTTCACCAATTTTTCCAATTGTCCGTTCAATAAGTCCTTGAATGGTCAATGTATCATCTTTCACAAATTGTTGATTCAAAAGACACACCTCTTGATAATATTTTGCAATCTTTCCTTCGATAATTTTTTCCAGGATTTCTTGAGGTTTTTTTTCATCCTTCATTTGTTCGCGATAAATTTCCTTTTCTTTTTCAAGCGTCCCTGGGGCAACATCGCTTTGAGAAACAACTAATGGGTTCATAGCAGCTATATGAAGCGCAATATCATGGGCAAGCTGCTTAAATTCGTCGTTGCGAGCAACAAAATCAGTTTCACATAAAAGTTCCACTAAAACACCCACTCTTCCACCTGCGTGGATATATGAATAAATAAGTCCTTCTTTTGTTTCCCGTTCTTGTTTATTTGCGGCGACTTTTTGGCCCTTTTTTCGCAAAAGTTCTACCGCTTTTTCAAAATCATTTCCACCTTCTTGAAGTGCTTTTTGACAATCAACAATACCAGCACCGGTTAATGAGCGTAATTTAACAATCAATTGAGTATCTTGAGACATACGTTAAAATTTCTAATTACTAATTTCTAAATATAACAATGTACGAGAATTAAAATACTGCTTTTGGAGAATCGTCGAGGGGCTTTTCTTGAGAACTTGGTTGGTTTTCACTTACCACCGCGGGCGCCTCTTTCAGGCTCTCCGTTTTTCCCTCAATAATACTTTGGGCCAGTAAGTTCATAATGAGTTCAATAGATTTAACCGCATCATCATTTGCGGGGATCGGATAGGTAATAAGTTCCGGGTTCACATTGGTGTCACATAGTGATACAACCGGGATTCCTTTACGACGTGCCTCACGAAGCGCGGTGTCGTCTTTTTTCGGATCAACAAGAATTAATACGTCAGGAAGTTTAACCATTTCAGAAATACCGCCGATAAGAAACTCTAGTTCTTCCATTTCACGATTTAATTCAAGCTGCTCACGTTTAGTGTATTTTAAATTTTCGCCAGTACTCTCTTCGTTTTTTAACTTTTTATATTTTTTGATCATCCTTGAAATAATCGTAAAATTGGTGAGTGTGCCACCAAGCCACCGGTTTGTGACATAACTCTGGGAGACTGACTGTGCGATGCGCGCTACACAATCCGAGGCTTGTTTTTTTGTTCCGACAAATAAGAAGTTTCCTCCATTGCGTGCAGTTGTTTTTACAAAATCAAGTGCTTCTGCAAGCATTGGCAATGTTTTTTCAAGGTTAATAATATGAATATTATTGCGAACCGTGAAAATGTAGGGGTCCATTTTTGGATATCGCTTTGACTGCTTATGCCCAAAATGAACTCCCATTTTAAGCATATCTATAATGTTTGGTAACTCTGGCATAGTATATGTTCCTTTGTACCTCTCCTTTAGCAAACTCGTACGCTAGTTTCGTATGAGCAAGGAATAATTAATTTAAAGGATGAGAGATAGTTAATTAATGCAATCGAGTATATCATATCACTATTGACAGTGCAAGGGGCACCATGCTAAAGTAGATTAGTTCGATTTTAGCACCTAGGTGGCTCAATTAAAACTAATTTATTATGAAGAAAAATACCCATCCACAATACTTTCAAGAAGCAAAAATTTCCTGCGTGTGCGGAAATTCACTCACGATAGGTTCTACAACCCAAACCATTACGGTTGAATTGTGTAATACCTGTCACCCATTTTATACCGGCAAGCAAAAACTTATAGACACGGCCGGTCGAGTTGAGAAATTCCAAAAACGTGCTTCTCAAAAAGAGTCGCTCTCATTAACACGAAAAGGCAAGAAAACAAAACGTGTTGAGCGGGCAAAAAAAATTGAGCAGGAAGAAAAAACTCCTCTCAAGGGTGAATAACTCTACCATCATAAAACCTCATGATACTATCCTATGTTCATGAGGTTTTTTATATACTATGGATATTTCTCAAAAAATTCAACAGCTACACAAACGGGGTTTGGAACTTGAGCAAAAATTAGCAAGTTCTGATATTACATCAAATCAAAAAGAATACCTCACACTCAGCAAAGAATATAGCGACCTTGTGCCGTTTCTTGGATATGCAAAAAAATATGAAGCGCTCATCGTCAAAATAAATACAAGCAAATCAATGCTCGAGGGCAAATTAGACCCTGAATTACTTCTCCTTGCTCAGGAAGAACAAAAAGAATTACAAGAAACACTCAAAAACACTGTCGAACTTTTAGAAGAATATTTTCTTCCCAAAGATCCGCTTGACTCAAAAGATATTATTCTTGAAATTCGGGCTGGTGCTGGCGGTGATGAAGCCGCACTTTTTGCTTCAGAACTTTTTCGTATGTATTCACTGTATGCAGAAAAAAAAGGATGGAAAACACGTATTATCAGTGCGAGCCACTCAGATATCGGTGGATTAAAAGAAATTATAGTATCAATTGATGGTTCAAATGTCTATCGTGCCTATAAATATGAGGGTGGTGTTCATCGCGTCCAGCGCATTCCTGAAACAGAAAAAAGTGGACGAGTGCATACATCGACAGTTACCGTTGCCGTCCTCCCTAAGGCTGAGGAAATTGACCTTATTATTGATCCAAAAGATTTGCGCATTGATACCTACTGTTCGGGTGGTGCCGGAGGACAATCAGTCAACACTACCTATTCTGCCGTGCGCATTACCCATCTTCCCACCGGTACTATTGCAACATGTCAAGATGAACGGTCACAACAGCAAAACAGAGAACGCGCCCTTTCGGTGCTGCGTTCCCGTCTTTTAGATGCCCAACGAGAAAAACAACGTCTCACATTAGCTGAAAAGAGAAAAAGTTTAGTTGGCACCGGTGATCGTTCTGAAAAAATCAGAACGTATAATTTCCCTCAAGACAGAATTACCGATCATCGCATCAAATATAATTGGCATACAATTCCACTCATACTCAATGGGGATCTTGATCAAATAATCTCGGTTCTTAAAACCTATGACCAAAATCAAGAATAATGAGTCAATTCATAGTATTCAGAAGCAAGCGATTTTGATTCTTAATAATGCATCCGTTCCAAATCCAAGCCTTGATTGTGATCTCATTATGACACACGTGTTAGTCAAACCACGTGTTTTTTTATATAGCCACCCCGAAGCACTTGTTTCAAAGACAAACGCAAAAAAGATTTTTTTGCTGTTGCAAAAACGATCACAAAGAATTCCGCTCGCCTATTTAACTGGTATCAAAAACTTTTTTAATCGTACTTTTCTCGTAAATAGAGGTGTTCTTATTCCAAGACCCGAAACTGAACACCTTGTCACGCAAGCCCTTGCGTGCCTAAATTCATTGAATTTAAAAAAATCAATTTCAATACTCGATATAGGAACCGGGAGCGGATGTATCCCTCTTGCAATTGCTAGTGAATGGAATAACTCTCCGCTCGCAATTACCGCCGTTGATACATCTCAAAAAGCGGTTTTAATTGCGCGAAAAAATTATCAACTATTTAAAAAAAATCTTACCCCGCTTCACCACATGCATATTCAAAAAATATCCCCCACACAACCATATAAAAAACGGTATGATCTTATCACGGCAAATCTCCCCTATCTTTCCGATCAAGAATACATTTGTGCCTGCAAATACTATCCTGAAATTAAAAAAGAGCCACGCAGTGCGTTTGTAAGTGATAATGATGGGTATTCTGATATATTCAAAGTTATTAGGCAACTTCCCACGCTCCTTACTAAAAATGGTCATACATTTTTCGAGTGCAGTACGAGGCAAGAAAAAAAAATATCTCACTATATAAAAGACCATTTGCCGGAATGGAAATGGTCTTTTATTCGTGATAATTCAAATAAAACTTCTATTTTAGTGCTGACTCGAGCGGTAATTTTTTAAATAGTTCACGCATATCAGTATGAAACTGATCATAGGATACTGAACTATCAATGACATGGTCAGCAAGCTCTTTTAGTCCCTCAATTTCACTTTCAGGTTCAGCATTGTCTTCCTTCAAAAATTCTTCGTACGTCATAGCGCCATCTCCAGGATTTTCATTTCTTTTTACATATCGTTCATAGCGTATTTGGGAGGGCGCATCAACATAGATAAATAAAAAATTTGGTAGGGTTTTAAGCGTTTGTACGTCAATTGCACGACGAATACCGTCAAACACTACTAAGGACGCGGTGCTTAGGGTAATTTGATGCACAATTGATTGAATAAGTGTCTGCTCTCCAAATGCCTGCCTGAGCAATGTTGAAAGTTTTTGTAAATGTTCTCGCTTTTGTGGAATTAAAAACTGATCAAGTACCAACCGAAGTGGCTTTGATGAGCGCACTCGGTCGGCCTGGTAATCCAAGACTAATGCATTTGCAACTGTCCCCTTACCGGAAGCCATTTTTCCCGCTATTCCAATAATGATTTTTTGCATGGGTATACAAGTAAAAAGTTAGAATCTCTACTTTGAAGCAGTCTCTTCTTCATCCTTTTTCTTCTTTTCAACTTGCTGTACTGATTGAACATCAGCTTCGGGTTTTTCTGATAATTTCGCTAATTCTTCTTCAGAAATACTTTCCGTAACTGTCGCTACAATAACATCTGGTTGCTCAAGAACTTCAATGCCTTTTGGAAGCGTAATATCTTTTATGCAAATAGTATCTTCAAATGTTTGCAATGGTGAAAGATCAACGGTAATTTCATGTACCAAATCTGAGGGTAAACAACGCACTTCAATTTCAGAAAGGCTTTTAACTAAAATTCCCGCGAGTTCTTTAACTGCTTTCGATTCCCCGGTAAAAAGCAGCGGGATAGTTGCATTTAATTTTTCAGTCATATTCACTTGATAAAAATCAACATGAATAATTTTATCTGTTCGGGAATCCATCGCCACGTCTTGAACAAGTGTTTTGACCGAACCAGTAGAACCAATAGTTACATCAATAAGGCTACTTTCTCCTGCTTGACGATATATCTTAAGAAACTGGGAATAAGAAATTGATAAATTTTGATTGGTAATCCCTTTACCATAAAGAACCGCTGGTAAAAAACCAGTTTTTCTCAACTCGTCTGAATTTTTTGCTTTACTATCTCGAAGCTGCGCCTCGATTGCATAGGTTGCCTGTGACATACGTAAAATGTGATTAATCAGTTAGCCAAAAGGCCAATTTATAAGTTACTTGAGAGTAACATATTTATTTTTTTTGTCAATGAGACTAAGCCTTATTTAAGTCCTTTTTTGATCTTTTGTATAGATGCGGCATCGAGTCTATTGTGAACTTTGGTATTAAAGTGCGCTACCTCTTTTCTAAATTTAGAAAACTCAGCTGCAAACTTACTTAATTGTTTAATATACGTTGCAAATAAAGAAGGTTTTAACTTTTTTTTCATAGGTGTTATTTTTTCTCATTACGTGCACGGTTTTTTAAAACAAAATCAAGTTTATTAAAATTGTCCTCGAGTACCGCTGAAATAATACTTGGATTCTCTTCATGTAATCGGTGTATACTTAAACGTTTATGAGTGGCTAAAAATTCTTTTTTAATATCCTGGGTTGTTCGGGTTCGTGTCACCTCATCTTCATCTGGTCGCAACATGTGCAAATTTTTATCAAGCATACTACGAAATTCTTCTTCCAAATTCTCCGTTTCTTCGAGGAGTTGCATAATTTCTTGCTCGCGGCCAGGATCAAAACTTATATCATTTCGAATTTCACTGCATGCCCGCGCATGATTAAGTGAGTCGCTATAATATTGGGTAAGTTGGTTGGCGGAAAATGAAACCTGTGCAATGTCATGGTCTTGTGCAAATTGAATACACGCAAAAAGTTCTCCCTTATGTACACTTATTTCACAGAGGGTATGCGCCGCCTTTTTTGCAAGAGCCATAAATTCCGAGCGTTCTTGTTTTGTAAGTTCAGAAAAACGGCTTTTCGCACCAGTGAGACTCTCAGAGACAATTTGAAAGTCAATACATGCTTGTTGTATGTTCTTTTGAGTTTCCTGTACAAATTTTTGCAATAATTCATTACTCTTTTTCTTCTCTGTAAATTCACGTTCTTTGCGTTTTAAACGTTCTTGTTGGCTGACCCGTAAATCATCTACTTGGGTATTTTTTTTCGGCTCACCTGGCTTAGGATAAATTTTCTCTGCAAGACCTGTGAGATTAAGTGGCTTACCGCTATCTATTCGTGCCACAATACGTGCTTGCTGCTCACTTCGTATCATATCAAGATCACGGCCCGTATCAGTAGGAGCAGGAATAACCGCATCTAATTTTTCTGCAACAACTAATATATCAGCCAGTGACGTTTGATGATCTGCGGACTGAACCTCTGCTGTCCGATTTTTATGTGTCCGCTCAGAAAATTGTTTCATATTTTTAAATCTTAGATTTTATGGACTGCAACGCTTTGAATAATACCAAGTGCTAAAATATCAATTAAAAGTGCACTTCCACCAAAACTTATAAAAGGCAATACGATTCCGGTTACCGGTACTAAACCAATATTGCCCCCAATATTTATCAACAGATGAATCATAATCATACTAATAATACCGATACAGCAAAAGACGCCAAAGTCGTCACGAGATTTTTTGATAATATAAAATGTTCGAATAACAAGCAAACCAAATGCAGCCAATAAAAAAAGTACCCCTATCATGCCCATTTCTTCAGCAATAACAGAAAAAATGAAATCCGTTTGAGTTTCAGGCAAAAATTTCAAGTGACTTTGTGAGCCAAGCCCCAATCCCCTTCCCAAAAGCTGGCCCGATCCAATTGCAATAAGCGCTTGGCGCACATTGTACCCCTGGCCTTGTACATCATGAGTTGGATTAAGAAATGTGATAATACGTTGTTTTTGATAATCTTGAAAAAGAAAAAGCCAAAAAACTGCTAGAAATACGAGGGCAGCACATATCATAGTAATAACATATTTTTTAGGTATGTCACTTAAAAAAACCATGCCAAGCCAAATACCAATCAACACCACAGCGGACCCAAAATCTGGCTGCATAAGCGTTAGTACAATTGGAATACCGGTAAGTACACCGCTGATACATAAATGCTTAAGTGTTCCAATTACACGTGTATAACGAGAAAAATAGTATGCAAGAAATAAAATAAGAGAAAGTTTTACTAACTCAACCGCCTGAAAACCAAAGGTACCTAGATACAACCAGCCTCGGGTGCCACGAATTTCTCTTCCAAAAAAAAGCGTTGATGCTAGTACAAGGCAGCTCACTAAAAATAAGGGGAGCGCAATATATTTTAAATTTTGGTAGTTAAAGTAACTTAAAAAAAGCATGAGTATGCATGCGCCACCGAAAATAATAAACTGATGCGATGCAAACCAAAAATTTGGAGGATCTTTTGAAAGACCAATACTGGTGAGTGCTGAGAAGCTAAACACCGCAAAAATACCTAACGAAGCGAGTACATACAAATCAAGGCGTTTTAGTGTTGAAAGTAATTGCATAGTACCCCATTAATTTAATTTACATTCCGACAGATCTATGATTTTTCGAGCGAAAACAATGAATCCATAAGGAGGTGAATACATGCTATTCATTGACGAGCGGTGAGTTGTTTGCAGCCGAAAGGGCATAGATATGGCGGGTGAAAAATTGAGTTAATGGGGTACTACACTACCTCTGAAGCACTCCTTGTTGGGGTTGATACAACAATTCATCAAGTACATTAATAATGGGATCGATTTGAAATGTTGGCATCAATGCATTTACTTGATTGCCAGAAGTCCACCTAATATCGATGACTCTTTTTTCCCGCGGTCCAACCTGAGGCACGATAACCGAATTGACTCCGACCACTTTTGAATCTGAAAAAACAACAATAGGAATACGCACTTCCCAAAATCCATATACGCTTTCATTGGTAAAATCAAATTGAAGTTGCGCAAACGATGGCGAATCGACACGAGAGGAATCATAAGAACTAAATTTTGTATTATCAACCCTAAATTTTCTTCGCTCAAAAAGAAGCTTTTTTTCATGCGGAGTCAATTTCTTCCAGGTGGTGTTTTGTAAGAAGCTTGAAAATAAATTTGGCGTATTACTATTTTTTTGACCTAAAAGAAGTGCGTATCTTGTATCACCTGGAAAAAGAATAAGTGAGCTTCTTTTTAGTAATGAGTCATCAAGCTTGAATACTACATCAGTTGTCACGTACCAATCAGTGGTTGGATTTTGAACCGATGCATAAAAATCTGTAGTTCCATCCATATTAGAAAGCACGCCCGTATCTAAAATGCTTAGCTCGGGAACAAGTGCATTTTGACTTGGTGTTATTCTTCCCTCAAGAAGTCCTGTTTTAAGCCCTTTAAATGTGAGAAGATCGGTAATAAAAATACTTGTGCCCCACACGAAAGCAACTAAAAATATAGTGCATGAAAAAAAACCTAGTACATAGGTCATTTTTCGCTTAAGTGGATCGCGATGCGTTAAAAACCAATAGGATTTTTGTAAATCAGAATCAGAAAGCTCTACTGGATTTTCAGGTAATTGTGACATATAAACTGGCTAACTGGTTAACTTGCAAACTGATCAACTTATTATCTAGTATATTCTATCTGGGAAGCATTGACAATCTCGTAAAAATAAGGTATTTTACTTCCGTCCCAATATGAAATACCATGCCATTTTATCTACCCTTACTCCTCCCCCGCAAATCATAAGATTTATGGGGTTTTTTGTTATTATTTCAATGTTTTTCCAATTTCTCATACCCACTCAAGTCTTTGCGGCTCACATGGATAGGAAAAATTCATTCCCCCGTTTAGCAAATTATTATCTGCACGCAGGCCCTAGTATAAACCCTACTACCTATGGGGAACTTGCTTCATTTGACGTGCTGATTTTAGCCATGGAGGCTCAGGAATATAACAAAGATTTTTTTGCATATGCCAGAAAGAAAAATCCTAATATTATTATTTTGCCATACGTGCCTTCACGGAGTATCAATATTCTCGATATTGAAGATGGTGCAAAAATCAGAAAACGCTTGAAAGAAGGCATTCGTAACGAGTGGTATTTGCGTGACTCAAAAAACACCATCGTAACTGCCTGGCCCGGAACCATTCCCGTTAATGTTGCAACGGGGTGGAATTCGTATCTTCCAACATTTGTAAACGAAATTATCTTATCAACAAATCTTTGGGATGGCATATTTTACGATGAAGTACAAGATGATATGACTTATCTCAATAGTGGTGATATTGATCTTGATAGTGACACCAAGCGCGATTCCCAAGACCATGCGCGCATGATCTGGAAACAGGGCAATGAGCAATTATTTGCAAATACCAGAAAATTAATCGGTGAACACAAACTCATTGTCATCAATGGGAGTTCACTTTCTGACTATCAATCACATATCAATGGCCGCATGTTTGAAAATTTCCCTGGCCACTCTGATATCAATGGCAGATGGGCTGACACGATGAGTCAGTATCTTTCTCTGCCGACATGCAGTGGCGTTACGGCACTGTGTATTATTAATACGAATACGAATAACACCAATGTACATACCGATTATCGAAAGTTTAGGTTCGGCTATATTTCTTCACTCATGGGTGATGGGTATTATAGCTTTGATTATGGTGATCAAAACCATGGCCAAATCTGGCTCTATGATGAATATAAAACATACCTGGGCCATGCAAAGAGTGACATTGAAACGCTTAAAAAAGAAAAAATTACGAGTATTTCCCAAGGAGTAATACGAAGAGAATTTGAAAAAGGCATTGCACTTTTAAACGCAACAGATGAACGTAAGCAGATTTCGCTTGGCGAGGAGTATGAAAAAATATCCGGCACCCAAGATACGTTACATAATGACGGTTCGATTACTTCATCATTTACTATTCAACCGCATGATGGTTTTATTCTCCTACGGCCACTTGATTTTTTACCCACACTCCCCTTTCGCAATGGCTCGTTTGCAAAAGTTCTTCGAGAAGATGGCTCGATGTTACGAAACGGCTTTTTTGCCTATGATCCGACAGTACGCGGCTCAGCAGTTATTGCCCATTATGATCTTAATAATGATGGTACGCGAGAGAAAATCATTATTGACAAGGGCGTTGTGACACTTATCAGTGAGCAGTCAGGGATCTATCTTACCTTTCAGCCATTTGGAACCTCCTATACCGAAGGCATCTCACTTGCCTTTGGTGATACTGACCTGGATGGTGTATCAGAGCTCCTTATGGCACCTTCACCGACACCTAAAAAAACTACTCCAAAGGCAGCCATAAAAAAGCAATTAGTTAAAAAAAGTAAATACGCAAATAGAAAAGTGATTCAACGCATCACAAAAAAAGAAACGCCATCGGTACTGAAAGAACCATCTTCAATTAAAATTTTTGATGGCCAAACAGGCATTTTGAAAAACACTATTGTCCCATTTGGAAAAAAGTATAAAGGTGATATTTCCCTCGCCGTATACCAACCCCCAAAAGAGCAAGTAGTTATTCTTGCTGGGGCAGGATTTGGGCTTAAACCAGAAATAAAGTTTTTATCAAGTGATGGAACCTCGGTAAAAAATTCTCTTTTTGCCTATTCATCAAAATTCAAAGGTGGAGTTCGTATTGCAAGTGGTGATCTTGACGGAGATGGTACGTATGAAATTATTACGGGAGCAGGGGTTGGTGGCAGTCCACATGTACGCATTTTTGATTTTGCTTCCTTGCAACTTAAACATGAATTTTTTGCGTATTCCGCCCAATCATCATCGGGAGTTTGGGTGGGAGCTGTTGATATTGATGGCGATGGAACCCATGAAATTATTGCATTAACAAGCGATGTTTTTACTACTGCTGCATTTAAATAACAAAGGTATGATACATTTTTTCAAAAAACATTTTTCCTGGCGATTTGATACCTATTATCACTCACGCCACCCCCACCATCACAGAATTACTCATATCGTTGGGGATATTTTATTGTATAGTTCGATACTTATACTTACTATTCTTTCCTTTATTTTTTCACTCTCTCGGCCGGTGGCGGGAGAATTTCCTTATAAACTCAATGTTGATACGGTGTCAGAACAGATTGGATATAACGAATCAATTCCCCTTGCTTTTCACTATACCAATACGACTCGAACTGATTTTGAATCCCTCCAACTTCGTATTATTGCCCCTGATACGGTTTGGTTAGGTGAAAAAAATGTTTTTCCCCTTATATCTGACAAAAAAAATAGTTGGCATAGTATTATAATTCCAGTTCAAATCAAGGATTCACTAGGGAGTATCACTACAGTGAGTGCACAGATACTCGGAACTAAAATGCAGAAAAATAAAATTCTTGCAACAATTTCAGTTCCGCTAAAAATTTCTACTTCACCCCTTACATCAGAAATTACTCTACCCTCACACGTAATTTCTGGAAAAAATATTTCAGGTTCACTTACCCTTTCAAATATATCGCGTGAATTACTTACTGGTGTTTCACTTACGTATCAATTACCAAAAAAATTTCATCTTACCAGTAGTGTTCATAAAAATATAATGTTAAAAGCGGGTGAGAAAAAAACATTTGAGTTGCGAGGATATTTTGAGAAAAATATAAAAGGAACACAACCTATTTCAATTCTGGCAACCATTCAAGAAAAAAATGGGGTATTTAGCCTCCTTTCTGATTCAAAAGAAATTGCAGTTATAGATTCGCCTATTGCGTTTTCAGTTCCGCATGACTTAGTGCCATTGCAGTCGGGGCAGCGCCGCACAGTTACGATCAAATGGAAAAACACTAGTCCCGTTGTGCTTTCTAATGTAACTTTTGGTATTTCTTTTAAGGGTATACTTCTGGACCGCATGAGCATTTCTTCACCAACCGGATTTATTGATACAAAGCAAAGCAGAATTCTTTGGACTAAAAATCAAAATCCCCTGTTAAAAAATATTGCTCCCCATACAACTAATTCATTAACCTTTTCTTTCACTCCCCTTAAGACGCAAGCAAACCTACACATCCGCACCGATGAAGACACGACTATTCAACTTACGCCTTTTTCAACATTCTCCCTTCCCCAAAGCACTCCAACCACATTGAGTGATGCGCCAATTCTTTTTGACGTGACCACTCAAATTTCTTCTAATATATTTGCTCGCTATTATTCGCCGGAAGGTGATCAGCTCGGGCGCGGTCCGCTGCCGCCTCGTGTAGGGCAAGAAACAAAGTATTTTATTTATCTCAGCGGTTCAGGCGTTATCCACTCCCTTTCAAATGTGCAAATCACTGCTAAGCTTGGCCAATCAGCTCGATGGACCGGCTTTAGCCCACAAGGAGGAGAGCAACTTTTATATACTGCAGCTACCCGGGTTCTTACTTGGAATGCGGGTTCTTTTAATACGCTAGATTCTTCAAATACCAGCCAAACAGGCGCGCTTTTTGAGCTTAGTATTACTCCCCAACCAAAAGACATTGGAAAAGAAGGTGTACTACTTACTGATATACAACTCAAAGGGCGTGATGTCGTCACTTCAGAGCTGCTAACTACACAAATTCCTTCACTAACTACAAAATTATCTCGAGATAAAAAAGCCAATACAAAAGGCTTTTTAGTCTTACCTAATTAGGTACCTGGTATCTAACTACTCTTGACAGGATAAAAAAAAAGAGTAGACTGAAATTATTCATTTGGAGATGTCCCTTTGTTGAATTCAGGGGTGAGCACAACAAAGGAAAAATCCACTGCGCGGTGCGCGGTTGGTTGGCATAAGGCATCTCCTCGAGGCAGGACTTCAAGTGTTGAAAAACGCTGAGCCCCCCAAAATCTAGTCGGCCTAAGGCAAGGCTTTGGGCGGGGCTCCTTGGGGTTCCCTCGATTTTTAGGTTGGGTGTGTCTGTCTTAGGCCAGACTTATACCCGACAGGTGAACCTAAATCGGAGTTCACCTGGGTCGTTGACCGAACGGCAATCTTTGTGGATTAGGCGGCCTCAACGAAGCACTTGTGCTTCGTTGAACCGACGGATCCCGCCAAGCCGCACTCGCGTCCGCGACCCGAATTTTAAAATCTGCCCGCATGGCAGACCGGAGGGGTTAGCCGTTTGTTCGGCGCTCCCATTACGGTGGCACCACTCTTGGCGCCCCTCCGGAATTCGATTCACCCCACAGTTCTTTATGAATACCCACTTGCCAACCTGGCCGGTGGGTCTTTTCTTATCTTGTATTTCATATTCATTTTGATATACTTATTTTATTGCGTATATCGCTTTTTTTATTTTTCTAAAACCTATGACAAAAAAGGATCCAAATGAACAAAAATACGGAGCTGAACAAATAGATGTTTTGGAAGGACTCGAAGCGGTTCGCCGTCGTCCTGGTATGTATATTGGAAACACTGCGGAAGATGGACTTCATCACCTAGTCTGGGAAGTTGTTGATAATGCTATCGATGAAGCAATGGCGGGTTATTGTAGCGAAATTGAAGTCACGCTTCTTCCTGATTCACAAGTGCGCGTAAAAGATAATGGCCGCGGCATCCCGGTTGAAATTCACAAAGCCACAAAAGTTTCTGCACTGGAAACAGTACTTACCCGATTGCATGCAGGAGGAAAGTTTGGCAAAGGAGCCTATAAAGTTTCCGGGGGGTTACATGGAGTTGGTATTTCGGTTGTGAACGCACTCTCATCAGACCTTCATATACAAGTTGCGCAAGGAGGAAAATTGTATCAACAAGAATATAAGATTGGTAAGCCCCAATACAAGTTAAAACCAGTCGGCAATGCACGATATACCGGTACGACTGTTACCTTTACCGCCGATGCTTCTATTTTTTCAACTACCACCTATCATCTACAAACAATTATTGATCGTCTTCGCCAGCATGCATACCTTACGAAGGCGTTAAAAATTAGTATTTTTGACCATCGAGAAAACGCAAAAGAATTTCCTTATGTCTTTTATTTTGAGGGCGGCATTGCATCCTATATTAGACACCTCAATCGCGCAAAAGAAGCAAAGCATGATGTAATTTTTTACTGTGAAAAACAATTCGAAGACGTGCATGTGGAAATTGCCGTACAGTATGTGGATGATTTTAAAGAAACCTTGTTTCCTTTTACGAATAATATTTTAAACCCAGAAGGCGGCATGCATATTGCGGGGTTTCGAACTGCCCTTACCCGAACCATCAATGCATTTGCACGCACTAAGGGGTATTTAAAGGAAAAAGATGAAAACTTAACAGGTGAGGATGTACGCGAAGGCCTGACCGCAATTTTAAGCATCAAACTTCCCGAACCGCAATTTGAGGGGCAGACAAAAGCAAAACTTGGAAATGTTGAGGCGCGCGCAGCCGTTGATACCGTATTTGCGGAACATTTTGCACTCTTTCTTGAGGAAACACCAAAGGCAGCCGAAGGAATTATTTCTAAATGTATTTTAGCCTCGCGCGCGCGCCTTGCCGCAAGGTCTGCGCGTGATGCGGTTTTGAGAAAAGGAGCATTTGAAGGGCTCACCTTGCCAGGAAAACTTGCTGATTGTTCATCGCGTGACCCGAAATGTTCAGAACTCTTTTTGGTAGAGGGAGATTCTGCAGGTGGAAGCGCAAAGCAAGGCCGCAATCGCGAATTTCAGGCAATACTGCCCCTCAAAGGTAAAATTTTGAATGTTGAAAAATCTCGACTTGATAAAATCTTGGCATTTCAAGAAATAAAATCCCTTATTATTGCACTTGGCACAAATATTGGCGACCAATTTGATATTTCAAATCTTCGCTATCATCGAGTCATTATTATGACAGATGCTGATGTTGATGGCGCCCATATCCGTACGCTTTTACTTACCCTATTTTATCGCTATTTACCAAATTTGATTATTGAGGGAAACATTTTTATCGCACAGCCGCCTCTTTTTCGGGTACAACACGGCAAAGTAATCAAATATGCCTATTCAGATCAAGAACTCATTGAAGTACAAAAAACATTTGGTCCCATAAAAAGTACTCCAATCACCGAGGAGGAGTTGGAAAGTGAAAGTGATACCCCTGAATTAGAAGGAGAAGAAAAGACACCGCGCAAGTCAGAAATGCGCCTTTCGATCCAGCGATATAAGGGTCTTGGAGAAATGAATCCTGAGCAGCTTTGGGATACCACTATGGACCCAAAATGCAGGATTCTAAAAAAAGTATCAATTGATGATGCCGCCAAGGCTGATGAAATGTTTAGTATCCTTATGGGCGCTGAAGTGGAGCCCCGAAAACGATTTATTCAAGTTCATGCAAAATCAGCTAAAAATATTGATATTTAAAACAAATAACTAAAGGGGTTGACACTCATATATATATTCTGGTAGTATATAAACATATTAAAAGAGGCCCCAAAAGCTTCTTTTTAAAATAGAAAAACGTATGGCAAATCAAATAATGCAGTATTTTAAAGATTCCTACCAGGAAATGAAGGTGGTCGTGTGGCCATCTCGAAAACAAACCATCAACCACTCACTTATGGTGGTGGTATTTAGTATTTTCATAGCCGCCTTTTTAGGTGCGCTCGATGTACTTTTTACTTTTGGAATTGAAAAGCTCATTCTTCTTAAATAATCTTGACTCGTTATCACGTTTTAGCATATGTCAAAACAAGTTACTGATCAGCTTCCTCGCTGGTACGCAATTCATACCACTGTTGGGTATGAAGAAAGCGTTATTAGAAATCTTAAACAACGTATTGAATCCATGGACATGGAGGAATATATTTTTAATGTTCTTATCCCTACGGAGAAAAAGATTAAAATAAAAAATGGAAAACGAAAAGTTGTCACAGAAAAGATTTTTCCCGGCTATGTATTAGTACAAATGGTTATGACCGACGAATCTTGGTATGTGGTGCGTAATACGCCTAATGTAACAGGATTTATTGGAACCGGTATCACTCCTTCCCCTATTTCAGATAAAGAAATGGAAACGTTGCAAAAACGTATGGGTGTTGAAGAGCCAAAATACCAGCTTGATCTTGAAGTAAATTCACCTGTTCGCATTACCGATGGTCCATTTAAGAACTTTGAGGGAAAAGTGAGCGATATCGATCAGGAACGTGGAAAAGTAAAAGTATTAGTAAATATGTTTGGGCGCGAAACGCCTGTTGAACTCGACTTTCTTCAGATAAAAAAAGTATAAAATGTAAGATTTACGATACACAATTCATGAATGAAAGCCTCGCATTCTTTAATTACATTCGTATGTCCTAGATATTTAACTATTTATATATTTAAATATATTTTGTATGGCAGCACTAAAAAAAATTAAAACACTTATCAAGCTTCAAATTGTTGCAGGAAAAGCAAATCCTGCTCCCCCTATTGGCCCTGCATTAGGTCAACATGGGCTTAATATCGCTGAGTTTTGCCAAAAATTTAATGCCCTCACACAAGGACGTGGTGATGAGGTAACACCTGTTGAAATTACGGTGTTTGAGGATCGAACCTATACGTTTATTCTTAAAACTCCTCCGGCTTCCGAGCTTATCAAAAAGGCACTCGGTATTACAAAAGGATCCGCAAAGCCGCTTACCGAACGCGTTGGCAAACTTACGAGGCAGCAACTTCGCGAAATTGCTGAGAAAAAAATGCCAGATCTTAATGCCAATGACATTGAAGCTGCATGCAACATTATTGCGGGCACCGCACGACAAATGGGTGTAGATGTTGAAAAATAACTATTAATAACTAACTCATGTGGGACCCCGCCATGGCGGGGGCTTGAACCACGAACCAATATGAGAAAAAATTCAAAAACATTTAAAGAAAAAGTAAAAAACATTGACCTCCTAAAACTTTATCTGCCCCAAGAAGCGCTTCAACTTGCAAAAGACAACTCGTATGAAACGTTTGATGCTGCTATGGAGCTGCATATCCGCACCGGTATCGATCCGCGTAAAAGTGATCAATCGGTTCGCGGATCCCTTGTCCTTCCACACGGAACAGGCGCAAAAAAACGCATTGCCGTATTCGCTGAAGGCCTCAAAGCAACTGAAGCTAAGGATGCTGGTGCAGATGTTATCGGTGGAAAAGAACTTATTGATGAAATCAAAACATCAGGAAAAGCAGATTTTGATGTAGCTATTGCAACTCCTGATATGATGAAGCTTATGGCTTCCGTTGCGCGAGTGCTTGGACCTCGAGGCCTTATGCCTTCCCCAAAAAATGACACGGTAACGCAGAATATCAAGCAGGCAGTTGATGAACAGAAAAAGGGAAAAATAACGTATAAGAACGACGATACGGGAAATGTGCATGTGATTTTAGGAAAACGTTCCTTTACGATTGAACAACTCGTTGAAAACTTCACAGCATTTCTTGATTCTTTTCGAAAAAACCGCCCCTCATCGGCAAAAGGTGTTTTTATCAAAACAGCCTCAATATCTACCACAATGGGTCCCGGAATCAAAATACAAATCTCCTAATGTATGTACCGTACTACTATTGGGCTTGAAATACATGTTCAACTCAAGACAAAATCAAAAATGTTTTGTCGATGTTCTAATGAGGGAGAAAATGCCCCACCCAACACTACCGTATGTCCTATTTGTCTTGGACACCCGGGGGTATTGCCGGTTTTAAATGCACAAGCAGTTGAATATGGCGCACTCATGGGCCTTGCGCTTAACTGTACACTTCCTGACACCAGTAAATTTGATCGGAAAAATTATTTTTACCCTGACCTTCCAAAAGGATATCAAATATCCCAGTACGACGCACCCATTGCAATAAATGGATTTGTTGATTTGATATTTCCAGAAAATACAACACAACGCAAAACAGCACGCATTCGTATCAATCGGCTTCACTTAGAAGAAGATGCAGCAAAACTTTTGCATGCGCCAGACGCCGGCGCAAGTCTTGTTGATTTTAACAGATCAAGCACGCCGTTAGCAGAAATAGTTACCGAGCCGGATTTTCAAACAGCGAGTGAAGCTAAATATTTTCTTCAAGAACTCAGACTTCTAGCTCGCTATATGAATATTTCAACGGCAGATATGGAAAAAGGACATTTGCGGTGCGATGCAAATATTTCAGTACAACTTTTAGAGAATGGGATCGAAGTTACTACACCAATTTCTGAAATAAAAAACCTTAACTCATTCAAATCAGTTGAACGAGCCTTAGAATATGAAGGAAAAAGGCTCTATGAAGAATGGACAAGCGGCAGTGATGCTATTCGAAAAAGAACGTATAAGATTACCGTTGGATGGGATGATGTTCAGGGAAAAACAAGTGTGCAGCGATGGAAAGAAAACGCACATGATTATCGTTATTTTCCAGAACCAGATTTGCCACCATCTCGAATGAGTGAAGAATATCGCGAGGAATTACGCATGAAAATGCCTGAACTTCCCACTAAAAAGCGAATTCGATTTGCACAAGAATACGAACTTCCTCAAGCTGATTGCGCATTACTTGTTGAGTCGCAAGCTTTGGGAATTTTTTTTGAACAAGCTGTTTCAGAATTAGATTCTTGGCTCGATACGCTGCATGCCGATACTCCAGATACGCGTACAAAGGGTATAAAGCTACTTTCCAACTGGCTTATTAATAAATTTACCCCCCTACTCACTGAATCACGTGTGTCAATCGAAAATAATACGGTAACACCTGAAAATTTTGCGGAACTTATCGCATGTCTTGTTACTAGTGAAATTAATAGCACCGTTGGCCAGCAAGTATTAGCTGAAATGATCCAAACCAAGCAATCGCCAAAAACTATTATAAAAGAAAAAAATCTTTCGCAAGTTTCAGATTCCGGCGAACTTGAAAAAATATGTACTGCAATACTTGAAGCAAACCAAGATGCGGTTGCAAACTTTAAAGCAGGTAAAGAGAGTGTGCTTATGTTTCTTGTCGGTCAAGTTATGAAAGAAATGAAGGGACGCGCGCAACCAGAAGCAGTGAAAGAGTTATTAAAGGCGGTATTGACAGGAAAATAAAAGCATGAGACACTCGTGTCATTGCTTTTGTTTTTGTGTGAAACCGTTGAACCTTGAAAATAGAATTATATCAAAAAGGAGGGAGACTCATGAGCAGTCCCAAGCATCAATTTTATCGGTCAGATGAGGAGTTTCAGATTGCACGGGTAAGATATGATGAGATTAATCAGCTACTTGATAAATGGCCTGAGTTGAAATTGGCAATTGAAAACGAGGATCAGGAAAAATATTATTCTGTTCTCGAGGGGCTTAGTTATACGGATTACATCATGGTAGTAAGGCTTTTCAAGCTTTCGAAAGAAGCGGAGCGTAGCATGGCGGTAAGTTTTAACGAGATGTCAAAAACATATCGTGAACTTGTAAGGACTCTTGAACTCAAGCTTCTTTTTTACGATTGTGTGATCATTATGGATACTCCGTTCGTATTAGTTTGTACTGGCATTCTCGCTGGCGCACTAGCACTTTCCATTGCACTTGATAAAAAGGGGTCCCTCTTATCGTTTATTGATAATTGGTCGCTTCAGGTATATGTATTAGCTTTTGCTGCGAGTGCTTTGACTGCCGGTATCATGCTGTATGTGAGAAAAAAATCAAGTCTTGCTAAGAGTATTCAAAAATTGAAGGACTACCTTGCTTCCAATCCTAAGTTATACGAAGTATATGGCGAATGCATAGCAAGTACAGAGAAAAAAACTGCTAACACCATTATGAAATTGATGAATGAAAAACCTTTAAATTAACGTTCTTTTTTTACCCCAGCTCTCAAACGAGTTGGGGTATGCTGTTTTATAAAACTTTTACAAAGATTTTCAGCTTGTTTGTGTGTTTCAATCCAGTGAATTGCGCTATTTTTTTTGAACCACGTAAGTTGACGCCGTGCAAAATCGTGTGAAGCATATTTAAGACGCTGTACCATTTCGGTATAAGCGTTTTTTGTTTGTGAACCTTGCAGATATTCAGTAATAAAACGGTATTCTAATCCAAGGCTTTTTAACCACTTTTTTGAAACGCCACTTGCAATAAGTTTTTTTACCTCGGCAATCATCCCCTTTTTTATACGCTCATCTATACGCTTATCTATTTGGCGATAGAGCTTTTCGCGAGGAAGTGAAATTCCAAGCAAAAGAACTTCATATTTTTTCTCACCTCTTTTTTGAAAATCAGAAAATTTTTTTCCAGTAGCAAAGCACACTTCGAGTGCTCGAACGATCCTTCGTTTATTCGCATGATCAATGCGTGTATACGTAATTGGGTCCTTTTGTTTTAAAAGAGCTAATAGTTGTTTGATTGATTTACATTCAAGTTCTTTTCGTTTTTTCGTGACACCAACAACAGGAATCGTGTAATTATATATTACTGAATTTATGTAGAGAGCTGAACCACCAACAAGAAACGGAATTTTTTTTCGTTTCCATGTATCTAGTATTGCCAAATCGGCGAGATGCTTATATCTTGCAATGTTCATTCTTTTGCCGGGTGGCAATACATCTAAAAGATGATGGGGAACTTCCCGCTGTTCTTTTTTTGTTACTTTTGCCGTTCCAATATCAAGATCCTTATACACCTGCCGTGAATCGGCTGAAATTATTTCCCCATTCCATTTTTTTGCTAAACGAATACCGAGGGAAGATTTCCCAGATGCCGTTGGACCTAAAATAACAACGATTGGAATCACAAATTTTTAATTTTGCATTTTTAATTTTTAATTTGCGTACCATATAGCACCCATTCAAGCGCGCGATCAACTATAACAGATTGCAATGTCCCTATCATTGAATCATTACCACGAAAAAGTACCCGCTTCATTTCACGAGAATTTCCAGAACACAAACCCTTTTCACACGCATCAACAAGTACTTCTACATTTTTTCCAACATATGCCTGATTTTTCCGAAGAACCGTTTCCTCCATTAAGTGTTGCATCGTATGCCACCGTTTCTTTTTCTCTACCTTTGACACGTCATCCTTATACATGCGAATAGCCGCCGTTCCTGAACGAACAGAATATTGCGCCGTATAGGATATGTCAAAATCACACGTACGATATAAATCAACGGTTTGCGCAAAATCATCTTCAGATTCACCGGAAAACCCGACAATAATATCCGTACCAAGTGCAATATCTGGCTTTCGTGATCGTAGTTTTTGAATTGTTTCAATATAGTATTCACGCGTATAGGGGCGGTTCATGCGCTTAAGAATTTCATTGCTTCCCGACTGCACCGGCAAATGAAGATAGTTAAGTAGTTTGGGAAGGCAGAGCGCATCAAGTGTTGAGTCGTCCATATATTGCGGATGGGGCGCGGTAAAATGAATTCGCTGTATTCCAGTGATTTGATTCAATTCCCACATAAGCGATGCAAATCCATTTTTTGAATGGTCAAAAGGGTTATTTTTTGAAAAATGCTCTTTGTCGGGTGGATTATATAAATTTACGGTTTGCCCAAGGAGTGTAATTTCAAGACACCCATGGTCTGCCAAATTTTGCACTTCAATAAGTATATCCTGTAGTGGCCGGTCTTTTTGTCGACCCCGTGAATAGGGAACAACGCAATACGTACAAAATTTATTGCATCCATTACTGATGGCAATGTAACTTTGTACGTGAGATGCGTATGATGGTTTTATTTTAAGATAATGCTCGTATTCAGAAAGCTCAATTATTTGTGGATCAAAAAGTTCTTGATTTAATTCACTTAATTTTTTTGGCAAATAAATCATCTCATCAATAGGAAAAAAAAGATCCACGTCTGATAGTCTCGCGCGGATTTTACCATCAGTGTCACGCCCTGCCATACAGCCGGTAACAACCGCGATGAGTTTAGGGTTTTCTCTTTTTAAAGCTTTAAGCTGCTTCACCATGCCATACACGCGATCTTCTGCGGTTTGGCGTACAGAACAGGTGTTATACACTACTACATCTGCTCTATGATGATCTGACTGCTCCTGCATGCCAATGCCATTTAAAAGACCCTTGATTCGCTCGGAATCAGATTTATTCATTTGACAGCCAAAGGTTGTGATGTGATAGGAGGACATAGTTGGTAGTTGGTAGTTGGTAGTTGGTAGTTGGTAGTTGGTAGTTGGTAGTTGGTAGTTGGTAAATTATACTTTGGTTTCAATAAAAATTCAACTCTCTATAAACACGAAGACAGCTCCTGGGAGCTGCCTACAAAAAAGAACTAGTATACTGTCATCTGACGGCGTTGCAGTTCACTTACTTCATATCTTGGAAAAAGCACTAATCCTTGAATACCTTGCGGTGTATCAAAATGCCTTTTAATATAGTTCTTCAAAGACTCATACATATCGTCATCTGGCGAATGTTTTGACAAAACATCATACTTTTCACTTCTTCCAAGCAACTCTTGTAGTTTTCCAGGAAGCGGAACTTCAATGCCACCTTTTGATTTCATTGTATCAGCAAATTTTGCTGGATGCGCAGTTTCAAGAATGATATTTATATTTTCACCAAATACTCGATCAAGTGACATATATCGTTCAAACCCCACAAGCGCAACTGCCCCGTGCGGCTCAATAATACAGGAACCCTTAGAGAAATAATTCATACGGTCTATCGCATCCCATGTCGCTTCATCGCAAACGCTTGTAGCAAATATATCACGATGCAACGCATCCATATCCGGCATTGTCAAAATAACGCCATCATTTGAAAGATGTCCACCATAGCGCTGGAAAACTCTACGCAAATTACTTGGATTTCCCACATTCATTGCATTCGAATCACAGTTTATTGATGGATCAATCGGGTTATATATTCCCGTTCGCCAAAATAAGGGAAACTCATTATTTGCGTTTGTGGCAACAATGATTTTATGTATCCACAATCCCATTTCCTTTGCAAATACTGCACCCATCATGTCTCCAAAATTACCGGAAGGAATTGCGAAAGTTAGTTTACACACCTCATCAACCACCCAAGCATAGGCATAGAAGTAATACACTATTTGCGCAAGCAGTCGCCCAATATTAATTGAGTTAGCAGACGAAAGATTGAGATAGACAAGATCAGGATCCGCAAACACACGGCGAGCTAGATTTTGGCATACGTCAAACGTTGCCTCAACTGCCAAAGC
>Ga0209726_10003045_pt1 | contig 23571 bp, 26 predicted proteins | sample Subgrocontami54m_FD_187453 | JGI IMG/M metagenome (GOLD analysis project Ga0209726, IMG submission 187453) | Subsurface groundwater microbial communities from S. Glens Falls, New York, USA - GMW46 contaminated, 5.4 m (SPAdes) (version 3) | ecosystem: Environmental > Aquatic > Deep subsurface >... | reverse complement strand
TGGCTGGGCCGGCGCAGAGCGAAACCGTATCGGCCTTTATTCTGTTCTTATTGGTCTATTACTAATGGAAACGGCCTGGGGGCTGACCTTCTGGTCCCTCCGAGGACTGACAATGGGCTTACTTCTACTCCTGTTTTATTATTCCGCCGCCGGCATTGCACAGCATCATCTGATGGGCAAACTTACCTCTACTATGGCTATGGAGTTTGTTGCCGTAGCCATTATCGGTTCGGTACTTTTATACAGCTTTCAGCCCCTAGCCAGCTAATGGGTCCTATAGTACCGCTATCAAAGCTGCCAGCGCTAAAGCAGTCACTGGAAGATAAGATAATAGTCTTTACTAACGGCTGCTTTGACCTAATCCATGTTGGGCATATTCGATACCTGCAACAGTCCAAAGCTCTTGGCGACATCCTTGTAGTAGGAGTCAACAGCGACTCGTCTACCACAGCGCTGAAAGGACCCCTCAGGCCCTTGATTAACGAAGAGGCTAGAGCCGAGACTATAGCTGCTTTAAGTTGTGTGGACTACGTGGTAATTTTCCCGGAGCTTACTGCCGAGAATCTCATTTCTGCGCTGCGGCCTCAGGTCTATGTTAAGGGAGGGGACTATGCCTCGGAGGAGGATATTCCCGAAAGTAAGTTAGTGCGATCATATGGTGGTAAGGTCGAGGTCCTGACCTTTGTTCCTGGGTATTCCACATCCAGTATAATAGAAAGCATAGTCCAACGTTACAGCCCTCCTAAATAGACGGACTAAGAGCTATCCTTCATTACCGATAAATCTCCCGATGTATCGGGATCCTCGACTAGTCGGGAGAGTATCTTCGATTGAACTCCGCAATAGTCAAAGCCGCCTTAATTATAGCCCTGGGCAACGTAGCCAGCAGGGTCCTCGGAGTAGTAAGAGAGCAAGTTATAGCCAGCCTCTTTGGGGCTACCTATGCTACCGACGCTTTCACTGCTGCATCCAGAGTGCCTATAGCTATCTACGACCTTCTGATCGGCGGCATGATCTCAGCAGCCCTTGTACCTGTCTTTAGCGGCTATTTTAACTCCTCAGACCGAAAGTCTTTAGGTATCCTGGCAGGCACTTTACTCAGCATTATCCTGTTAGTCATGACCGTAGTTGTGGGCCTACTTATAATTCTGGCGCCACAGCTCATGGACGTGCTTGCCAGAGGATATACAGAGGAAACAAAGCTACTTTCGATAAAACTGGTGAGGCTGATCCTGCCCTGTCTCTTCTTCCTGGGTGTGTCCGGTATTAGCACCGCCCTCTTATATGCTCAGAAACGTTTCTTTCTACCCGCCCTTGCAGCGGCAATCTATAACGTTGGGATGCTGGTAGCAGCCCTTCTACTGCACGATGTATTGGATGTGGCAAGCCTTGTGGTAGGCGTGCTGTTTGGCACATTCCTACAGATGGCTGCGCAGGCGCCGGGTCTGATACAGCTAGCCAAATACCTTCGGTTTAATCTCTTCTATCCGGGCGTCAAGGACGTTGTTATCCTTTATCTTCCTGTAGCTATCGGCCTGTTGGTCTCAGCGGTCTCTATAGCTATCGATACTAACCTGGCCTCTCGCACTGGAGAGGGGAACCTTGCAGCGATGCGTTTTGCCACAACTATAGTGCAGTTGCCGCTAGGGTTGGTTGCCACCGCGATCAGCTTTGCGGTGCTGCCGACCTTATCTTCTCAAGCGCCAGCGCAGATCGAAGATATCGAAGATGCTCGATCTATCGGCACTCGACCTGTCGGTAACGAAGAGACTGAGACTCTTAGACGTCTGTCGCTGAGCGCACAGGAGCAGGCATACAACCCATCAGATATTCTTCCGGCTTCGCCGGAGGTCTTATATAAAGACCATATGGAGGAGTTTAGGAACACTTTACTGTTCGGACTTAAGACCGTGTTGCTTTTGATCCTTCCTGCCACTATCGGACTGGTCGTTCTGCGCTATCCATTGATAAGGCTGTTATTCGAGAGAGGGGCCTTCGATGAGTTCGCTACTGAGCGGACGGCGCTTGCCTTCCTCGCCTATTCACCAGGACTCCCAGCCGCAGCGCTAGACCAAGTACTGGTCTATGCCTTCTATGCGATGAAGAAGACCATTACTCCTGTCGTTGTGGGCGTTATAGGTGTTGGAGTCTACCTGGTCGTTGGCGTGTCGCTGCTTGGGCCTGTGGGAATGCCCGGCCTTGCCCTCGCCAATTCGGCTCAGTGGGTGGTCCATGCTCTGATCATGGTTGTTCTAATCACTATGGAGATCGGCCTGGTGGCTTCAGGGCTATTGGCGACGCTGCTTAGAGCTTCTTTGGCCTCTATGGCTATGGGCCTGCTTTTAATGACCTTGTCTCAGCTTATCTTGCCTCTTACTGATGGTGGAGTCTTAGGCTTATTCCTCTTCATGGCGGCAATGGTATTTGTAGGAGCGGCAACGTATGTGTTTATCTTGATGCTTATGCGAGGAGAAGAGGTCGATATGGTTAAACGTGTGGTAGTGCAAAGGCTACGGGCTAGAGACAGCGAATAATGCTCCATAATATATGCGGTGTACTTTATTCTGATTGCTCTCACCTATAATTGGTAATATACTGCTCTAGAAGCATGTCCTAATTAATATATGGAGGCTTATAAAATGGCAGAGGAGTATAAGCAGATAGCTTGTCGTGAAATCGGAGCAGATTGCGATTTTGTCGCTCAAGGCAAGACGGACCAAGAAGTAGTTGATAAGTGCGCTGAACATGCCAAGAGCCAGCATGGAGTGATGGGTTTTCCTCCCGGCTGGTATGTTATGATTAGGTCACATATGCGTACGGTTCAAGTTTGACTTGGGTGCTTGACTCCCAGAATATCGATGGTAGAATCAATTCGACCTCTTCCTGTTGGGGCAGAGTCAGCGAAAACTGGCGGCGCAAAGCCGAGAATCTAAAGTTGACGTGAGGGGACTCCCATTGACAACCGAAGCGCTTGACCGACTAGGCGACGCCCACTCCCTTCTCACATCGCTCGACCAAGTCGACCTAGCTCGGTTTTTCATCGTAGGGAGCTATGCCAGGTATGGCGAGTCCGCGCGCAACGCGCTCAAAGACGCGCTTGTTCTGATAACCGCTGCCTGTCGAAGTTTCAGTCGAAAACGCGAAAACTACCTCATCTGGGCCGCACCCGGCACAGGCAAGACCTATTTCGTTCAGCAGACGGCTGCTCAACTCATCCCCTACACTGACTACACAGAATTAAACCTCGCAAAGTGTGGTGAGGAGGAATTCCGCATGGGTCTAGAGCAGTTGACTCATGCTAAGCGCCCCGTCCTTTGCCTCATCGACGAGGTTGATGCGAAGCCACAAGAACCCTGGCCGTATGAGCTCCTCTTGCCGTATCTCGATGCACCCGTCGAACAGGGGAAACACCTCGTCTTCGTCCTCGCAGGTAGCTCCGGAACCACCCGCTCGGATTTGAAGGAACGTATCGCGACTCGCCCCAAGGGCACTGACCTCTTGAGTCGTATCCCCGAAGTTAACGAGATTGACATCCCGCCAATGAGCATTGGTGACCGCCTCCTCGTGGTCTTGAGTCAATTCAATCAGGCAGCGGGGGAGCTGGGGCGGCGCGTTGAGGCTGTGGAAAAACTTGGTCTGCTCTATATCGCCGTTACTCCGTATTTGGGAAACGCGCGACAGTTGAGGGAGTTTGCCTACCGAGCCGTTGAACGGATGGCATCCGGGGACGACCGCATCAAGTACGATAATTTGTTTGACCCTGGAGACACGACGAACAAAAGGTTTTGGGCGGATGCGAAAGAGGTTCGGGCTGACCTAGAGAATTCATATTTGACCTTAGTAAGCGCGGCCAGCCGTCGGCAAAGCGGACCTCCGGAGCCCGCGCGCCGATTGCGGCATAACCTTCCTATCCAGCCTACACGGCTGATCGGCCGAGATCGGGAGGTGACCGCTGTTTGCCAGCAACTGCTCCAGGAAGACGTCCGGCTGCTCACCTTGACCGGGCCCGGCGGCGCCGGCAAGACGCGGCTGGGATTGCAGGTAGCAGACGACCTGCTGGAGCACTTTGCTGATGGGGTGTTCTACATTGCCTTGGCCGCAGTCAGGGAACAGAACCAGGTTGCGTCCGCCCTCTCCGAGACACTGGGGCTGACGCACGAGCAGGATGATACCCGGCCGTTGTTAGAGCGCCTGAAGGACCACCTGCGGGAGAAGGCGTTGCTGGTGGTGCTGGATAACTTCGAACAGGTGGTGGCCGCCGCGCCACTGATAGCTGATCTCTTGGCGAGCTGCCCGCGGCTGAAGGCGCTGGTAACCAGCCGCGTAGCGCTGCACCTGCGGGCGGAGCACGAATTCCCGGTGCCCCCCTTGGCGCTGCCTGACGTGAAACGGCTCCCCGCGGTGGAGGCGCTCTCGCAGTATGCGGCGGTGGCGCTCTTCATCGAGCGGGCGTCGGCGGTACGGCCGGACTTTGTCATAACCAACGAGACCGCCCCGGTCGTCGCGGAGATTTGCACTCGATTGGACGGCCTGCCCCTGGCGATCGAACTGGCAGCGGCCCACAGCAAGGTACTACCTCCTCGGGCGCTGTTGGCGCGGCTGGAGCAACGCCTACCGTTGCTCGCAGGGGGAGCACGGGATTTGCCGGTGCGCCAGCAGACCATGCGGAACGCCATAGCCTGGAGTTACGAGCTCTTGGAAGAAGAAGATCGGCAGGTGTTCCGCTGGCTCGCGGTGTTTGTGAGTGGCATGACGTTAGAGGCAGCTGAGGGGGTATGCACTGAGGCGAGCGGTGGTGCGCTCGATGTGCTGGAGCGACTGGCCTCCCTCGTAGATAAGAACCTGCTCCGGCAACAGGAGTCCGCCGACGGAGAGCCCCGGTTCATCATGCTGGAAATGGTGCGAGAATACGGGCAGGAGCAGTTGGTGGAACACGGTGAGTTGGATGTACTCGGTCGGCATCACGCAGCCTACTACGTGGAGCTCGCGTACCAGGCAGCGCAGCCGCTTGAGGGGACCGAGCAAGCAGCTTTGCTCGTCCGTTTAGAGCGCGAGCATGATAACCTGAGGGCGGCCCTGCGGTGGTCTAGGGTATTCGGAGCAGGGGAGCCGGCATTGCGCGGGAAGGCGCTCGCGTATGCTGAACTTGCGGCGCGACTGGCCCGGGCGGTGTACCAATATGGTGAGGCGGTCAGCTTACTGGAGGAGGCGCTCCAACTTCAGGAAGTGCTCGCCCCGAACGATCAGGCAAAGCGGTGTGACGTGATCTTGGCGCTTGGGGAAGCTTTGCTGAGTGCTGGAGAGCCGCGGCGGGCGGTGGTGGAAGCGGCGCTGACAGCGTTCTCATTAGCTGAGACTCTTGGGGATCGCCCGCGAGCGTTTCAGGCCTGCCAGATAGCCCTGTGGGGGCTGCGCCGGACCGGCGCAGCAGCGGTGCTGGGCAGCAAGGAATTCCGCACATGGGCCGAACTGGCCGATACTTATGCGGCACCAGACAGTGTAGAGCGCGTCCAGGCTGATATTGCCCTGTCTGGGGTATACATTGCAGAAGGCCGGCAGGAGGTCGGGAGCACCCTAATGCGCAGCGCGCTAGAACGAGCGCGCAAGCTCGATGATTCGGAACTGCTGTTCTGGTCTGCTGCCGTGCTGATGGATCTCGAGCGATCTCCGAACTCTCAAGCGTATAAGTTGAAGATTGCCGAAGACCTGGCAGACAAGCACCGAGATGGAGTGACCGTAGGCACCTTGGGCGTCTTTCTGATGCACTGTGGCGGCACGTTTCTCTCCAGCGCGCACCGCGAGCGAGCGGAGGCCCTCTGGCAGGAGCTTGAGGAGCTTGCGACCCGCACGCGGGACCCCTACGTGCTGTTGAGACCACTGCGTAATCGAGCGTTGTTGTTTACGCTGGACGGACAATTTGAGGAAGCGCTGAAGGTGGCCAACGCACTGGCCGCCCGCGCCGAGGAACTGGCGGTGCCCAGCTTCGGCAACTTCTTCATGACCCAAGTTGCTTTCCGTCCCTTGCTTCACATTGGCAACGCGGAACACGCGCTAGCGCTGATTGACAAAAGCGCGACGGGGCCAGACTGGCAAGCGTTCAGCGCTCCGGCCCAAGCGCTGTGTCACGCTTCTTTAGGCCGCACCGATGATGCGGCGGCCGCGCTCCGGCGCTCGGTAGCGGCGTTACGTGGCGACACGCCTGAAGAGTTGTCTCTTAATGGAATGACGGAGGCATTGGAGGCGGCGGTGCTACTCGGAGATCAGGACACAGCATTACAGTTTTCTGAGCGCCTAACACCCTGCTCCACTCTACTCACGCTTCCCGACTTGACGTGCGTGGCTCGTCACCTAGCTTCAGCTGCGGCGCTCTGTGGTGACCCGGAAGGCGCGTGGGCTTACGCGACATCGGCATTTGATATCGCCTCGAAGAGCCGTTTCCGTCCTGAGATTGCTCTGAGTCAACTCGCCCTCGCGGAAATAGTCATCGACCACTTTCCGGAGCGCCAAAATGAGGCCAGCTGGTATCTGGACCGCGCAGTTGCCGAGCTGCGCGACATGAGGATGGAGGTGGCACTGCAGAGCGCATTACGGCGCAGGCGATTGCTGGACCCTTAACTCTTCGCAGGTATATTGACGAATCACATGTTTTCTCTCATAATCTTGACAGATGTGGCATCCGATTAATTGGCCCGAGATTTCGCAGAGGCGAGAGTAATGGTTATCCCTAACCTTCGCTGAGCGAGATGGAGAACGTTCAGGACGTACTCCCCGGGTGCTCGCGAACTACGTCACTGCACTGAAGGGAATAACGATATGAGCGGAACGGGACGGTTCTACCACGCAGGCCCAGGGTGGGACTCTTGCACCGGTTTTGGCTGGCCAAATGGAGAACTGCTGCAAGCTCTCCAAACGGAATCGTATCCTGGGCCGGGCAAGATGGCACTTGGAACCTGAGACACCGAAGGGGGTATTGGATGACAAGCCTGGTAGTAGGAGCAACCGGGAAACTTGGAGGCGAAATTTGTCGGCTTTTGGCCATGAGTGGTGAATCGGTTCGGGCCCTCGTTCGGGAATCGTCTAACCCCGACCGTGTTGAGATGTTAAGAACCCTTCGGGCGGATATTATCACGGGTGACCTTAAGTCTCGCCCCACCCTCGATGCAGCCTGCAGCAAAGTCCACGCGGTCTTTACCACGGCGTCAGCTCTCGGCTCGCAACACCCCGAGGATTCCCTGGACCTTGTTGACCGTCTGGGTCAGCGATCGTTGATAGATGCGGCGGTCGCGGCAGGCGTAGAGCGTTTTGTTTATATATCTGTCCTCGGTCTAATTAATAACTATGCCTTTGCCAGAGCAAAGCTTGGCGTTGAGCAATACCTGCGCGAGAGCGGCCTAACTTATTCTATTCTGCAACCGACCGTCTATATGGACGATTGGCTCACCCCCGAGCTCGGATTCGATTTTCCGAACGGCAAAGTGGTGGTCTATGGAGACGGCACCAACAAGTTGGCATGGGTCTTATCCGCCGATGTTGCTCAAGTCGCAGTTGCCGCGGCTAAGGAACCTTCTTTAGCAAACGCGACCATTCCGGTGACGGGTCCTGATCTACTCAGCCCAAACGAGGTGATAGCGATATTCGAGGAGGTCGCCGGGGAGAAATACGAGGTGACTTACGTTTCCACCGAAGAGCTTGAAGCGCAGCGAGCGTCAGCGTCAAACCCAGTAGAAGAGTCCTTCGCGGGCATTTTCCTTCGCTACGCTGCTGGCGACCCTCCTGAACAGGCACAGCCCGGTAGAGGTTTCTCTATGCAACGTACTTCTGTCTGGGAGTTCGCGAAACGCTCGGTGGAACGGTCACGTTCCAATAATTAGCTGAGGAGGGGAAAATGACAGTCCGAGACATCATCCTGCAGAGGCGTGCCTACCGTTCGCTCACCAAAGTTGAAATAACCCCACAGATGATAGAAGACTTGGCCGAGATGGCTAGCCTATGCTGCTCCGCAAACAATCGACAGCCATGGCGTTTTGTCTTCGTGACCGAGCCTGATTTACTGCAAAGGCTTGGCGAGACCCTGCACAAGAGCAATTCCTGGGCGAAAAACGGTTCAATGTTTGTCGCGGTGTGTAGCAGTAAGGAACTGGGCACCACAATCAACGACTCCCTTATAGCTCCGGACGTACCGAATGCGGGAAAACTGGATGGACCCGGTAGTCAGCGCGACTACTTTCTATATGACACTGGCTTGGCAACCGCGTTTATGATTCTAAGGGCGACCGAACTAGGATTAGTAGCACATCCAATTGCGGGATTCCTCGAGCAACGCGTCAAGCAAATCCTTAAGATCCCGGACGACATGGTTGTGATAGCTTTGCTGGTTATTGGTAGTCACTCGGATACCATCGATCCGTCATTGCCTGCTGATCTAGTCGATGATGAGAACAGACGCCGGGAGCGATTGGCTGTCGACCAATTCGCGTTCTTAAACCAGTTCGTAAGTCGAGAGCCCGAACCACTGACGGCTATCCAGGTCGCCAACTACTATAATTTCCCCAAGCAAGCAACGGGCCTCGGCCAGCGCATAGCCATCTTGGAGTTCATGGGCGGCTTCCTCCAGTCCGATATGGACCTCTATTTCCACCGGTTGAACATACCCCAGCCGTGTATCAATGTTATCCCGGTTGATACTTTAATTATCCAGGGTCCTGAGGACCCTGGGCTGTCCCAGGAGGTGGTGCAGCAGATCATTACCCACTGGCGCGAGCCCGGAATGACCTTCGATTCGCTCAGCCAATTGCACGCTAAGGACCTCGATTGGGACTACTTTGTGGGAATGCTTGAGGCCACCGCCGACATTCAGATCGCCGGCGCGATTGCTAACGGCGCCATCATTGACGTGTACCTGGCCCCAAATAGCCCGGAAGGGTACGTTGCGGCGATCGAAAGAGCCATTGAATCCCAGCCAACTGTTATCTCTATCAGTTGGGGGATGTGCGAGAGCGACTGGGACGCCAAAGCACTGGACGAGATAAACGCGGCACTGAAGCACGCTGCTGAGCAACACATTACCGTCTGTTGCTCATCCGGCGACTACGGCGCCCTCAACCGGCCCGCCGCCGGTCGTGACCCCTCCCAGGCCAACGTAAACTTCCCAGCCTCCAGCCCGTTTGCCCTTGCTTGCGGTGGCACAAGCCTCAGTCGGGACCAGATACTAAGACAGGAACTGGCATGGAACTCTGTCGTGCTAGGGGCGAGGCGCGCTTCCGGCGGCGGGATGAGCGGCTTTTTTCCTCGGCCGTCCTACCAGGTAGGGCTTTCCGTGCCCGCCTTGGTGGAAGCGTCATGGCGCACGGGTACTGCACTCGCCGACTTTACCGGCCGCTGGCTGCCTGACGTCGCCGCTCACGCTAGTTCGGATTTCCCCTACTACATCGTGCTAGGGGGAGTGGACTTTATGACTCACGGGACTAGCATAGCCGCTCCTCTGATTGCAGCCTTGCTCGCGGTCCTAAGCGAGTCCATCGGACATAAGATTGGCTGGATAAATGAACGGCTCTACCAGGGTGGACTGGCGGACGCATTTCGCGACATCATCGAAGGGAACAACGATACTACTGGAACGGGACGGTCCTATCATGCTAGTCCGGGCTGGGACCCTTGCACGGGTTTCGGCTCGCCAAATGGAGTGCTGCTGCTGCAAGCTCTCCAACCTCCAACCAGCGGGCCAGGGCCAATAGCGGACTAAATGAGTAAAGCGGCGGGCACACCACCATCCCCAAAGCGTAAGACTGCCCGACTCAGGTAATTCCTGACTCTGACCATCGATAGTACAGTTCCAAGGAGGCGTTCTTATGGCGAAAGAGTTCATCAATCCGGCCGAGGGCCTGCACGCCCCTATCGGGAACGGGTACACTCACGCAGTCCGCGCCGGGAATCACATATACGTGGCCGTCCTTGCTGGACGCCAACTTCTCGAGTCAGATCAACACGCAGTCCGCGCCGGGAATCACATATACGTGGCCGGGCAGGTGGCGTTGGATGCGGACGGTAATCTGGTGGGGGAAAATGATCCGGCGGCTCAAGCGGAGCAGGTGTTCAAGAATGTTGTGACTGCCCTTAAGGGTGCAGGAGCCACGGTCGATGATGTCGTCCGAATTACGGCGTACATCACGCGACGAGAGGATATACCGGCAATCCGCGATGCGCGAGCCAAGTATTTCCCGATGCAGAATCCTCCTGCTGCAGCGTTGCTGCTGGTCGCTGGCCTTGCCCATCCCGGCTTCCTCATGGAGGTTGAGGCCACTGCCGTACTGGACTAGCGCTAGATGGTCCTTTCGGAGGTACCGCCTAGTTGCACGTAGCAGTATTCTCGAAGTACCGCGCGGCGTAGTCCGTCCCCGGAACCGAATCCCGCCGCCAGTGCGTAGGCCCCGAGATCCTCGGGCATCTCTCGTTGTAGGTGTTCTTCGAAGTACCAGTGGAGCAGTTCCGCCTCGGTGACACCGATGTCCTTTGTGGCCGGGTTCGACAAGCCGTGCGTGGAGAGCAGCTCCTGCTTCGCACGTGCACGCTGGGCGAGGGGTCCGTACCGGCCGGTGAGCCGGAGCATGTCCGGCAGATCCCTGTCGATCTCCGATTCGAAAACGGTTCGGACACGGTGGACCCGCGCTTGATCCTCCATCAGTCTGGCGAACTCCGGAACGGTGAGCGCTTGATCCGCAAGCCAGCGCTCACCGTCGTCGACTGTGAACAGGGTCCTCTCTCGACGAAACGTCTCCAGCGTCCTGGTTAACAGGGCATCACCAACTTCAGCTCCCTCGTGCCTGGCCAGCGCGAGACATAAAGCGCGGATCAATGCCTCCGTGCGAACCGCTATATACGTTCCCGGCTCGATCCGAAGCTCGTCAAGGATTGCGTCGTGCTGTAAAGTCTCGCCCCCGGGGACATCGTCCAAGGGCCGCCGGTCGATCTGACGCCGGACCTGCTCCCAGGCGTCGGTGTGCTGGAAGCTGAACCCCACGCTCTTGGGCTCAGGGGTTGTCTCGCTCCGCTGCCGCATCAGCCGTAACATGGCAAGGGCGTCTGCTCGCTTCTGCTCGACCCGCCCCTGAGGCAGCCACGCCGCCAGCCGCGCCACTTGCTCCGCTGGGAGGCCCAGCTCCACTCCTCGCTGGATAATCGATGGGTACTGGCGGTCCGGATAGAAGAGGCTTTTAGCTATTGCTACCAGCTCTCCTCGGGTTGCATCCTCAATAATACCTGAGGAGGCCGCGGCCGCCAGGGTGAAGCGGATGTTGACCATGGCCTCCGAGCCTTGAACAAAGCCTTGATCTGCCGGACCGTGCACCACGGCGACCTCGTCATCATCCTCCAGCTCCTCATTACGGAAAGCCTCGAAGATAAGCCCGGTGCCCTCCATGCCCAGTGGATGCAGTTCTGCCGCTCTGAGTGCGCCCATGCTCGCGCTCCCAAAAACGTGGACACCGCGTGACATCGCCCACAAGATCTCCTTGTGCCAGACTGCCGGTACCCGTTCAAAATAGCCGTCGATGATCCCAATCGCCCATGGTTGCTGTCTGGTGGCTGCGTACACGTCGCCCTGGGAAGCTGGAGGCAGATAGATTGCATCCAGCTCGGCTCGAGCAGCCGCTACTGGCAACGTCGGCCCCACGAAGACGAAAATCTTCATGGCTCGGCTGTCCGGGCGACGCTATGCTTCAACGCCCTCGCTCCAGCTACATAGCCTGGGCTATCCGCCTTGGGCTCCATGCCCGGGATAAGTACGCGCACTACCGAGATGCCCAGGGCCGGTTCGCTCAGGTCCACGGCTATCACGCGCGAGATACCCGCGGCGCACAGCCGTTGCAGCAGCCATTGCACGTCTTCCTCGAACGTATCGTAGGTTACCGTCGGCGCGTCCTCGAACCGCCGTACTGCGCCTTGCGCCGACAGTGATTTTCGGATGCGGTCCAACATATCCGGGTTACGGGTGAGCTCATAATCGGAGCGCGGTACGTCATCACGTGAGCTCGATATGCGGGTCAACCGGCTCTGAGCAGCTTCCGTGAGAGCTCGCAGCAGTGCTATCTCGCGCGCCGGATGGCACCCGGTACCGGAACTGGGGTAGAGCGGCCGCAGCGGGTTGGTCTCTCGGTCAATAATCGTGCACTGGAAGACTGGAACCCCTGTATCGGATGTCATCTCCCAGACAGCCACAAGCATTCCGGCTCGCAGGAACTGCGCTATTACCTCTCTGCAGGCGCCATCTTCGACACCGGCAAGGTCCACCCGAGTGGCTCGCTCTAGCGGCTCGCCCCCTAGCTTCCATAGTGTGTCGGCGTCGCGCTCGATGACCTCACAGATGCCATGCGCCACTGCCTCCAAGATGTGATTGCCTGAGGCGAGGCCATTGGAACCCATCGGGAAACAGCCGCTTCCGGGCGGCAACGGCAACGTAAGATCGAGGTGTACCATCTCGTAGGGCACCCAGATCGGGGCCCGTTCGATCAGGTCATAGCCTTCGATCCAGAGTATCCGCAGGTTCTCATGAAAGCGACTGACTGAGAGCTGAGGTAGGGTAGCCGGATCGACCATCGAGTGAGTACGGCGGAGCTCGCGATCGGAGCCGAGTTTCAGCGGCAGGGTAATGTGCTCCGCGCTCCAGCCCTCCAGCGACTCCATTAGGCCCGAAGCTTTCGCCGCTGCCAAGGTAATCCCCTTGCCCTGCGACACGGACAGGGAGCGGGAGTTTGGCCGACATACAACCACTACGGGGAGACCAATATGATCCAACCCCGTAACGTTAGCGATGCGCGTGATACCGGCGTATCGAAGCACCGGCAGCAGCCTTTCGACCGTCGCTTCGGGCGGTACCAGCCGGTGGGTGCCATCGCGAAAAAGCTTCACGCCTGGCGTTTCTGCGCCGAGCGTGAAGGGACGAGTGATCATTTATAGGCGGTCCGTGGGCTTCTCATACGGCTGCACCTGCTTGAGGGCACCGAGGTTGATCAAATAGCAGAACGCATCCGGCCTGGGGCCGGGGTTGTCCGGAGTCGGTATCGCTGCGCTGGCCACGCCTTGCCTCAATAGGCCGGCAATCAGTTCGTACTGCGGGCTCTTCAGGTCTACCGCCTCCAGTTTGCTGAGCGTGTCTTGAGTGATGTGGTACACGTTGCCGTCGTCGTCGGCGAGTACTATATCTCGTTCAAAAGCTGCCATAAGCTCCTATCCTTCAATTTATACTGGTGTAACTATATCCTCCTCGCGTTACCGGTGTCAACCCACTGGTGTGAGGGAACCAAGAGGGTGTCCGCTTACCAAATCACAATTAGAGGTATCTCAGCGAGCGAGCCACACTAAGGGTGCGCTGCACGGCGGCGGCCGTTCCCACCGAGTCCCCGGTGTCCCAGCGATCGCCGATATCTCGGGCGGCCGCCGCCAGCGCCTCAGGCAGGCGGTGTTGGTGCGAGTCCAGCACCGCGCTCGAGAGTTGCGCGGCTTTCGCAAGATCGGCGCGGGCCGCTACGGCTGCCATCAGTGGCAGGACGGCTGTCCATTGGAATGGGAATACCATCGGGAATGCTTTCCAATCGTTCAGAGCGGATTGCGCCAGCTCGGCCGCCGCATCGAAGTTACCTTCGCTCAGGGCTTGCCATGCCCGGTTAGCTTTGGCAAGCGCCGCGTATTCGACGGCTCCTGCAACTTCCGCCGCATCCTGCGCCTGCTGGCAGGTGGTTGCCATTTCCGCGACACGCCCCTGGCGGCGGTAAAGCGTTGTCAGGTAGCTCAGTACGCGCAGCTCTGTCACCTTGTTGCCGCTCTTACGCGCCGCCTCCAGAGCCCTCTGGAGTTCCTCCCCGGCTTCATCAAGGCTGTCGTGCCAAAGGAGGGTGAATCCAAAATGGAAGCGGGCCGCGGCTAGCTCGCTGACGTCCCCTATTTGTTCGGCAGCCCGCACAAATTCCGCAGCGTGTTCCACCGTGCTGGCAGAGATCCTATACTGCTCCCGGCGCAAGTCGGCGAGTAATACGGTGTTGAAGAACTCAGACCTTTGCAACGGCGTGACGTAGCCATCGATGAATGGGCGAACCGTAGCGATCAGCCCCACCATTTGCTCCAACTCGTCGTACCAGTAGTGCATCCGCAGCTTCCCGAGTTGTATGCTTACCCACTCTCGCCGCCAGGCGGGGGTGGGTTCAGAGGGCTCGGCCTCCAGTTCCGCCTCGGCCAGCGCTAGGGCCTCTCGGGCGCGCTCTTTGTCTTGCTGATCCACCAGCGCGATTTTGCGATACAGGAGGGCGCGCTGGATTCGGTCATCCCCCAGGCTTTGCTGCAGCGCTTCCAGGAACACGGCTCTGGCTTCGTCCCGATCCCCGTTAAGGGTAAGCACATCTCCCATGCCCTCCTGCAGATGCAGCAGGGACTCCAGCCACTCTCGTGAAGGGGACGGCTGAACCTTCATGATCTCCCGTACTTCGTCTATTGCGTGTTGATAGAGAGTTACGGCTTCCCGGTTAGCATACGCGCGCGCCGCCCGGCCGGCTGCCTGGGCCAGATAGTTGACGGCCTTCTCGTGGACTTGCCCTCTCGACCAGTGATAACCCACGAGTTCTGGGCGCAGCGCCACTTCCTCTGGGTACAGGTCCTCGAGGGTAGCTGCGGTGCGGGCGTGGTACTGCTGCCGCGTGCTGCGCAGCAACGAGTCGTAGGCGGTATCCTGGATCAGCGCATGCCTGAATATATAAGACTCGCGCTCCGTTGCTGGCGCTGGCATCAGGATTTGGTGCTGCATCAATCGCTCTATCTCAGTCTTCAGCACCGCACGGTCCAGAGGTGAGACGGCTTCTAGTAGCTCGAAGCTGAATTGACGCCCCAGTATGGCACCCAGCCCAGCCACATCCTTGGCCGTTCCCAACTGGTCGAGTTGCCCCATGAGCAGACCGCGAAGTGTGGTAGGAATAATCGCGTATTCTAAAGGTGTCTTGAGAGAGAAGTGATCTTCCCCCTCAACCAGAACCCCTGAGTCCCGGATCGCCTTCACGAATTCCTCTACGAAGAGCGGCACCCCCTCTGTCTTCTCGACCACCCCATCCAGGACTGCATCTGGCAAACGTTTTCCACCGGCGAGTTGTCTTGCCATCAGCGCGACCTGCCCTGCATCCAACGCGCCCAGATTGATCTGCACGGGCGCCAGGGGACCGTCCCAGGAGGGGTGAAACTCCGGCCGCGAGGTCAATACCATCAGCAGCCGCAGATGGGGTCGCTCCGCCAGGAGCAGATCAATCAGATCCAGCGTGGAGGCATCTGCCCAGTGCAGATCCTCAATCACCAATACTGTGGGAGCACGTGTGGCGCCTGCTTCGAGCACGCTGATGATAGCGTGGAGCGTGGCCCGCCGCAACTGCTCGGGAGGCAGCGCGGGCGGTTGCACGTCAGGAGACTCTATTGAGAGAAGCGGCGTAAGGAGTTGGGTCATCGCTGGGAGCGGCAGTCCCAGCCCCCGCAAAAGGTTTTCCAGTTTCTTAAGCCTCTCAACTGGCGAGTCCTCTTCATTGATGTCCGCTAGTCCTTCGATAAGCCCAATCATCGGGTGCAAAAGCGTGTTGCGGTAGTATGCTGAGCACTGGCAGGTCAGCAGCCTGTGTTCCCGATCTAATAGCCGCTCGTTGAAGGACGCCAGCAACCGGGACTTCCCGATTCCTGCTTCCCCCACCACCCAAATCGCCTGTCCCCCGTCGTACTGCGCCCGGTCGAAGTGGACTAGGAGTTGTTCGATCTCCCCCTGCCGGCCCACAAACGGCGTCAGACCCGCCGCCACGGCCTGCTCATACCGGGTCTGGATGCGGGCAGACTTGAGCACACGATAGAGGCGCATCGGCTCAGCTATCCCCCTCAACACTTGGGGACCGATCTCTTGTAGCTCGAAAAAACCCTGTACAAGACGGAACGTGCTTTCGCTGATCAATATTGAGTTAGGGTCAGCCAGTCCCTGGACCCGGGCGCTTATGTTCGGCGTCTCCCCGATTGCGAGCTGTTCCCGCCGCTTTCCATCTCCGACCTCTCCGACCACCACTAGCCCAGTATGTACGCCGATTCGCACGCTCAGGCTCGCGTGGTATTGCGACCAAAGGCGGTTGTTAAGCTCTTCCACTGCGCTGATAATGCTCAGGCCCGCGTGCACAGCACGATGGGCATCGTCTTCGTGGGCCGCGGGATAGCCGAAGTAGACCAGCACTCCGTCTCCCAGGTACTGGGCGATGTACCCATCTTGGTCCGCGACGACTCGCGAGCAGGCGGCTTGATAGACATGGAGGACTTCCCGAAGGTCTTCTGGGTCGAGCTGCTGTGAGAGGGCTGTAGAACCTATCAGATCACAGAAGAGCACTGTGAGATGGCGCCGCTCTGCAAGGTGAATGATAGGCGCAGACGTGTCGAGCTCAACGGTGTGGGCGGCGTTGCCCAACCCCCGATCTGCCGCGGCTAGCAGGTCGGTGGCATCCTGACTCTCGGGGATTAGAGTTAGCACTCGGAGCGCCAGCGCCCGACCGGTTTCCCAGTCACCATTACCTATGGCCCGCTCCGCCTCATCTAGCAGGCGGTCTATCTGCCGTTGAATGCGCTCGCTGGGCACTTGTAGCCTCCTATCCCATTCCTATACCTACGCTCCGCAGGGGACCAACTGTCAAGACGAATCATAGTCTTCGCTAAGGTAGTTCGTCAATACTGACCGCTAGTGATGTGACGCTATGTCCCCATAGTACCAGGTTCATTATCTGCTGTATTGCCTGTTCTTTCGTGTTCAATGTCAGTTCTTTCATTTACTGACATAATCGCTCAACAATAACATGCCAACGCTACACGCCTTGCCGCTCTGACAGATAACGTTTATGATGCAGAGAACCATCCCCCAGGTTAGTGGAGCGAACCTACATGGCAAACAGCACTTACGTGGACACGGCGCTTGGATTGGCCCGCCACAATCCAAGCACTGCATCCAGCGCCCATCATTGGCTTTGATACGGAGTTCGTAGGAGAATCGACGTACGAGCCTCAACTGTGCTTGCTCCAAGTATCGACGGCAGATGGCATCTGGGTGATCGATCCGTTGAGTGACATCGATTTGGGTGATTTCTGGGCGGAGTTGACCGCGCCAGGCAAGGAAGTGGTCGCTTTTGCAGCGCGACAAGAGGTGAGTTTCTGCCTGCGCTATGCCCATCACCAGCCTTCTATCCTCTTCGACCCGCAGCTAGCAGCGGGAATCGTCGGTTTCAGCCGGATCATCTCCCCGGCAGCGTGCTGGTCGTGGACGATGACCCGGCCACCCGCCAGATGCTGGGGCGGATGCTGGCGCGTGAGGGGTGGGGGGTAAGCGATGCCGAGAACGGACGAGTGGGCCTTCTGAGAATGGCAGAGCAGCGCCCAGACGCGGTCCTGTTGGATCTGATGATGCCGGAGATGGACGGATTTGAATTCGTCGCAGAGTTGCGCAAGCAAAAAGCGTGGCGCACCATCCCCGTCGTGGTCGTAACGTCCAAAGACCTGACCCTGGAAGACCGTAAGCAGCTGAACGGATATGTGGAACAGATCCTGTTGAAAGGGGCGTACCGGACTGAGGAGTTGCTCAGTCTAGTGCGGGAACTGGTGCTCGCGTCGGCGGGCCAGCAGTAGAACGCAGCCCGAGCGTGAGCGCCGCCGTATATGCGGCGTGAGTTCAATAGAAGGGGGACCGGCGTGGCAAAGATTCTGGTGGTCGAAGACAACGAAATGAACCGGGACATGATAGCTCGCCGCCTGGAGCGTCGCGGCTACCAGGTCGTGGTGGCCGTAGACGGCGCGCAGGGCCTGGCGCTAGCCGAATCGGAAGCGCCGGACCTGATCCTCATGGATATGAGCTTGCCAGTCTTGGACGGCTGGGAAGCGACCCGGCGGCTCAAAGCCGCGCCCGAAACGCGGGCCATACCCGTCATCGCGCTAACGGCCCACGCCATGAGCGAGGACCGGGATAAGGCCCTGGAGGCGGGCTGCGACGACTACGATACCAAACCCGTTGACCTGCCGCGGCTGCTGGCCAAGATCGAAGCCTTCTTGAAGTGATAGTATCTGTTCGTGACCAGGCCTGTAGGTTACAGCTCAAGTTTGACTTGGGTTTCTGCGTATGTTATATTTCAAAAAATAGTAGCTCAAATACACTAATGAGATAGGGAAGGGATACAAATAGCAAGAGAATTTCGTATAAACGAGAGAATAAGGAGCAGAGAAGTACTGCTCATCGGTGAGAATGGGGAGCAGTTAGGCATAATGCCTACTATGGAGGCCCTTAGAATTGCCAGAGAGGCAGGGGTGGACCTGGTGGAGGTATCGCCGACCGCAGTTCCCCCTGTATGCCGTATATTGAACTATGGCCGCTTCAAGTATGAGCAGGCTAAGAAGGAACGAGATAGTCGTAAGACTCATAAGCAAGTTGAAATAAGAGAGGTGCGCCTTCGCCCAAAGACGAACGAGCATGATATAGATACTAAGACCAAGGTAGCCAGTAGACTGCTGGGAGAGGGCGACAAGGTCAAGGTCTCGGTTGTCTTTAGAGGCCGGGAAATGCAGCATCCGGATGTGGCAAGAGGCATTCTTGCCAGAGTAATGGAGTCTCTAAAGGACGAAGCTAACGTTGAGGTCAACCCGGTGATGGAAGGCAGGAGCATGAGTGTTCTTCTAGCTCCTGCGGTTAAAAAACCAATAAAAGAAGCTAAGGAGAGCCAGTCCTCTTCACAAGATGCGCCTTAGCAAATGGCCTGTGGCAGCGCAACAAAAAGAGGGTTAGGGAGAACAAAAAAATTGCCTAAGCTAAAGACTCATAAGGGAGCCAAACGCCGCTTCCATATAACAGGTAGCGGCAAAATAATGCAGGCTAAAGGCGGCAAAAGCCACCTCAGACGCCGTAAGTCTGCCAGAACTAAGAGAATGTTTGACGAAATGTTTCCGGTAAGCGCTACAAACCTTAAGATGTTTAAGAAAACGCTGCCGTATAGATAAGGGTAAAGTAATATGCCTAGAGTTAAAGGCGGTGTAATAACACGCCATCGTCACAAAAAGGTCCTGGCCTTAACCAAGGGCCAGAGAGCAACAAAGAGCAAGCTGTATAGGCGAGCTCATGAGGCTATGCTTAAGTCTCTAAGTTATTCCTTTAGAGACCGAAAGGACAGGAAGGGCGATTTCAGGCAGTTGTGGATCGTAAGGATCAACGCAGCCTGTCGGGCCAATGGTCTTTCTTATAGCAGCTTCATTGCTGGTCTAAAAAAGGCAGGTGTAGAAGTAAACCGCAAGATGCTGGCGGAGCTTGCGCTGCACGATGTTTCAGTCTTTGCCAGGCTGGTTGAGATGGCTAAGGGGAGCCAAGTAACTACTTTAGCTTAGAAAGGCGCTGACTCTTGTGCCTGAGACTAGACAGCTTTCACACTCTTCTGTCTTAGTTTTAAATCAGAATTACGAGCCGCTTAACGTCTGTAACGCGCGTCGCGCGTTAGTGCTGGTGGACAAGGGTAAGGCAGAGGTCCTGGAGCACGCTGAAGGATATTTAAGAGCGGCTGTTCATGTTTTTCTTCTCCCCTCGGTAATTCGCATGGTCTATATGATCAAGCGTCCCAGGCCGGAGCCCAAGTTGAGTAGGCGTGAGATCTTTGCGAGAGACCATTATACCTGCCAGTATTGTGGACGTAAGGTCAGTGAGCTTACTATCGACCACGTTGTCCCGCGACGTTTGGGTGGAAAGCACCTGTGGACTAACGTTGTTAGCGCCTGCAAGGTATGCAACCACCGTAAAGCCGGCCGGACCCCGGAGCAGGCCAAAATGCTTCTAATGACGCAGCCGGCTCAGCCACGGGTGAATGGATACTACATCCTCTATAGCTACGCCAGTAGCCGGAATGAGTGGCAGAAGTTTATTCCGGAATGGGAAAAGGAATACTTCTCTTCGGTATAAGAGGCCAGAGATAAGAGGCGAGAGGCCAGAACCCGGTGTCCAGATGAACTCTCCCATCCGCAGTTACCAAGATCTAGAGGTGTATACTAAGAGCTATCAATTGGCGCTTGAGGTGCATCGAATAAGCTTGGGATTTCCGGATTTTGAAAGGTATGAGACGGGAAGCCAGTTGAGGAGGGCTTCTAAGTCTGTGCCGGTGAACATTGCTGAAGGCTATGGTAGAAGAAGATCAACTCTAGACTTCAAGCGGTTCTTAGTGATGTCACATAGCTCCTGTGATGAAGTAAAGGTGTGGCTACAGTTTTGTAAAGACTTAGGCTATATCAATCAGGAGCAGTGGGAAGAGTTGTTTAATAGATACGACGAAGTAGGCAAAATGCTAAATGGCCTACGAGAGAGATGGACATAACTCTGGCATCTTGATTCTGGCCTCTGGCCTCTGGATTAGCTCTATATATCTTGGTTAAAGGAGTAGGGGGCAGCGGCTATGGTGCAGCAGAAGATAACAGAGCAAGAGGAACAGGAGTTTGTCAAAAATTTTGAGGCCCAGAAGGCCAGGATTGGTGAAGAGACCAGTCGTAGGGTATCGTTCCCCGTTGATAAGTCCTTAATAAGAATATGGGCCATCGCCAACAGATGGCCTGAGCCTCCGGATAGACTGTACTGGGATGAGGAGTACGCCAAAAAGACCCGGTGGGGTGGCATCATAGCGCCGCCTAATTTTAATCCCTTTGCCTACCACATCGATGAAGACAGAATGGCGGGATCATCCCGAAACATGGGTGCAGTTGGCGTTGGCCGGGGTAACCGCAGCATGAATGCCGGTGGAGAGGCCGAATATTTCGCTCCTATCAGACCGGGAGATATTATTACTTCTGTCAGCAAAATTGTGGATGTGTATCGGAGAGACACGGCCAATCTGGGTCCTACGTTTTTCATGACTACAGAGACTACCTGGACCAACCAGAAGGGGGAGGTAGTAAAGATCTATCGAGGCGGCGGCATCAGATACTAATTAGGGAGGACAAGGTCATGGCGGCCAAGCTGTATTGGGAAGATGTAAATATAGATGAAGAGATACCACCCTTTGTTCGCACTACCGGGCTAATGGAGTGGAACCGCTTTGCTGCTGCCAATGAGGAGCATATTACTTTCCATATGGACCACGTCGCAGGGCGGCAAGCAGGCCATCCAGGGGCCATTGGAATGGGCAATTTAAGGTTCGCTTACCTTCATAACATGTTATTGGACTGGATAGGTGAGGAAGGCACCCTTAAGAAAGTAGGATGCCAATATAGAGGGCGCAATCTAGAGCACGATACCTTGACCTGCTGGGGCAGGGTAATTGACAAGGAAGTCAAGGACGGAGAGTACCTAGTTGTGCTGAACATAGGAGTCAAGAACCAGGATGGTGGGGAGACTGCTCCGGGACGTGCAGTAGTTGCGCTGCCCTCCAAGGGTAGTTAGTAAAACTCACGTTAAACGTAATTAAAGCTCAGAGCCTGTACTCGCAGGTTTCGTGATGGTTCAGCAGCAGATTACTGCCCTAGGTTGTAGCAGCACCTGTTCCGTAATTGCTCTTAGCTCTAAAGGTCACCCGGCGTCTACCGATAGGGTCTACTTGAATATCGCCGATGAGGTCCCAGTTCGGTTCGGCCCATTCAACGAAGAAGGCTTTTCGGAACCAAAACCCTCCTTCCTCCGAGCGTACGTCACCTCGCCCGAGACCCGCCTGAAAATCTCCATCAGTGGTAGTGTCAGCCGGGACCTTCGGAGTCGAAATACCAATAATCGTTCCACTTACGTTCAAAAGGTACTATTAGCCATCCGTCCTCTTCGGGTCTGAACTTGCGCCGAAATGTGTGCTGCCACCACCCAGAGCCACGGATGTCTTGTCTCTCCCAGCCATCCTCTATTAATGCGGTGACCAACTGCGTGAAGGCACGCTGTGAGTTCGGATCATTCGGAGCAGGACGATGATCCTGGGCTCCCGGTCCGGCGGCAAACCCAATGAACATCTGCCCAATGAGTCGTGAGATGCTCGGCGTAAAGAAATCAGAGGATCCAGCGCAAGACACCTGAAACGGAGACTCTTCCTGTGCAAAAAAGTATTGCTCTTTGCCCGGGACACCAAGAAAGCTTGTTTTACTACCCCATTCAATGTGGCAAGTCTCCCATTGCTCGGCCTTAGGCGGCGTGCCTTGGATTGGATAGCCGCAATTTGGACAAGTGACGGCCTTATCGGAGACATCTGGCTTCTTGCACTCAGGGCACTGAATAATAGCCAACTTTTCCTCCTTGCGCTTTGGGGTTCGAAATCAGCTGCTTCTGGGTGTTCGGCGCAATACTTGTAGCGGGTGACCACAACTGGGCGTTTACTCTATCCCTCGGAGCCCCAACGCTGCCGAAGCTGAGCGCTGCAATCGCTCGATCCCAGCAGTGCTTAGCTATGTCTCCGCTTAGATTAATTTGGTAGCAGGACTTGGATTCGAACCAAGGACCTTCAGGTTTGAGCACTTTAGGCTACACCCTTTCGGTTGCTAATTGATTACCGCTACGTGGGGCGGGTAAACCCCGCAGCAGTCCTTCGACGCTCAAGTCTTCATCCAAATCTGGCCAGTGAATCCCGTACCCACCCCCAGCTATCTCCCAGTTTGCCCGTTGTTGTGGCGTGGCATGGAGCAGTCGGGGATACCAAGCGAGAGGCACGATAATTGCACGTCCGTCCATTAGTTCCACGCGCAACGCATCTTTTGTGCAGCGTACATTTTTCACCCGTTCACCCGGATGTACGTCCATATTCCGCATACCACCTTTCAAGCAATTCAGATTGATGGTCACTCACTACTCTCTCGATTCTGCGCAACTCACTGGCGCTGAAACCCAAATTTCTGGCAAGGGCCACCGGGCTGAGCCAAAACTTGGCCGATAACTCATCGCGGTCAATATGAACGTGCGGCGGCTCACGAACCAGATCATGGCTGTGGAAATAAAACCGATATGGGCCGACTCGGAGAACAGTGGGCATATCGCCAACATTACCGATGACGTTCGCAGATGTCAAGCCAGATAGCAAAAATATCGCGCTTCTGATAACTCGGCTGTTTTTGTCTAGTTATAGACTCTTCCATTATAGCACTCAGCAGTTGCTAGAAATAGAAAGAGGGACACAGACGTTAATCCTGTGTCCCTCTTATAAGACTAGAATTGGTAGCGGGGGTTGGATTCGAACCAACGACCTTCGGGTTATGAGCCCGACGAGCTGCCACTGCTCCACCCCGCGATGAATACAAGTTGCTAGTTACAAGTATCAAGGAAGCTAAGTCCCTTGCAACTTGCGACTAGCAACTAGAGCCTTGCCCCTTAATCAGTGAAAGGGGAGTAAAGAGAAGAAGTTATACCTTTGGCTAAGAGTCCGATGCAGGTAAGCCCTCGACCATTAGTACCGTTCAGCTAAGGATGTTGCCACCCTTACACATACGGCCTATCAAGCAGGTGGTCTACCTGCGGTCTTACTCCCTTACGAGATGAGAGATCTAATCTTGAGGAGGGCTTCGCGCTTAGATGCCTTCAGCGCTTATCCCATACCAACTTGGCTACCC
>Ga0209726_10003044_pt1 | contig 23575 bp, 15 predicted proteins | sample Subgrocontami54m_FD_187453 | JGI IMG/M metagenome (GOLD analysis project Ga0209726, IMG submission 187453) | Subsurface groundwater microbial communities from S. Glens Falls, New York, USA - GMW46 contaminated, 5.4 m (SPAdes) (version 3) | ecosystem: Environmental > Aquatic > Deep subsurface >... | reverse complement strand
AAGCGGCTGCGAGTGGGCCGCTTACTTCGTGCGCGGCTCTTACTTCTGGCGACTCATCAATTCATGCGTGACAGAGCACTAGCAGCCACTGATCGACAAAGCTCGGCGGACACCAGACTGCACGGCGTCGGTGGCTGGCAGGCGCCATGCAGGTGTTCCACCTGTCCCTGGTGTTGCATCCAGAAGAGCATCGCGTCCGTGGCGCCCAGCTGGCGCAAGCACGGCAGTGAAACGGCATGCTCCTGCGGCGGGCAATCCGCGCGGACGGCTTGCCACCGGGCGAATTGCAATTCGCAATAGCATTTGGAAAGGACGACGAACTCATGCGCCGAAACACGGCTTGACTCGGCGCGATTGGACGAATCGGCCATGGGCGACGCCCCTTTTTGCACCCCCGCCCCCAATGTGATTGATGGTAACGCGCCCATTCGCTGGGTCAACTGGTTTTTGCCGGGCTGTGGTTGCTGCTGGGCATGCTGTACGGGCTGACGGCGGTGTTGCGGCGGTCATCATGGTTTGCCTTGCTCGCGGCTCTGGCGGGCAACTTCGGTCTGTGGGTCATCTACGCCCAGCATCCCGACCTGGCGTTTACCCTGCACCCGCAGCTCTGGCTCGGACCGCTCGGCGTGTTGGTGCTGGTTGCGGAACGACTGCACGGCGAGCAACTGACGCCGAGCCAGGCGCAAGGCGTGCGTTACTTCGGTCTGCTGATGATCTATGTCGCGTCGTCGTTCGACATGTTCATCCACGGGCTGGGCAATTCGGTTCTGTTGCCGATCGTGCTGGCGGTGCTGGCGGTGCTCGGCGTGCTGGCCGGCATCTTGTGGCGGGTGCGGGCGTTTCTCATGTGCGGCGTGGCGTTTCTCGGGCTGGTGATCTTTTCGCAGATTTGGCACGCGGCGGTCCAGCGCGGTCACGTGTGGGTGTGGTGGGCTTCCGGCTTGGTCCTGGGGGCTGCCATCTATGCGCTATTCGCCGTTTTCGAAAAGCGCCGCAACGACGTGGTCCGCCTGTTGGACGAGTTCCGCCATTGGCGCTGATCTCCGCCTTGCTCCTGAGCCGCGTTTTCCGCTATAAGGGGCGATTGGCATGGAAGCCGGCTTCGCTAGCCCGCATTTCTCCCGATAGTGATGAATTGTCAGGGGTCGGAGGGCGGGTTTTCTAACCCGCCACGCCCAGACGGGTTAGAAAACCCGTCCTCCGCTGGTGAGAAATGCGAGCTAGGGAACAGGGATGTGACATGGCGTTTCTTGGCAGATTCTTCGTTCAGCCCCGCCGCTTGAATGCGCTATTCATGATCGGCGTGGTCGCGGCCATTTGGATAGCGTACTGGCCGTCGCTGGAGCATGTGCCGCGCGCCGATCAGTGGGCATACCTCATCGACACGCTGCATTGCCGGTCGCTTGGTGAGCTTTGGTCGGAATCGTATTCGTACAATCGCGTCCGTGCGGTCGGCCCAGGCGATGCCGATTTGTTTCGGCCGATTCTGTTTGCGCTTTTGGTCGCCGAAAAGCACGTGTTCGGCAACAACTTCGTGCCTAGCCAGGCGATCAGCTTGCTGCTGCACACGACGGTGGCTTTGCTGTTGCTGGCGTTGCTGCGGCGCATCGCGTCAAGCGCCCCCCCCTCTCCCCCCCTTCGCAAGGGGGGGGAAGGGGGGGGTTCGATTGCTCCGCAAGCAGTCGTCCATGCGCGGCTTGAGTTGCCTGCCGTGACGTGGCGTTTGCTTCCCCACGGGTTGACCATTTTCTTCGCTCTCAACTTTTCCAGCATGGAGCTGGTGGTTTGGGCACATGTGCACGGCTATTTGCTGTTCCTGGTCTTTGTGATGGCGGCACTCTTGTTGTTGGCGGACTTTGCATATCGAAATGACCTCGGGCCGCGCCGCCTGCGCTGGACACTTGCCGGTTGCTGGCTGCTGACGCTCTTGTCGGCATTCACGTATGAGCTGGGACAATTCTTCGCAGTCATCTTGGGAATCGTGGTGGGCATCGTCGCCCGGCAACGCGCCGGCGCCGCGATGCGTGAAAACGGTGCCAGGAACCTTTTTGTACTCAAAAAGGTTCCTGGCACCGTTTTCACCAAAGAGCTCTTCCTCGCCGGTTGCTTCGTCGCCATCCTGCCCGTCTATCAAGCGGTGAATCGCTGGGATCGCGCGCTTCACCAAGGGCGCTTCGCCGAAGAGTATTTGCCCGAGATCATTCAAGACCGCGCCCTGTCGATCGACACGCTGGAGCATGCTGGCCGGTTTGCCGCGTTCACGCTGGCTCAGCCGTTCTTCCCCTCGGTCACGGGTTGTTGGTATCAGGGCGAGCGCATCCACGTCCAGGAGCCGGTCTTCGGATGGATCAAGTACGTGCTGCCCAATGCCAAGCTGCTGCTCTCGTACGGCATCGCTAGCCTGTTTCTTGTCCTCTGTTTCGTCGGCGGACGGCACTGGTGGCGCGGCGCGGGGCGTCATGTTTGGCCGATGGTGGTAATCCCGTGGGCGCTGCTGGGCCTGTACGCCGCCATTACCGTGTTGGGGCGCATGAACCTGCGCCCCAGCCGGTACATCCTTTCTTCCAATTCCTACTACACCTATATCTCACTGTTGTTCTTCGTGATCGGCGCCTGCGCGCTATGGCAAACGCTCGCTCCGGCGCCGACCCGGCGGCTGCGCTATGGCGGCGCCGCCCTGTGCGCCGGCCTGGTCTTCCTGGGCGCCTACAGCAGCGGCCGCATCTGGCACGTCGCCGAACGCCTGCGTGTGCAATACGCCGGCTTTCACGAGGTCGTGCGCGACCTGGAAGCGTTCATCGCCCAGCATCGGCACGAGCCCGATTTCCGCCTCGCCTTCGACATGCGCCCGGACGATCCGTTCCCGGTCACGCACAGCATCCCCTTTCCACTGACACTCTATTCCGAGTGGATCGACAATTGGGAACCCAAGTACGTCGTCTCGTTTCCCCAAGGCCGGTTCGCCGTGGCCGCCGCGGACGATTGGCGGCGCCTGCATGCGGGCGGCCGGCAACTCTTCCCCGATCTGGTTCGCGTCGGCACCGACTTCAACCTTTGGCACTGGAACGGCACCTACTACGGCACGCTCCACTGGGACGACGTGTTTCGGCCCGACCTGAAAGACCATGCTTACGTGATCGTCGGCGCTTCCATCAAGGACGTGCTGGACCTGGTGCCGGTGCGGCACGAGGAATTCATGGAGGACCTGCGCACGGGCTGGTGCATTCCGCCGCGCCTGGGGACGACGACGATCGATGACGATTACGCCGGTTTCGAGCTGGTGGAGGCCGGCGCCTATTATTATGCCGTGCCCGCCGCCGAAGGGCCGTTTCGCATCGAGCGATTCAACGGCCGGCGCTATTCAACGACATTCGTGGCGGAGGAGGTCGAGATGTTGCGGCGCTATGTTGAGGAGCATGTGGTGAAGGCGGCACGCAAGTGAATTCGTTTACTGTTTCGCGCTCGCAGAAAACGGCGCTGGGATAAATTCAATGCCAGGGACGGCGCGACCGCGAAACGGTAAACGAATTAGCGCCACAGCAGCAAATCGCGAATGAATTGGAAGTAATACGATGCGCCCCAGCGCAGCACCTTGAGCTTGCGCTCGCCGCCGATACGCGGCGGTTCACTCCCCGGAATCTCGGTCACCTTCAACTTGCGCCGTGCCGCCCGGGCCGACAGCAGCGGCTCCCAACTGATGCGGCAGCGAAACAGCCACTCCGGTGTCTTGTGCCAGCGGTCCTCGACTAGCTCCAAATCGTAGACGATCTGCTTGCGATAGGCGCGCAGAATGACCATCGCGTCGGTATAGCGGCCGCCGTGCAACCAGTTGACGGTCTTGGTGAACAGCCAGTTGCCGAACGCGGTGACCCAGTCGTCGTCTTCGCTCTTGGCGTCGCCCTTGTAGCGCGAGGCGATGACCATGTCGTAGCCTTCGTTCATCTTGTCGATCAATTGCGGGATCAGCTCCGGGATGCTGTTGCCGTCGGGGCTGAAGGTGAGAATGACGTCGCCTTCGATGAGCGGCAGCGCCTCGCGATAGCCGAAGCGGATGCCGGGCTCGCGCTGGACATGGACCTGGTAGCCGCGCTCACGGGCATATTCGATGGTGCCGTCCGTGGAGCCGCCGTCGAGGATGAGGATCTGATCGATCCAGGCGGCATCGATGCGCGGCATGATCTCGCGCATGCCGTCGATTTCGTTGAGCGTGGGGATGAGCAGCGTGACGGTTTGGCGCTCGGTGGGGCGGCGCGGCATCGTCGTCACGCCCGGCGTTGTACGCACCGCAATTTCCAGCGGCTCCATGACATCCATGTCGGCGACTCCTCGCGTGGGACAAACGAATTGATAGGGTACTCGGATTCGATCAAAGCGGTCAAGACGAGGAGTTTTGTTGTAGAGACCTTGTGCCGGCAATTAGACGGATTCATCGTTTGCCGTCGTGAAATTTGCGTATCTTCTGAATTGCTTCTACTGCCGAATTGCGCACGTCGGTGTCGGAATCGTTTTCGAGAGTGCGCAGAACATCGAGCATCGGTCTGGGATCAATGTTTGGACTGCAAGTTGCCAAGCTGTCGAGGATAATGACAGCGCGTTCACGATAACTAGGCGTCGGGTCTTTGGAGAGGTTAACAACATTCCAGTCGAATAGTACCTTGACGGCGAGGGTCGGATCATCGTCCCGCTTCAGAAGTTGCCACGCGGCGAAGTAGCGCAATTGATCATTAGGAGGTTGCAGATGTTTGCGCAGCGCGTCCAACAATTCATCCGGCGCCTTTTCATTCAGGCGACTCAAGCTTTCGATAGCTGTTCCGCGAACGAAACTATCCGCCGTGGGGTCTTCGATGATCTGGATTAGTACGGGGACGCTTTTTGGATCACCGCGAAAGACAGCGAGCGACTCAGTCCGCGCCAGCATCGAGGAAAACCAGCCACGGATTGGCCCGAGCCATTTCGGCGGTCCGTGGATTTGATACGCGGCAGTGTTGTGCCAGTAACTGGTCGGCAGCCCCTGGTAATACGCATCGCCGCGCCACCAACCGATGAAATGATAATGGACATTAAACCATGCGCAAGCGCACAATGCTGCCGCCAGCACAAGCGGCACCCAAAAGCGGCGGCGCGGCATTTTCATTTCCGTGTCTCCTGTCACGATGGACGCGCAACCGTCGCCATGGTTTTCCACGCCGCCTGCACTTCCGGCAGCGGATACTCCGTGATCGGAATGCCGAGCGTCGGAATCTCTTGCAAGCGTCGCCAGGCGCGGGTCACGCGCTCTTCCTGCTCGCCGACGAAAGTTGGGTCGAGCGCTTCCTTGGCGAACAAACCGTCGCAGCGCACCGGCTCGAATGCGGGATCGACGATGTACTGCGCCGTTGCGGGATTGCAGCGGATGTGGCGCTCGCGCTCTTTGGTCAACGTCAGCGGCGGCACCTCGCCCAGGACATAGCGCAGATACAAATCGGACTCCGTGATCTGCTCCACGTCCTGGCCGCACACGTCGCACAAATAACCTTGGTCGCAGCGGGCCATCGGAGTCGTTCTCCAAAGTGGACCGGCAGAATCAAGTATGCTGTAGGTTAGGTTTCCAACCTGACCGATTCGCCTTAACTGGTCAGGTTGGAAACCTAACCTACATTGCCGGTCCGCTTAGATCCAGGGACTATTGTACAATGAACCGCAGCCAATCTCGATGCGAAGGGGGGGCCACATGGCCGACACGCCAAGTACCAAACCGGCGACGGACGATTTGCAAACGATGCTCAAGGACGCCGGCAAAGGGACCACCGATGCCTTCGACGTCAAAGGCGGCGAAGGTTATTCGGAGAAGCTCGTCGATACGATCGAGATGATCGGTGAAGAGCAGGCCGCCGGCATGCAACCGCACCCCAGCCAGGTGACGGCGGGCATGCGTTATCTGCACAGTAGCCGGACGATTCATCAGCTTGTCACTGATCGTAATCGCGCGGTCGGCATTTACCTGGCGGTGGCGTCGCTGTTGGTGACGGCGTGCAGCGCCTTGTTGAACGCCAAACCCAGTGGCAAGCTCATCGTTCCGATTGAGACCATTCAGGATTGGTGCCTGCCGGTGACGTTCGGCATTCTGACGGTGCTGGCGGTGCTCATCGCATTCTTGTTGATTCGCACGCGCATCGGCCTGATTTACGAAGTTGCCAAGATGAACGCGCTCCTGGGCCTGCCGCTAGGGCGCGTGCAGCGCAACAGTCCGCTGAGCATTTTCTTCATTCTGCAAGCGATGATCAGCTTGGCGGGCGGCACATCCGCGGCGCTCTTTAGCGTGTGGATGATTCGTCTCGCCGATCCGCAGGCCGGGCATGCGGCCTGGTTGGCCATCGGCATCGGCGCGGTCGTCGTGGTGTTGCTGATGGTCTTGTACGTCGCCACGGTGAACGCCACTACGTCGGATGAGCGCTTGCAAAAAATCGATGGCAAATAGCCTACACTACGAAACAGCATGCAGCCTCTCGTTCTGCTCAACACTGTCGGCCTGACCGCGCGGCATTTGCCGTTGGCGCCGCGGCTGAGCGCGCTGGCCCAGCGCGGTTGGCAACGGCCGCTGCGCGAAGTCCTTCCCGCCGTCACGTGTACGGCCCAGGCGACGATGCTGACCGGAAAGCTGCCTTGCGAGCACGGCATTGTCGGCAACGGCTGGCTGTATCGCGACACCATGGAGGTCCGCTTCTGGCAGCAGTCGAATCGGTTGCTGGATGCGGAACCGTTGTACGTGACGGCCCGGCGCCAGGCGACGGCGCAAGGTCGGTCCTTTCGTTGCGCGAAGCTCTTCTGGTGGTTCAATCAAGGCGCGGCGGTGGACATCAGTGTCACGCCGAAGCCGCACTACGGCGCTGATGGGAACAAGGCGTTCGATATACTCGCCAATCCCGATGGCCTCGCCGAGCGTCTGAAGAACAGAATTGGTGCATTTCCGTTTCCCACCTTCTGGGGCCCCATGGCGGGGTTGCCGGCGAGCGAATGGATCGGCCGATGTGCGGCGGAAGTCGTCTGCGATCCCGAAGGACCGCCCGATTTGACGCTGGTGTACTTGCCTCATTTGGATTACGAGACGCAACGGCAGGGACCCGAGCGCTGCGATTGGAGCAAACTCGTCGGACAGCTCGACAGCGCCTGCGAACCGGTGTTGGATGCTGCTGCGAAGGTCGGCGCACGCGTGTGGGTGGTGAACGAATACGCCCACGTCCAGGTCGAGCGGCCGGCTTACCTCAACCGTGTCTTGCGGCAGGCCGGGTTGCTCGTCGCTCGACTTGGGCCATTCGGCGAGCAACTCGACACGTTTGCAAGCCGGGCGTTTGCGGTGTGCGATCATCAGTTGGCGCATGTCTACGTCGCCGAAGCTGGCGATGTGCCCAGAGTGCGGGAGTTGATCGCGGGACAAGTGGGTGTGGGCCGCGTCTATGCCGGCGCGGAGCGCAAGGAAATCGGACTCGACCATCGGCGCGCCGGCGAATTGGTTGTGCTCGCCCAGCCAAACGCGTGGTTCGCGTATCCGTTTTGGCTCGATGACCGCTGCGCGCCAGACTACGCCCGCACCGTCGATATTCATCGCAAGCCGGGCTACGATCCGTGTGAGCTGTTTTTCGATCCAAAACTCTGGTGGCCGAAGGGGCGAGCCATTCGGAAGTTGCTGGCGAAGAAGCTGGGATTTCGCACGCTGTTTGACGTGGTGCCGCTCGATGCGTCCCTGGTGCGCGGCAGCCATGGCTTGCGCGTCGCGGACGCACAGGATCGGCCGGTATTGATTGGCGACGGCAGGCCGCCGGCGCACGCGGAAATCGATCATACCGACGTGTATGACCTGGTGCTGGGCGCGCTGAATTTGATGTGAACAAACGATCATTAGCCGCGAGGTTACATTTCGAAGCGCTCGATGCGGCGAGTGCGAAATCGTAAACGATCGCTGACAATTCGCGATTATCGCGTCCGACGAGCGCCTCGGCCGATTTCTTGATCTACATTTCATTAGGACTGTCCCCAACCCGTTGTCCTCGCAGGTCACGCTATGCGCCGAGTTTTCCTGGGCCGGTACGAGCCGATCCGTCTTCTGGGCGAAGGCGGCATGGGCAAAGTTTACCTGGCCCGCCAGATGGATCTGGGTCGGCAAGTCGTCGTCAAAGTGATGCACGACCACATCGCGGCCGATCCGAAGTTTCACGAGCGTTTTCAGCGGGAAACGCTGCTGATGGCCCGTTTTCAGCATCCCTACGTCGTCACCTTATACGATGCCTCGCTCAACGATCCGCAAGGGCCGTGCATCATCATGGAATACATTCGCGGTGTCACGCTCGACACGCTCTTGCACCGCAACGGCCGGCTAACGCCGGCGCGGGTTGGCCGCTTGCTCGACCAGCTGTGCGAGGCGCTGCAAGCGGCCCACGATCAAGGGATCATTCATCGCGATTTGAAGCCGGCGAATCTGATGGTGGTCGATCCGGACACTCCGTACGAGAAGATCAAGGTCATGGATTTCGGCCTGGCGAAGCTGTGCAACGATTCGACCGGCATGGGCATGATCCACCATACCAGTGAGACGGGCACGGACTTTGCCGTCGGTACGCCGGGCTACATTTCGCCGGAACAAGTGCGCGGCGACGAGATCGGCGTTTGCAGCGACCTTTACAGCGTGGGCGTAATCTTGTTCGAGCTGCTCACGGGCAAGCTCCCCTTTCAGCGCGAAGAGACGATGGATGTGCTGCTCGCTCACGCCACGGATCCGCCGCCGACGTTTGAATCACTGGGCGCCGCGGATTGGGTATCGCGCCCGGTAGAAGCGGTTGTGCAGAGTTGCCTGGCGAAAAAGCCGAGCGAGCGGCCGGCGGGCGCGCGTGAACTGGCGAAGCGGTACGAAATCGCGCTGTTTGAAGAGGACGAGCCCCTGCCCGCCAAGCAGGACGGCGCGGCGGCGAGCGCCGAAGAATCGGCGCTGCCAACGGCGCCGACACTTGTGCCGTTCGATCCCAATATCGTGGTGCATCAGCTCGAGGCGTGGATGCCGGACGTGCTGGCGACCTGCAAGCTGCGCGGTTTCGTCAACGACCTGGGCGGCGAGGTGCTCGAGAGTGTGCCGGGGCGAATTCGCGTGCGGATCGGAAACCCCGCCAACGGCAATGGGTCGGGCGGCATGGCGTCGTGGTTTGGACTGCGCCAAAAGGCGAACATCGTGGATCTCGAATTGCTGCTCGAACGCAACAACCCGAAGCAGCCGAGTCAACTGCACATCACCGTCAAAATGAGCTCGCCGAATCAGCGGGCCGGTACCAACCCGGTCTGGCGCGATCGTTGCAGCCAAATCTTTTGCGAACTGCGCGGCTATCTCGCCGGCGCCGCGGTGGGATAACCGCGCTTACCCCGCATTGCTCATGACCGGAAGGCGGGTTTTCCAACCCGCCCAGACTAACGGCTTTTGCGAGGATGGGCGGGTTGGAAAACCCGCCCTCCGTAGTTGTGCGCAATCCAGTTTAGCGCACGCGTACTTGGAATGTGATCAAGCCACTTTCGCCCGGCTGCAGTGCGCCGGGAAATTCCCAACGCAACAGGCTGGAACCGCCCTCGTTCGGCTGCGTGGTGAAGGCCGCTTCGCGGTCCGCCTTCTGGCTTCCAGGCACATATTCGAAGCGCGTCGTCAAACTGTCGGACACCACCAGATTCGTGATCGGCTGGCTGCCCTGATTCGTGTATTGCAATGTGAACATCACTACATCGCCGACGTTGCAGCCCTTCTTGTCAGGCCATTTGATGATGCGCAGCGGGCGGTCGGGCGTCTGCATCGTCGGCGGTGGGCAACTGCCGTCGAGCGTGTTGCTGCTGCGCATGGTGGCGCTCACTTGCAAGCCGTGGATGTCGCCCGTAACGGCTGTGCCCGCGGTGAATTGCGTGCCGCTCGGCTTCAGGCGGTTGGCGGCGGATTCCAGATGGAGCGGCTGCGAGTGTTCGATGAACGGTTGCCGGCCGCTGAAGACGGCGCCTCCCTGGTTCACGTGGGCCGTGCCTGGTCCAAAGGCGACGGTTTGGCTGGCGAGGCCGGACTCAGTCTTGAGGATCACATAGCGCGGCACGCACAGGGCGACGCGATTGGACGGGATCACGCGCGGGCGGCCCTTGGCATCGACGTATTCTGCAACCGTGTCGGACGGATCGAGTCCGCGCAGCTTACCGGCCCTGTCGTAACCGGCGCGGAGCTTGCTGTCGCCGCCATCGTACAGCGTCAGGTAATCCGTCGCTGATTGTGGTCCGAGCAACGGATCATGCAGGGCATAACACGCCCACGGCACCCACGGGGCCTGGCGCGGTTGCGGCAACGCCTTTTCGCCGGGCAGGAGCAGCGTTCCCGGAATGGCGGCCGCGGCCAATTCAACGGGGCTAAGGGTGCGTTGGCCGAGAAATACGAGGGCCAGCGGCGCGCCGCGTCCTTGCACTTCGTGTTGCAGTTCACGTCCCGCCGGAACAGGAATCTCGATCGGTTCCTCCGCACGGGCTTGCGTCGGCTCGGCGCTGTCGGGGTGTTCGAGAACGACGATCTTCTTGATCAGCGCCCCTTGCTCCACCTTGGCGAAATCCTCCGCGCGGAACAGCACGGTCGCCGGGAAGTCGGCGTTGCGAAGTTGGCTCGTCAACCACAGGCTGCCGCGCACTTCAAGCGTCGGCGAAAATGTGGCGCCGGGAAAGCCAGCAATGTTCGACAGAGCGAGCCGATACGCATAACCGGGACGAACGCCGACGATGCAGGGCGCGTCCAGGGTGACGCCGGCCGGCTCGCCGCGGTACAGCGTCACCTTCATGCCCTTGGGACCGGCCAGACGCAAATAGAGCAGCGGCGGCAACGGCGCGGACGGCGCCGGCAGCATGGGCCGAGGTTGCGCTTGCAGAAGTCCCGCCAGTGTCCCGAGCAGTGTTGCAACCAGCAAGCCCCGTGAAATCATTGCCGTTCGTCCCCGCATGGCAAACTCCGTGTTCCCATTGCGTCATTTCTGCAAAACGCCGCTTGCGGCTTAGCGTGACGAGATGGATAGTCGTTCGCGCTAAACCGCAAGCGGCGGTGTTTGACTACAACACTCGAGGATGCGCTTAGCGCGACTTGCCCGCGCCGCTGGGCATCGGCTGAGCCGACGAGCCATCCGGCGTGCTGCTCAAAGGATCCGCGGGGCGAATCGTGCCCGGCGTCGTCGGGAAGGCGGGCACGATGGGCGGACCCGTGACTTCCGGAATCATCGGCAGCGGCGGCGCGGATGCCGGCGTCACCATCGGCAGCGCATCGCTGGTTTTCGAGCTGGGGAACGTCGGCAGCGGCGGCGCCGTCACATCGGTTTTCTTGGTGTCGCCGGCGTTCGGCGCCAGCGGCGGCGCAACCGGCAGCGGCGGCACATTGACGTCGGTCGTCTTCTTGGCGTCAATCGTCGGCGTCGGCGCCACGGGCGGCGGAATGATCGGATTGAATTCCGGCGTCTTCTTCGTTTCGCTGGTGGACGGCGTCGGCGCGACCGGCGGCGGAATCTGCGGCAGTGCCGGCACGTCGAGTTTCTTTTCGCCCACCAGCGGCGCCGCGACCTTCGCCGGCGGCGGCGCCAGCGTGCCGGGCGTCAGATCGGCTGACGGCGGCAACGGCGGCAGCGGCGGCAGGTTCGCGCTCACGCCCGGCGGCGGGAATAGCGGATTGAAGCCGGGCGGCAATTGCGCATTGCCCGGAGCGCCGATCATCGGGCCGCCCGGCGGCAACGCGCCCGTCTTGGGCATGTAGCCGGGGTAGGGCACCATGATGTGCGGCGGCATGTTCGGCTGGCCTTGTCCGCCCGCCGCCGGTCCAGCCGGGGCGCCGGCGTTCAAGGGCGGCGTGTTCGGCGCTTCCTCATCCACGTTGCCCATGCGGATAATCACCAAGATACTGCCGCGCCGCAACGCTTCCTGAATCGGATCGGCGCCCGGTTCCAAACGAGTTGACACGATCTCGTCGGTCCCGCTGCCGGCCACGTCCTGGAATTGTGGATCGGGCAGGTAGATGACCTTGGTGACGTAATTGCCTTCGGCGATTTGCTTGAAATCGTCCTGAGTGAATTCGAGCGGCACGGCGCTGTGCGCCAAAAACGCCTCGGTCTTCGGATTGGCCGGCACGACTTCCATGGTCGGATAGACTTCGAGCCCCGGTCGGCCTTCGACGCCGCTGATCTTGAGCTTGTAGATGGCGCCTTGCGTGAAGTTGTAGCGCGCGGGCGCTTCGAGCGGCACGTTGGAGAACGTTGGCCGGCCGTCCGGACCTTGCGCGAACCAGGCGACCTTCATGCCGGTCGGACGGGTGAAGCGAATCTGCGTGCGCTGAGCGCTGAAGCGAATGCCGCCACCGGGGCCGCCCGGAGGAGCGCCGCCGCCCAGTTGGGCAAGCATGATGCCGCCGGTATTGGCGCCGGGCGGGACGTTGGCCGGAATGATGCCGCCGCCGGCGCCGGGCATGAAGCTCGACGGCGTAACGTTCGGACCGCCGGGAATGCCCGGTGCGAAGGGCACGCCGGGAGGCGTCAGCAAGCCGCCGCTGGGGATCGGCGTCATCGGCATGTTGCCGCCGGGTACGCCGGACATGCCGGGAGCGTTGCCGCCGCGGTTGATTTGCACCATGTTCAGCGGCACGCTGTTGGACATCATCTGCTGAGCGGCCCATTGGTTGCCGGGAGGCGCCATGTTGTACGGCGCCGCCATCGGAATATTCTGGCCGTGCGGACCGGCGACGCCGGGCACCGACGGCGGACCTTGATGCCGGCCCCACGAGCCGGAGCAAGCCGGCCCCATGTCGGATTTGTCCACGGACATGCAGCCGCCCAAAGCGGCAGACAACAACAGCGCGCAGGCTTTTCGCCTCATGACACAATCTCCCTTTCGGCTTTCTCCGGTAGTCGCCTATCGCTATACTTCGGCCAGTCTGGCGGCGGAACTTTCGTCAAAGACGGAAAAGTTTGCCATGGCGAAATGGATTTTTCTCAGCGTACCTTGCCTGACTTGCTTGTCTTTCCTGGCGGCCGGCGCCTGGCCTCGGCAGGTTCGCAATTCCCCGCTCGTCGCCGCCGACCCGTTCCTCGCCCAACCGCGCTCGGTTGACCAAGCCGCCGGCGCTGACGTCATCGATGGCAAGCTTGTTCTCGAACAGGTCCGCGCCAAGTTGCGCGACGTTCGCTGGCTGCGCGTGACCATTTGGCAGCGCCTGCACGACGCCGAGCACGCCTACGAATCGACCGCGCGCCTGCTGCTCGGCCCCGATCAATGCGCACGCATGGAAACGACGCTCCGAGTCGGCGCCGCGTCGTGTCAGCATCTGCTCGTCAGCGACGGCCGCGCCCTGGCCGAAGTCGAACGCTTTGCCGGCGAGCCCGAGAAGGTCAGCGGTTGTTTGTTGCCCGGCATTGAAACCGGTCCGGTGCGCGAGCATTTTCTTCGCAAGCGCGGCTGCACCGGCCCCTTGCCGCTCTTAAGCGAGCTGCACACGCAGGTCCGGGATTGGCACGTGCAAACCGGCCAACGGCGTGAGCGTTCGGTGCTGCGTTTGCAAGGAACCCTCGAGCCTGGCCGCGCGAAACGCGAAGCGCAACCCACGCCGGCCGTACGCTCCTGCCGGCTCTACGTGGACGCGGCTTCCCTGTTGCCGCTGCGCTTGGAATGGTACCAGCACGCCGACCCGCAGCGGTCGCCGTTGCTGTTGGAAATGGAATACCGCGATCTCGAACTCAACCGCGCCCTGTCGCCCGAGGAATGTGCCCGCGCATTTACGTTTGTGCCCCAATAATCATCCGCCAAGCCCCAAGGCGAGCGCAGCGAGCCTTGGGGGTCAACCCCCGAGTGAACCCAATGCCTAACGGCGAACGATCCCTGGCAATCTTCATCGATTTCGAAAACCTCGCCCTCGGCTTTCACGGCCGGCGCGACCGCTTCGAAATTCACCGCGTCCTCGAACGCCTGGTGGAAAAAGGCAAGATCGTCGCCAAGAAGGCCTATGCCGATTGGAGCCGCTTCAAGGAATACACCGGCCCCTTGCACGAGGCGGCCATCGAGCTGATCGAGATCCCCAAACGCACGCTGACCGGCAAGAACTCCGCCGACATCCGCCTGTGCGTCGATGCCATGGATCTCGCCTTCTCGAAGGAGCACATCGACACGTTCGTCATCGTGTCCGGCGATTCCGATTTCTCGCCGCTCGTCTCCAAGCTCAAGGAGAACGGCAAGCACGTCATCGGCCTGGGCATGGTCGATTCCACGTCCGAGTTGCTGCGCGACAATTGCGATGAGTTCATCTATTACGAAGACCTCGGCAAGGCGGCCGCGACGCCGGCGCCGTTGCCGGCGCATTTGTCGGAGAACAAACGCAAGGTCTTCGAGCTGCTGGTGGAGTCGCTCCTGGCGCTGCGGCGCGAGAACAAGGAAAACCTGTGGTCGTCGATGATCAAGGACACGATGAAACGCAAGAAGCCGTCGTTCAACGAAGCGTATCACGGCTACCGGACGTTCAGCGAACTCTTGCGCGACGCTCAGCAGGAAGGCCTGCTTGAACTCGAAACCGACCCGCGCAGCGGCACCTACGTGGTGACGCGCTTCGGCGCCGAGCTAGGTTCGCCCGCCCCGCCGCCGCGCGAACCCATTCGGCGGCGCCGCCCCCGCTCCCGCGGCGGCCGCCGCATGCTCGTCGTTAATCCGCCCGACGCGCCGCGGTCCAGCCAGCCCCCAGAAGATGTGCCGCGCTCCGAACCGCCGCCGTCGGAAGATTAGAAGGCGGAAGGCGGAAGGCAGAAGGCAGCCGCTGACTTCCGCCTTCCGCCTTCCGCCTTCCGCCTTCGGCCTTCCGCCTTCGGCCTTCCGCCTTCCGCCTTCCGCCTTCCGCCTTCCGCCTTCCGCCTTCCGCCTTCCGCCTTCTGCCTTCCGCCTTCCGCCTTCCGCCTTCTGCTCTTGACCGCTGCCCTTTCCGTAGCTATCGTCCCGCCCTTCCTATTTCTCAAGACAAGGTCCGTTCCCACAGTACCGGGGAAGCTGCGGGGCGGAGGAACTTTCGGTAGTGTCTCAGTTCGGAGGGCGGACATTCCTGTCCGCCTGTCCTTTGGCGGACAGGAATGTCCGCCCCCCATGAAAATGAGACACTACCAAACTTTCGGCAAGGACGCCGTGGCGAATCGCTGCTGCTCGGCCCTGACGCCGCTCCTATGCTGTTGGCTCGCCGGCTGCCTGGCGACCAACTCCGCTCAGGGTCCGTCCGCCTGGAGTCCACGGCTGCGGCTCGAGTTGCCGCCCGACGTCGCCGTCGTCGAGTTCACCCTGGTCGAGCGCTCGCTCGGCGATCCCTTTCTCAACCAAGAACTGTGGACGCACACCGACGAGCTGTTCGTCGATCTGGAAAAGAAATCGCAACTCGACGACAACGGCTTCCGCATCGGCCAGCTCGTCGGCATGACGCCGGCCGACCTGCACGCGCTGCTCAAGTCCGAACGCTGGCGCATCGACGGCCATCATCGTCTGGCCCCGCTTGGCAAAAGCTACACGGAATACCTCAGCCCGGTCGTGCTGCCCCATTGCGACTACGACGTGCTGCTCGGCGGCCAGCGCCATGAAATGCAAGCCGACCAGGCACGCTTCTGCTTCGACCTCGTCGCCGTCTTCACCGCCGACGGCAAAACCAAGCTCACGTTCACGCCCAAGGTGGAAACCGGCGAGCAGGTGCTCCCCTTCCAGCCGGCCCCGAATCAATCGACCTGGCTGTTCAAGCCCGAACGCCCCGGCAAGGCCTACAAGGACCTGAGCTGGCACGCCACGCTCGCGCCCAACGAAACCCTCGTCATCGGTCCCCGGCTCGACAAGCCCGGCATGCTCGGCTACTGCGCGCTGGTGCAAGACGAAGGCCCCAACCCGGTGCAGCGACTGCTCGTCATTCGCACGAACCGGTCGCTCAAGGGCGGCCCCGGCGACCAGCCGACCTTGGAAGAACTCGCCCGCGCCGGCAACAGCCCGCCTCTCGCCGCCCAGGCGACAATGGGCGCGATCCGCGCCAGCCGGCCGTAAGTACAAATCCCCAGTTCATTTCATTCATTTGCGTTCAGCACACACCCGATGTTTCGAATGAAATCTCTGCAAAGCCGTAACCTTTGTCCCGTTCGGCAGTTGTGAACGGTCGCGAAGTGCGGTTTCATTCAGACAATGACTACCCTGAATGAAACCGTTGTCGGATGCCGCACAGCCCCGTTGCGACATGCCAACTGAAAGAATAGGCCCGCAGCTCTAGTTTTGAAGTTGCGGATTTCCAGCCCCGGAGGGGCGATAGTCAATAGCCAGGGGCGCAAGCCCCTGGAAAAGACCGCACAAGAACGATTCAGCCCCGGAGGGGCGTAAGTGTAGCGCTCGCATGCGCCCACTTTCGCCCTTCCAGGGCTCGGGGCATGATTGCGTTCCGTCCACCAGGGCCTTACGGCCCTGGCTATTGACTGCCGCCCCTCCGGGGCTGAAAACGCGCAACTTCAAAAAGCGCTGGCAAGGGTGAAACCCTTGCCGGCGCTGCGGGCTGGTTTTGCACATACGATCCGCGTCACTGGATGATGCTGTAGTATGGCACCAAGGGTGCATATTGCCGTTGCCGATGGTCGAAACGCAACTGCGGCCCCGGGTTGCCGCGCAGTGTGACTTGGACGTTTGGAGTGGCGTTCAACTGTTGTAGTTGGACGTTGTTGAAGGTCCATGGCACCGGCCCAACGGTGACGACAACCAGGTCCGTGACGGTCGCCCCCGCGGGGGTCTGATAAGTCACTTCCAACGGGATTTGGTCGCCGGGTTGCGTCGTAAAGGGCGGACCGGCTTGCGTCGTAAAGACCGGAGTAGGCACCACCAACCGGTTTGCAGGCGCAACAAAAAAGGTGGCGGGAGCGTTTCTAAAAGAAACCCCATCTGGGCCGTTCGCATTTGGCAACACCAGTTCCGTCCGGTCCACGATCGAGAACATGCGGTGGCGAATGTGGCGGTTCTCGTCCTTGCCGATTTCCTTGCCGAGTTCGTAATGGGTTCCAGGTGCCGGGGCGTTCGACCATTCATGCACTTCGAAGAACCCTACCGTCATCCAGACAGCGAAGACGTTGCTGCGCGTGGTGACGTTGTTGAAGATCTTGCTGATCAATTCATTTTGCTGCTGTGGATGCGTGGCGCCCGGAACCCGATACCACGGCGTGCCGGGAACGGGTCCATCCCGAAGGATGGTCGCGTTTATCCCGTCGTTTGCGGGGTTGGCGGGGGGTCCCTCGTGTGCCGCGGCCAGGCTCCGGAAGGGCCGATCAGCTGGCCCAGGCGTTGGATTCACGGTGCGCGAGCTCCGAAGATTGTTGAAGATCGCGGTCACATTGGGTGCGGTGAAATTGACCGACAAGTTTGGATCGCACAGAGCCTGGAAAACCGCTTCGTCCCAGATCGTGTTGATGTTGATCTTGCCCGGAACGCGGCCGTCCTGGCTGACGCCCGCCATGCGGTAGCCGGTGTCCACGTATTCGAGGAACCGGTAGATGCGCGCGGCGGAAGTCGTCCACGGGGCTCGTTGGCTGTGGGCTGTTCCGCCGGCGTTGTAGAATTCTTGGGTCAATTGGAACGGACGGTAACCCGACACGTGGAACAATTCCGCCGGGCTGGTGTAGTTGCGGTCGAGATGCACCAGCCATTGGAAAGTCGCAGCCAGGTCATGGTGCGAGAACATGGAATGCATCGGCCCCGCGTTCGTGGTGGAGTCCACCAGCGGTTTGGCACGATACGGATGCGAGCGTGACTTCGAGGGCCACGTCGCGATCAGGTCGCGGTTTGCCAGGGGGATCATCATGGTGTCGTTGTAGGTGGCGCCTCTGCGAATTGGGATGTTATCCAGATAATCGACGGTCACATAGGGGTTATAGGTCGCGCTGTTGGGATTATTGTCCGCGGGCAGGTGCGGGCAAGCGAGGCGGCGCAGAATGACCGAGTGCGGGGGCACCGTGGTCGGGTCATTGGCTACCGGCAAGGTGCGCGTCAGACCGTGCTCTGGAATCATGCCCATCGCCGGTAGTTGTTGCACGCGCACGGACACTGGATTCGTCGGGGCCATGGGATCGGGCGGAAACGGGAATTTCTGCGGCCCCATGACGTAGAAGCCGTTGTTGGGGTGATATGCCTTCATCATCATCATCGTGTCATTCTTCATCGGCAACACCGCCGGGGGGCCGGTGTTGGTGTGGACGGCATTGACAACATAGTGATATGCCGGATCCAGCGGGAACGGGTCGTCGCCGGCGGCGGGCGTGAAGTCTTCGACGCGCAGGTGAACGGTTGCCGCCGGGTTGGTGACGCCGAGAACATTGGCCGCATCATTGGTATTTATCGCTGATCCGCCTGCCGCCGCTGGCTGAACGATTTGCAGCTTGTAGACGGGACCATTCGCGTTCTGCAAGACCGCCCTGTTGGTTCTGGCGCCGGATAGCGGGGGGAGTGTCTCGTTCATGAGCGGATTGAGCAGCTCGATCCAGAAGTTGATCTTGTAGTCCATTGTGGCCATGGTGTTGCCATTAAAGGTGTCCATGGGGTCGTTGACGATTTCGGCGTAAACCTCGTTGACCACGACCTGCGGCAACTCGGTGCCAAAGACATATTCCGGGGGGGCCATCGGATTCAATGGATCCCGATACCAGGGGAAGGGCGTGACATATTCGTCTATGTCGCGGAAATCGACGATGTTGACCGCGAGCTGAGCTAGCCAGCGCAGGGCTTTGAACTCGTCCGATTCGGGATTTGTCTTGGCCGGGAGAGCAGCGCCGGGCCGAGCGCCGGTCGTGACGAAGCGCAGATAATCGAAAATATCCCGGGCGAGCTGCTGGCGGTCGTCTACCGCTGTTTTGTACGCAATCATATCAGTGATGATGCCGTTGACAGGGGCAGGATAATTGCTCAAGAATCGATTGATATTGAGCCTTTTGCCTGTGGACTGGGTATTGGCCGGCGAACCCGGCGCCGTGCCGGCAAAGCCGCGGTAGTCCGGACCGTATTCGCCGAGGTTGGGCGAGGTCGCTGTCGGCGCGGCGGCGGGCAGTCCCCCGCCGCCGAAGTTCGGATACGCATTGAGCGTGGGCCCGGTCATGCCAAGTCCGTAAGCGGAGGTCGCCGGCTGGAGCCAGGGCGTGATCCCCGGCCGGGCCAGGTCTGCCGACAACAACGTGACGTTCAAACGGCTGTTTGTGATCGGGGGTTGGTAAAAGCACTGCGGCGCGAGGCGGAAAAGGTCGGCCGTCAAGCTGGGCGAGCCGGTGCCGCCGTAGCGATACAGCGCCTCCAACTGGCTGAGACGGTGCAAGCGGTCGTTGGCTGCCGTACCGTCGCCACCATTGGGTACGGACCGCACGTAGTTCGGGTTGATGGGATTGAACAGCGCGGGATGCGATGCGCGTTCCACGGCGATGCCGCCGCCGTAGCTGGGCAGGGGAATGTACGGGAATGGAACCAAGCGGCCCTGGTTTGGGGCGGCGGGAAGGGGGGGCGCATATTGATTGCCCGTGCCCGGAGGGACGCCTGGGTCACCCGGCAGATAGATCTTATCCGAGGTCGCATAGTTGGACGCAGCGTCGCGGACGCCGTCGAAATCCATGAACCCCCAGAACGGAGGCGCCCCGCCCATGCCCGCTGGCAGGGACCAGCCGGCATTACCAGGGGTGGTGTTGAGGGCACTGGCGGCTTGACCGGGAACAAAGTTCTGGTCATAGCGGTGGTGCAAGACGTTGCGCCAGTCCGCTGCAGTGAGCACCTGGTTGGGGTTGATTTCCCACGGTCCCAAACCGAGGGTGCTGCCATGTTCGTAGGTGAAGCCCCCGCCCATTAGCGGCTGCTGACGGCGGAGGTTGCCGACGACGTTGAGATTGACCTTGCCGTCAAGGTCCATGATGAAGGGGGCGAACAGCGGCTTGTAGAGTTTGCCGTTGGGCCCGATGCGGACGGGGAAGCCGAGGTCGATCCAGATGCTGTCGTTGTTGTAGAAGGTGTTGCCGCCGCCGGGCACTCTGACGCCAGGGCCGAAATCGATGTTCCTGACGTCACCGCCGCCATCCGCCGGGGGTGGGAAGCCGGTTACACCCGGGTTGCTGGGATTGCCGCGGTTAAACCACGGGATAGGGCGTAGCGTGGCGTACTTCGACCAAGCCGGCGGCGCCAGCGCTGGTTGGCTGGCATCGTACTGGCGCCACCACGGATCGGTCGGAACAAGCGTTGCGCCGCCCGTCGTCCAGTTGCGCCAAAACGACTGAATCAGCACTTCGCCGGCGCCGTTCATCTGGCCCAGATACACGCTGTTAAGATCGGCGTAGGTCCACGGAACGTTTTCGCCGACATAATTTGTGCCGGCCCCCGCATACGCGGCTGTCGGGAGTGCGCGGCTGGCTCCGGGGCGGCCCGGATCGCGCACGAAGCCGTCAGGCGGATAATACTGGAAGTTGATCAGGTTCGCGAACGGTTGGTTGAACGGTGCGCCGCCGTAGATCGGATCCATCACCGTATTGGGGAGTTGGATGCCGTTAAACGGCGTGACGTTGAGCGTGTTGCGTCGGTAGCCGTACATATTGCGGGCCAGGTCGTGGCCGCGCAGGGCGGAATAGACGTTGTTATTGGTGCCGTAGGCGCTGATGTCGTCGACGCCGAAGATGAGCTGGCCCAAGGAGTAGGACATCAGGAATTCGGGATCAATGTCGGCGAAGTTCTGCGTCTGCGCCTGGGTGGAAAACCGGGCGGCGTCGGCCTCGGACTGGGCGTAGTAGACGAAGCTCAGGCCCAGCGCCGCGAACAGCGCCAACATGGCGACGACGACGAGCAGGATGATGCCGCGGCGCTGCGGCTGGGTGAATCTCGTGTTCGTTGGGATCAACATGGCGGCCTCTCCTTTTTGGAGTGCGGCGCTTTGCCGCTTTTTTGGAGTGCGGCGCTTTGACGCCGCTTTTGTTTTTCGATTTGGGCGCTAACGAGAAACAAAAGCGGCGTCAAAGCGCCGCACTCCAAATTGAAACATCAAAAAATCCCGAAGGGGCGCCGAATAACGAGTGCCTCTCCCGGGCGACCCCTTCGGGGCGGAAGAAATCACCAAATCGTCAGTAGTCAGTGATCAGTGGTCAGTAGTCATTAGCTCGGCTGGCCACTGACTACTGACTACTGACTACTGACCACTGACTCCTGTTACATATCCTGTATCAGCGTCACTTGCCGCGTCTGTTGACTGGCTGGGTCCCAAACGCGGATGATGATCTGTAGGGCGCGGACGCTGGTCGGGGCCGGCGGGTTGCTCGTATCCCATTCCTTGTACGGGTAGGGCGTATTCGGTGGGGCAGGCGGCGAGGGCATCGGGTTCGCAGGCGGAACCGTGTTGTAGTCAAGAAAATCTGTGAAACCGAATCCGCTCGGCAGCACCCGCACGTGGAATGACACGACGTTGCTCAGCACCAGTGCCGCAGAGGGCTCGGGCAGTCCCCTCTTCTCGATCACGCGATTGCTGCGCGTGACGACATCGGCGGGGGAATTGAAACTCAGTCGGTTTGTACCAACTGGCGGCGCGGGCGTTTGATAACAACTGACGTTCAAATATGCGGCAATCGTTCCATTATCCGTGGTGCCATTCACATTGTTGTTTGCCGGATCTTTGTTCGGCACCAGCAGATATTGCCCGCGGTACAACGCATAAAGGGGAGTTCCGAGCGTGGACGATTGGTTCAGCGGTTCATCCGTGCTGCCTGTACGAGCCAAGTAGTAAACGACTTCCGCCCACTGGCTGTTGAAGGTTTGTGGTTGGTCCTGAAAGTTCGCGTCGAGCGGTTGACCAAAAAAGTTCACGCCCGTGGTCAACAACGGCGACGCAGGCAGGGCCGACAATCGCGCGGACATGAAGCTTTCACGTTTGTTGCCGCGTAGCTTGATGGTGAAATAGAGGATATCGGCCGTCGCCCTGTAGGAAGGTAGACCGTCGGCATCAGTGCCTTCCGGCAGCAGGGCGCTAAATGAGTTCTTGCTAAGTCGAACATAAAAAAAACCTTCTCGTGTAGGCTCGATGACAATCGAAGGATCGCTCAGCTTACGCTTGCCTTCGAAATGGTCCTGCGCCAGATCGGACTGCAGCAAGGTGCTGGCGACGCGCAAATTGCCTTGCATGTCGCCGATGCCTTTGAGTTGGCTGAAGGTTTCCAGGGCGGTGACGAACGCCTGCGAAAGGATGACCATGACGAACAGGGTCAGCGCCATGGCGACGAGCATTTCGATCAGGGTGAAGGCGCGGCGTTGTGTTCTTTTCATGGAAACCTCTCAACTTTCGGCGTCCGACCCGCGGGATTCGCTGCGCTCATCCCGCGGCGTGAATTCTCTGCCCCCTGCCCCCTGCCCCTGCCCCCTGCCCCTGCCCCCTGCCCCTGCCACCTGCCCCTGCCACCTGCCCCTGCCACCTGCCCCTGCCCCCTGCCCCTGCCACCTGCCCCTGCCACCTGCCTACTGATTCTTCACGGGCTCTTCCCCAGGCCGCGCTCGAACACTTCGGCGACGCCTTCCAAAAACAGCAAGCGGGCGCTGTTGAGAGGGGATGCGACGGTCGGGCCGAAAATTCCCGTGAAGCCGCGCAGGGGCTGTTGCGTTTCGATCTCCATCGCGGTGCCGTTGTCATTGATGCCGGCGACGCGGTAGAAGTAGCCGTGTGGCTCGCCGTTGACGATCGACACGTCCAGAATCCAATCGCCGGCACGGAGTGGAGGCGCTGTCTTGCCGAACGCGGCGTAATTTACCGTCACGACATTGGTCGACGGTTCAAACTTGACTTCCGACACGAGCGCGTTGAAGTTGTAATAGGCGTATTCCGCCAAATCGAGGTTGCCCGACAGGCCGAGCGGCCGGCCGCTGTAGACGATGACCGAGCAATCGACGACCGAGGGATCGGCGGTGCGCGGCCGTTGGAGCAGATAGGCGCACGAATAGCGCACGTCGCGCTCGATGCCGGCGCCGACCGCCTGGGCGTTGCCGGCTTTGTCGAAGACTAGGTCGTCTTGCAACGTAAACCAGCGGTAGGTCATCTGGGACCGAAGAAGCGGGGGCGCATTTTCCACGAAGCTGGCGCTGGTGCGGCGCAGCAGGCCAGGTAGGCCGGCTGGGCAGTTTTGCGAGCCCAACCCCGCCGCCGTCCGAAAACCCACTGGGTCGAGCAAGACGGGCCAGCTCTTTTTTTCGAGGTCGGCGATGGCATTCCCGTTTTGCGGATCATAAAAGTAGGCGAGGCCGGTACTGGGATTGAAGAGGGCGGCATCGCGGCGGATATCCTTGATATTGGCGATGGCGCTGGCGGCGACGGCGGCCTGGGCGGCGCGCTCGTCTTGGATGGCACGTGCCATGCTCAAGGCGCCCAGGGGAAACAGGACGAGCAGCGACATGAGGCCGATGCCCATGACGAAGATTGCCACCAGCACTTCGAGCAGCGTGGCGCCGGAGCGGCCAGTGGGCAGTGGGCAGTGGGCAGTGGGCAGTGGGCAGTGGGCAGTGGGCAGTGGGCAGTGGGCAGTGGGCAGTGGGCAGT